>Ga0326513_10000100_pt1 | contig 62795 bp, 101 predicted proteins | sample 2_2465_0518_D_FD_203654 | JGI IMG/M metagenome (GOLD analysis project Ga0326513, IMG submission 203654) | Bovine rumen microbial communities from UC Davis, California, United States - 2_2465_0518 | ecosystem: Host-associated > Mammals > Digestive system > Stomach > Rumen | place: USA...
AAAGTACATCTTCAGGCTGATCGTGCGGATTCTTGTACGTGTTCCATACCTGTATCCACCGTCCCGCCCGAAAACCTCCTCGTCGTATGTTTCAAACTCGGGGGAAGCAAACCATCTTCCGGAGGCGTCCGGTATATAAAAGCAGCCCAGCTTGCTGCTGTGTATCCCATTAAAAGTAAATCCTTCCATTTTCCCCCTCTTTCCTTTAAAGGCCCAGCCGGCAAACGCCGGCTGGGGCCATGTTAATACCTGATACCACCCACAACGGACCCACGGTTGATCCGTGTCATAATGGTATCAAAAACCTTTTCCGCCAACTCTTCATAGTCGGCCTCCGTGTCCAGGTTGTCCACGTTTACAATAATATCGCCCACGGTCATGCTCTCCCGGTTTGTGTTCCAATCCGTTCTGATGGATGGCATTCCGGGGATTCTTACCTTGGACATCTCCTCCAGGGATTTGACCAGCGACATAAACAAATCAGTTTGCTGTGGGTTCAGCACGTATTCTGGGTGTTCTGGCGAACCATCCACCCAGGCAGGGCCTGTGTAATCGGCCATTCCGCCGCTGGCATACATCATCATTTTGGACGGTGAGTAAGTGCCGCCGCCAGAGCGGATTTTATAGCTCTCAATGGTTTCGTTTAATCTCGGCCGTTTATCAGTGAGTTCGTCAAGCAGGTTGATGGATGATGAGCTTCCGCTTGGGCCGCTGCTTCCTCCAGACCTTGAGGAGGAGCTGGTGGAAGATGTATTGTTCGTCGTGCTGGTCGCGGCCGGTGTCGCGGATTTTATGACCGCCATGTTGTTGGAGATCATGGTGGCGCTTACCTCTTTATGTGCCAGCGCCAGCTTTTGCAGCATCTCCATCCACTGATCCACATAGGCTTGTGCCTGAAGCTTTCCGGCTTTCTTGTATTCCGCGCTGTTATTCGCCAGGAATTCAATAATTGCCTTGTCGCCCTTGGAAATGATTTCTTCAACTTCATCCCAGTACAGCTTCAGAGCTCCATGCATATCCAGCAGCATCTGCTCCCAGTTGTTTGCCATGTTCTTCTGCGTAGCCGCCGTGGCGTTCGCATAGGCTTCACTGTTTTCCTTTAGCCAGTTCATAATGTAATCATCGGTCTGGGTAATGATGGATTCCATTTCTTCAATCAGTTTCTTGGGATGCTCAAAGAGGTCTTCATAGTAATTGCGCACATATTCCATATAATCTTCTATGGATGTAATCTGATCGTCTATGGCGTTTTGTTGCGCTTCCACTTCTTTTTCGGCCAGATCCCATGCCATCTCTTCCCGCAGGTCGGTAATCTGCTTCTGGATGTTCAGCGCTTCCTTTTGCCGTGTTGGGTCGGCGCTGATCCGCGCATACTGGGCTTCCAGTTCAGCAAGCTTTGCGCGTTTGTCTTCTTCTTCCGCCTGCTCTCTCCGGAGCTGCAGCTGCTCGCTCAAAAGATCCCGCTCTTCCTGCAGGGCGTCTATTTGCCGCTGTGCGTTATCCAGGATCAAATCCCGTTCTTTTTCATAGCGCTTCTGGATCAGGTCAAGGATCTCGTTTTCCAACGTAATTCTTCCTTGGAGCTTCCGTTCTATGAGCGCTTCCCGGTCTTCGATCGCTTTGTAAATCGTATTCCGCAGGTCGATCTCCATTTTCCGGATGGCGTCTTGCTGTTCTTTGATCGCCTTGGTGAGGCTTTCCATTTCCGTCTTATTGTCGATCAGCTGCTTGCTATAGGATTTGTATGTATCCTGCAGTTTTTCAAGGTCACTGGCAGCCGTCTTATATGATTCGCTGCTGGTGTCCATGGCGGCGACTTCGGCCTGTTTGGCTTTCATCCGCGCCTCAATGTCTTTGACGTTTGCTTCCAGGGTGGCGTTCTGATCAGCCAACGCCTGTTTTTCTAGCTCGTAGTAAGCAATCACGCCCTGCAGTTCGCCCGTCGTAGAATAATATTTGGCCATGCTGGCGTACATATCTTTGGTATGGTTCTGGATGTTCTGGATCTGTTCCATAATATCCAGCATACGCTCGATCTCCGTCATCTGGTTTTCGGTGGAGCTTGAGGTGTTGTCGGTGTCGGTATCCTTTTTGCTCCGTCCGCCGCCCCCTCCGCCGCCGGATGTTTTTTTGCCGGTGGACGAGGTTGTGCCAGTGGTTGTCTTTCCTTTGCTCTTAAACGGGTTGTTTCCGGTTGGCTTCAGAATTTGCTGGACTCCCTTGAGATGCTTTTGAATCCAGTTATCGCCATCTTTCACCCAGACATCTGCATCCAGTGGCACATCTTCCACTGTCCACTGCCCGGTGGCAACAAGAAGATCGATGGTCTCTTGCGCAAGGTTTTGCGTGCTGATAAGACCATCTTGGATCGCAGAGAAGTCAGCCTCCGATGTACCCGTGATATTGATGAACGCCGCCTCATTCAGCCTGCGGAAAGCGTCCTCGCCCTCAGCTAACGCATTGGACAGCATGGGGCCAACCTGATCCCAATTATCCAGCATAACATCTGGGTTAAGATACCCTAGGAAGGTTGCCAGGTTCTTTACCTCTTCGGCCGCTACCGCAGTCCCATTTTTCATGTTCTCATTGGCCGTCGCGTATTCTGCCTGGGCTTTTACGGCAGCTTCCGCTTCCTTATTGAAAGCAGCCAGGGCATCAACGGCCGTCATGCTTCCGCTGCTCAGTTGCTCAATGGCCTTCGCGGTGTTGGTAAAGGTTCTTGCCCCTCCCGTAAACGCCGCAGAGTTCAGCGCTCTTCCCAGCGCGTCAAACTCTTTATCTGTCAGCTTTGTAAAGTCAGCACAATCGCCCAAGGCTTTCACCAATGCGGGGAACCTGTTCTTAATGGCGGTCTGCATTCTTTCATCCAAAGAATTCCAAACACCAATCACGTCATCTATGGATCCACTGTCCCAGGCTTCCTGCATTCTGCCAACTTCTTCCGCAAACCCATTGTTCGACGCCCTGGCAACTTCCATAACACGCTCCTGCTCCTCGGCGTATTCACGCAAGGCAGCAGTTCCAAGGTAATATTCTTCTTGCACCCGATGGAGTCCGTCGGCATATGTGGCCAGATATTCGGTTGCCTCTTCAAGGCTCATGCCGCTCATATCCTGAAGGTCAAGCACAAGCCCTTTTCCGCCGTTTTCAATTTTATCGGCCTCCAACACGTTGCCTGTTCCAAGCAGGTAGGCAACATATTCGTTGAGCGCTTCTTCAGACAGCTGCTCGCCGTTTGGAAGAATGGGCGTAACGGTCAGGGCAATTTGGCTTCCATACACATCTCCCCATTCCCCCGTCGGGTCTGCGGTATACTGGTGTGTCAGCACGGTGGAGGTCGTTCCATCACCGTTTTTAACCTTTGGCCGTTTTGTGAGATCCACGTTTCCGTTAGATCCGTAAATATTATTCATGAACGTTCCGATGTCCGCCTGAGATCCATTGGCTATAACATCATCGGTTCGTCCCATATACATCATCCGCTTGGATGTGGCCGCAGCGGCTTCCAGCTCCTCAACGTGCGTTGTTGCCGCTATTGCGTCTGCGCCGATTTCTTCCAGGTAATCGTCTATCATCCTGAGCAGCGTAACGTCGCCCTCGCTTTGGGCAAAATCTCGCAGCTCCTGCAGTGATGTATAAGTATCAGCCCAACCGGTCAAGGGGCTGTGTCTGCCTACATCTCTGTTCTCAATCGCCCAATCAAGGAATTGAGCGGAGGATCCATCATAAGAAGCATACATGCCCTTGATCAGATCTTTGATCTCGGCATTTTTCCCGGTAGCCAGCTCCTGCAGCGCAGCCTCCAACTGCTCAACGTCGCCAATTACGCCAAGCAGTTCGGGGTGTGCTTCGGCCAGGCCCAGCATTTCGCTCATGGTGAGAACGCCGCCGCCCTGCAGTTTTTCAATGGCGCTGTCCAGCGTGGAAAGATCGCTTGTGGCCGTCTTGATCTCCTTGGCCCAGTCGGCTATGGTTTTTGTTTTCTCCGCTTCCTCTTCGACTTCTTCCACTTCTTCTGTGGCCTTCACAGCGTTTTTAGCAATGCTCCTCAGCCATTCATCGATTGCGGCCAGCAACCCAGGATAAGCTTCCTCATCCAACTCCGTTACATCGGCCAGAGTTTCCACATCCTTCAGTGCCTCAGCCCAGCTGGAGTCATGTTCCAGAAATGCTTGTACGGATCCTGATGCGCTTTTACCCACATCGACCCACCCCTGGATGATTGCTTCCAAATCCTCGTCCGCGATACGCTGCAATTCTTGGCGAAGCTTTTCCACGTTTCCCAACGAAAAGATAAGTTCAGGATGATTGTCCATCAGAGCGTTTAGATTGCTTATATCGGTGGGCGCCCCGTTTTTGTCAATGTCCTTGATGGCAGCCTGCGCTTTTTTGAGTTCCGCAGTCAGGTCCTTTATACTGACGCTGGCCTTTTCAACACTTCCGTCTTCGCCGCCAATTTCCTCGGCTACATACCCAAGGCTCTTTAAACCTTCCACAAAAGCATCCATATCCCCATTTGAATCATGGAATATTTTTGCAATGCTCTCTGCGTCTTCTCCGTCGTTTAGCAGCTTATTGATAGCCGCCAGTGCAGGCGTTGTAAGGCTGTCCCAATCGGCTTCTGTAAACAGATCTCCCATACTTTCTTCAACCAGGCGGAACAACATGTTCTTTGCGGAAGTATTTCTCCAATCGTTTAGATTCATTCCAGCAAAAGCTCTACCGATATCTACGTTTGAAACGCCGAGGGAAATCTATTCCTCTATGGCATTTGTTATTCCAGGAATGCTGTCTTCGCCAAGCAATGATATCCAGTCAGATATCTCGCCATCACTTTTGCGCGGAAATATCTGGTCCAAAAGGCCCTTCTAATACTCGCTATATTGCAAGCTATAGTCTGCAGAGTTTTCGAGGAAATTAGCTACATCGTCTGCTTCGGGGAAACTCAGTATTCCGTCTTCTCCAAGCACCTGATTCCACAATGATTCTCTAAGATGTTCGACGTCAAACGAGTTTGTCGCATTTCCCCATGCGGTTATTGCCAAATCAATGCACTCTCGAACGTATGTCTCCATTTCCTCTTGCATGCTCGATGGAGTACCAAGCTAATTGTTATACACTTCTTGCAGAACCAAGCCTCTCATTCTTTCGTTTGTAAAGACATCATGTTCCCCATCCATCATAACGCGGGTATCTCTCTACGGGTTGAAGTCTGGATATAACTGGTTTATAACATCATTAACAACCCCCAAGACAATACCTTCGTAGTCATTAAGACTTCCACCAAGGCTTAAACCTCTTTTCCAGATGTTATTCCCCCCCGACGAAAAAATAACATCTTCCAGAACATCCATGTTGAAGTCTTCGTCTTTTCCCAGCCCAAGTCCAGTCAACAAATTGAGTCTGGATTCATAATCGCTCGAAAATGGCTTCTCCTTGTTGCGCAAGGCAGATGCAGCTTGTATAGCACTCACTTTGTTCTCATTTTCAATAACCCCATCCAGCTCTTGTTTGAGGATTCTTGCTGCCTCTGCTTGGCTCAATAAACCATCTTTCAGTTCTTGAACAGTTCTTTTTGCTTTTGGAGACACTTCTGCCAATCGACTAAGAACGCTATTATATTTTTTAGTTTCTGATGCCGTTGATTGCGTATCGTTAGATGTATTGGAAAAAGCCATTCTTAATTCTTCTTGGAGCTTTTTTGTCTCATCGATTTTATCCTGGCTTTCCTCCATCGCATCTATCGCTTTTTTGTATTTCATCGCAGTTGTTTCAACATTTGATGCCACTACAGTAATAACTCCGGCCAGCGCAACAAAAGCTGTTACTGCCGCAATGATTGGATTAGCTTTCATAGCCGTCATTATTCCAGACAACTATTCGGCTGCTCCGCCTGCGTTAATCAAAGCAATCGTTAATCCGACAAACCCGGCAGTAACCAATGGAAGAACTATATTTGCTCCCCCGAGAACTTCCGTTCCTTGAGCCAACACATCGACTATATCCGCAACCCCGTCGTACCACCTTTTAATCAACGTTGGTTGCAAATTTGAATAAAAGTCTTCCAGCGCCCGGTTCATATTCTCCTGGGAAGCAGCAACGCTCTCCTGCCAAACTGCGTATTTCTCGTTCGCCGTTCCGGCTGCGTTAGCCGCCTTTTCATACAGTTCCAAGGCTCGACTTCCGCCCTCAATTCCCTTTGCCATATCGTTCATCAAGGCAAAGAAAACGTTTTGCTGGCGGGTTCCTGCCATGGTGGTGGCAATATAGCTTTTTTGCTTGTCTGTCAGGGTGTCCCACTTTTCCGCAATTTCCGTATAAATAGTATCCATGTCCCGCCATGTACCCGTGGAATCCATCAGCGTCACATCAACCATTTTTAATGCCTTAGCAACATCATTGATGGTTGTGGCGTCTTCGCTGTTAAACCCTCTCTCTTTAATACTGTGCATGCGGGCCATCATGGTGTTAAATGCGTTTCCGATGGATTCAGGAGCTGTACGCAACTTTTCCGAAACGGTTGCGATATAAGTAGCCAGCCACTCGAAATCCAGTCCAAATGTGGCTGCAGCAGCGGCAGCCTTCTGCATACCTTTACCGATTTCTTCGCCACTCGTTGCAGCGCTGTCGCCCAGCATCAAGAACACGTCGATAACGTCCTGCACCTTTTCCCCCATGGAGTTTGTTGTTGCCGTTATCAGTTCGGCCGCTGTATTGAATTCGATGTTGGCTACCTTGGCATATTTTGTGATCGCCTCAAGGCGTTCCGTCACCTGCGCATCATCCTAACCTTGGCGATAGAACGTAACCGCTGCTTCTGACAGTTCTGTGGATGTCACGCTGAGTTCCTTTGCAAGCTTCCGATAGCTGGCGCCAATCCGTTCCGCATCTTGTTCTGTCTTCCCGGTAACCACGCGAATCTCATTCATCTTGTCATAATAGCTTGAGGCGTATTCAATGGCCGCGCTCCACTGTTTTTTCAGCTGCCGTATTTCAAATGCACCAAGTTTCGAGACAAACGCTTTCCCAAGCCTATCCGCGTACTCTTCCTGCTTTTTTATTAAAGCATCGTATTCCCTTTTTTCCGTTTCGGCCTTTTCTTTTGCCGCTCGCGCAGCCTCTTTATTTTTTTCAATTTCTTGTTTCGCCGCAAATGTCTTTTGGGCGATTAGTGCTTTGATATCGAGCTGACGCTGCTTAAATGCCGCCTGCTCTTCAGCCACTTGCTTTTTTATGTTTTCTTGTAAAACTTGGTCATCTTTTTTTCTTTGTTCCGCGGCCGCATGCATTTTATTGGCCGATTGTATCGCTATGATCTGCAGTGCTCCGAACGATTTAACATTCGTGCTAAGAGAACTGTTCATTTTGCTGCTCATTTCCTGCGTAGCAGCCCCAAGCTCTTTTACCTTCTTGGTGGCAGTATCTATTTGTGTACTAACCTGAGTTTCAATCGTCTTTGACGACCCCAGATTAGCTCCTTTGCCAATATCAGCCAGCAGTTTGTTAATCTCAGCTATGTTCTTTTTCAGCTCGGATGTTTCAAGATAAACCGTACCAAGCTACTTTTTGTTATCGCCGCTTCCGGCCATACCCCTTCACTCCTTTATCATTTTGTGGTATAATATAAGTGTGCAGAGGTTGCGTGATACAAAAATTTCTGCACGCACGAAAAACTTCTTTCGTTTTGTTCCCATTATGTTTGAAACCGAAAGGAGGGTGTCCATGAACTTTGTTTACGGCTTCGCCATCATCGCCGTCATTTTTGCCGCCGCGTTCCTTACACATTTGATCAAAAAAGCAGACGATAAACGCCGTATGATGTCCCATGTTTACACGACCCATGGTCATATTCTAAAGTCTACTTTGAATACCAAACCCGTGCAAGGCATTGGGAACGTAGGCGAATCCGTTACATCCTCCGGAGAATTTATCACGCATTGGTCTTATAAAACCTATAATCTTAAATCCGGATTTACCGTCCACTTTGTCGAAAACTGCACCATGAAAGACATGCGTGAAGGTCGCAAGCGTTTTAGCGATCAGCCCGTAACTCTTTTTAATTCTCTTCGCAAAGATCAGGAAGACCCTTTTATGAAGCATTATAAAAAGGATTGCCTTGACACCTTGGACGGCACTCTGTCCTATGTCATTGATGATCTCGGTAATAAACTATATGTCAGTTTTACGCCCGACCGTTAATTCTTTTTCGCCAGATTGATTTTCGCGCCGCCAGTCTTCATAGGCTTGGCGGCTTTCTTTTGTCCAAACTGCAGGATCTTGTTCTCCTCCTGCTTCTCCAGCAAAGCCCCCTTCATATCGATCAGCTTTTCGATCAGTTCCCTAGTCTCCGCATTGTTGGTGTCCACATCGGTATTGAGCAATCCCTTTGCCATCTGCTCCAGGCAATGCTCCTTCTCGAAACGCTTCTCGCATGCGGCATAAAAATCATCGGCCATTTGCCGCACGATGCCAATATCATCCCGGGCAAAATTATATAAATCGTTTATATCCATCATAGAATTCAGCCAGTCAAAAGCCTGGCCAACTTCCACTTCTTCGATGTCCACATCGGTGTAGTATTTCAGAAAGAGATAGGCGAATGCCGCCTGACGATTGTATCCTTTGTAGCAAATTCCCTATTCTTCATCCAGCTGCATCGTAATGGACAGCAGCTCCATGATAAAGCTTTCTTTCTCTTCATAGGGAATATAGGATACAACACCGATTCCTTTATATGTATTAACCACAGGCGCCTCAGCCTGCATATCAAACTTTTTCTTATCCATTATCCTTGCCCCTTATTTTTGGTTTCCCAACCTTCATCTTCGCGTTCCCAAAGAAACTGGCCAGCTTGTTCATTGTCTCGCTCTTCTCTCCGCCCACATTAAACGGATTGTACTGACGAATCATTTCTCCACTCTTCTCGCAGAAGGAGTTTCCTGCGTAGTTCACAATGGCATCATACTGCAGCTTGTGTCCCAGCTCCTCCAACACATCCTCAAAAAATATATAGCTCATATTATTGATCTGATCCTCGTCCACAATGCCGAGGTGCGTAGCAATCATTGCCACAGCCCGATCAAGTGTTAAACCATCCCCTTCCTCTCCTTTTCCGCGTTTTTTAGTTTCGCTTCTTTTTCGTCGATCTTATTGACCCGCCGAAAAATGGAGAGGATCTTCTCAATGGTTCCTGTGTCCATGCTGTCGTAATTGTTCAAAACCTATTCTTCATTATCCGTTGCGGCAATCAGCCAGTCCATGGTCGCTTTGTCTCCGTCCCTGTCGTCTCCAAAGGAGCCAGCCTCCATTGCCTATATATCCACAAGCGGGTACATGTCCAGGACCCTGTAAAAGGTCGCTGTCCTGTTCCGCTGATATTTCAATTTTGTTGGTTTGATTTCAATCAGAACATCTCCGATCAAAACCGTGTTTTCGGGGCTTCCCACCTGCGGAAGCTCCCTTTGTTTTGCGCTTGGCGCAGGCACCGGCTTGGTTTCGGTCTCCGCCTTTGGCAGTTCCTTTTCCGGCTGTTCTGCGCTTGGAACCTTTTTCCTTGCAGCCATTTTCCCACCTCTATCCTTTAAAAAGGAGGGGACCATTTCTGATCCCCTCCGTTATTCAGTTGTTAGTCCCAGGTCACAGTTCCGGAAGACTTATTCACAATCTCGCCTTCGCTGTCGGTGGGCTCATAATACAGATCCCACATCTTGTTATCTGCACGCTTTGGGTTGATGCCGCTGAATGTTACGCTGTAGGTCCTCAATGTTCAAGACGGTTCGCTGCGCCGTCCCCGCTTTTCAGCAGCTCTGCATTACTGCAGAGAGCAGACTATATCACGCTCCGCTTGGGAGCCTCGCCATTTCGGATGCCAATCGCTTGCACCCTACTCCACAAAGGGATAGTCGTTAGGCTTTTGATTCAGCATACTTCCATGCTGAATTTTTAGCACGGTAGGTTGTCCTGATGGTCGTAAGTCATCAGGAGTTTCCCCGTTTAGACGAGTTTGCAAATAGCATTGCTGCTATAGGGTCCTATTTTGTTAAGACGCACTCTTGTAGCTGGAGCTCATACCAGGCAGCGCAGTCACGCGCACACGGGGAATGAATACATGCACCCAAGCTTTGATCGCGCTTTCTGTGCAGTCGTCACCGCCGCTGTACACAGGATAATGCGCATACAGAGCGCCCTTGCTGGTAGTGGAGTTGGTCTTCACGGTCAGCTTCTGGGCGCCAACAATACGCCGCTTGTAAGAGACACGCACGGTGTCGCCCACAACAGCGTCTCCTTCCGCCATAGTGATCTCGGTCTTGCCAGCAGCCTGCTCGGTTGCAGCAGTAATGGTCACCTTGAACTTGCCGGCGGCCACAGTATCGGCCACTTCCTCCAGCCCGGTGATCTTCACGGATCCAGCCTGGCATTCATAAGGAATGGTGATCTTCAATCCTGTTTCCACGTCATAACGCTTGGTTTCAAGAGTGCCATAATCGCCCTCAACCTAATTAGCCGCATTAGCCATCTCGAACATATCCATGTCAAAGTTGGAAATGTCATAGGTAAACTCCAGCGTCTTGGTCGTATCCAGGTAGGCCAGAGGGAAAGCTCCCTGGCCGCCATTGATTGTCAGAGTTTCAGACCCATTCGTGAAACCGGAAGTATTCACTTCGTCGTAGCTGAACACACGTCCATCGCAGCGAACAAAGTCAATGTTGGGGTTATCAGCAATGTAGCCGCCAAACTTCTCAACATATGCTCTCATTTCGTTTCCTCCTTGTTTGGTATTTACCGCGATTCCCGTTCCTCCTAAAAGCGGGAATCATCACGCTCATACCGTTGTGTTATAAGAAAAGGTGATGTGATACCTTTTGTATCCAACCACCTTTGTCCACATATCGTATTCATCCTCATAACTGAATCTAAGTCCGCATATATGCGTATTCTTCAGCAGAAGATATTTGATCCTCTCAGCAATCAGGTTGCATCGGCTTTTGATGCGGTCACTATTCGCGTTATAGAGGACGTTCTCTTTCACGTAAATGTCAAAGTTTTTGTACTTCAGTTTTACGTTCCTGTTGTTTGTGCCTGTGCCCGTTGTGTCGTAATGGGTGACGCGCACCTGCTCGTTGATCAAAAACTCATCCGCGGCAGCATCTTTAATAAAGTATCTTTCAATAAACTGTTTGATCGTCGTACCCTGCGGAATGAGCATCTACATTTTCAGCTTATCGTCCTGGAACAGTTCCGTCCGGATCACGTTATTCCAGTTATCGTCCCAGGTTCTCGTTTTTTCAGCATACATATTCTCACCCGCCTGTTACGCTTACGTTGCCATAAAACAGTTCTTCAGGAATTCTCTTCATCGCCGCATCAAGAACATCTTTAAAATACACCCTGGACATCTTGATCGCATTTTCAACCATCTGTTCTCCGTTCACCTTTGGTTCCATGCTAAACCCTTCCGGTAGGTAACGGGCTGCTGTTGCCGTGGAAACATGTCTTCCAGCATTCATATCGTTTCCGTATACATCAAATCCTGGCTTGGTGTAGATGGCATCGTCCAACGCCTTATTGCCGAACAACACAACGGAGGCAATGTCATGCGCCGTTTTGTTTCCCGACCAGTCAGGCACACCGGCTACCACCTCTAAGTAGTCATCTAATGACTTCTTTTCAACTATTTGAAGCGCAGCAGCAAGATCTTGCCGCCACTCCATTTTGCCAACGCCGTTCTTCATAATCTCTTCGGAAAATCGATCAAGAAAATACTCGGCCGCGTCATCCAGTGCTCTTTCAAGGTAATGCCGTATTTCTTCAAGTACCGCCTGTTCATCCAGCGCCAGCGTATTAACCTTCATCATCTTCCACAACTCCTCCGGCCACACGCTTTGCATTCAGGATCAGCACGCCGTACTCTTTGTCGATGTTCACTTCCGCAATGCTTACGTTGATCACGCGGTAGGTAAACTCGCCGATCACAAACCGGTCATCAAGATCGATCTTCTTTGTTATGTCGTTATACTGCAGCGATACGACGATCAAGTGGTCTGCATGCATACCCGGCTGACCAGAGGCTGCGGAAAAGTCAGGACGACCGGCATACTCCGTATGAGAAATTGGGATAGCCGGCGCAATCACCTTTTCGCCACCCTCTTCGATCAGGTACCCCATCTCGTCTGTCACATCATCAAAGTGCCGTGTAAACTCCGTTGTCGCATTGCATTCGACGGTCTGTGACGCCTGGTTGTTTGCATGGTTCGTAACATTCCAGCTCAGCAAGAAGATCGTTCCATCTTCTCGGATTAGCATATCCCCTTTATGGATTGGAATGTCATGGGTCACCTTAAAGTTCGTGCTCATATCAGAGTTGCCGATCTTTGACTTCCAGTCGATGGGGGTTTGCTGTCCGCGCAAATAGATTGGTTCATAATCTTCATCATTGATCTTGTACCAATCCCGCACCAGCTCAAATGTGAAGTTCACATGGGGCACGTCATGGCTAAGCAGCCGCCTGAAATCATCCTCAATCGTGGGCGGCGGGCGAAAGTCCCTCCGGCTTGGCTATACTTTGGCTGGTATTTTTCCAATAGCCTCCTTGATATCCGCCCGCCTGTCAAATACGATCTTTGCCATTATTCGCGCACAAAAATCGTTTCCGGAAGCCGCCCGATATCTCCAGCCTTATCAAGCAGCTTGTGTTTGATGCGACAAAACGCAGACCAGGATTCATCCGACCAATCGGCCTTCTGCTTGTTTCCGTTCATCGCGTACATCGCGTCTTCTATATCTGTAATCTACCGTAGCAAGTCAGCGCGGAGCATCTCCGTATATTCCGCCTATGTATATGTCCTTTCATAAACAGGATCCAACTGCCCGTTGCGGTAAACAATCTTCACATCCAATTCCTTTTCCATCCTTACACATCCTTTATCACAGCAGATGGAAGCGGATCATCTTATACCAAATCTTCGTCCGGTTGCTCTCCGCGTCCTCGATCAACTTCTGCAGGTTCGCAAAAGGTTTGTCTCCATGCGTTACCGCCATAGCGTCTGTCGTATAACTTGTAAGTTCATCCACACTGCCCTGAAGTGTGCGAAGAAAATCAATCTGTGCCGTCAAAAGAACATACTCAATTTCGTCGGCTTCGAGCTTATTTTCAAAAGCAACGCACAGCCCGTTTCCTTCATAGGTAAACATTTCTTCGTTCAATTCCAACGCTCGCCCGGTAATTACATATAAATAGCGTATCGCTTCTGCGATATAGTCTGTAAGGTCGTCCTGGGTGATTGTATCCGGAACGCTCTGCCACCTAAGACGTCCGAACAGGCGCTTAGCCAATGCCACAACGTCCGTCATACGTCAGTCACCTCATTCGCCGAGAATATTTTTATCAGGCATCTTTGCCTGCAATGCCTTCAGCTTATCCATGCTCAAATTCATGCCCATGGCAACATCATAGATCCGATCCAGGATGTATCCCTCATTGACCGTGCCAAGCCATTCCTTGATTTTTTTCACCGTACCGCCCAGCTTCTTGGCGATCTCTTCATCCGAAATAAAGTTGGGATCTGTTGTCTGATCGATTCCAACCTTCCTCATCGCCTCGTCATCATCTTCCACCCGCAGAATGCCGCGCCGCAGCACGTCGCTCCGAGAGGCAATATATTTCAACTCTGTTTCTGTCACCGGCAAAAAGCTGCCATGCGGGATATTCACACCCAGATGATCCATCTCATCCTTTGCGGACGTAAACACGCCCACGTCAAATTTCTGCGGGTTTCTCAAAATAATTTCTGCCATTCCCTTTTCTCCTTTCAATAAAAAGGGGAGGGATTTCTCCCTCCCCATATGTCATCATCAGTTGGCGACGTACACGCTCACATAGGGGCGGTCACCGTAAACAATACCAGCGCCGAAGAACTGATCGAGACGGATCTCGTAGGTCTTGTCGTCGATATTGGTATCTTCCTGAGCAACGACATCACCCTCGAAGACGACCTTCAGAGGACGCATGCTCGCATCAACACCACCGGGGATGATGAACAGCTTGTTGGTGTCAAACACAGGAGCGTCGGTACTATCGATCAGGGGGTTCACCAGGTTGACAACCTTAGCACCGTTGTACACAGCGATAACGCCGTTGTCGTTCTGTTCCTTGATGATGCCATCAGCGAACTGAGTGTTTGTGGTTGCGTTAAAGCCGGTCAGCTTGGCCAGCTTGCCGGTCATGGCAATGTCACCGAAGATCACGGGACGAGCGCCAGCGGAAACGCGGGTCCAATGCTCGATCATGGGATCCAGGGTGGCAGGCACGATGCCGTTGCCATAGCCGTAGTAAGGAGTAGCCCAAGAGGTAGCCGCATCATTCAGCACCTTCTGGATGTACTGATACTCGGCCAGCTCCATCTGGTAAGCGGCGTCATTGATCAGGTCGGCCATCTGCACGGTGCCGTTCTTCAGCTCCACAAAGTTGATCACAGGACGGGCAGACACGGAAACGGTATCCAGGGTCAGAGCCTTGTTTGCAATCTTGGAGCGGGCAGTGGTAGCGCCCTTGGCCTGAATGTAAGCGCGGACGCCTTCCAGGCGGGTGTTGAACTGAGCCTTTTCGCCATCGCCAACGCGCTTCACGTCAGCCACGGTATCCAGCCAGTTGGTAGCAGGCCGCATGATCTCGTTCACAGCAAAGCCCACCAGCTGGGCAATCTGATAACGGTTGTTGGGATTGGGGTTCGCGGCCTAATCGCGGATCAACTTTGCAGCGTTTTCCGCAACGTCAGTATCGATGCTCTCCTTGCGGGCCTGAGCTGCCATAACCTTGACGATGTTAGAATCCTTATAGATCTCAATCATGTTATTCACCTCGAATTATTCTCTTCTGAGTCAATTAAGCGCTCTTCTTGGCGACAGAACCACCAATAGCGGGCTTCACGGTGTCCCCAACAGCCAGGGTGTCATACAGGGCCTTTGTCACGGTCACGATCACCTGGTCGTTCAGGACGGGGCGCCGCATGCGCACCAGATCGCCCACCTTGCAGGCGTACTCGGCGTTATTAAAGTTGGGCATATAATCATCAAGCCACTCGTTCTCAACCAGGTAAGTCACCTTGGTTCCGGGAGCGGTAACGGTAGCCACGATGGCTTCCTTGCCCCACAGGGTGGTCTTCTCATCCACGCGCAGCTCCATGTCACCGGCGGCGGCGATGGGCTTCACTTCGTAAACGTTGGTAGTTGCATTCTTGGTAATCTCCGCAAAGATACCATTCTCCATGGCGACGCCAGCGGGGAAAGCACCTTCATAAACGTGACCATCCAGCTTCTTGAAATATCCAGCCATAATTCATATTCCTCCAATTCTTTAGCGGCGTTCAAGCAGGCCGCCATATTCGCCGGTGGGCTCCATCTCGACAAAGCTCGCCATGGACATCTCCGGCTTCTTTTTGCTCTCCGCAACCAGGGCTTCCGCCAGGTCTGCGATCGCTTCGTAGTTCAGGTTTGCAATTGCTTCCTTCACGGCCTCATCTTCCACATTCAGGCCCTGCTTTGCAGCAAATGCGCTCGCCTTTTCAACCTTGGCGGCATGCTCAGCTTCCGCCCGCTCCGCCTTAATCTGGTTGAGTTCGGCTTCGATTACCTCAAGCTCGGCAATACGCTGCTTCAGTTCAGCAATCTCCCGATCTTTTGGGTCCTCTTCTTCCTCCGCGATAATGGGAGCGGCAGGCGCCTCTTCCACGGTCTCCACCACGGTATGCTCGGTGGACACAGTGTGGTAGGTCTTGCCGTCGTACTCATCCTTGTTCACGCTCTCGCGCACTTCCACGGATTCATGTACGATTTCGGCCTCGGCGTTTTCAGCGGTTGCGTTTTCGGCGTTTGCTTCTTCCGCAACAGCGTTTTCAGTCTCAGCCGTCTTCGTCTCGTCGATTTCGTTTGCCATATTCTTTTCCTCTGGCATTGTCTCTTTCACCTCGTTTACCTTCGTTGTCTCTGTTTCCTCAGAAGTAACAGAAGCCACCATTTCCACCGCGTTCGCGTCTGGGCAGGCGGGAACAGAAACGATGGCCATGCCGGTCAAACTGTTGTTTTCTCCGACATCGACAAATGTAACTCCAGCAATCTTTACTGTATCTTTGGGATCATACTTGATTTCAAATGAAACATTCAGCAGTCCCTGTTCATAAAGCTCCGCCAGCCGCTCACAAATATCAATCTCCCGTTTCGGGATTCGCGCCGTTCCATACAAAGAAACGACACCATCATTACTAATCTCCGTCCGGAAATCAACGATGCCGCCGATCTGGGTTGTATTGAACTGCTTTGTAATTGGGTTGTAAAGGTGGGTCAGATTGGCGTAGTCTCTTGCAAGCAGTTTGGGAACATCGACATAGAGCGGCAACGCGACGTATTTATCAACATTATTGATAATCTCATTTATAAATGCAGCCGTCGCGCCTTGCCCATTCTAATTCTTCTGGTTGTCAAACAGCTTGAAAGAAATCAACAGAAAGATGTCGTTGCTTCTTTTCTCGTCGATCTTTACTTCCTCGGCCAAGAGCACAACCCGTTGTTCGTTCTCCATGCCGAATCATTCCTTTCTCAGCATCTGCCGTGTAGGAGGTCAAAGCATCCGCTGAGTATAAAATTAAAAACGGAAAATCCGTTTTTATTCTGAGTCATCCTGCGGCTGAGATCCTTCGGGGTTTGACCCCTTGGGCTGCCGCCCGGTTACCGATTTTGCTGGATCGCTTTTCCGCTCGCTGTCATCCAGCGTCGGCCGTCCAACCGTGCCGCTGGAGTCGGAGCTTGTGCCCGTTCCGGCTTTTGCGCCCTCGCGTGGCACCAGGATATCCTGCGTGCCGTCCGCCTTCTCGCGCTTCTTCCGTTCCACTTCCTGACCGATGTCGTAGCCGTATGTCTGCATCAGCGTCCGGTCGGAAATCAGGCCCTTCTCCCACAGCTTGGTGCATGCGTCCTGGAAAGCCTTCGATCCGCTCAGGTCAACCGGCGGGAAGGTGAACAGCGGAATATTCGCTTTCGCGCTGTGCGGCATTAGCTCGGAAGATCCGTTCAGCCGCAGGTTGATCTTATTCATCATCTCGCAAAAGTTGTCCTTGGCCTGTTTGATCCGCAGCGCCGCCGTCTGCATGCTCACCTGCGCAGAGGCAAAAGTTGAGCCGTCTTCGGCGCGTCCGGATACGATCACGCCGCTGATACCGCCAGCGCTCAGGATATCGCTGTTGACTCCCTTGTATTTGTCGTATTCAAAGATGTCGTCAGTCTTTGGCTGGATCACCTCGGCTTCGCACCAGTTATTGGTCACAGCCAGCGCTGTTCCTGTCATGGCGTTCCGGAAGATGCCTGAAACCTGCCGCAATGCGTTGATATCCGGTATAACCTCATTCTTAGGATCTCCGTATTTCACATGCACAAAAGACCGTGCGCCAAGCACCAACAGCGCGTTTTCCCAGTTGGAAATCAGCTCCTTCTTGGCAAATGCCTTCAGGCACGATGCCACCATGGGAACAGCGTACCGCATCCAGTCTTCTTTCAAATCCTGCAGCACAAAGGTGTTTTCCGGGTTAAGCTGCACCCATTCTTTGCCAGCCTTGAGGCCCTCGGCAACTTCCTTGGGGAAGCCTTGCAGGCGCACCTCCAAATTCTCGTCTTCCAGGTAATCCTTCTTTGCCTTGGATGCTTGCCGCTGCAAATCGTCCTTAACAGTACGGCAGTTCATTTCGATAACCGGCTCACCGTTCACCATCACGTTGGAAACGCGCACCTGATGCACCGGCAGCGTTCTGATCGTGCCATCGTCCATCAGGTAAACATACACGTTGGCATATTTGTAGAATTGCAGGAAAATACTTTCCATCATATCCCGCAGGTGGATCCTGTCATAATATTCCAGGTATTTTTGTTTCACCTGTTCGTTGGCGCCCACCAGGCGGAAGTCATCGCAGATGCTGAACGGCGTGTAAACCTCTTTGATAATGCCGCGGTAAATCGGATCGGCATCCACGTAATAGTCGCTCAGCTCATACAGCCGAACAATATTGCGTTGCTTATTCTTCAATATCGTGTCATAGTCATAACTGGCCTAATCACCGCTATAGGTGATGTTTTTATCGTTATAGGTGATTGTTACATCATCGGCATTCGTTGCGCCAACGGCAATCTCCGGTCGGTTCGCAATCACCGTTTCGCGTTTTGTCCGCTGTCCAAATACCCGATCAAAAAAGCCCAACACAGTCACCCCTTTCTTAGAATGTCGTCACAATTCCAATGCAGGGAACTGTGCTCGCTTGCATTATTTTCCGCTTTCTTTTATCTTCAATTTCCGCAATATAATTCAGAGCCATACCAATGGCAGAGTATCTATCCTTATGTTGCGTTGATTTCGCCACATCATAAACGACAGCGCCGCTTCCGGTCTCCTTGGCCACAATGTTGCCCATCTCAATTTGCAGGGCGTCGGCCTCGATGAAGATTGCCTTTTCGGCTTGCAACAACTTTTTCTTCCCGTCTTCCCCGTCTTTGTCTGCGCCCGTAATCCGGTTATCCAGGATGTAACGGGAATTGACCGGCAGCTCCACCGCCTGCTGTTCCAGCGCAATGGTCGTTGCCGATACCATCTGGTGGTTCAGCGCGTTATTGGCAATCACCGTCCGCAGCAGCGGCACCGCGTTATGGATCAGCGAGTGCTCGTCATCCGCCACAATGGGCGGATACTCTTTGTTTGTCTCCGGATCAACCCACGGCTGACTCATAAACGCCGGGAAGGCATCACCCAGGCCGCGGCAGTCCACAACGATCTTTGATACATTGGGGAACTTTACCAGCAACTTGCGTACCTCGTTCGCCAGCGCATCCAACCTCTTCCCATGATAGGAGCGGATGAACACCAGCTTTTTGATATAGGTTCCATTCTCGCACTCAATTAACTTGAACAGCACGATCACCGCGTTATCCGCATGCTTGGAGCTGGATGTCGCAAGGTCAACGCCCATCACGTAATCCGCCGTGCTTCTGGATGGCATAGATACTTCAACATCCTTGAGCACCCTGCACTTTTCCGTCAGCTCATAAGGGAATACGCTGCCGGTCTCGGCGCCAAGGAAGATGCTTCCATATTCCATAGCAAACTTAGACTCCGGCATTGTACGCCGTTCTTCTTCAAAGAAGCTCGTAGGCGTAATGCCAACGCGGGCAGCCGCCTTATAATCCTAAGCACAGGCAAAGCAGTTCATTGCTCCTGCCGCCATGCGTTTCAGAATATCCACAAATGTCTCGTAAAAATAGTTGCTCTTGAGGCAAGCCGATGTGATGGAGATCATCTTGGATGTGTAATCGCGGAATTCTTTCTGAACACATATTTCTCGCGTGGTATTGCGAACAGGCTTTGCAATCGCTTCCAGGTCGTCCTTCTTTACCTCGGGCGCCTCATCAATCACAATGATTTTGGCACGAGCGCCGCGGAACGTTCCAATGGAATACGACTCAATTTTTGACCCGTTCTTCAGGCGGCATATACCCTTGCTCCGGCTCAGCTGCACGGCATTATGCCCGTTGGTGTCGATTTCGCGCAGGATGTCTGGATTCTTTACGAAGTAATCATCAATCTTTTTAAGCACCAGCGTCGCCTGCTCAGCCGTACCGGAGATAACCGCAATCAAGCTGCCAGGATACAGCACGCCCATAGCCAGGCAGCATAGCGCCGTGATCCATGTTTTTCCGAAGCCGCGGCTCTGCACAAAGTTGATGGTATCGCAGTTTCCAAACATGCGTGCTTCCACCTTTTGTACATCCTTGAGCTTTACCTTAAAGTATTCCTCAATGAACACATCCAGGTGGGTGCGCCAGTACCAGATCTGCTCTACCCACTAATCCGTATTTTTTATCTCGCGGATCTGAGATGCTTTATAGGCAGCCATAATTACTACCTGCCCTCCAAGCCGACAGCCTCAAGCGTGTGCTGGTAGTCTTTAATAATCTTGTCTATATCGTCTTCAGGGAAGGTAAATCCGTTCTCGTTCAGCTTTCCGTCTACCTCGATCCGCAGGATGATTTCTCCCAAAGACCCCATGCCGGATGCTTCGCCCGGTTTTCGTTTGCAAGCCGCAAAGTTGGATGACTTGGACAGATCGTCAAAGTTTCTCAGCGCGTCCTTGTACTCACTGGATGATATTTCCCCGCGCCGCATCTTGTCTTCGGCGATGTCGGCATTCAGAGATGCCTTGATCGCTTTTCTTGCATAGTCGCGGATGTTTACGTTGTCCAATACAAAGTCTTCTTCGTACTGCGCGTATTTTTCATTCAGCAGCTCAATCTGCTCGTCGGTATAATATCCGCCCCAGGTTTTGCTGTAGTGTGGTTTCGCAGCTTCCGTCTCGTCCTTCTCGGATGCGCTTTCATCCTTCTCTTCTGCAAAAGAACCGTCATCCCCCACATTTTCCACGTAGGAATAAAACTGGTTCATGTTCATAAATGAAAAGAACTGCCTTGCAGCAGTCTCATTCAAAATCTTATCCCGCTTTTTCTGGCTCGCCTTGGGATCCAGATATTCCGGATTGCTGGCCAGCACATACATTGCCTTTTTTACCGCCGAATCCCAGAAACCATCCTTCCACGTCCTGTTGTTCTCATAACAGTACCGTTCCATCGATTCTTTGTCTACGGCGTATTTTTGAACGCAATCCTTACACCATGCATCTCGGTATTGTTGAGATCGCCAATCTCTGTTCGGATAAAACTGTCCAAGCGGAAGGACCCTGTTACACCGTATACAAAGCTTGGAAGCAACCTTACTTTGCCTCATAACGACCTCCCATTAAAAAAGAGCCGTCCCACATTGGACAGCTCCATTGCTTATAAATTGATTGGATATACGCATCGGCGGCCATAGTCCCGCTCGATCACCATAGCGATGGCGCCAGGCTTTCCACCGTACCCTCTGCTCTGTGCGTATTTATCCACGCCGCAGATGCTTGGCGTGCGTATGATTACGGAGTTCCCGTCGTCGGTCATCCCCATGGGGTACTCCTGCTCTTTGTGTTTGTGCCCGCAAACGAAAAAGTCAATGGCCTCTCCATACATGTTGATGGCATCCTTTGCAATTTGATCAATACTCTTTTCGCCATCTCCATGCAGCAGCAGGAAGCTGTATCCTTCCACGTCTGCCAGAACCATACGCCGCGCTTCTCCACAGAAGGCAACACGTCCATTGTCACGCAGCCGCTCTTCCAGATACCACAGGATGATCTTCTCCAGGTTCTCATCCTCAAATTCCCGGTTCTTGCTCTTCAGCGGGCGAACCTCGCTGTGATTGCCGGTGCAAAGATAAACCCGCACGTCGGCGAACTCGGAAAGCTTGCTAAGCCATTTGGCCATGTACTCCGAAAGCCGCATGGTACTTTCCACCATGCCGTACTCCAGGCGCATCAGCTGAGACTGCCGCAGCATGCCATCAATCAGATCTCCGACCAGAAACACATGCACCGTGCCGGTGCCTTCCCGTTGGATAATCCAAACGGTCTCCGCCAGCAGGTCATGCATCCGCCGCTCAAACGCCGTATGATCGTAGCGGTTGATGATTTCGCCACGAAGCCCTTTGACCTCGATCTCGGCGCCGTAATGGAAATCACCCAAAGCCAGCACCAGCGATTTGTCTTCTTCCGGATCAAGCATCGGCACATACCCAACGTCGATCTTCGGCAGCTTCTTGATTGCCTCAGCGATCTCTTCCCGCAGCAGCTGGCTTCTTGCCTCTCCTCGGTATGCCGTATTTACCTGCCGAGAGAGATCACGCAGCTTTTGCCGTTCCACATATCCTTTGGAAAGAGAAGAGATACTCCCGTCCGCCGGATCGTTCAGCAGCTGTGCGTCATCAACAAGTTTGATGCCTACGCCGGCCTTCCGCAGCGTTTCCGCATTGATGTCCAGGTCGAAGTCCTCGCAGATCTCCGCCCAGTCCCGATCAATGCTGCCGCTTTTCTTTTGAGCCACAATCTTTACCAAGTCTTGCAGCTCTTGAACATTCTATTCCTCCAAGGAACGACGCATTCCTTCACTTCCTTCATCCTTTATGATACATATACAATTGGAGCGCCATACGGATCTCGAAACCGTATCATCTGCTTGGAAGGCAGATATGTTAGCCTTTACACCAATAGCGCATATCAAGACGCATTAAGCTTTTTGTATTACCAGTACAATGCTATCATTGCTGTTAGCGTCTTCGGTGCCCAGGGCGGAATTTGAATCCGCACTAATAGCAAATGCTTTTCACGATTTTAGGGACCGTGCCCTCGTGCCAATTGGGGTACCTGGGCATATCATTCGCCAAGCTCATTGATCTTTATCTCAAATCATCAAAGCTAAGCAAAAATAAACAAGACGGTCAATAAAAAGAATCCTGCATCTTTCAAATATAAAATTGCTGCACCCGTCTTATTGGTGGAACCAGAGGGCTACGATCCCTCCGCCTTCTCCTTGCAAGGGAGATGCTCTTCCGAATGAGCTATGGCCCCATAAAAAAGCAAGGCACGTTGTTTTCTATACGCGCTCTACCAACTGAGCTACGGCCGGAACACCGACCGGCTGGGCTCGAACCAGCGACATCGAGCTTAACAGGCTAAGAAGTAAAATTGCTGCGCGTGCCTTTTGATTTCAAAAAACGAGGGTACACAATAATATGATTCAAAACAACCGAGAAAGGAAAAGCGGATGTTTTGTGCCACACATATAATGGGAACATTTTTGTCGTTTATTTTCAATGTTCTCAAAAATTTTTACGGTTTGTGATGAGTGCCGCTCCATCACGTCGGAAGCCATCAGCCGCCGACACGCCGTACCACCGTAAACTTGCACTTGGTTGTGCTTCAGGGACTCGGACCCCGGACCTTCTGTGTATAAGACAGCTGCTCTAACCGACTGAGCTAAAGCACATTATGGTCTGAGTGGTGAGACTTGAACTCACGACTTCGTGATCCCAAATCACGCACGCTGCCAACTGCGCTACACCCAGATAAAAAATTCAAGACGCCTTTACTGCGTGCTGTCGTTGCACCACGCTCGCCTCTGCGGGCGGCAGGAGTCAAACCTGCATCTCAGGCCCCGTCTGCAATAAAATAGCTGTAGGCGTCTTTGGAGCTGGTGGGCAGGGTCGAACTGCCGACATTTGGGTTACAAATCCAACCCACTACCTGCTGTGGTACACCAGCGTAAAAAAGACAAGACACATTTATTTTTTGTGCTGCGTTATCCAACTTCGCCAACCGGGACACCGGCCCCAGTGCGGGACTCGAACCCGCGATGCTCACTCCTAATCTTAAACATGGCTGTATGTGTCTTACAATAATCATGGGCTTATAGCCCTGGTGGCAGAGGATGGTAACGCTCCATCTGTCTTCGGCCTATGAAGCCGATGAGATATCTTTTTCTCTACTCTGCTATATTGGCGGAGTGGACAGGTTACGATCCTGCATCCCTTTCAGGTGACGGCTTTCAGGGCCGCTTCGCCCTCCATACTGCGCACCACTCCGCATAAACAAGACAGGCGTGTTTGGCGGGAATCGAACCCCTTGAAGGCAAATGTCTTATCCTCTTGACTGCTGTCCCTGTCTTTTAATCAGCCGCCTTTATTACGGCCACTCACCCAGCGGCTTTCCAAGGCAACCCTTGGGATCCTCGGCATCCGTGCAGAAGAACACGCCATCGTGCTCCTCAAAGATATCCTTTGCGATCTCCTGATACAGCGTGCTCCGCTGACCGTAGATATCCCCCAGGTCATCCACCCAATACTGAACAACCTCCTTGCGGAAGACGACATACTTCATGTTGTTTGCAAAGACGCCGTGAATGTTCTTGATGAATGACAGCGCGGGATTTCCGTAGAAAGCTACGCTATAGATATCACGGATCTCATCGACATTTTCGAGGTTTGCCGGCACTACGGAGATCTTCAGCTTCACATTGCCAAATTCCTTTTCAGCCGGAAGCAACTTCTCCAGCGCCGCAGCCTTTGCCGCCTCATCCACATACAGGTACAGCTCGTAATGATCCTCATCGTATACAACGTGTACCTGCGGGTCGTGCTTGAACATTGCTTCTACCTCATAGTAGAACTCCACCCAGGGTGCAGAAAGATTCAACTTTGCCATATCCTTTACTCCTTTATTCATTTGTTGGAGGTCTGGGTGGGTCTCGATCCCACGACCTGCTGCTTATGGTGGTTTGTGGAAGGCTCGAACTTCCAATCTTCCCCAGCACAACATCGGGGAATACTTACCGTTTCGTAACAACAAACCACAGGCAGCTGCTCTGCCAACTGAGCTACCAGACCAATATATATTAAGCGCTTTCTCATTGCGTCCGCAAACACCGAGCTTTCATCAGCACTCCGTAGAGCCGAAGGCAATCATTCATAAGAAACAAGACGCACATTATTTAGGTTCACAGATTTAAAGTCTATTCCTTAATATTGTAAAGTTGCTGCATGCGTCTTTGGCGGGCGCGGCAAGATTTGAACTTGCGCTCCGGTTTCCCGGAGGCCGCGTTAGCAGTGCGGTGGTTTCAGCCAGGCTCACCCACACGCCCATAAACATTCAAGACACCGTTTTCTTGTGGCGCTGATTACAAATCGGCAAAGAAGATTTGCTGCAAGTGTCTTTTCGTTTTACACCTATAATGGGAACATTTTGCGACGCCTTTTTCATGCCGCGCAAATTATTTTTTCATCCGGAAGCAAACTCCCGGCCATGTCAAAGTAGAAGGTTCTGCCCACGCCATCGGCGCGTTCTGCGCAGATGATCTTGTCCATATCGTAAAGCAGTCCCACCGCCGTTCGTTTCGGCTTGTACTGCTCCACGTCGTTTGCGATGCGGCGACTCATGCCGCCATATTCAAAACACCCTTCCGTATCAACCGTACAGAAGCAAATGGAATAATTCTTTGTGCCGAGAGCTTCGGCTATCTATTTTGACAACGGCGGCTTTGCCTTTTTGCAAGCCCGCCCCTTCGTTGGTTTTGATATCTTGGCAGCCCGCTCGTCCAGCCGCTCCACCATGGGGCGGAAGAAGCCATCGTCGGCTCCATGCTCGGGATCTGCGCCGCTGCCATAAAGCATATCTTCAACGCATGGAGGACAGGAGGATATAGGAATTTCACTTTTACCTCGCATAACTTCCTTGTAATCGGTCACTATATCTCCGTCCGTTCCTATGCTTCCCATCATCAGGAAATATGCCAAGCTGCTCTAAAACAGCTTAACTTTGTTTTCTGGGGAGTAATTATCTTTGCTGCCAAAGCTGATCCAGTTGTTCTCAATATAGTCGTTCCAAGCACCCAGCTACTTTTCGACCGCTCGCAGCTTTTCGTCTTCGTTTTTGCACCAAAGCTTATGGGTTATGCCCGCCGGATCAACCACGTTGTATCCTTTCATACAAAAAAGATCCTCCCCTCTATTATTATCCAGTAAACCGCGCCTTTGTCAGACAAGGGCATATGTCTCCCTCCAGGCTTCGTCATTTCGGTGGCATATCTTTGATACCGCCCGCCTGAACATGGCGTAAATGGTTTGCCTCGTCTTCCCATACCGCTCCGCTATATCCGCAAAGCCATAACCCCTCATGGATAGGTCTACAATTTTGCGCTCCCCAACCGAAAGGCCGGCTTCCGCTATAAGCCGGTCAAGGTCGGCGTAAACGCATAAAACCGGCTCCGAGAATGGGAAAACGCCGTTGGATGTTGTGGGATCATTCTGCTCCAGCAGCAGCGGATAGAAGGATTCGTCCTACTTGCTCCGCCGCTGCAGCAGCTCCGATACAACGCGCTCCTCGCCCAGGGGCACATAGTCCCATTCACGCAAGCCGCGCCCCTCATTCCTTGTTTCAACCTTTACAGAACCCAACGGCTTATGCCTCCTTAGACGCCTTGCCTTTGGGCTTGCGCAGCTCGCGCAATTCATCGTCCGCCTGCGCCAATGCGGCATCCAACGCCGCCACCTCTTCGGTCAGCTCCGCCACCTTTTTCAGCCCGGCCACAATGGCGTCAAAATTGCTCACAAGCATATTCCGCAGCCGATCGTTGGCGACACCGCGCCCCATTCCGTTTGCATTCGCCGCATCAACATCGGCCTTTGCCCGCTCCAGTTTTTCAATCAGTTCATTCATGCAGCCAATCCTCCAATACCATTCTCATCATGCCCTTTGTCACGCCGACAACAAGGCTGTTTCCAATGCGCGTTCCATCGAGGCCTGTTACCTTTTCAAGCAGCTTGCCAACGGCGTACATCAGCGCAAAGGCATCTTCTGCCTCGGCGTTCTTCCCGCTCGTCCCCATGGTAACACGGGCTTCGTTTTCCCGCCCTTTTGCATAGCGGATAATTACCTCGCGCTGTTCTCCAGGCTTCCTTTCGCCCAGAACTTCATTCAGCGTCGAATTAAAATCAAGCATCTCTTAGTTCCTCCAATTCTTTTTTGAAGAAGGCTTTGGGCCACTCTTCTTCTGGGATAAAATATTTGATAACCTCGCGGTATGTCCGTGCAAAGTCCTCCGCCCTGAAAGAGAACTTCACATTCATGACTTTGCCACCGGTATCACTCGGTATTTTGTAGGTATAACCCTTTGGCAGCGAGCAGAAGCCGCCACCCTTTTTATGTCGGCTTTTGCTTTTATGGACGGTGATTGCTTCTTCTTCCTGCAAATCATTCACCGCCTTGACAACGCCGCATGGTGCGGCGCCGGTATACTTCGCCATCGTCTGCACCGACAGATGCGCCACCGTCCTCCACTTGCAGAACATCATGATCAAGAAGAGGACTTTTCGCCGCGTCCCCCCGCGCTGCGCCATGATCAAGTCTACTTCCGCTTTGGAGATTGTCAGCGGTTTATCCTTTGAGGCCACCTTGAATTTGGAAGACCAGACCCAAGCTGCTATCGCTGCCGCGTCATCTTCAATCTCTTTCTGCGTATTGGTTATGAAGTCGGCAGGCTGCTGCGCCGCCCAGGCAAGGATCTCCGCCTCTATCTCCTTCTGCGTTTTGCCATCAAAACGCTCATGTACCGCAATGGAAACCATAAGGTTATGCATCATACCTGGGCCCGTCATCTGCGGAAAGTGGTCTCCCTCAAAGCGCACCGTCTCAAATTCCTGCTCCGGGTATTTGTCTTCTTTTCCGCCATTCACTTCCAAATACTCGCCGCTGAAGCTGCTGCTTCGCCGGATGAGGTCGGCCGCCCAGTCTCGATCCACCTGCACAATCTCAAGGATGTACCCAGGATCCATGATGGGTTCCAATGTCTCACGGTCAAGATACCAACACACGTTTCCGGTTTTATGATGCACGCTCAAAGGAAGTTTAATGGATTGTTTGGCCGTAGGCCTAAATTCCACCTTGTGCCAGTCGAAGCCGCCGCGGGAAATAATCGTGTTATAAAAATCAAGCAGCAGGTTGGTATACATAAGATCGTTGAAGAATATCTCCACATGGTATCCCTTGCCGCCAGAGGTTGAAACGTATATACGGTCCCGTGGAAATCCAAAGCGTTCGATCTCGTCGATGAGACGATGGACAAGGTCTTTGTCATCGAGGTCAACGTCAAAGCATACAAACTTGGAAGAGCGGCTGCCGGCAAAAACACCAACGGCATAAGCGTGGTTGAGATGCCCCATGAAGATATGCTTATCAAGATAGACATCTTGGTTGGTTCCGCGCTTCTTGGGGACAACGATCTTTCCATCAAAGGCCATGATGAAACGTTGGCGGTATGTCACGTAGAGTTTGTCAATTCGGTTGACAAGGTCGTAGAAGCCGTACTCCATTTTCCCTCCGAAAAGTAGAAGATATAATAAAGCGATTTGTTTCGAGAAAGTTAAGTTAATAATATATATATAAGTGTTCCGGTAGACTGTGCTGCGAGAAGGTCTGGAGGCAAACGGGCGAGGCTTTTCGCTGAAGCCCATGCCCGCAAAAAGTATAATCATTTACGTAGGGGGTGCCTGGAAAGATTATCTTCTCCGGTGCGGTAGTATGCTGCTGGGTGGTGATAGCCGGAAAATGTTGGTAGTTTGGAAGAGCCATGCCCGCAGCTTCGGCCTACGGCCTGCCCATGAAAAATAAGCCGGCGATATGCTGGCAGGTGGCGTGGTGGATGCACAGTGGGTGGCGTGGGAAGGTTGGTCGGCTTATATATAACGCGACAAGCCAACTTTCTCCGCCGTCCATAATATATGGGAACAATCGGAGACAAAACTTTCAGCGCCGGAAAAATATTTTTCTTCACCCGGATTATATTCCCGCGAAAAATAAAAAGGCCGCATATGGCGGCTGTCTTTGGCGGGCTATGCTCGCGGATTGTTCGGGGAAGATTCGTAGATATTTGATTCTTATTTGATTATATTGATCGCGGATTTGAAAGGATTTTGCAGCGATTGGCAAACAATTTGGGGCGTAGCCAGGCGCGATAAGAATGGTTTAAATTTGATGAGACGTTTAAATATGACAGGGGTGGGGAAAAATTGTCTGTTTATGGGGTTTCAAACGTAAAAACAAGGCAAAAAGGCGTCTTAATATGGTATTATGTTCCGTATTGCCTTGCGCCGTGTTTGTGCAGCTACGCGCCGCCGTCCGCCCCGTGTTTGTGGTTGTGCTGCATTTGTGGGCGCTTGTAAATCCACCACGGTGAAACGTTTCATGAACATATTACAATCATTTCATCATATTCTATTTGTTTCAATTTAATTTTATAAAATGTTTACCTGGTACGCATTGCGGGCAATTTTTGGGGCCTATTTTGAGTCAAAACAGCCATAAAAAAGTTTAATTTTATTATACTTTTTGTTTGATAATTCTAAACTTTTTCCCTTGTCTGTTTGTTTGCTTTACACAAATATTCGCTCTTATTTTATAGCATTTTACACCAAACATTTGTTCGTCAAAAATGTTAGTCAAGCATAACTTTCAAATAAAATTAAACAAAGATTTTTGCTTTTCTTTGTGGAATTTTTACTACATTTTTCATGGCCAATAGCATTTCCTACCTATTATATCGCGCGAGCGCGTCACGCATGCGCAGCCAAAAACGCGTGGTATACTTAAGTCGCGGCAGGTTAAACCTGCCCACCACAAAACAGCCCGTCCGGATAAGGGCTTAAACCGGGGAAAGGATACGCAATGAATACCACCACCACCACCACCGTCTACACTGCCGCCTCTATCCGCCGCAATGCTATTGCCCTGCTGTACAATGCGATTGCCGCCGCCGCCCGCATGGGGCGCAGCGTTGACGAAAGCGCCCTTGCGGCGATTGACGCCGCCGCCGTCAATTACGCCGCCGCCGCCGCCGTCCCTGTTGTGTCTGCCGTCTATCTTTACGGCCGCATGGTGGCGTTGACCGCGAAAGGCAACCAAAAGGAAGGCTTTACGTTCCTTTACAAGTGCAAGGGCATGGGCACGCTGCGCAAGCTGTTCGCCGTCAACGTGACGGAAGACGCCGCCGCCGTGCAGCCCGTGGCCGTCCCCGAATTGATTGAAAAGGGCACGCGCAAGCCTGCCGAAAGCAAGCCCGCAACCATTGCGGATAAGGTAGCACGCGCCCGCTATAACCTTGCCAAGCTGGAAGCCATGGCCGTTTATGAGACGGAACACCGTCCGGACGGCACGCGCATGGACAACGGCGCAAAGGAAGAATTCGCTTTCCCGTCCCTGTCTGAATGGAAGCAGCAGCAGGCAGCTTGACAGCTGCCCCGGGGCCTGTCCCCGGTCAAGCGCAGGGCATATTGGCCATATATCCTGCGTTTGGTCAAGGACAGGGCAGCGCGTAAAAATATGCGCCCATGATATGGGATATGCAGCGAATTGCATGCTGCTTCAATGCTGCCATGTTCATCAATCCCCCGGCGCGCTCACGTAATACGTGATAATCCGGCATAAAATGCGCATGCCGTCCACGTTATCCCCGTGGGCTATAAATGACGGATATGCAGCGTTTAGCTGTGCGGCGTGCTGTTGTACGCACTAAACATTTCCCCCATGCCTTTACACGGTATAGTGTGTTCCGTGTATCGTATCCCCGGCGCGTGCAATGGCTGTGCGGCTTTAGCCGTGCATGTTATCACGGACAGGTTTAGACGGCGCGAATGTGTTCTAAAGCCGAATACCGTCAAGCCTTATTCTATGCGGCCATGCTGATAAGACGTTGAGATAATCCGTCTTTACGTGGGGCGGCGTCACAAGATGGCGTGACAGTCTACGTGTATAGGCATGACAGCGCAAAACGTGGGCGTAGGTGAATAAACCGACGCGGCGCAATGGAATTGCTACCAAAAGCGCCGCCTCGGGAAAAGCAGGGCGTCGGATTCGTGTTAGTGCAGTTGTGGGCGCTGGGCGATAACATGGGATTCATTCTCAAGGTTCGCCCGGTGTCGTATCGAACACACCGCGGAATTGACCACCGCGGCAGACTGGGCTGCATGCTTGATGCACGGATCGTATGGCAAGTAAGCAATTGCGTGGGCCACGTTTGTGGCCATGTCGGACATGCTGGCGAGCTTGCTGGGCACTCCAGCGGATGGATTTTGTCACCTGAAGCTGGGTATTACACGGGGATTGCGGCATGCGTCACAATCCGGAGCGCATTGTTGTTGTTTGCAAATCGGAACATGATGAAAGGAGTGTTTGGCAGAATCGGCCTCGGGCAGTTTAGAATATCCGGGGCCGAATTGTGCTAAAGGCACGTTCATACTAACACGAAAGGAGAAAAATTGCAAATGGAATACCACGAGCGCAATCTCATTCGGGCCATCGAAAAAGAGGCATATAATTGCGGATGTCTGGATCTGAATGTGCGAGAATTCGCGGCATGCAACGGCTATCAGCTGATGAAGCCCATCTGTCCGGAAGCTGACCTGTACAAGCTGGACCTTGATGTATTGCAGGAAATTGCGGACATCTTCACGGACGGCTTCGATGTACGCGCCTATTGATGGCGGAAAATTAAGCTGGAAGGAGGTGTAAGCCGTGGGATGTGCAATCAAGGTCGGTCAAGTTATCAAGCGCCGTCATTACATCGCCGGGGATTATTCGTGGATTCTCACGCGGGAAAATGGCAAATACGTGCTGACGCGGAATCATGCGCGGAAAATTGAGCGCGGAATCCGCCGTTTCGCAACGCTCAAAGACGCACGACTGGAATTCATGCGTCAGCAGTTTTGTCTGGATTCGGAATACTTTGCGGGATTTTCCCGCGTGATTTGAGAAGGGAGGATTGAATATGCGGAATCTTAGGCCGGGCGACCGAGTTTCCATGCGTGGAATTATCGTAACCATCTTCGAGGTATACGCGCAGGATTATCATGGCGGAATCTGGGACGTGGAATTCGTGGACACCTGCGGAAAGTATCGCCATTGGAAGTCAAATCTTGACGGTGGGGAGGTGATCTATAAAGAATGATCCATTGCGAAATTTCCGCGGGCGTGTTATAATGGTCGCGGAAAGTGGGTGATCAAGTGCCGTACAAAGACAAGGAAGTCAAAGCAAAGTATGATACGGACCGTCAAAAGGAGACGTATCACTCAATTCTCCTGAAAATCAGGAAAGATGCTGGAATTTGGGATGCCATTGAAAAGATGAAAGCGGAAAGAGTTATGCCTCCGTCAACGTATGCGCAAAAAGCGCTCATTGCGCAACTCAAGCGCGACGGCTATTTGCCGCAAGACAAAAATGACTATGATCCACAAAACGTAGTTTGGCCCAAACCAGACTGACTGCGCAAAACAGACAATTGAGACGTTGCGAAAGCGACGGCTCTATTTTTTTACCCCAAATTTTGTCCGATATCAAACAGTTGCCAATGAGCAACAAATGAAAGGAGCGGAAAATCCATGCCGTGCAAGAATTGTCCCTACGCCCTGCTTGACGCAAATTACAAGATCGGCTGTCACGCCGATGACCCGGAAACGAAAGGCAAATACGGACCGACAGCCTGCGGGGAGGATGATTAACATGCGGAAAATTTCCATCGCGGCCGTAATAATCGCGGCCTTGTGGTTTGCCGTCTGCGGCTTCCGTGCCGCATATTCAGCCGGAATTCGGCACGCAATCTTTGATTCGGAAATCTCCACAGTAACCTGCTACAATCCCGACGCGCCAGAAGAAAGCGCATGGGGCGAATATGACCAGCTTATATTCATAGAACTCGACGGCAACATTTACGAGCACGGAATGCATCAGGGATAAGGAGGAATCAGCAATGACTATTCAGCAGCTTTACGAAAAGATGCGCCCTTCCAAGACGCACGACACCACCGGGCAGATTCTCGCAGACGGACTCAGCGTCAACATCTCGGACTTCTTCACGCAGCTGATCAAAGATGCGGCACGCTGCAACTCGTACAGCAGCGATATCTTTTACAGCCTGCGCGAAATCGATGAGAAGGTTCGCGGCTATCGCGGAACGGCTCCGTTTGAGCCCATCTTCGTCGGCTTCCGTCGGCACGGCGTGGACGGAAATTCCTTCATTCTGCATCGGCTTGACGGCAATCCGTACAGCGCAAGCCGTGAATACTTCGCGCTGTACTCCATCAACGTTGTGCCGGAAGATGCAGGCTGGTGCAAGGTGATCTTCAACGAATACTGGATGTAAGGAGGCATGAATATGCGGAAATCCGTAATTTGGAGCATCGAGAAAACCTTTCAAGGCGCCTGGGCAATCTGCGGCCTGATCGGCATGCGGCAATATATGGGATACTCCAAGGCGGAAGCCAAGCGCCGTTATATGGCGGAAGTTACGGAGCGGAGGGTGGAGGGGCATACATGCTGATTGCAGGCTTTGCGGCTTCGCTGGTTCTTCTGCTGGCGCAAGTCATTGAATGCGGAAAGCGGAAGCTGCGGGAAGAAAAGGACTGGGCGCAGAAGGTGCGCGGCACTTCGAGATACTATGCATAAAAATTCGGGAGGTATACAAAAATGAAGCGTTTGAATCCTTTGTACACGGCGAAAATCCCCGGCGGTATGCTGGAAATTGTGGAAATTGCACAATGCCGCAACGGCACGATGATCAAACATCGCTTTGCCGGAAAGTGCAAAACCACGATGGTGATGCAGGATGTCATGGGGTGTCATTACTTCCACGCCTGCGGCAACAAGATTTACATTGCGGATCTTCGCAAGGTTCGCTGTCTCAACTAATTTGAAGGAGGAAAGAAAAATGAGCAATGTTGTTATGACCATGGCGGATATCGCCGCCGAAAAGCGGGCAATGGATCGTTTCCACGAGGAACTTGACGCCCTGATGGCGGAATTGGGCTATGACGCCGACGAGGAGCGGCGCGAGCTGGATCGTTTGGTGGGGATGGTGCTCGTATGATGGCGGAAAATTGCGAGGGCAAAGTCCGAGCTAACGCCGAGTTTCATATCCTGCTCTCCAAAACCGTGGGCGAAGGTCTTGAGATCGTGCTCGGCCAGCGCTTGCCGGATGGATGGTATGTAACTTGGGAATGCTCGGGCGGCAACAATTATTACTGGGGCCATTACTTCAACGCGGAACAGCTGCTGGATGCAATGGCGGACTTTATGGAAAGGAGCGCGAGGTATGGCGTATATCCGCAAAACCCGTGACGAATGGGTTCTGCTCACCAATTACGGCTACGGCGATGGCTGGGAGGAGGTTCTGAGCGAAAGCACCTACGCCGAAGCAAGGCAGCGGCTGCGGGAGTACCGCGAAAACATGCCGCAGTATCCCTACCGCATCAAGAAGCACCGCGTACCGATTAAAATGGAGGAATAGTCAAATGAAACTTTATGTTCACCTGTCCCATGACGAAGTGCAGCGCAAAATCCCCTATATGATCATCGCGGAAACCACATCCCGCTCCATTTGGAATACCGGGCGGCGGCGGCGCATGATGAAGGCCGTATTTTCGCCGCAAGAGGTCGAGAAAATACACAAGATGAGTGCGCAAGCCAAGCGCTGGGCGCTGACCACGGGAGTTCCCCAGGATGGCGTCAAGATGTCCTTGAACACATACAACTTGTGGGAAAAACTGGGCAACTTCTGCGGAGGGCTGTAAGTCATGAAAAGTGTTGTTCGCAATATCTATGATATCCACCTGAACAGCAACACGTACAACTTCGGCGGTCTGGAATGGGTCGTGGATGGCGACATGGGGCGCATGGTTTATCCCGGAACCTGGGCGGAATGTACGGCGCGAGCCTACTATCGCAAAGGGTGCCCCTACAATAAACCGGCACCCGATCTGCGCACCTACATCATCATGCTGGACGGCCTGTTTTATGCAATCGCCATGGATTTGTTTGCCACCACCGTTTGGTCGCTCCAGCGGGAGGGCGCTGTCGTTACCAATATCAAAACTGTGGAGGATCGCAACGCGGCAATCCGCGAAGTTGCTCAAGGTTTTCACAATTGGAAATCCGCTCATGATCTCGCCTGCGAAAGCGGCATGTATTGCGGACAGCTTTACGAAAAATAAGGAGGAAAGCGCATGATTTACACCGACGCCGAATTTGAACAGCTTAAAATCAACACCAAGCAGATCGAAGAATACCTGCACACGCTCATGCCGAACATCCGCGAATCCATCAAGGTGGAGTTTGGACCGATGACGACACGGCGCGGCTATTATGGGATGCCGGTTCGTGAGCGGGAATATGAGATTTATGTCGGGAACAAGAGCCTGTTTGGAGCATCGGGCGGTCTCCGGTATGACTTTGAATATGAAGCCGACGGATATCATTCCTGCGGCCTGATTGACCTTTATCGCAATCGCGGATTTGGCGCACCGTATATGGCGGCGCTTTGCTCCGAGTGGCAGACCATCAAATCCCACATTCTCTACGAGTACGGCAAACAGCAGGAAATATCGAGAAGAATTAACGGCTTCAAGCTGTAAGGAGGAAAACACATGAAACTTCTCACGTCCGAAATCATCAAAAACCTTGAAAAGCATCCGCTGAAAAGTCAGGAAAGCAAAGGCGAGGACGCCGAGGTCATCGTCAAATTCTTCGGCGGCGGGGCCGGAACATGGCTGGTCACCGAGGGCGAACGGCAGGAGGACGGCGACTGGCTGTTCTATGGCTGCGTCACGCTCTTCGGCGATGGCGAGTGGGAATGGGGATACTTCACGCTGTCGGAGCTGACCGAAATCCGCTTTCCGCCCTTCGGATTGGGTATCGAGCGGGATATGTGGCTGGACAAGCATGTGAAAGTGGGTGATCTGATCAACTAAAACACAACAAGGACTTTTTTATGCCCCGAATTAGACTGACTTTGACCACAAATCACGAATAGCGGAACGATCCGCAATCACGAAGGGAGAATACACCATGGAAAACACCAGCATAAACGCCCTCAATCGCCCCGTTATGGCTAAGGATATTGCGGAAAAGCTGGGGCTGCCCGTCGCCACGGTGAAGAATTACCTTTCCAAAGAATACCCATGGAACGGCAAAACCGTTCGTCTCGTCCGTGAAACGGCAGCCCAGATGGGGTACGATCCGAAAAAGGCGTTGGAGTATACCGGCAAGATGAGCAAAGGGACGCCCAAGCCGCACAGCGCCATGACCCAGCAGAAGATAGCGGACGCCTTCGGGACTTCGATCGCAAGTGTGAACAGGGCGCTTAAAGGCAAACTGAACAATAAGGAGCTCGCCGCAAAAATCCTTGAGTACGCTTTGCAGCATGGCTATGAAAACCACACCAGTCCGGAATACAAGGCGAAAAAAGCGGCCGAAAAAGCTGCCAATACGTGGTGGTGCAGCACGGCTTTCCGCACAAGAGAAGAAATGATCACGTATATGACACATCTCCGTGATCTCGGCTTCGGAAATATGGAAATCGCAAAGAAAGCCGGTGTCACCCCGATCACCGTCCGCCGCAACATCGGCGCAACGCCCGCCGAGCTGGCAAAACATAACCGCACCGTCGGCGCAAAGCTGGGCGTTGTGAAAAGAATGGCCCGCGCCGTTTACATCCGCAACAAATCCATTGCGGAATACAACGCCAAGGTGGACGAGCGCAACGCCCTCAAGGAAAAGATGGAAAAGCTGGAAGCGGAAATCGCCCAGCAGCAGCCCGCCGTTGAGAAGCTGGCCGCGAAGAAAATCCCCGTGCCGCAGCTGGATTTGGCCGCCCTGTCCCCCACCGCGCTTATGTAAATAATTGAAGGGAGTGAAAACTGACGCAAATTCTGTCCCCATTATTAACGAACGGAGGCCCTTAGCAATGAAAAACAGCGAAGTTTTCTACAAAAGCGATAACGGAAAGTACCGCGTTGTGTACTGTGTGTGGGATTTGGGTGACAAGTACAAGCTTCAGAAAAAAGAAAACGGAATCTGGCGGCATATGCAATCCTACGCCAGCCCCATCTCCGCCCTGACCGCCATGAAAAAAGCAGCAAAGGAATGGTGAACAAAATGAGCGAACCACAGCGCCCCCAGGTTGTTCTGGACTATCACGGCGTCCTTGCCGCACACCCGGAAATTACAAAGTCTCTCGGCATTGCCCACGTTATCCCCTATCACCCCGGGGCCAGCAATCCCCGGTATTACATGTGTGACAGCATCGCCCTTTATGCGGATCGCGGCGATAATCTGGATCAGCTTTACATGACCGCACGGCAATCCGCGCCGCTGGCGCATCAGGCCATATTCTTTGGAGAAGGAGCGCCCAACATTGACAGCAGAAGCAAGAACGCCTGTGTTGTATGTGCTGATCGGGATATCTGGCAGCGGCAAAAGTACATTTGCTGAGCGGAACTTCCCGCTGTTTGGCAAAAGCGCCTTTTACGTGAGCACCGACGCCATCCGCAATACGCTCCTTGGCGGCGAGGAGCATCAGGAGCGCGGCGACGAGGTATTCCGCTTCGCCTATGATTCCATCCGCCGCTGGCTCAAGGCTGGCAGCAACGTGATATTCGATGCCACATCCACCACGGCCAAGAGCCGCAGCAAGCTGATGAAGGAGGTCAGCGATATTCCCTGCAGCAAGGTTGCGGTCTATTTGAACACGCCGCCGGAGATTGCCAAGGCGCAAAACGCCCGGCGAAAAAGAAAAGTCCCCGCCGATGTGATTGACCGGCAATACCGGCAGTTGCTGGCGGACGCAAAGCAAATCCCGGAAATCTTCGATGAAATCATCATTGTAGGAGGATGGAAAAATGTACGATCCCAAAGTAAAGTTTGACGACCTGATCGATCCCGCCTTTGCCTGTCTTTACCATCGGGCATGGGAGCTGGAAAAGGACGGCAAGATCGATCCCGATTACGACCCCGAGAGCATGGCCTATGAGTGCAAAAAGCTGGCCATTGAGTTCGTCGAGAAGTATGACGAGCTGTGCAAGTACGGCACGCCATCTTACTGGGATATGCTGGGCGATTTCTGCGACGAGCGGCTCCGCGAGCTGTGGCCGCTCAAGAAGGTATACGAAGTGGATGTTATCATCCGCCATACGGTTGTCGCCGCGTCGGAGGAGGACGCCAAGCGTATTGCCAACAGCGGCGAAAAGATCACCGGCAAGATCATGGAGCAGAAAATTGTGGAAGTGAGGGAGCACATATGAGCACGCTGGACTTTTTCAAGGCGCAGATCGATTCCGCAAAGACCAAGGACGAGCTGCGCAGGATCAGCTACGCCGCCTTTATGGAGGATTCGGCGCCCATCACCCGCAGCACCCTCGCCAACCGGGTGGACGCCCTCTGCATGCTTCGGGAAGTGGAGCTTGGGTTCCTTCCCAACAGCCCCAAGTATGTGGCGGCGCTCAAAAAGCAGGTCAAAACCGGAAGAACTCCCATGTTTGCGTGAGAAAGGAGACGCCCATGCTTCAGGAAATCTACGACGGTTATAAAGCTCACGCCGCAAAGGAAGCCAAGGAAGAACGCCTGATCGCCCTGCATCAGAAGCGCCTTCGCAAGCTGGAAAACAAGGGCGGCTGGTGCAATCTGGTGCTCAAGCCGCTGGCGCAGAAGATATCGGAAGCGCTGGGCGGTATGCCCTATGAAATCTACGGCCCCTTTGGTTTGGGAGCCGAAACCTCGGTGTACTTCTTCCCCAGCGGTGTCATCGGTGACATCACCAAGGCGGAAAACTACGGCATCACCCTGCATCCCCACTTTCGGGAGGGCGAAGGAAGCCCCGAAGAACGCTTCTATCTCAGCTACAACACCGGAGAAAGGCGGAACGATTACCCGCGAGGCAGTATCGGATGGCTGAACGGCTTCAACAATGTGGAAGCGCCGCTGCCCGATGATCTGGATACGATCGTGGAGATCGTTAGGAGCCACCACCTCCACTATCGGCCGGAGGAGGAAGAAAAATGAGCAAGGTTTATGTCATCGTGTCCCTCAGCGAGGGCGTCTTCAACGACTGCACGGTGTACGCAGACAAGAAGGACGCTGTAAGAGAGATGGAGCAAATCGAAATGGAATGGGAGGGAACGCACACCGAAATCATTGAGAAGGAGGACGGAGTTTTTACCACAGTCCAGATTTACGATGACGATTTTGACGTGGAGCTGATCGAAAGGGAGGTCAAATAATATGGCGCAGAGCATCTTCTGGAACATCACCGGCAAGCACAAGGACAAGAGCTACCTCACCGGCGAGGAGGTGCGGGAGCTGCAGAACCTGGATGAATACCACTGGGGAAGCGAGCACTTCGAGGCCGAAACCTTCTACATTGCGGATTTTGAAACCTGCTCCATCAGCGCCTGGGAGGACGCCAAGGAAGCAGCCGCCGCATTCGCCGCCAACCACCCCGATGTGATCCTCACCATGGAATACCAGTACGATACGGCCGAGTGCCCCGACGCCTTCCGCATCGAGGATGGCAGGGTACGGGATCTGACCGGTCACGTTGTTTATACCTACGATGATAATGGAGAGGAGGTCAAAATTCATGAATGAGCGGATCAAAAATACCATTGCGGCGCAGATGCAGCACATTCAGGACATGGTTATACAGCCCAAGCTCTCCTTCTGGGAGATCAACGAGCTGTACAAGCACCTGGGCATGATGCGGATGGCGGACATCATCCTCCGCCACGATTTTGAAGACGAAAGCATGCACGCAAAATACCAAGAGGCCGAGGCGCTGCTGGAGAAGGCCGCCAAACGGGCGGAACAGCAAGTCCACGCTGATTACCAGCGCAAATGCGACGTGGAAGATGTGCTCTCCTATGCTGAAAACGAATACGGCGAATGCGGAGATCCCAAGGTTGCAAGGAAGGTCAAAGAAAACGCCGATGAAATCGCCCGGGAGTACCGTCACGCCATGGATAACGATGAAAGCTGGTTCTACGTGCTGGAAAATGTGGTTGAAAGCTGGCTGGAAGATAACGGGGAGGTTTGATTATGGGCTGGAGCAGCAGGTATTACGGATACACCCCAAAGGGCAAGGCGAGGATCGAAGCCATCATCAACGATGAAGGGCTGAACGCGGAAACCGAGGAGCGCAAATGGGAGGTGCTGGATTCGTCGCTCCACGGCACAACGGCATACTTCGCCATCCGGCTCACCGACAAAACAACCGGCGAGACCAAGGTGTTTGCCACGGTGGCGCTCACCTATGTGGACAAGGGCTGGTTCGGCATCAAGATCATGGATGAAACCTGCGGCCCTTATTCCTACGATTGCCCCAAGCGCATTCTGGATATGCTGGATCCTCCCAGCAACGATTGGGCAAAGGAATGGCGGGAAAAGTGCGCCGAAGCCCGCAAAAGGCGCAACGAGGACGAGCTGGGCAAGCTCCCGCTGGACACCAAGATCAAGCTCAACCGCTACGCCAAGCCCGGAGACTGGATCATCACCGTCTGCAAGTACCGGGGCCGCCGCGCCTACATCGATTGGCTCCACTCCACCAAGTTTACTCCCCGCTCCATCCGCAGCTGGGGCTACACCATTATTGAGGAGGAAAAATAATATGAAGGTTACCAAGCTGATCCGCGAGTACGTTGAAGAGTCCGTTGCCAAGAAGTTCGCCCCCGCCTTTGAAGCCCTGAAAGCGCAGGATGAAACCGAAGCGAAGAAAAAAGCCGTGAAACAGTGGGAAAAAGAAATGAGCGCCTTCCTTCAGACCGAGTTCCGCGCCAGGTTCGGCAATTGGTACAGCGAGGCAATCGCCAGCAATATTGATTCCATCAGCGTGTCCGTCCCGTGGCGTCTGGAAGATTACTTCCTTGGCCAGGAAGAGCTTGATAAGAAGGAAGGCGAACTCCGCAAGCGTCAGCAGCAGGCCGTCAAAGACATTCTGATTGAGCTGGAGCTGGGCGGCACCAAAGCAGACCTGGATCGGCTGCTGAACGGCGTCACGGTGGAGGACGAATGATATGGGAACCCAATACCTGCTGGAAACGGGCGGCGCCTATGAGCTGCTGAGCGCGGACAAGCTCCGCAAGCACCTGGAAGCCGCCAAGCCCTTTGATTACATCTATCGCCTGACCCCCAACCGATCCCCGCAGCAGCTGCTGGTGTGGCGGCTGGGCAACGGCGTGTGGATGGTCACTGATACCTACCGTAACGTGCTGGAAATTTGAAGAAAGGAGAAACGCCTATGGAAAACAACGAACAGTGGCGCGAAGGCGCAGGCGGTAAGTGCGAAATCTGCCGCCGCCACGGTTATTGCAAAAAGCAGTGCAGCGAAAACCGCAAAATGGTTCGCCGCGTGCTGCTGCAGGGGCTGATGGACGGCCTCAAACAAAGAAAAGCGTCTGAGGATGTTGCAGCATCCCCAGACGAAACGGCTCAGGAGGCGTAAGCAAAGCACCTAACCCAGCCTCTCCGATTATACCACATGAAGGGAGGCTGGGCAACCGTACCTTGAAAAAATCATAAACGGAGGAATGCACACATGACCACAATCCATGTCACCAATCACTCCAAAGGCACCAAGATGGACGGCATCCAGAGTATCGGCACCACTTCGCTGTGCAACCCCATCTGTCAGAAGCGCAAAGAAGGCTGCGGCAGCATCTGTGCTCACTGCTATGCCGATGCCCTGTGCAAATTCCGCGGCTCGCTTAATAACCGCCTGCAGGAAAACTTCCAGAAGCTCACCGCCAAGCTGCTGACAAAGAAGGAAGCGGCGGCCGTCCCCGTCACTACTCCCATCGCCCGCATCGAAAGCTTCGGCGATGTGGCCAAAGTGATTCAGGCGCGGAATTATCTCCGCATCATCAAGACGCACCCCGGTATCCGGTTTGGCATCTGGTCAAAGAACTGGGGCATCTGGCTGGCGGCGTTCAAGGCCGAGGGCAAGCCGAAAAATTGCACCTACGTGCATTCCTCCCGAGAAGTGAATAAACCCGATGAACTGGATCCGCGTATGCAGAAGTACGTGGATCATATTTTTACCGTCTGGGATAAGCAAACCTACCCGGACATCATCAAAAAGAACCCCCGCACCGAATGCGCCGGCCTCAGCTGCAACGCCTGCCGCAAGTGCTACCATAAAAACCGCAGCTATTACATCAACGAAAGGCTGAGATAAGGAGGGTATATACCATGCAAGGCTACGTGCTAACCAACGGCGAGTATTTTGTCACCCGTCAAAACGCAAACCGCTTCGATTACGATACCGACCCCCGCAAGGCGGCCATATTCCCCACAGAAAAGAAGGCAGCCCACGTTCTGAGCCGCACGCTGCCGAAAAACTTCCGGTCGCACGGCTACCGTCCCCGCCTGATGGATCTATCGGATACCGCCATGCCGGATATCGGCTCCATCCGGATGATCCGCATGCATATTGAGCAGGATCCCCTGGAGAACCGCGGCATGGGGCAGGCAAGCGCCCTTTTGAAGGAGATCGGCGCCGGCCCCATCTCCATTTCCCGGATGGGCGAGCTGATGCGCCTCTGCCAGGTTGGTGTGGAGGAGGAAAACCGGGTACAGGAGGACCTGCTGCACCGCATCGAGTTTGAATCCGGCGCAAAAGGCAACGCAGCCCGCCTCTGCGCCCAGATGAAAGCCTGCCGCATGCGCCGCAGAGCCTATAAGGATGCGGAAGATACGCTGAAGCGTATGTTTACCTCGCCTGCCGACCCCATTGATCCCAGCCGCGAACGCTTCTATCGTCCCCGCAGCTTTTCCGTGTTCACCCAGCAGAATTGAGGAGGAAAAAGCCATGACAGATCATGAGATCAAGGTTACCCGCAGCTTCTTCTACACCGACGATGACTTCGAGAACATCTGCGTCACCGCTTTGGAGGGCGGCATCGGCTATTGGGCCTGCCTGGACAACACCGGCAAAGATTGGGACGCAAAGCCCAAGGATGTGCCCACCTCGGTCTGGTTCTGGAAGCTTCTGAAGGATGGCAAAACCTTGCATTTCACCGACGCAGAGGATGACGATGGGGATTACTTTCTCGGCATGGACAGCCTATACTGCGGCATTACAAAAGCCATTGAGCAGGGAGATTGGGACGGCGACATCGACATGATCGACGCCGAAGTGGCCGATATGATCTTCCAGTACGGAATTTTCGGAGAGGTGGTGTACGGATGACAAAAGATACCATGCGCCTGTATTACTCGCTCATTCGCTCCCTGCCCGGTAAGCGGAACCAGCAGACCCAAGCCATGGTGATGATGAAGCGGCAGCTTCGCAAGGCGCTGAAGGAAAAGCGCGATCCCCTCCGCTTCTCCCTTCGGCAGCATTACTTTTCCGAGCTGGCCCTTTGCCTTCCCTGCACCGAGCCCTGGCGCGGGCACTACACCGACTTTGACAGCTGGAAGCTCTACGCCATTTTCCACGATGACGGTTTTACCGATGCGGAAATCGACAGCATCATCCAGGATCAAATCATCACCATCCATTCCGCCTATGATTGCACGGGCAAAACCTTCACCCAGTACATTCACTGGGAACGGACGCCCGCTGGCATAGCCGTTGTGCATTGCTTGGGCGTTGACGTGTAAAGGAGGAAAACATTATGTCCGTCGATCTGTACCAAGAGATTACCAACCGCATCCTCTCTCAGCTGGAAATGGGCGTCGTCCCTTGGCATAAGCCCTGGGCGGTGGCCGGAATGGCCGTCAGCCATGTGAACGGCAAACCCTACAGCCTTCTCAACCAGATGATGCTTGGCGAACCCGGCGAGTACATCACCTTCAAGCAATGCCAGGCGGAAGGCGGCAAGATCAGGAAGGGCGCCAAATCCCGCATGGTGGTTTTCTGGAAGCCGCTGCAGCGCGGCGTCAAGGATAAGGATGGCAACCCCAAGATGACCGCCGATGGCAAGCCCATGATGGAGACCATCCCCTACCTGCAGTATTACAACGTGTTCCGCATCAACGATTGCGAGGATATCAAACCCAAGCATCCCTTGCCGGAAGGCGCGGAAGTCCACGCCGACGCCCAGCAAATCCTGGATGGCTACGTTGCCCGCTCCGGCGTCCGGCTGATCCACCAAGAACAAGACAGCGCTTTCTACCAGCCCAGCTCCGACCGCATCGTGCTGCCCCTGCGCAAGCAGTTCAAATCCACCAGCGAGTATTATGCCACCGCCTTCCACGAGGCCACCCACTCCACCGGCCACCCCTCCCGGCTCAACCGGCTGGACAAGCAGGCGCACTTCGGCAATGAGGAATACAGCAAAGAGGAACTGGTGGCGGAGATCGGCAGCGCCACCCTGGTGGCCAAGGCGGGGCTGGAAACGGAGCGCACCTTCGATAACAGCGTCGCCTATGTGCAAAGCTGGCTCAAGGCGCTCAAAAACGACAAACGCATGATCGTATCCGCTGCCGGCAAGGCCGAGAAGGCCGTCAATATGATCCTGGGGGTGTGAAAATGACCTATCTGGTGGATGTCACGACTTTCAATCTTCCCGACCCCAAGGTTATCTCCACGGACTTCGATACCGGCCACAGCCACTACTTCTTCACCGCGCAGGAATGGTTCGCCGACAGCCTGATCGATATTCCCGAGGGCCTCACCGCCCAGATCGATGTCACCTTCTATGAAGACGGCTACGGCCCCTACCGCGGCTATGATCCCATCTACACCTCATCCTGCACGGTCACGCCGGATGGATCTGTACACAGCGACGATGAATAAGGAGGAACAAACCATGGACGTGAAAACCAAACTCGGCACCCTGAGAGCGCAGACGTACTCCGATAAGGAATATCCCGGCATCAATATCTCCATCTGCCGGGGCAACAAGCGCATCAGCCTTTGCCTGGTGGAGGTGGATCAGTACGAGGAGCAGCCCGTGCTCAAGATCCACGTCTGGTCGCCCGATGTGAAAATCGATGAACCCATCTTCGATCTGAATGAAGCCGATATGGACAAGATGTTTGAGGAGGCGTGAGCTTATGGAAAACAAAACCTTCAAAACCCGGGTGGAAATCAGCCTGATCGTGGAGATTGATGTGGACGCCTGCCATGAGGATAACGCCGCGGCCATTGCCGAGGATGTTGCGGGCGACATTGCCGCCGAGCTGGTCAGCACCGTGGAATACAGCGGAAACTTCGTGGCCAATTACGGCATCCGCTGCACCGAAGTCAATTGCGAGGAGGAGGAGGAGTAACCGTGGACCTGATCAACGATGGTGTGCTGTGGGAGCACATGATCAAGAACATTGCCGAGAAATGCGGGAACCACATCGACATTGATTGAGGAGGAAGACATTATGAAGAAGATCATTAACGGAAAAAAGTACGATACCGATACGGCCACCCTGTGCGTTGACCGCGACAATGATTGCATCGGCTTCGCCCACACCTACGAAGCGCTGTACCTCAAAAAGACCGGCGAGTTCTTCCTCTACGGCTACAGCGGCCCCATGGGCAAGTACGCCAGGGCGGTGGGCGACAATACCACCTGCGGCGGCAGCGAGATTACGCCGCTTACCCTTGAAAAAGCTCAGCGGTTTGTGGAAAAATACGGCGACGCCGATGACTACGAAAAACTCTTTGGGGAGGTGGAGGAGTAATGGCAAAAAAAGAGCGCTGGGCCCGCATCCGTTACGAAAAGGAATACAATTTCGGCGACAAGGTCATGGAAGCCTATGTGCTGGAAACCTATGATCCGGAATACGGCTGGTGCCTGAACCGCGCCTGCGGATTCCAGAAGAAACCCGGCGATACCGAAGCCGAGTACATTCATTTTTCGCTGATCGTGGAAATCATGAAGCTGCTCAGCCTGGGATATAAGTTTGCCTTCGGGCTGAGCCTGTGAGGAGAAACCGAATGTCTCAGTCTTTGCGCTTTGTCCTTGACTCCATGAACGAGCAGCAGCTCGGCGATTTTCTCCTGGCTCTGGCCGATGCCTTCTATGGCAGCAAGCCTTACAACAAAGCGGATGCCGTCCAACTGGCGCGGCGCATCCTGGGATAATAAAGGAGGTACAACATGAGTTACTATGCACACGGCGGCGGTTCTTTCCATGTCAGCAAAGAGAACTTCGATCCTTTGAAGAAGACCGTCCAGAATTGGATGGAGATGGTCGTTTACGATGATGCCAATATCATTTGGAATCCCAAGGCTGATATTGTCTGTTTCTTCAACGACTTTGGCTTTGATGTGGAGCTGGACGGCGACGGCAACATCGACAACGCCTACTTCCCGGAGGGGAACGTCAGCGATACAGACGAATTTCTGGAAGTCATTGCCCCCTATGTGGAGGATGGCAGCCGGCTCAAGATGACTGGTGAGGATGGAGACCACTGGCTTTGGTGCTTCAAGGATCACAAGTTTTATGACTGTGATGCCGTTATTACCTACAAAGGAGATCCATATGCGGAAGAAGGCGCTTGATATTCCGGAGCACATTCTCCGGGTGATCCGCAGCGACATGCGCAGCTACCTGTCCCACGGATACAGCTTCGCGGACTTTGTGGATCGCAATACCAACGGAAGAAAGTACGGAAATGACCTCAAACCCATCTGGGAGGAGGAAAAACATGCTGCAATATGAGGAAATCAAGGTTTACAAGGAGGAATTCCGCGGCAGAAACCTGATCCTGGTGGAAAATAACTCCAACACCTTCAAATTTTACGATGTTCCCATGGAGGAGGTGGCAATTTTCATCAAAAAATTGCTTTCCGAGGACTGAGGTTGCAAAAATATGCAAACATTTGTTCGTAATTTGTGATTGACAGCCTTCGCCTCCTGGTGTATCATAAAAAACGTCAGGAGGTGCTCAATTATGTGTCCCATAAATAGCGATCTTCCCTCGCGGCCCAAGGGACGCCCTAAAGAAGGCATCGAATCCCGCTCCGTTGAGCGAAAAATCCGCATCGAACCGTATCTGGATCAAGAGCTTGGCCGTATTTGCCGGCAGCTCGGCATCAGCAGGTCAGAGGCCATCCGTCAGGGCGTGCAGCTTTTTCTGAAGGAGGCCCGAAAAATGTATGGCATATAAAGGAGAATGCGTATGACCACCAACATCATGAACACCTTCGAGACCACCAACCGCAAGCTGGAGCAGTTCCTGTTCGCCCATGATATCCGCCACGCCTCCTGGCACAAGGGGCCTGACGGGTACACCGTATGGGTTTATCCCGATACCAAAGAGGTCAAGCATGTGGTGGCGGAATACCGCGCTATCTGCATGCACCGTCGTGAAAGGAGGAACAACGTATGCGTACAGTGATCAGCTTCTACCTCGAATCCGCCGTCAGCGGCCGCCGCATTCAGGAGACCACGGCGCCCCAGATGGGCGAAAAATTGGAACGGATCCTGGATCAGCTGGAAAACGGGCACGGCGTAACGGTCTTCGCCGACAAAATCACCGGCCTCTCCCCCATGATCCTCCAGAAATGGTTCAACACCGCGTCTGCCAGCTGGAAACCCGCCACCGCCAACAGCTACATCAACACGCTGAACCCCTTCCTCCGCTGGGCAAAGGATATGGAGATCCTGGAAAAGGATCTGTCCCATGTGCTCCATTCCGCCAAGCTTCCCAATCCGGATGAGCTGCCGCCGGAAGAGCGCCCCAAGGACAAATATTACCCCCACGATCTGGTGCAGCAGCTGCTGAACGGCAATACGGGCTACAACAACCTGAGAGACCGCGCCATCATGGCCCTGATCCTGTACGGCGGCTTCCGCGTTTCCGAAATCTGCTCGCTTACCATCGCCCAGGTGATGGATGTGCCCCACGGGACGATCACCCTGCGCCGCAAGGGCGGAGCCTGGAAGGATGCTGAGGTCAGCCTGGATGCCTACCCGTACCTGGAAGCCTACCTGGCTACCCGAACCGACACCGAGGATCGCAGCCGTCCGCTGTTCGTCACCACCCACGGCGAGCCCTGCAACAGGAAACAGCTGTACAAGGCTTTGGCCCCCAAGCAAAAAGCCCTTGGGCTGGCCACCGGTCCCCACGCCCTGCGGCACACCGCCATCTCCGAGGTCAACAATCGGTTTGGCGCTCTGGCCGCCCGCGATTTTGCCAATCATAAGTCCATGCAAATCACCAACCGCTACAGCCACACCACCGCGGAGCAGCGCAGAGCCGCCGCCGATGGTCTCCGCTGGAATTGAAAGGAGGGCCGCTTATGCAATACTTCGCCGTTCTCTGCCGTCAAGCTTTCTTCGGCAAGCCCGTCAACGCCTGGGGCTATGATAAGGACTTCCACTTTCTCGTGGAGGCCGATACCCTGCAGGATGTCATCGATATCTGCGTCAAACAGTGCGCCCAGTTCAACGCACAGCTGCCGGAAGGCCACCGCTTTGTGGCAGGTCCCATCCGGGAGGATCCCGATGCGGAGCTTATCCAGCGGCTGAAACCGGAAACGCTGACGGATCCCGATCCCGGCACAAAGCTGCGCCACGCCAGGCACCCGCTCTGGTATATTGATCTGGATGACGAGTCCCGCTTCCATCCCGGCGATAAAACGGGCGCCGGGCTGCGCATCCAGGTGCTCTATAACAGCGATAACGGCCAGGCTGCCTACCAATCGGCCGCAGACGGCCGGCTGTACATGACCAGCGGCGCAGACAGGAATCGCACCATCAAAAAAGAGCGCTTGGAGATGATCTCCGGCAGCTTTCCGTATTCCCCGGTGATGTTTGCATGGAACGAGGACGGCTCCATCAATTGGGACGACACCATTCCCGATGTAACGCACCTCTCCCTCAGCAAAATGTGGTTGGAAGGGCAGGCGCATATGGATTGAGCACTTCCTATTATAATGCGCCATCCCGTCCCCGCGTTCATGTTAAGGTACGGGCGGATTTTTCTCCGGAAGGCAAGGTCGTTCCGCTGATGTTCAAGGGGCCGGACGGGGAAACGCACAGGATCGACCGCATCCTGGATGTGCGCACCTCCCCCTCCTATCAGGGCGGCGGAATCGGCGTTCGCTACACCATCCGGGTGGAAGATCAGCGTCTCTTCCTATTTAATGACCGGAATTTCTGGTGGCTCGACACCGTGGACAGCTTTTAGTCCGCATCACAAATCACAACTTTCCCCATCACAAATCAGGAGGAAATTTTCTTCCTGATTTTTTATTTTGCCGTGAAAACTTGCCCGCAAATTGTTCCCATAGTTATTGCCGAAGGGACAAGCTCCACGGCGAGAGGAGACAGACGAATGAACGATCTGCAAAAATTCAGCTATGCGGATAAGGAAGTCCGCGTCATTACCAAGGATGGAAATCCCTGGTTCGTCGGCAAGGATGTGGCCGAGGTGCTGGGGTACGGCCGAACGACAAAGGCCGTGGTTGACCGTGTGGACGAAGAAGACCGCATGATCGTGGATGGCAAAACTCAGTCCCAGTTTGGGATCGAGTTGGGTCAGCGCGGCGGATGGGTGGTCAACGAGTCCGGTTTGTACTCTCTGATCCTTTCCAGCAAGCTCCCCTCCGCGAAAGCGTTCAAGCGCTGGGTTACCGGCGAGGTGCTGCCCGCCATCCGCAAGCACGGCGCGTATCTTACGCCCGATACCATGGAAAAGGTGATGAACGATCCCGACTTCATCATCGGCCTGGTGCAGGCGCTCAAGGATGAGCGAGCCAAGCGGGAAGCGCTGGAAGCCGAGCGCGTGGTCATGCTTCCCAAAGCGGAATACTGCGATCATGTGCTCCGCAGCCCCTCTTTGATCCCCACCAATGTGATCGCCAAGGATTACGGCATGTCGGCCGTGTCCTTCAACCGCATGCTGGAGCGCATGGGCATCCAGTACAAGCGCGGCGGCATCTGGGAGGTCAAGGCCCAGTATCAGGATAAAGGATACCTGCAGACCGAAACCTTCCAGCGGGAGGAGGGCGGCGAAACCTACTGCTGGAATAAGTGGACGGAGCGCGGCCGCCAATTCCTCTACGACACCCTGAAAGCCCATGAGATCCTGCCCGTGGCCGAGCAGCCCCGGAAAAACACCCACATGATCTAAAGGAAGGAAAGAAAATAACCATGATTCAACTGCAAAAGGCCAAGCGTGCCTTGGCCAAAGTCAAATTGGCAATCGGCGGTCCCAGCGGAAGCGGAAAAACCATGAGCTCTCTGCTTATGGCGTTCGGCCTGGTCAAGGCGGCACATCCTGACTGGACGGATGAAATGTGCTGGGACAAGATCTGTATCGTTGATACGGAAAACGGATCCGCCAGCCTGTATGTCAATACCGCAGTCGGCCAGTACCGCACCGGCGAGTATTACACCATCCCTATGGAACCTCCTTACGACTTTGAAACCTACGAAAATTCCATTCATGCTGCAGAGAATGCCGGAATGGAAGTCATCATCGTCGATAGTCTGAGCCACTTGTGGGTTGGTGAAGGCGGCGCTTTGGATACGCAGGGCAAAATCGCCCAGCGTACAGGCAACAGCTATACCGCTTGGCGTGATGTGACGCCCAAGTTCAATCACCTGATGGATGTGATCCTGCAGAGCCGCAGTCATATCATCTGCAACCTGCGTGCCAAGACGGAGTACACTCAGGAAAAGAACCAGAACGGCAAAACGGTTGTAAAGAACATCGGCATGGGCTTCCAGTTCCGGGAAGGCGCGGAATTTGATTTTTCGACCGTGTTTATGCTGGATCAGGATCATGTAGCCAACGCCACCAAGGATCGTACCGGCCTGTTTGACGGCAAGTATTTTACCATCACGCCCGAAACCGGCAAGCAGATCTACCAGTGGCTGGCCTCCGGCGCTCCCGAAGCCGCTCCCGCCCCCGAGCCACAGCCTGCGGCGGCCGAAACGTCCGCTGCCCCAGCTCCCGCTCCCGCGGTTGAGCCCGATCGCCTTGCCAAAGCCCGTGAAATGACGGACAGCGCGGTCAAGGCTTACCTGGCGGCTAACCCCGATGAAAAGAAGAACGTCATCGCTGATATCAAAGCCATCAACGGCGGCAGCGCCAACTACATGGCCATTGAAGACCTCAAGATCCTCGGCGAAATCTATAAAAAGTATTCCAACGAAGGAGTTTGATCATGAATAAAGTCTTTTTGATCGGCAACCTGACCGCCGATCCCGAAATCCGCACTGTTGCCTCTTCCAACGCCACCGTGACCACTTTCACCCTGGCCGTAAACACCCGCACCAAGGATGCCCAGGGCAATGAGATCACCAACTTCTACCGCATTACGGCGTGGCGCCAGCTGGGCGAAACCTGCGCCAAGTTCCTGCATAAGGGCAACCGCTGCGCCGTCACCGGCAGTCTGGCCGTCACCACCTACACCAACAAGAACGGCCAGCCAGCCTTCTCCCTGGATGTCACGGCGGACGGAACGGAGTTTTTGACTCCCAAGTCTGAAAACGCAGCCGCTCCCGCACAGGCTCCCGCCGCAAAGCCCGCATCTCCCGTGATGCAGGGAGCAGACGACGACCTCCCTTTCTAAAAGGCGCGCACGGCTGCTAAAGCGCCCGCCATAGGCTTCAAAGTATAAAAATCTCCGAGGGAACACATCAATAATTTCACAACTTTCACAAATCACCGTTCCTTCCTCCTTTTTGTTGCCATCGTCGGAGGAAAATATGTATTTGACCCCTGAACAGGAAGAAGCCCTCGTAAAAAAATACGACAAATATGTTCGCTATGCCGTATACCGTTTCAAATGCCGGAACAATTCCAGGAACAGCAATACCGAGGATCTCTATCAGGAAGCCATGATCGTTCTCACAGAAAGTTTTCGCAAAGCCGAGTCGATGGAAAGCTGGCGGATGCCTGCGCGGGATATGGTCAATGCCATGTGCCGCTACACCGTGGGAGAGCAAGTGGTTTCCCTTCCCAAACGAACCAGCGATTACACGCAGCGCATAAGCACCGTATCCTCCAAGGCGCAGCTCGAAGCGCTGGATTTTGATGATTCACACCTTGTTGATACAGAAGATCAGGTGCTTTTCCGCGTCTCTTTGGCGGATTTTATGGCGAATCTGCTGCCGGAAGACAGGCTGATCCTCCGTCTCAAGATGAGTGGCGAAAGCAACCGCGCCATTGGCATGCGGTTTGGTCTGAGCGATGTAAAAATGACCCGCAGGATCAAGCGTCTGCGGGAATGGTACCAGGAATATGCTGCGTAAAGGAGTTTTATCACAATGTCAATGAGATATGTTTCGGTAACCATGAGCCGTTCCAATTATAAGGCCCTGCTGCATGGAAAAGATGGGAAAAGCGGCCTTAAAACCAAAGAAAACGTCATAAAGTACCTGGACGAGACCTCCGGCCTGCTTGGCGAGATCGTGGATATCAAAATTGAGGACTGACTGACGGCCGCAAGGCTCTTACAGCAATTTTTAATTCAAAATGAGTCTATAAAGGAGAAAAGCATGAATGATTTTATTTCTCAGCTTGAAAAAGCGCTGACCAACAGCCCTTCCAACCGCTCCGTCACCGAAAACGGCGCCGTAGGCCATAAAACCACCGGAAAGAAGCTGTTGGACCTCAATTTTTCCGTTTCTTCCCTGCGTTCCGCCGGCGATCACGATGTGGAGCGCAAATTTTCCGAAGCATGCGCCGAGGATGTGAACACCGCCATTGTGTGGCTGTTTTTCGCCCGCGATGTGCGCGGCGGCTTGGGCGAGCGCCGCCTGTTCCGCATCGGCATGACCTATCTGGCGCGGGAGTTCCCCCAGAAGGTGCGCGTGCTCCTGCCTTTGATCTCTGAGTACGGCCGCTGGGATGATCTCATGTGCCTGCTGGGAACCAAAGCTCGCTCCGATGTGCTGGCCCTGATCCGCGATCAGCTGACCCAGGATATGGCCGATATGCGGAGCGGCAAGCCCATTTCGCTGCTGGCCAAGTGGATGCCCAGCGAAAACACCTCCTCCGTGGAGACCAGGGGCACCGCCTCCGTTATCCGAAATTATCTGAACATCACCCCGCGCAGATATCGCCTTATGCTGTCCGCCCTGCGCAAGCGTCTGAATGTGCTGGAGCGGCAGATGTCCGCCGGCCAGTGGGATGAGATCAAGTATCCCGCCGTGCCTTCCCGCGCCAATCTGATCTATAACAGCGCTTTCCTGCGCCATGATGAAGCCCGCCGACGGGAGTACCTGGGCAAGCTGGAAAAGGGCGAGGAAAAGATCAATTCTTCCGTGCTCTTCCCCCACGATATCGTCCATCAGTACATGGTGAGCGGCGGTTGGAGCGAGCGCGTCAAGAATTATGACGCTGCCATGGAAGCCATGTGGAAGGCGCTGCCCAATACGCTTTCCGGCAGCGACGCCTCCACCATTGTGGTGGCGGATGGATCCGGCAGCATGACCAACCGTGTTGGCAAAACAAACATTACCGCGCTGGAAGTTGCCAACGCCTTGGCCATCTACTTTGCTGAGAAGCTGCAGGGACCTTACAAGGATAAGTACATCACCTTCTCCATGCAGCCCCAGCTGGTTAATCTGGCAGGCGCCACCTCGTTAAAGGGCAAGCTGGAAACGGCATTGGAACATAACGAGTGCGCCAATACAAACATTGAGGCCGTGTTCAATCTGATCCTGGATACCGCCGTTAAAAACAATGTGTCCCAGCAGGATATGCCCCGAAATATTCTGATCATCAGCGATATGGAGTTTGACGGATGCGCTTCCACCTCCGCCGGCGGCGGATGGAGAAACGTCCGTCCGGATGCCACGGTGTTCGGAACAATCGCGGAAAAGTATGCCCGCTATGGCTATCAGCTGCCCCGGCTGGTGTTCTGGAATGTCAACAGCCGCACGGGAACCATTCCCGTCAAGGAAAACGAGCTGGGCGTGGCCCTGGTATCCGGTTTCAGCCCCAATGTGGCGCGTATGGTCATGTCCGGCGAAACGGATCCCATGAAAGCGCTGCTGGAAACGCTGAATGATAAGCGGTATGATCCCGTCCGCGAAGCGCTGAAGTAATTTTGCCTGTAAATGGGGACGGTTCGCGCCGTCCCCGTTTTTAACAAAAGGAGAAAGCCCATGAGCAAGAATAACCGCGGTTACAAGCCCCTTTCCGCCAACAAGATTGCACAGATCCTCAGCAACAACCCCAGCGTCCAGGCCCAAGCCAAGGCAGCCTGTCAGCCGGTCGTCCTTCCCGCCGCTCCTCAGCTCGTTACGCTGGAAAAGCATACGGAGTTCGATTCGCTGTTGGCCGTGGATAAAACCCGTGATTTCCTGGTTTTTGCCCGGGATGTGATCAGCCGTTACGAAGGAAATGTCCGCCGCCAGAAAGAGTTGGAGGATCAAACGCAGGATCTTTTACATACCATCGAGCTTTCGCCCCGCCAGAACGCAGCCAATGGCTATAAGCTGTACGATAAGCTCTTTGAAGTCCGCAATGAGCGCAGACAGTGTAAAAATGAGATCGATCTGCTCAAGCCCCTCTACGATTACCTCGCCGATAAAAAGGTGATCAACGATCTTACCCAGATTCAGGGCAAATGCAACACTTCCAAGCAGAATATTTCCCACCGGCAGTATACTTTGCGCACGGATGTGATGAATTGATGGATTCCAACGAAAAGATGGCCGCCCAGGTGCAGGAGTTTGCGGATAAATACTTTTTTCCGTACAAAACACACCCCAAGCCCGGCGGCGATACAGAAATCATCCCACAGTTCTGTCCTTTTTGCCACGGCGGCGATCATCAGGATGAGGAGACCTTCGCCCTGAGCCTTAACAAGGGCGTTTTCGTATGCAAGCGCGGTTCTTGCGGCAAAAGAGGCACTTTTGAGCAGCTCGCCGAGCATTTTCATGAAAAAGTTGCCTTTACAAGGCCAAATTCGGCCCCCAAAGCGCCTCAGTACGTGCTTCCGGATGTCAAGCTGCTCCCCTGCACCGAAAAAATCTATGGTTACCTCAAAACCCGCGGCATTTCGGATAAAACGGTGGACGCTTTTGGCATCGGGGCCGACGAAAAGGGCAATATCGCCTTCCCGTTCTACGAAAACGGCGTCTTGACATTCATCAAGTACCGAAAACCGCAAAAACATTTGAAGGACGATAAAAGTCCCAAGTCCTGGCGTTCTCCCGGGGCCAAACCCATCCTTTTTGGTATGGATATGTGCGTTTTTTCCAAGCCGCTCATCATTACCGAGGGCGAAATCGACTGCATGAGCCTCTATGAGGCCGGGATCACCAATGTGGTGTCGGTTCCCAGCGGCTGCGAGGACCTGAACTGGGTGGAACTGTGCTACGATTGGCTGGAAAAGTTCCAAACCATCATCCTTTTTGGCGATAACGATGAGCCGGGACGCAGGATGGTTCAAACGCTCACCAAACGCCTGGATGAAAGCCGCTGCCGGGTGGTGGAGGATTACCCGGAGTATGCCCCCGGCGCCTACTGCAAGGATGCCAACGAGATTTTGTATCGCTTCGGCGATCTGGAGCTCATCGATATGGTGGAAAATGCTCGGGAGATCCCTATTCGCGGCCTGGTGGACCTGGGCAGTGTGGCGCCCACCGATCCCACTGCCGTTCCCCGCATCAAAACCAACATCCCTACCCTGGATGCCCTCACCGGCGGCCTGCTGGAAGGCGGCATCAGCGTGGTGGTGGGCAAGGCAGGCTCGGGAAAAAGCTGTCTTTCCAATGGCATCATCCTGAACGCCATCAATCAAGGGTATCCGGTATGCGTTTATACCGGTGAGTTTACCACCACCCGCGCCCAATACTGGCTCAACCTGCAGGCGGCGGGTTCGGACTACCTGACGCTCAAGTACGATCCCATTAAAGGCAAAAAGATCCCCGTGCTCCCCTACACCGTGCAGGAGCGCATCATTGATTGGTACCGTGGCAAGCTCTTCCTCTATGATAACGAGGAGGTCTTCTCTGGAGACGAGGCTGATTCGGTGCTCACCGTGTTTTCCGCTGCCGCCCGCCGGTATGGCGTTAAGCTGTTCGTGGTGGACAACCTGATGACCATCACCTCGGATAAGGAGGACGAGACCGCCGCCCAGCGTGTGTTCGCCAACAAGCTCAAGCGCTTCGCCAAGAAGTATGATGTGGCGGTGCTCTTGGTGGCCCATGCCCGTAAGACAAAGGCCGGGGAAAAGCTCTCCGCCGACGATTTATCCGGCGCTTCCGCCACCAACAATCTGGCGGATATGACCCTGGCTGTGGAGCCGGGTCGCATCACAATCCTTAAAAACCGCGACGAGGGCATCCACCAGGTCATCGATTTTTGCTACTGTCCGGATTCCAAGCGTATCTACCAGGCCGATACCGGCGATCTGATGAACCTTTCCTGGAACAAGGAGAACGTACCCACCGCCTCCCCCAGAGCGGACAGCCTGCCGGAGTACGCCGTGGTACCGCCGCCCCTTGATCCTTTCTGATGAAAATTTTACCGCGCATGAAAAAGCGCGGTCTTTTTGTTCCCATCATATATGAAACACCTACCCAAAGCAAAGGAGCGCTTTATATGAACCTGATATTTTCCGATAGAACCTGCAGAAGTCCCTGGGACGATCTGCTGGCCACCACCACCATCGCCAGCCCCTGGGATGTGGCGGCAGGAAACGTCAAAAACATTACCAACATCATGGATGATTTTGCCAAAGAACCGGAAGACCTGAAAAAGTCGATCATGGAGGAACCTGAAATGCCCAGCATTACCGTTGCCGCTCCCGCCAAAGACGTTTTCACCCACATCACAATACCCTATACCATTCCCCCAATCAAGCGCGTCATCTTCAGCGCGGACGCCACCATCGTGATCTTCGCCGATGACACCAAGGAGGTTTCTCGCTGCGGCAGCGGCGAGCCCTATGACCGTTATACCGGCTTTATGGCCTGCGTATGCAAAAAGCTGTTCGGTTCCACCACAGCCGCCAAGAAGCTGATGAACCAGAAGGATCCTGACCGCCAGGCGGCCATCAAGCAGGCCAAGTTGGAAGCCGCCCGTGAGAAGGCCGACAAAGAGGCCGCCGAGCAGCGTCAGCATAAGCACGACAAGGCTGTTAAAAAACAGCTGGAAAAGCTGCTGATCGAAGAAGAAGCCTATGACCTCTATGAGGATATCATCAATAAGCGCCGCGAAGCCGAGCGTGCCGCTGTCAGCGCTGATATCAAACGGATTGAAAAGGCTGCTGCCGACATAAAGCCTGCGCAGCAAGGACGCCGCCCATGAAATTTCTTGTCGTAGTTGACATGCAAAACGATTTTATATCCGGCTCGCTGGGTTCTCCTGAAGCCCAGGCCATCGTACCCAACGTGGTCAAGCTGATCGAGCAGTATCACTGGAGGTATGCGGATGCCTAATCTTCCCGCCAATTTCAAATTCAGTTTCTCATCCATCTCCTCCTACGAACATTGTCCTATGATGTTCAAGCTACAATACGTAGACCACGTTTGCCAGGATGAGAACGCTTTCGCGCAATATGGATCATTTTGCCATTCTTTGCTTGAAGGTTATGCCAAGAACAAGATCCCAGGCTTTGCTTTGGCTGAAGAATACGAAAAGCATTATGATGAGAATGTAACTCGTCCTTGGCCCCCTTTCCCCAAAGGTATGCCGCAGAAGTATTATGACCAAGGGCTTCAATACTTTGAATCTTTTGAAGGGTTCGGCGATGAATACGAAATTATTTCCGTAGAAGAAAAGTTCTTGCTGAATATTGGCGGCTATCCTTTTGTTGGATTGGCGGACTTGGTTTTGCGGGATAAGAACACCGGAGACATCACCGTTATTGATCACAAGTCCAAGAGTTCGTCCACGATGGCCAAGGACTTACCAACTTATCGCAAGCAGCTCTACGTGTACGCCGCCTATGTCAAGGAGCGCTTTGGCGTCTATCCAAAGTATCTAAAGTTCAATCTTTTCCGTGAGAACGATTGGGTTACTGAAGAATTCGACCAGGGCATGTTTGATGAAACCATGCAATGGGTGGTGGATACCATCGAGGAGATCCTGTTTGAAACCGTATGGAAAGTCAGCACCAGTTCCTATTTCTGCCGGTTCGTCTGCGGGGTATTCAACGATTGCCCCGCCCGCGACGCCGTGCTCAATCCCCCGCCCAGTGAAAAGAAACCCAGAAAGAAAAAAGAGGAAGCCTCTTAAAAAAGGCTCCCTTTTTGTGGGGCGGGCAAGAGTTGAACTTGCTCGGCACTTGTAACACCTTTTGCTTTCCAACAGCGCATGGACCACCCCGTGCGTGCCGCCTGCCACCAATAAACCGTATGTCACCGTGCTGTTTTCCTCCTTTTCCAAATCGACCAAACTCAGAATAGCTGCGAATGTTTGGATCTACCCGAAAAAGAGTGATACAACGCCGAAAGGAATCCACCCCAGAAGGGCAGATGCAAAAAGTGTCACCAACGTGTTCACCTCCATTTTACATACAGCCGCCGCGCATGTCAATCTTCCCGCCCCACTTTTTAAGAAAGAGAATATGATCAAAGAAGAACTTGAAACCATCCGCGATTATCTGCTGCCCATCCAGCAGGCTTCCGGCAAGGCCAAGGAGCCGCTGATTCAGGAAGCCATGCGGTACGCGCTTCCCTATACAGCGATCCGCTATCTGCTGGATCCCCGCGTGGTCACCCATGTGGGCAAGCGATCCTTCGAGAAAAGGAAGGATCTTCCGGCAACCAAATCCTACGAATCGATCTTTGATATCATCGATGAGCTTGCGGCCATGCCCGCCGTCAATGATCAGATGATCGCCAATATCCATGCAGCCTTGGCCGATACCGGTGAAGTCAAACTGTTCGGCTATGCCTTCCTATGCAAGGATATCTCCTTGGGTGTCACCGCCAAAACGGTCAACAAAATTCTTGGCTATGAACTCATCCCGGAGTTCCGCTGCATGCTGGCCAACAAATACTTTGAGCATCCGGACAAGGTGGAAGGCCAACACTTTTACCTCACCGAAAAGCTGGACGGCATCCGCTGTATCGCCATTGTCCGGGAGGATGAGATCAAGCTGTACTCCCGCCAGGGGCAGCCCATTGAGGGGCTGGTCGAAATCGAAGACGATCTTGCCGCCGTGTACATGAACGCCAAAGAATGCGTGCTGGACGGTGAGCTGCTGGTCAGCGACCGCGAAGGCATCCCCTCCAAGGAGCAATACAAGCGCACCACCATGATTGTCCGCAAGGATGGCGTCAAGACAGGCATCACCTACAACGTGTTCGATGTCCTGGATGTGGACGCCTTTGAGCATCGGGAGTGTGATATGCCGTACTACCTGCGCCGGCAAAAGCTTGAGGCTTATGTGCATGGCCTCCAGCACATCAAGGCGCTGCCCATTCTATATCACGGCAAGGATACCGAGATGATCACCCATCACCTCAATATCCAGCGCGGCCTTGATCACGAGGGCGTCATGATCAACCTGGCGCAGGAGCCCTATCAGTTCACCCGCACCAACGCCCTGCTCAAGGTCAAAGTCATGCAGGACTGCGATCTGGAGATCATCGGCGTGCAGGAAGGCCAAGGCCGCTTTGCCGGTACGCTGGGCGCCTTGATCGTGGATTACAAGGGCAATCCCGTGGGCGTTGGCTCCGGCCTCAGCGATGAGATCCGCGCCATGATCTGGGCAGATCCCGCCAAATACATTGGGCGCGTGGCCACCATTCAATTCTTTGAAGAGACAAATGATGCCGATGGCAAAAAGTCCATCCGCTTCCCCGTATTCCGGGAGCTGCGGGAAGAAGGCAAGGAGGTCAGCTACAGCTGATGGAAACCGTTCTCTTCTTGCTGTGCATCGGCCTCTGCGGGGCCTGCAGCTTCCACTATTTCAAACGCGCCGCGGCGGAGTCTTCTCTCTTCGCCTTCCCGGCCTGTACATGGCTGGCCGCCGCAATCCGTTTCCTGTTTATTTATCTTCACATATAACGGAGGCATTATGGTTTTATAGAACAACGATTACCTGGGTTACAAGGTGATTGATGATACCAATCCCCTGCTTCCCGCCCTGTACGAAAAGAAGGATGACAACTGGTTTGGTCTGCTGGAGAACCAATACCTGCTGGTTGTAAACAGCGAGGGGTTGCCCGTGGATCGCTACAAATGGCAGGACGGCAAGCATAAAAACGTTTTCCGCAAGCCGGTGGAAAGCTCCATCATCGGCAAGGTCAAACCCAAGAACGCCGAGCAGGAGTTCGCGCTGGATCTTTTGATGGATGAAACCACCACCGTCAAGGTAATCACCGGCGGCTTCGGAACCGGCAAGACTTTTCTTTCTGCCGCTACCGCATGGCAGATGCTGCAGGCCAATAAGTTTGATAAGATCGTCTGGGTCCGCAATAACATTGAGGTCAAAGATACGAACTCCATCGGCGCCCTTCCAGGCACCTACCTGGAAAAGATGTCCGTCTGGGCCATGCCCCTGGCCGACCATCTGGGCGGGCGCTATGCCCTGGATATGCAGATCCAGCTGGGCAAGGTGGAGATCGAGCACCTGGGCTTCCTGCGGGGCCGCGATATCAAAAACAGCATCATCTTCTGTTCCGAGGCCGAGCATTTGACCCGCGATCATGTGCAGTTGCTGCTTGGCCGGGTTGGCGAGGGCTCCATCCTGATCCTGGAAGGCGACTGCCGCCAGGTGGACGCCAAAGCCTTTGAGCGCAACAACGGTCTTGTGGCCGCCATTGATAAACTGCGCGGCAACCGCCTGTTCGGCTATGTGCATTTGAAGGATTCCGTCCGCAGCGAAACCGCCAAGCTGGCTGACCTGCTGGACGATGAAAATAAATAAGCGAGGTACACCATATTGAACACTGAAGACTATCTGTCCATGATTCTGGGAGAGCTGCTGGCTCCCCATGAAAAGATGCCCCTGCCAGATGAGGTAAGCTATTACGCCCTGGAAAAGGAGCGCATCCTGTATTTGGATTTTGCTGTCAATGTAGATTGCATGGAGCTGGAGCGCATGATCCTGCGCTGGAACCTGGAGGACTCCCAGAATGGCGTCAAGGTCGAAGACCGTAAGCCGATCATGCTTTTCATTCACAGCCCCGGCGGCTACCTGGAATATATGTGGAGTCTCATCGATATGATCGAGGCATCCGTTACCCCCGTGTGGACGGTCAACGCGGGCTGCGCAGCCTCCGCCGCTTCCCTGATTTTTATGGCGGGCGTCAAGCGCTTTATGATGCCACGGGCCACCGTGATGATTCACGAGGGTTCTGCTTCCTTCGGCGGCGATTCCACCAAGGCGCTGGATGCGGCGGAGAGCTATAAGAAGGATCTTAAAAAGATGAAAGATTACATCAAGGATCGCACCCAGATTCCGGCCAATTTGCTCAACAAAAAGCGGAATAACGACTGGGAGCTTTCCTCCGAAGAATGCCTCAAATACGGTGTATGCGACAAGGTGATCACAAAACTGGATGAGGTGATTTGATGTTTGGTATAATTGGATTGATTGTTCTGTGCTTTATTGGTTTGCTTCTCCTTGGCGGCAGGGAGGATGACTGGCGCGATATGGAAAAAGAGGATGAAGACAGAGATTAACTTTTCGGGCGGGGGTGAAAACTCCGCCCGTTTTTGTTCCCATATTAGTTGGATACCAACACAGGAGGTCTTCTCTATGTTTACCGAGAGCCGTTCCTACATTGAGAACACTTTTATAAAAGGGGAATAAACATGCTGTATGTCATACCCATCTTTCTCGTTGGCGTTGTGATCATCGTTTATGCCAGCTGCCGCGTGTCCTCCAGGATCTCCAGATTGGAAGAAGCCAAAGAAAATGAAAGGAACTGAATTATGAACTATCATGAAGAAAAAATGAACCTGCTCTCCGTTCCCCAGGGGTATGCCATTGCCCATTGCATCAGCGCCGATTTTGCTTTGGGCGCCGGTGTCGCCAAGCAGATCGAAGAGGTTTTCGGCATGCGCGATATGCTGCGCAGGCGGTTTGATTATATGGATTTCCAGGCGGATGGCCCCTACTGCGCCCCTTGTCTGAACGTGTATAATCTGGTAACCAAGGAAAAATACTGGCACAGGCCCACGCTGGATACACTCCGGGAAGCGCTGCTGGATATGAAGGTAACGGCCAACGAGGACGGCGTTAAAAAGATCGCCATGCCCCGCATCGGCTGCGGTCTGGATCGCCTCAGCTGGGAGGATGTCAAGCCCATGATCCAGGAGATCTTTGCCGATACCGATATCGAGATCCTGGTGTGCAGCCTATGAGCGAAGGGCGCAAAGTGGCTTACCTCATCAAGGTGGAGCCCGGACAGAATAATAACAAGTATTATAAAATGATGGCGCGGGGTGATCACTTCGATGTGGAGTATGGTCGTGTGGGCGCCTCGCCCCAGCGCCGCTCCTATGGCATCTCCTCCTGGAACAGCAAGTACCGGGAGAAGATCGCCAAGGGATATGTGGATCGCACCGAGCTGGTGGAGGATCTGATCGAGCGGCAGAAGCCCGCCGCGTCTTCCGGATACCGGGAGATCGAGAACACCGCCATCGCCCGGATCGTGGAACGGCTGCAGGCCATGGCGAAGAAAGCCGTGGATGAAAACTACACCGTCAAGTCCTCCCAGGTGACCATGGCCATGGTGGCCAAAGCCCAGGAGCAGCTTGCCATGATGGCCGGGATGGCCGCCGCCTCGGTGGAGGAGTTCAACCGCGCCCTCATCGATCTCTTCGGAATCATCCCCCGAAAGATGGGCAGCGTGGCCTCCCATATCGCCGCCAAGCCCGATGACTTTGGCAAAATCCTGGAGCGCGAGCAGGATCTGCTGGATGTCATGCGCGGCCAGGTCTATGTGCCGCCGGAGCATCCGGTTGTATTGGATTCCGCCGCCGATAAGGGCTTCACCATCCTGGAGGAAAAGGGGCTGGTGTTTGAAGAGGTGACTGCCGATGATATCGCCGTCATCAAGTCCGCCCTGGGCTCCTGCGCTGATAAGTTTGTGCGGGCGTGGCGCGTCAAGAACCTGGCCACCCAGAAGAAGTTTGATGATTATATCAGCGCCGGGAAGGTGCAGACAAAGCTTTTGTGGCACGGCAGCCGCAATGAAAACTGGTGGTCCATCATCGGCAGCGGCCTGGTTCTGCGCCCCACCAACGCCGTCATCACCGGCAAGATGTTCGGCTACGGTCTCTACTTTGCCACCAAGGCCCGCAAGTCCCTGGGCTATACCTCCTTGTCCGGTTCCTACTGGGCGCACGGCTCCTCCTCCAGTGGCTTCATGGGGCTGTATGAGGTGGCCTACGGCAAGCCCTACGATGTGTATTCTTTCGAGTCCCGCTTTCACTCCCTTAACTATGACGGCCTCCAGCGCCTGTGTCCCGGCGCCAATTGCCTGCATGCCCATGAGGGGCAGATGCTGCGCAACGATGAGATCATCGTGTACCAGGAGTGCCAGACAACGATCAAATATTTGGTGGAGCTAAAATAATGAAACGCAAATATCTGGATGATATCGGCGTCACCGACCGCTGGGATACCTGGGTACAGGAAAACGGCCTGCCCTCTCCCCGTC
>Ga0326513_10000102_pt1 | contig 62560 bp, 107 predicted proteins | sample 2_2465_0518_D_FD_203654 | JGI IMG/M metagenome (GOLD analysis project Ga0326513, IMG submission 203654) | Bovine rumen microbial communities from UC Davis, California, United States - 2_2465_0518 | ecosystem: Host-associated > Mammals > Digestive system > Stomach > Rumen | place: USA...
ATCATGGGTGGGGGGTGTTTTTCGTAGACCCCCCTCCAGTGTCCTTTTTATCCTCCTAAGGTGTTTTATTAAGTTTTTTATCAAAATTTATTCTTTTTTGTAATGAAAATTTCAATATTAACTTTAATTTGAGTAAATCTTTTTATACAATGAGCCATTCCATTCAATTATTGAATCAATTGCAGCTTCAACTTCTTCATTTTCTTGTTCTTCACTTAAATCAGGAGCATCCCTCACTATCCTAGCTAGGTACTCTAGGGTGTAATAACCCATTGATCGATCAAATGCTAACCATTCGTCAAACTGCTTAAAATAATCGTATGGATTGTCATATGTTGTAATAAATACTTCTTTATTTGGCATAGACAAAACCTTCTTTCAAATGATCAAACTCTTTTAAGTGTTAACATACTTCATAAGAGTTGAAGCTGACAAGTTAAACTGTTCTGCAACTTCTGCTTGAGTGTAATAACCTGTTGCAAGCATTGCTTTTGCTCTTGCTAATTGACTATTAGTTAATCCTTTTTGCTTTCTAGGAGTCGAATACTCCTTTAATTTATCTAGATCTGTATTATTTAGTATACTTTCTAGCTTAGTAGAACCAATAGCATTAGAATTTATTGCTTCCCATTCTTTATCAGTTATTACAATTCTTTCTTTTTTTCCGCCAGGTATAAATCTAGCTCTTGCAGAATTTAAAGCTTGTTGACCCTTTTTTCTTTTTTCAGAATCAGTCATACTAGGGTTAGCTTCTTTTTTTGCTTTAAGTTCCACATTTGCTATCATTTGGCATTTTCTTTCATAAGGAGCGTTAGATAAAGCAGTATTTAATTTCTTTTCTAAATCATTTACTTCTTTAGCATATGTTTCTGCAGCGGCCTTAGATATAGGCTCTGTTTTTGTATTTAATATTTCTAATCTAGCATTATTTGCTAATGCTTTCATTCGATTAGCGAATATTCCATATGCCTCCTCCATAGGTAATGGATTTTTGGGATCAGATGCTAATGTAAATGCATCATCAGTTTCAAGCATCTTTTTAGATTTAGTTTGAACCCTAACCTCTTCTGGAAGATATATCTTAGTACCATCCTTGAGCTTCTTAGATATATTTTTTGTTCTTCCTGTATCCACGTTTATCTTTTTTCCAGTCTCTGGATCTATTTTAGAAAATAGCTTGCGCTCATCAACGTATTCAGGAGACTTAGCTCTTGATAATAATGTACTTGCTCCTCCATTTCTTCCAGTCTCTTCGTTATGCTGATATCTTTTTTTTAACTCTGGTATTCCTAAGTCCTTAGCAGCGCCTCTATAATCTAATTCATGCTTATATGCATCAACAACAACCATAGAATATTTAATTGCTCTTTCTAATTCCTCATCACTACATCCTTTGACTGTCATATCGGTAATAAGATTTGCGGCTTTACCCATTTCTAAACCTTTACCTTTTTCAGTCATCTTTTTCATACCAGGATATCCAGGATATGCAGTCTTGGTATCAAAATCTTTTAATCCCATTAACTGATCTCTTGTACTTATTACTTTACCATACTTATTTGGTATAACAACTACAGAATCACCATCAAAATCTGCACCCGATATCTTAGATGCAACCTTTGGATTTATTACAACACAATCTTTTGGTGTCTTTCCAAATATTTTAATAGCTTCTTTATTATTGTTATTGACTATTAAGTCTGGTATTTCAACAGGACCAGAATGCGGATATCTTACAAGACAAACATGTTCTCCATTCTTAAAATTTGGAGCATATACTTCTGTTTCTTTTATACTTTCAAGAGGAAGTAATACTTGAGTCGCTTGTCTTGGCATTGCAGCAGCTTTTAAATCTGCAGACGAGGCATCGCAATCATCAGAAAATGATTGTAATAATCTTTTTCTTACTGTTGGGTTTGGAATTGCTTTTATTTCTTCAAATTCATCCATCTTATTAAGATATGTGATGTTTAACTGCTGCTTTGCTAATTCCAAACTCTGTTTAGATAAGAACTGAGCTGCTAATGTTTTATCCCATTCGCCCCAATCGCCTTCTTCATTTACTTTATTTATTACAGAAAGCTTTTTTTCTCCGTTTTTATCTATATAATGCCTTTGTCCACCAGCTTTTATTGTTGCTCCAAAAGGATTATCCCAATCGATTTCTCCATCTTTTGTTCCATCAACAGTTTTCATTTCTTTTAATACCTTGTTGATTGGAGCACCTTCTTGTTTGTTACTATTTACTCTAACATCAATTCCTTTTGGAAGATCGTTTGAATATATAGCAACACCTTTAATATAATATTTATCATCTACTGCTATTCTAACCTGAGCATATTTCGAATTACCTAAAGATATATCTTCAACTCCAGGTCTTAATTCTATTATTCCATCTTTTGGTTGATATCCTTTTTCATCGGCATATGTAAAATCTATTCTTTTACTATCTAATGAAACTGGTTTTTCTATATTTCCCCATGTTAAACCTTGATCGTCTGAATGATACTCATTAATCAACGATATTTTATCCATGTTTAAATATAGTTCTCTTCCAGTTGTTCCAGATGGAGCAAGAACTAAAACTGTTGTTTTTTGTCCAGTTGTAGAATTCATCTGAGAAACTTGAATCGGCTTTACAACATAACCTTCATCTTTTAATTTTTGTAAAGCTGCATCCATTTTTGTTCTTGGTATTCCTAAACTTCTTTCAACTCCTTCTCCAACATCTATATATCCTTTTTCATCAACAGACTTTCTTAAAATATCTGTCGTGTTCTCCAGAATTTGATCTCTCATCTTTTCTGGATTCTTTAACATATTTCTTACAGTTCCTTCAGATATGCCTAATTCTTTTGCTATTGCAGTATTAGACATTTGTCTATCATATCTCATATGAGCTACTTTTCTAGCATCTGATGCATATTTCTCAGCTTTTGCATTTGTTAATTTAGCTCTCCATTCACCAGTTGAATATCCCATAGCTCTAGCTATTTCGGTATTTGTTAAACCTTCAGCTCTAAGCTTGTCGATTTCCGCTAAAAAATTAAATCCATGTTGATGCGGATTTTCTCCAGATCCCTGACGATATCTTCCAGATCCATTTGGATCATGGTCATACATCTGTGGGGTTCCTTTGTGTGCTAAATACGTTTTTTCACTCATAGCCTTCTTCCCATTCCTCAATTAATTTTGAACTTGTTATTATTTTATCTATTATAGGAACTATTTCTGTAACTTCTGGAATATGAACTCGTACTTTATTGTTTTGATATATTCTTAATTCAACTTCTATGTCAGAAATATCAACATCATATTCTAAACAAAATAAAGCAGTGTAAATCATAAGTTGTTCCATGTGAGTTACACCTTTTCCCGTCTTCAAATCATGTATTCTTAAAAAATTATGTTTGAAGGATATGCTGTCGGCAGTTCCAAAACAATATGGTGAATAATATAAAATTTGTTCTGGAGTCATTTTAAAACCTATAGCATCATTAACATACATGTTCAAAGTTTTTGGAATATCATCTAAACGCTGTCCAAGTAATATACACTGTTTAGCAAAATCATGAAGAATTGTTCCTTGTTCTGCTGCTCTATAATTTGCATATGCAGAATATAGATGTTCTTCATCATAATTTATCCAATGATATTTACTAGCGCTTAGGAAGGCGTGAGATCCTTCTAACTTTGAATGATCGTTGAAGTTCATCTAATATCTCCTCTTTATTTTCGGGATATATGAACCTCGCAAATGACATTTTGTTCATTTTAGAAACAAAATATTCTTGATTTGGTTGGCGATGAGCATTTTTATTTTTCTTACATTCTAAAGCGGCCCATCTGTCATTATATAGAATTAATAAATCTGGAATTCCACGAATATAAGTTGGATCATTTTTCAAAATTATACAACCTGGAAACTCTCTTTTTATTTCATCTATCAAATCTTTTTGAAAATCACTTTCTATCATATCTTAACCCTAAATCATAAAAGAAGAGAAGATGTAGCGGTTTCGCCATTTTATTCTCTTCTTCTCTATAAGAGGGGTTGTAAGAATTACGAGGTCATTTTTTTATAAAATTCTTTCTCATTGAAATCTTTTTTCTTTTCCAAAGCCTCCAAAATATTTTTATCCATTGTTGAATCTGTATACAAATAAAAATAATACAAATCTGTATATTCTGTATTACGTCTATCTATTCTACCAGCGGCTTGATGTGTCAATCGATATGAATAATTAAGACTAAAAAATACAATCGTATTTGTTGTAACGCAATTCCATCCTTCTGCTCCAGCATTATACTGAACTAAATATAACCATTCATCTCCTTCTGGAACTTTAGTATGAACATGTCCATTCCATTCTCCAATTTTCACTTCTAACTCTTTTGCTAATGATCTCAAATCTTCTAATTCATAATCAAAATTATAGAATATGATCAGCCTCTTATAAATTTTAAAAATCTCCTTTACTTTTTTTAACTTAGATTTATCATTAACAACTCTTCTCAAACATGATATATATTGAGGTGGATTTTCAATTGGTACATTTTCATAAATATTCCAAAAATCTTTAGACACTTTTTTATAGTCGTCTTTATTGTAATCTGTTGTGATATAAATCCTATGTGGTTTTGTTTTTCTTTCTACATCCATCCGTATTTGAATGGCATCTCTTAGTTTCTCAAGTCTATCGGTTTCTATATATCTATCAATCTTAGGATATGTTGTATACCTAGACCAAATAACATGTCTTGTATAAAATTCTGTTCGATTCTTATAAAAACCATTAGCTATGAATACTGGAATATAATCTTTCCAAACATCACCAGGAGTAGCTGTTAACAAAATCCAATTATTATTCTTTGCTATCTTTATAAAAGATTTGGACCATTTTCCCGAACCAACAACTCGTTGTTCATCAAAAATAAAGAAAGAATCTTTAATGTTTATGTATTTTGAAATATTATTCCAACTATCTATAACTATCAAAATATGGTTTACACATTTATCTCTATCTGTAGATAACATAAAAGGTAATAATTCTTGTTCCCATTCTCTCTTATCTCTTTTTGCAGCTGTTGTAATAATATATAAATCTTTTGGTCTCGTCATTTCGGAATATGATGTATTAGGATCATCATCTATTTCTATACTTCCACCACATTCCTTAATAAAAAAATATGCAAGTCCTGTTCGGGATTTACCCGAGCCAGTTCCTCCAACTAGAATTGACCCGGGTTTTAGAGTTGCTAATGCCTTTCGCTGATTAACATCAAATTGCATCGTCGGTTAATGAACTCTGAGCACTATCGGGAACATTAGAATATATCTCATCAAGTTCATCTTCATATATTGTTACATAGATTGATCTTAAATATCCTTTAATTCCTCTCTTACCATTTACCTCCCAATGAGAAGGATTAATTGTAAGGTCTACATTTTCTATTTCCGCCCAATCTAACATATTGATTTCTTCTTCATCAATATGAGTCTGTCCTCTTCTACTAATCAATATAACCTTAGGAGGAATATTAGAAAATGATACTGCTATCTGAATAAATGCCCTTCTATCTTCATCTTTATCCCTAGGTTCAAGCCATCTAACATTCCAACCATCAGCTTCCATATCCTCAGCAACTTTAAGATCATCTATAAACACACAAAAATTTCTTCTTCCTGCTGGATTATACTTTCCCTCCTTTCCTGAAAAATTCCTACTAAATATCTTAGCATTCTTAATTGTTAAAAAACGTTCTCTTGCCATCTTATTTCTCCTCTCTTAATTAAACGGCATTGTTCCATCATATGGAGAATCAGAAACAAACCAATCAAAATCTCCAAACTCAGAAATATGATCTATTGCATCACTAGCCATATTCAAGAAATATGATTCATCAATATCTTTCTCCTTACCCAATTTAACAACTGTCTCGGATTCTAAGAATCTATATCCTTTTGCTCCAGCAACTGAATAATAGTTACCATTATCTCTAAGAGAATATAATTCTCCTCCACCACATCCTGGTAAGATTGGACAGAATTGACCAACTCTACCTACAAATATATAATTGTGGCCTTTACTTATAGCTTCTTTTAAATCCATAGCTGCATCTTCATCTACTGGATCTTCTTTAAGAACTTTCTTTAATTCTTTTTCTGCTTCTGTAACATCAGGAAGCTCTTCATTCATATCCAAATATAATGATGATGTAACAGCTTTTGTAATACAAAGATCATTAAATGTTATTGGTTCTTTTGTAAATAAAGACTTATAAATATACGGTACGGCAAATTCTGCTCCAGTAGCAGTCCATTCCATAGTATCTTTATACCTAGCAATATAAACTGCATCATTAACTAAACACATCTTATCATATGTTGCTTCATGCTCGAAGTCATATCCATACTTCTTACCAAAATTTATGACAAACTGTATTATTTCTGGAGTAGCATCTGGAATCTTAATTGAATCTGTCTTAATATGAGCAACACAGAAGCCTTTCTTTTTTACAGCTTCTAAAAGATCTATCATAAATAAGGCTCCACGCTTAGCGACAATATTATCAATATTTCTAGGATCTCTAAATTTATTATCAAATTTAGCACTTGTCAAACCATAAACAGAATTTATTACGGTCTTTAATGCATTACTCAAATCTTTAAGATTGAAATCCGCATTATTAACGTATTTAACCAATGCTCCATCTAGAAGATCTTTCAAAGAATCGATATCTTTATGCTTTATTGCTATTCTAGCTTTCTTAATATCACTAAATCTCTTAGTGTATTTATCGCCGAACAAATTCAAATTCTCAATACTACTAGGATGCATACTGGCAACGTCAATTAAAGCCACATCACCATACATGCCTGGTTCAGCATATACAAAACCGCCCTCACCAACTTCAAAACCTTTGTAATATGATTTACCATTCTCAAACTTATATCCTGGAAACATCTTACTAAGATCTGTATATATAAATTGATCCTGCGGATGTTTATCATAACCAAATATAATTCTTGTTGTATGATTGTTGGTTGTATCATTAACAGATAATCCACTCAATTCTGATAATATCTGTCTTGCTACCCAATCGCCTTCCAATTTATGGAAAGTTGCTTCAGTAGAAACAACATCATTACAACAATAATCGGCAACCATATTAAAATCTTTTTCATCAACTGGCTGATCCCAAGGTAAAGGACATTCTTGATGATGAATTCCTAATTCAATTTCCCATTTCTTAAGACTCATCTTATTACCAGCTGATGCAAAATCATAAACATCTGTATAACTTAAATTATAAGCTTCACCAAAAAAACAATTTTTACTCTGATTTATTATTCTTTGACTAAGAATATAAAGTTGTTCATTAGTATAGCCCATCATTCTAGCATACATAATATGATTATCATATCTTCGACAATTAAATCCTATAAGTTTATGTTTGAGTAATCCTTCTATTTCTGTTGGAGTTGGATTTATCATCTTAACACATTTATTCTTAGATTCTAAACAATATGAATTAAGCTTATCCTGATTTTTTTCATTAACAATATCCTTAAGCTTATTATCTAAGATCTTATAAACCACTACAAACAAATTAGAAAATACTTCCACATCATAAAATATAATATCATCTGATAGATATCTTTCTTCAGCCTCACTAGATTCATCTGACTGAAATATCATTCTATTAACAACCTTAATACAATAATCTGCCTGATGAGAACTGTTATTAGCAAACGCCATTATTTTAGGTCTCAAATCTGTGACGTCATATTTCATACCAGAAGAATATGCATCTTCTAATATCTTAGCTATAAAATCAATAGAGGGTTTTGTTCCCGGATGTATTTCTTTCCTAAGATTTTTCTCTATTAAGGTTCTTAATGCTTTTTCATTCTTTATAGCATCAAAATTAACCATCTTTTTCTCCTTCAATGGTAATCCGGAAGATATGGTGGCTATAGCTAATGCATTACAAGCTGTTAATTTTCTTCTTAACGCTGCATTACCAGGAAATGTTTTTATCTCAATATCCTTATCATACAATCTTGCTAATTGAGACACATCTCCATCATAAATATAATGCAGGTGTATACCATTTCCTCCTTTACTTACCTCTGCATATGTCGCCGGCCATTTACTAGCTGCTTCTAAATTTAATTCGTAACTCTTCTCTCCATTTTGGTCTTTAAGATCAAAGTCTATAACAACCATATTTTTTGGCGGTATAACATAATGCAACTTTGTTGTATCAATATTTGATAACTTTGTACGGACGTTATCCCATTTCTTACTTGGTGCTTCTATACTATTAGCATATTGTGCTTTACAATCCTTACAATATTCATCAAATATACTACTATCTTGCTTCTCTAAGGTTAGAGAATATGGATGCTCATCATCAATATTATCTCCATCCTCTTCTGTCTCTTCATAACGATTTGTAAATTTATTCTTTAAAAATCCCTTATAATAACTTCTAACTTGTTTATTATCTATCCTAGCCATATCATAGAACTCTTTAAAATAATTCTTAAGCTCTTCTCTAAATCTATACATAGGCAGAACAAAATCCAAACCGGCTTCTTCCTTATACACTTTATACAAAGAATATGCTGCTTTTAAAGTGGTTCCATCTTGCTCTTCAAATATCTCATAGCTATCTTCAACAAAGTTAAAAAATGTATCAGTCTTATACATCATATTAATGGCTTTATACTTGTTAAAATAATTCTTACCCATTTCATGATAGACATTAAGACATCTATTAGCTATTGCTCCAAGCTCGAAGTCAATCTTAGAATATAATAGATCATATCTCTTAGGAGACAACAAATCGCCGGTTGGCGTAATATCAACTAATCTTCTTATTATTCCGGCTTTACCATCAGTAATTTTAACAGGCTTATTTGTAGCCATGAATAACATACAATTAAGCTTTGCATAATATGGAGACTTAAATTTTTCATTAATTAACATACTTTCATGAGATATAATACTATTTAACTTAGTATTATCTTCAATCTTACTTAAATCACCGTCATGCTGTATTGCTACTAATGGGTTAATATTAAATTGTTCCATAGAAAAGCTATTATTCTTACCAACAAGATCTTTAGCTTCAAATACTGTATAATATCCGTCGAATAACTTCTCTATAATATGCAATATAGTAGACTTACCAGAACCTGGGTCTCCATAAAATACAAAGAACTTCTGAATATTAACACTATCACCAGCTACAACAGATCCTATTGCCCATTCAATCTTAGCTCTCTCTTCTGGAGAATATAATGTTCCAACTATTTCATCCCATGCTGGACACTCCTTATCCTCCAAACTATATGTCAATCTTCTAGAAATATAATCTGACCTCTTAATATCCGTATCCGCAAATGCTAACTTAGTATCTAACTGTTTAGCATTATCTGATACATCTTTAAGAAATCTCTTAAAATCTTTCCAACTATTAGATGAATAATTCTTCATATATCTGACATTAACTTTAGTATTTGCTAGATTACCAAAGTTATCTTCGACATATTTCCTTAATTCTTCATCTACTAATCTTGCTACATCATACTCATCTGTGCTCCAAATATGATTAGCTTCATCCCAAATCGCGTAAAAAGACCGTCCACGGACCATAATATCCTTTGTTCGTCCGACAACAAACTCAGGATATACATCAATTGATCCATTTTTATTAAATTTGGTTTCAATTTTAAAAAAATCCATGTTCAAATTAGCCTCTAAACGTCGTGTTACGTTTTTCAAAAAAAATTGGTAAACTCTTTTTATAAAAAATATATCTCTATAATAAATACCTAAAATATTTGTAAAAACGTAACAAAAAACCTGCAAACCCGCATGGTTGACAGCAAAAGTCCTGTTACATTTTTGTTTTAAAAACGTAACATTGTTACAAATATTTGTAACATTTTGCCAAATTTTTACAATTTTTTCACTCAAAAATTTTCCGAAAAATAAAATTTTCAAAAATGTAACAAAAAACGTAACAAAATTTTATACACAATGCGTACGTATGCGTCTCAAAATTTTCTAAAAAATCTTTTAAAAACTATAAAATTTTATACACAATGCGTACATATTTTACTAAAAAATTTAAGAATATAACACCAAATTTTCATCATTTTTTATAAAATTTTCTTTCAAATATGTCATACATTGTATCCAAATCTCTTCATTCATCCAATTTTTCTTAGTTTTTAGAGGAAATAATCCACCTTTTCCATCATTATTATACTCTCTTTTTATAACTTTCTGGCAAATATCCCTTATATTATTCTCATATTCAGCCTTCCAGTTCTTATTAGTATATTCATAAAATCCAAGGTTTTTAATCATCTCAAAAAACCACATACTAGTCCTATCGCCGGATGAATTTCGCATTATTTGGACCTCGATCTTTATTGCAAGTCCCGCAATCATCTCAAAAAAAGAGCATTTGTTAGTAATACCAGATGAACTATCAAGAAAATATCCAGTTTCATAACTAAATCTTCCTCTTAGTTCTATACCATCATCCGCTCTATTCTTATCCATGGGATGAACCCAGATAAACTCAATTTGCGATAAAGTGTTAATAAGAAAACTATAATTTTTATATTCATTATCTGACAAACCGAGCTTATCCTTGGCTACCCACTCAATATAAGTATTAGATGTCACAGGATATAATGAAGTATCCTCGTGTTTCACCTATATCTTATACCTCCATAACATCTTTAGACTTATCATAATGAACTATCATCTCAAAGTCTATATTAATATTATTGTTACGTACGTAAGCTGCTCCAGTACCATTCTCTTCATCATCTATAAAGTCAGGAGCAAACTTCCAAATATTACCAATAATTTCCGATCTAAGACATCCATACTTCTCCTCAGCAAGTATAGGACTATCTGAGTTAGCTGCATAAAGCAGCCTATCAGTATTATAATCATAATCGAGAGTAACCTTATCAAATTCTGTTTTTCCATCAGGAGCATAGTGAGTATTGAGGAATTCGTCCTCATCAATCTCCTCAATATAATTTGGCATATCATCAATCTTAGGATACTTCTCAAGATCCTTCTGTCCTTCAGTCATATCATTTCCTTTCTTCTTATCAAAAACCTTTGATGACGTAGTAGACATAGCATCAAAACCACCAGAATAATGATGATACTTCTTAACACCTTCATACTTATCAAGCTCATTCTCTATGTGAGGAACGTCCTCATCAGACGCCTCCTCTTCTTTCTCATCATCACTTGAGTTCATTTTCTGGTCGTAGGCATTCATTACCTTCTCGATACGATCCTGACATCTCTCTGCATACTCATCTATAATATCTGCAGCTTCCTGCTCGAACTTATCTCTTACAACAAAATATGTTGCTACACTACCTGCTGCTGCACCTACAAATGCTCCGATAGCAAATATAACTCCCTTATTCATGAGTATAACCTCCTTATTATTCTACTTCGTCTTTAGTAAACTTATTAGTCTTAGGCTGGAAAGGCTTCTCTTCGAACTGATCAAGTAAATCATAGATAAGACCATCTACATTAGGATTAATAATATAGAAAGGAATATCTCTACCAGTCTCGGGGTCCTTCTCAATACCATCAACAATATTAAAGTCTATAAATCCGTTGCATCCAGGCTCTCCGTTAGAGAATCTGTTACCAACAACTGCGCCTGTGCTACAAGGATCTTCACCACAAAGCTCTCTTATCTCATTAAGCATAACTGAGCCACGCTTAATAACATTATGATCATCATCGAAGACACATCTCAAATATAATGCATCTGTCAAATAATCCTGCTGACCGCAAAGAAATGCTCTATTGAGAATATCATTATTCTGCCAACGGTTATTTTTCTCTCCTGAAGCCTTATATTTTCCGAACTTAAACGCATAAGGAGATGCAATTTCTCCATTTCCAGATATAGCCTTAAGCTTAGTCTTTTCGCCGTTCTCGTCCGTAAGCGTCATATTAGCAGGCTTTTCACCTGTAAGATAATATCTATCAGCCTCTTCTCCACGATCCTCAATAACTCTCTGACGATATAACTTAAAGCTATTGTCAAGAGCTACATAAGCTGCTGAGAGTGCTGTATAACGCTTCTTAATGATACCATAAGCAGAAAAATAACAAGTGATTGATAAAGCTGTAAGAGCTATAGACGGTGCATAAGACTTAGCCATATTAAGTGCAGTCTTACCATACACCTTAACTATATCTGTCTTGTTTACTTCCTTATCACGTGCGTATGCTATCTTAGCATCTCTAAGTCTATCTGTGTGATCATAGATAATCTCAGGAGTTTCTGATCCAGCCTTAGCTGCTGTTACTATGGCGCCTACAAGTGTTACTGTTCCACCAACAAGCAATAATTCTGGACTATGCTTCTTAGTCCAAACTCCTGCAGTGTTTACTACGGTCTTAATGTTACTTACTGAAAACTTAATCACGATTGACCTCCTCTATTTTTTACTTCATTAAATGTTTTTTCCCATCTGATATGATAGGTTGCTACTATATACCATATTACACCTAACAGTATATCTGCTAATCCGACATATACGTTAGATTGACAAATCCCAAGTATAACTAAAAATATACTAATTGCTATTCCGATCATAACTGTCTAGCTCTAGGGAAGTCGATGTAATATCCCTTACGTCCAGCCTTTGATACTTTGGCCTGAGATAAGTTTGTCCATCCCCAATCATCAGAAGTGAAATCTCCAGGTACTGTCTCACCACACAGATCATAGAAATATGATACAGGAACATCACCATATCTCTCTATGTAGTCACACATTCTGTCAAGAACGTCTTCCGCATCTTCACGATACTTAAAGACCATCTCGTCAAGATCTCTATCACCTCTTCTACGAGCTCTCCTTTCTTCGTCTCTATCTCTTTTCCTACGATCCCTGTCGTCATAATATCTATCGTATGAAATATAACTACTACGTCCATAGTCTCTTCTATCATATCTACGAGTTTCTGTTCCCATAGCCATATCGAGAGCTCCATGACCTATGTCAGATATCATGTCTCTTAATGCCGGAAGCAAAATATCATAGATAATATAAGATCCTATATTAGGAGCATCTTCAGATATAAACTCGTCTCTTGCAGCTTTAAATATGTTAGATCTACGAGACTTTGTAACACCACCCCTCATAGATAACTTCTCAGGAGGCTCTCTTCTGATTTCTGTTTTTGTGCCTATAGCATTAGACGGATAATCAGAAACCTCCGGTAACTTTCTTTCTGCCATATTTGATCTCCTTAATCCTTACTTAACCAAAATATCACTAATAGTCATGGCATCACAAGTTGCCTTTAACAGGTTACAATAATCTTTAACTCCCTTATTATAACCTAACTTGTAAATCAGCTTTACTGTAAGAGCGATTCCTAATACTGGAATCAGAACATCAAATACCTTCTTAAGATCTGTTTTTTCCTGCTCAGTCATTTCCTTATCCTCCTTCTTTTTCTTAGGAAACAAATCCATTTTAATCTGCATCTTATTTCTCCTCTCTTAAATATCTCGCAAAAGTGTAGAGGACCCGTAAATATCACGAATCCTCCACTTTTAGGAGACAACTATCAAGTTAATCCTGAAAATATACTACTTATCTGACTTGTCATCAGACGCAGTCTCTTCAGGAAGGTCAAGATCATCTACAAGTTCTTCCATCTCATCGTCGTCATCTATATTGATCTCATCATCATTAGACTTCTTGCATATAATAGCCGTTACGCCAGCTAATGCTGCAAGAGCACCTCCGATTATGATACCCTTCTTATGACGAGCAAAGAAACTAACCTTTTCTACCATCTCTTTTTCCTCCTTTTCTTCTACTACAGTCTCTTCTGTAACCTCATCAGTTGTCTTTTTGTTAAATATCTTCATAATAAATCTCCTTTCTTTACTATGTCTCCTATTATAGGAGTTGTAAATTTTACGAGATTTTTATTCCTCAATTAATCTGTACTTATGACCATCGAATAATATTTCTTTTATAACTTTCTCTTCAGGCCTAACAGTTTTTAAGAAATCATCTATATCATGACATAAGCAATCGATATCTACATCTATAGAACTAGTTAATTCAAAATTACACCATTTCATGGTTTTTTCATTAGTATCAACCAGCATACCATTAGCATAATAAGGGTCCATTAACTTATATTCTATACAATAAGGAAGTGTTACTGGTATATGTTTAACATCAGTAAAATATTCCTTATCTCTTAAATAAGAAAATAATGTAATAAGCTTATCATAAGAATTATGGTGTATGTCAGTATCAACCCAAATAATCATTATATAACCTCCTTCTTCTCAGGTAATATAGCCTTAGGCTTCTGTCTAACATTATTCTGTTGGATCGTCTCAGCGAGTAACATGATACTCTTAGTAAGCATTCTCATATCAGTTCTCAACTCAGAAATATCATCTTTCGTAATAGTTATCTGAACCTGATTATCTGTAGGCTTGATTTCTTTCTTTACCTCAGATCTCAAAGGAAGTCTGTAAATATCATTAAGATCAAATATCCTAAGTATTGCTTGATAGCATACCTGTAAAATAGTTCCGGGTCTTGCTATGTCATCAGTAAAATATAACTTATCTACTATATCCTTATTGCGTATGTTACCGTTTCTAGCAGGTCTGATATAGTTATGATAGGCATTATTGAATGTAGAATCACTAATACCATTAGCTTCTAACAAACCAGAAACAGATATCTCATCTGTGTCGATCTTGTGCGAAGCCATCTGAGCTTTGCAGTCTATCTGCAATCTTCCGATATCAACCGGAATATAACCTTTCTTAAGTTCTCCGTTAGTGTTTGAATAAGTCTGTGCCATGTGAGTATCCTCCTTTAAATAAAATATAATTAAATAGTTACAGAATCGATCATCTTGAGATTGTTATTGTATGTCTTTTTGGCATTCCCACTCCTTAGCTTTCTCATGATTATAAGTATTGCATGACTCATTTATAACATTCAGTATATTAGTGTAATTACGACCTTCACCATATATCTTACGTATTATGGTGTATAATATACCTTTTTCTAAGTCGTAAGTATCGTCTTCCTGACACTTAACAACCGTCTTGGTTCCATCCTTCCAGAAAACGATAGTTGCTGGATCACGACTAATAATTTTAGATATTTCAAACATATGATAATTTATTCTAGTTTTGTCATTTTTAGTTTTTAAAAAATTTTCTAAAGAACTTAAAGCGATTAGTTCTCTTTGATATCCCGATCTACAACCATAAATATAATTAAGAGCCCCTTTAAAACTTTCAAATTCTGCACCGTTATCATTAGTTTCTAAAGTTATCTTTGTATTTCTACCACGATAATAGCGAGAACTAAGCGGATCATTCTCAAAATCAGTTTCTATAGAGTAATTCCCTTCAAATCCGAGAACATGCATTGGTCTATTATCATCTTTAATTCCTAATATTATCTTACTCATTTTTCCTCCTTATTTTCTTGCTCTTGCCTTTTCTGATCACATTCTTCACAAAATAATATATTTGGCAATTTTCTGTAGCCTCTGTGAACTACTAACTTTATTGGCTTACCACACATCATACATTTTCCGGCATTCACAACTTTAATATTTAATTCCATAAAATTATTCCTAACTTTCTGCTGCCTTATATTTGTTAATAATCTGCAATACATCATCCTCCTTAACATACTGGTCCGTACTGTTTAAGAATGGATATGTTTTTGGTGATATTGACTTTATCTCTGCTATTATCTTATTAAGAATAGACTCTTGCTCTACTTCTTCCAACAAATTAGCAGTATCTCTACATAAGTTAGACACTATAATATGCCCTGTAAACGTTCTGTCATTCTCATGCTCTTTAGCACATTTTCTTAAAGTATTTATATATTTCTTATAATCTACCATTCTTCATCCTCTCTTTATGCGCTTACATTCTTTTCTATATCGTTTAGAATATGTCTTTAAAATTTGATACAAGGCAATTTCATTAACTTGTGTCTGACTTAAAGGATCTACAACAAACCAATCCTCCCCTAAAAGATAGTCAATTATAAATGCCCTAAATTCCGCATCTGATACACCTACACCAAATATATTGTTTTTATCTTCACGATTTTTATATCGTTCATCCATAAACTCTGTGAGTTTCATAATTCTACCTCCTGGCTTCTTCTCTTGTCATTCATCGTTCTCACTTTCTGACTTATCTGTAAGCAAAAAATAAACTATACCACCAAAAATCAAGATTGCACCTATAATTGTAACCGCTATTACTAGCCCTAGTAGCCCCATTCTTTATTCCTCACTTTCTGTCTCTGGTTCTTTTACCTTGCATGGTAATTCGGGTAAAGGCATCCATGCGGTTATCGGATGAGTGTATTCAAAATAAAGGGTATCATTACTACGCCATTTTCCATCCGTTCTCCAAGCAATAAACATATCTTCACCATCAGTGGCTAAAACATTACTTGAATCTTTCGGCAGTGATTCATCAACTGGTATCCAATCGTGAAAGGGCTCGACTACAGTTATGTCGTATTCTTCGTCATTACAGAATATCAATCCAAGCTCCATTTGTTCAAGGAAATTCTTGTAACGGTTTTTCATCTCTTCTTTTGGTAAATTTTTTTTAGCTTTTATTATTAGCATATCATTCCCTCACTTTCTTTAAACTCGATTAGGAACTCCTCTATCCATTTCGGAATATTCTTATACATGTGAAAAGTTGATATAGTAATACACCTACCAATATGATCCAACTTATACCAATTTATATATTCACCAGTTTCTCGATTAATAATATAATTCTCTCCATTATAATCTAAATAACAATCGTATTTAGTAGAATACCTATCATTCTCAAGAAAATCAAGAAACATCATTGAATCCCCAAATACTTTAGTTACAGTATTACAAAATATACCTCTAAGATCTTTACGACTTGTTTGATTAAATATCATTCCTGATCCTCCTTTGTTAGAAATTCGTCTATTATTACCATGTCTGCTTGTAACCCTTTACATAATGGCATACGTACTTCTTTAGTATTATTAGGGTTTAGTTTTTCTTGTAAAATGTGATACTGCTCGCAAAAACTCTCAATCTTTTCTTTTATAAGATCTACTTTAGCCATCTCATGATTACGTTTATTTATCCAAACATAACCAGATTTATCTTCTACTGGAGGAAACATATGATTGATAAAATCATCCAAATTTTTCATTTTTGAATCCTTAATAGTCTATATACTTAAGCTCATCTACCACTTTTTGTGCATAAAACCAGCTTGTCCACGGATTTTTAGCCCAGTACTTTTTGTACAACACTGTTTTATTCCATTCAGATATGTCTTTGATTACATCTGATTTTGACACGTCTTCGTAATCGGAATTCACTATCTCTAACCGATGACAAAGACTTTCATATTCAATATTGTTAATCTCGATGTTTTTATTAACTGCTACGTGCATACATATTATGACTACGATGCATCCGGCAAATAAAATACCATTAAGAACACTTATCATAGCTAGAATATCTTCATCCATTTTTCTACAGAAAACTACATAGCACTTTCCGATGAATGTCTTATCGAGTTCTTTCAATTCGTCATTTGTCATGCTATATCGTTGTTTTTTAACATAGATCTTAAATGAAACATCTGCTAATATGACCAACAAAATAGGTATAGCAAACAAACCTAAAAATATTAATGTTATGATCATTTTTCCTCCTTATCAAGTAACCAATCTATTATTTCTTTTCTCTTTTTAGCCTTTTCTTCAGATTCTCCAACTAGAGCCATACAATTCTTAACCTCGTCTACTACATGAAGTCCTTTAAGATGCTGAGCGTTGCTTTCGCTTTCAAAAACATTCGCGCCTATTATAAGAACAGATCTCGTCTCTCTATTTGTTATCTGAAAGAAATTAAACATTCTCCTAGCAAAAAATAACTTATGATTGGCATCTTCTCTAGCTTTAACATCTTCACATAAGTGTTGAACGCATGCTAAAGCTGCCTCTTTCGTTTGAGCTATAAATATCTTAGTTTCCACTAATTACCTCCTATCTTATACTATATTCACTTGCCGGTATTAGATCATAAGATATAACTATTCTAACTTGACCATTATCCATCATTTCCGGAACAAACCTCGGATCAAATAAATGTTCTGCGGTTATAAGCCTATCCTTACCATAAGTCATACAAGGCAAACCCCAACGATACATTATCTCATTCCAATCATAATACATCTCACCATTAAGTATCTCACTGTTCATATCGTTCTTTGCGTTCTTAAGATATCCTATATCAGACTTAAAATATACCTGTGCAACCTCATCATAGAACAGAGTATTACCATGTCCAGTATCTATTACTTCTCCTGCCATACCTCCATCAGAATATAATGCTGCTGGCACTTGTTTTTCTGCTACGGCTTTAATAGTATCATCATACAACTCTCGTTCTTTATTTTTACCTATCCTCTCTACAACTCTTTTCTGATATTCCTGAAGGGTTGTCTGACTAAGCAAATATGCAGAACTAAGCGCTTCTTTCTGATGTTCTGAACACACATGACTACCAACAATACATGCTATGGTCATACTTGCAGATATGCCTGTTGGAATATAACTCTTCCAAGTCATCTTAATCTCATCCGTAAGAGTCTTTGGACGATTTTTATTAACAATATAATCTGCTTTCCTACTATCCTGAATAGCATTATATGTTGTAACACCAACTCCAAATATAGAACAAACAGTCAATATTGTCGGACTATTGTTAGTTATAAACAGTCTAGCTGTTTTTAAAGCTCCTTTTATATTCATTTCTCTCTCCTACTTATAAGAAAATCAGATATAACTTTTTCCTCTATACCATACACCATTGATAATGTCTTAACTGAATCTTCTATTAGATTACCTGATGAGAATATAGCGTTAATCTTCTCATAAGTTTCTATTAAATATTTTCTATAGATATGACATCTTATAGTCAAAAATATAACAAATAAACATAAGACAATAATTAAACAAACCAAAAATATTACCAACTCTTACCTCCTTTCAAAAGCTCAGAGGACCCGTAAATATCACGAATCCTCCGCTTAGGACTATTCAGATATAACATCTACCTTTCGGCTTGTCTTCATTTTCTTAGCCGGAATCTTGTAAACACTATTATCATTAGCAGCCACAAAGATATTATCCTCATATTCTTTATCATTAGCTATTATCTTCAGAATTCCTCCTATTATCGAAAGTCCTCCTCCGAGTAGTGTTAATGATACATCAGGATGATTCTTAAACCACTCTTTTTTCGGTTTCCACCAATTCTTAATTTTCTCCATGAACATTACCTCCTTCTTAGTGTTCATCTGATTAATCCTACATTATAGGATCTGTATTTTTTACGATCTCAGTCAATACTGCTTATCTTATCAGCTATGCTGGAATATATCCTGGTAACCGACTCAAGTTCTTCATTGTGCTTCTCCAGAATATCATCAAGATCTGACTTGAACTTAGCCGCTGCTGTATCCTTAGCTTCCTTAATCACTTCCTGCCTTATTGACGAGATGTCAAGATTATTTATCTTGCGCTTAAGCTCTTTAGCAACATCGTCCTTCTGCCTCTGAAACTCATTGTTAACTGTATTCTTAATTTCCTTTGTTATCTCTGATCTTACTGCTGATACTGCAGAACTACAAGACTTCTCAACCTGATATCTCACCTCAGTTGTTACAGCTCTCTCGATTGATCTGTCTAACATGTCCTGAGGAACATCGATACTTGTCTTATGGACTAGATCCTTTACTGCTATATCCATCTTCTGACTAACATTCTTAAGATCCATTGTCACCTTGATCGCATATCCTATCGTTGCTGCAAATCCTGCTATTACTCCAATACCTATAAGTTCATTTCTTTCCATCTTATTTCTCCTTTATTCATACAAAAAAGTTCAGAGGACCCGTAAATATCACGAATCCTCACATAGCCTTAAGCTACACAATGATTTTCAAATCTCCATTCGTTCAACATGTCTGTCACCACTCTGCATAACCATAGAGCTTCTTTCTTAACCTCCTTAGAATATAATTTACATTTAAGTACTTCATTATACCAATCATAGTATAACTCCTCAACTCCAGTTAAGTGAAGCTGAAGAAGATACTCATCATCAGTCTGTGAATACTTAAATGCATTACCAACTAAAAATGCAATCTTTCGCTCTATCATTTTTGCTTTTAACATATGTAACATAATATTGTCCTCCTTTTTGAAACAAATATAATAGCTTCATTATAGGAGTTGTAAAAGTTACGATCTAGGAATAAACCAATCACTTATTTTAGACCATTCTTCTTCTGATATACCTCCTCTGTCATATTTCTCTTGTAAATTATAATAGCACTGAACCAAATATCTATCATTATGCCATCCATCAAATACCATATCGTACTTAAGCGGTATTTTACTTTCAAGATCCCATGGAAGCTCATACTTAAGAAATATCTGCCAAGCACGAATATCATCTTGTAACTTTTTAGTGGCTCGTTCACTAATCTTATAACCACGTTCGTAAGCTTCTTTATAAACCAGACTACAATAGCTTATAAAATGAGCCGGATCATAGTTAATTATAGGATTAACCAAAATATGATTAGGTGTATGATCCTTAGCTAATAACGCTGCTATGAGACAACATTCTCTCCATTGAGATATAAGTTGCTGCTGTGGCAAATATGGTATTAAATCTTTATGCCATAGTCTCATTCGTTTCCCTCCAATTTAGTGCCGCATTTCGGGCAATAATGAAAATCATCATAAAAATATGCATAAATAGAGTGACAATTATCGTTCGGACAATACCGACGTTTGCGAGGATCATGATTAAATTGAGAAGCAAAACGATTATGAAGCATATAAGCCATATCGGTTACATCACTTATAGCCCTGTCCAAATCCTTAATTTCTCTTTCACTTAATTGTCTTCTAAGTGATATTGGCTTGGAGCATACTGATAAATTTGTCATGATTCTATAAAAATTGTCTTCTGAAAATTCATCTATCTCTTTACTCATTCTCTCCTCATTACCAATTAATATAATCGGAATAAAATCCTTACCATCATATTTATAAGTTGTTATTCCATATCTCTTAGCTACTTCAAACTCTACACAACATCCTGCTGCTTTTTCCCAACCTGGAGCTAATATAACTATATCAGCATCTGCCATCTTCTGAATACTATCTCCGAGATACCATAGTCTACCAGCACCATATGGTACATTTGTCTTTGTATATGAGTCTATTAATTCATCAAACTTTCCATAATACAGCAGATCAAGCCAATCTATATAAATTCTTTCTCTCTCTTTTAAAATATCAATTTCGGATCTACCATTCATAGGCTGGCTTATAAATATCTTTGACATATTTATTTCTCCTTATTCTCTTCTAAAAACTTAGCTGCCATCTCAGTTATCTTATCATCACCGTTAACCATTAATTCCATCCAATAGTCAAGATCTTTATTAGGCATGTGTCTACATAGTGCTTCACCCAACTCGATTAAATAATCGCTCATCCTTATCCTCACTTTCCTGTGGCTCAACCATTCTTGCACCGCAATTAGGACAATAGTTTTCTTCAGTATCAACTACCCTACTGCACACGGAACACTTATAACTACTGTCGTTATAACGTATGTCATCCTCTGTATATTTTCCCCTTATCCAATGTGGTCTATCTTTTTTCATACTTTCTCACTTTCCTGTGGCTCAACCAATTCCCATTCATCACCCATTCTTATGACAATTCCTAACTTTGCTAACTTACGGCAAGCGAGTTCCACAAAAGCGTCTTGGTTATATTCCAACGTATCATCAAATATATACGTTGCTACCCATTCGGCAAATTGCCTCGTCTGTTGCTCTTGCTTTTGCAATTCCATTACATAATCAAACAGTTCATTCATTTCATGTTCACTTTCACAATCATTAAGATAGTCCGTATTCAACTGCATTATTTCTTCTCTTGTCATTCTTCTTTACTCTTTCTATTTTACTCTTTCTATTTATAAAATGTTTACAATAATGTCTATCCCGGTTTTGAATCGCCACCCAGATACTTTCGGGCAGTTTGACTACTAACTCTATTTCTGCCATATTTATTCCTCACTTTCTGCCTGTTCTTCATCTTCTATATCGTCCTCACAATCAGAAGTCATATTGTTAAAACATCCTCGTAATATATTATAAAATCCATCTGATAGAGCGTTGCTCTGTCTTAACTCATTAGCTGTACATTCTATCTCTGTTACTGTTGTTTTAATTTTCATTCACTCGCCCTCACTTTCTACCCATTCAAATTGTTTGCATCTGTTCCAATAGTTTCTCTGTTTATCGTAATGCTCGGATTTAAGATTCTTGCAATAAAAGTGTTTATCCTTTCCGTAATAACTCCATTCGCACTAAAATTTACAATGTGCACAATAGATGTTTGATTTTTTGTTTTATCTATTGGTCGTTTATTCATTCCTTATCCTCACTTTCCTGTAGCTCTGTGTACTTCTTTTCAATTCGTTCAAGATTATCCGCAAACTCATTTAAAGCTTGTGTAACTTCCCTTGATTCGGCAATAATATTTTTCAGATTCATTTCTGCTGTGATTTCATACGTTGCCATTATTCTCCCCCTCTGTACTTGTCGATAATCTGCAATACATCGTGTAATGTTATGGCTGGCTCATTTTCTCGTCCCACTGTTATGCAACATTTATGTTCAATCTCCTCCCTAACCGGCGACAGTGTTCCGTATAAAGTTTTTCTTGTCATGTCTATTCTTCCCCTTCCACCTTAACAATCACATTCTGTCCTGTTAATTCTTTATAAAGTTGTTCAGCCCTCTCGCCTGTAAACATCTTTAGAACAGAGATAGAAAATAGATTACTTTCTGCAACACACAATACTGGTGTATCTTCATTTGACTTGTCATAAGTTATTGTTAATGTTCTCGTCATTTGTTACTTCCTCGCTTTCTTTATATGGCTTTGGTAAAGGCATCCACGCGGTTACAGTTGCAAGTTCAACCCAATAGTCTGCACCAGATTCATAAGCCCATTCCCATCCGTTTTCTTTTGTGTATCTTGTCTCGGGATAAACACCATAACTTGTGGATGCTATCACGGTCTTGTTTTCTTCCGGTAGTCTTTCAGTTATTGGTATCCAGTTATTAGGAATCAATTCTCCATCTAAATACTTTTTTATTATTTTTCGTACATCTACATTATCTAAAAAGTGATCACAATTATCACAAGGACACTTCCCTAATTGTGTATATCTCGTACAACATGGAATACGTGCTCCCATATCTTGATATTCTGTATAAAAATAACAATTTTCTTTTAACATCTTTTAACATTTATCTCTCACTTTCTTTGTATGGCTCTGGCAAAGGCATCCATGCTTTAACTTTTCCATTAAACCAATATTCCTCCGCATTGTAAACTGTTAAAATAATTTTTAATTCATCATAATCACTATCCGTACTTGCTAACACAATATCATTAAACTCCGGCAATCTCACATTAACCGGTATCCAGCCGCCATTAGGTAATTCACTTTCTGCTGCCCATACAAACGGATTTTTAATACCATTTATCCAACATAATATTTTGAGAATTATTGTGTTCATTCTTTATCCTTCCAATGCTCACATACTGATGCATCACAACCTCTACGCTTAAATTTCTCGCAAAGATAATTACAATATCGTATATCGCTGTAATTAGAAGCTGTTTTAAATCTCTTAAGATACTTACAATGATGTTTTCTACAATTTTCTTGCATCTTTTGAGCTTCTTTATTTATTCTAATCTGCCTTTGTGCTTCTGTTTCTCTTGGTTTTTCATTTATAGATATCATATTAACATCCACAATTATAAGTAGCTACATAAGGATCATGAATATCTTTCTCACAACAGTTAATATATTCTCTAACGAGATAATCCTCAACAGCTTCCTTAGGCTCCTTTCCATGTTTTACACAATACTTATCGACATATTCTCTAACTTTCTCATTATTGTAATAAGCCTGAATATAATGATTATTCATTCTTTTACCTCCGCATCATATGGTATAACAAACTCTCCATTAAATAATCTATAACCTTTTAATTTGTCTGAAAATATAAGAGTTACTAATTCAAAATAAGTCTTATCAAATTTAATACAAGCTTCTGTCATTGTCATGAAATATTGAGAATTAAAAAATAAATCACTAAGTGTCATATCTGGATTTAGATTATTCTTAGGATCTAATACCATATCAAGAATATTTCTAATTGTTATGTTGTATTTTTTGATTTCTCCGTTTATCATTAATCCTCCTATCAGAACCCCTTAAATATCCTATAACATAAAATACTATAGATACCATTATAACTCCTGCTACAGAAGCAAAAATACCAAGTTCCATTTTATTCAACTTCCTCCCAACGTACAGGTTTATGACTATTTTCATTACTAGGTTCATTTAAACATTCATTGCAAGGATCTTCATATTCTGGTGTCTTATAATGCTTACATGTCTCACAATATACATGAAAAAATACTTCTTTTTGTTTATTTTCCATCGTCCGTATCCTCCGTCATACTATCGGCTATAATCGCCAAACTCTTAGAAATATCCATTAATACATTTATCTGTGCTATACTGAGGTTAATCTTGATCTGCTCTGGACTTCCTCCAAATGTCAGTTTACTCCATTGATCAAACATTTCTTTATTTTCTTCTATTCTTGACATTTTCCTTTTCCTCTTTTAAATCATACCTACAACTATAAGGATGATAATGTTTGAAATAATCTATCTTAGACTCATTTTTAAATTCTAGTTTACTATTAGATATTGTAGAAAATACTATATCTTGATCTCTTCTGCGTTCTTTATCTGTTCTTGGTCTATTCATCCTTTAGCCTCCAAAAATTGGACAAATACCTTTCCTTGACATCCATCCTCGTATATCTTGTCCATTAACAATTGGCAATTATCCATATCGCTACACCAAATATCAATGACATTATCATTAGTAATACCTTTTGTGTTACCGGTATCTTCGATCTCATATATTCCTATCACCTCACCAACCTTATTACCAGGAAGTCTTTGATAGATTATTGCTGTTTGACCAATATGTTTCTTATTAGCTGCAGCAACACCTTCTCTAACATAAGTACCAGAGTAAGTTATATCAGATAGACCTATATATGCTGTTGCATGCATCTTCTGAAGATAAGGTCTTTCTTCATACTCTATTATTTCTGCGTACGTAGACATCTTAGGAAATATAATCAGAACTAACAAAATAGCTAAGAATCTTTTCATCTGAATCCCTCCGCTATCTTTACCATATTGTCTATAGATGTCTGAAGTTTATCCATTCTTCTTCTAAGAGCGTCAAATGCAACATCTGGATATCTACAAGCTAATATGTCTAATATAATAGATGCTTCTTTCTCATCTACAGAATATGCCATATCTCTAAGTGAATCATAATGTAACTTATTTGGATCTGCATCCGCTTTAATAATAGAAGATTCTGTGATCTGCTTTAATTCTGAAATATCATACTCTCTGATGGGCTCCCCATTCTCATCGCGTTCATATTCTACTATTCTACTCATTTTTAACATCCTCCTTCTTGATAAAACCTAACTGCTCTCCAACTGCTACAGTTAATATTGCTGCTTCATGCTCGTCTTCAGTTATTACTTTGTTAATGTTCTTGAGATCTAAAATCTCTCCACCTTCAAATATAATTCTCATAAGTCAATACCATAGTCCCATAACGTCATTTGATGATAATACTGAGCTTTTTCATATCTCTGTTTTACACCTTTACGACGTTTATCGAACTTTCCTTTCTCTTTCATCTTTAAATATATTGCTACTACTTGTCTTGTTGGCATGTTTTTACAACGTATTATCCAGCTTGATGCATCAGGACCATATACTTGTGAAATATCATGCCTCATTTTTTCTATATCTGGATTAGAAGCCATAATCACCCTCCAAATCACAATTTCTTACATAAATATAATACTTAGGAATAAATTTACGAAACACGTATTCCAAAGCTTCGGCATCTTTTGGTCTACATGTGAAAAATACTACCCAGTGTGATCTTATGATACCATTAACAAAATATACATCATCCATTGGAGTCGATCTATCACACATTGGTATATGATCAAGATATTGCATAGCCGTCCATATACCTGGATATTCCTCACAACTAACTTCGTAATCAGATAATATAAATCTAGAACTATCAAGATCCATCTCTATTGGTGGAGGTCCATAATTAATAGATCGCATATCGCTCCTCCCTATATACTTTGGCTCTATTCTGATAACTATCAAGATCCATCAAATATAAACTATCTAAATTAAGAAGTTTTCTAAAAATATACTCTATTTGCAATCTTTCTTCTTTTGTAGAAACAAATCTTATTTGGCAGCATTCTATTCCCTCGTTATACTCTTCCAAAGGAAACAGATTAAATATTTTAAGAACGTCTAAGAATTTATAATATGCAAACCTATCTGATGTTTCAAAGTCATAAGTTCTTATTAAATAAGGATTATGTTTCAAATATAACATACATGTCATCACCTCTTTTCGTCAAAAGATCAGAGGACCCGTAAATATCACGAATCCTCCTCTTTGTTACTTGCCTATTAACTTTTTAAATACCAAGACATCAATGATAATGCCTATTACTAATATCAAAGCTATTGGCCATAGAACTGTTAATAATCCTCCTATTATAAGAACTATAAGTCCTATAGCACATATACCTATCAATATTAACATTAAAGTTATCATTTATCTGCCTCCTTTCACTTTGTTAATATATCGTCATTATAGGAGTTGTAAAAAATACGAAGAGGATCTGTTACAATCCTCTCCGTCCGTAGACATCTTAGAAGTTATCTTCTAAAAAGCGACTTACAGAACTGAATACCTCTGGTATCCATGATGTGTGTATCTGAGAATGCCATATATAATATGAACATCCCTACAGATGCTATGCCAGGTATCAGCTGATTAACATCAACGGTTCTTAACTTTCCTACCGCTTCTGAAAGCTGATTCTGTGCTTTGCACGCATTGAGATATTCTTCTGATCCCACAGGCAATCCCATAGATACATCAGATATTCTAGATATCTCGTTTTCCAGTTCTTTCTTAGTCGTTACTTTTCTCATTTTGTTACCTCCTTTTCTGTCATCTACATAATAGGCGTTGTAAGAATTACGAAACTCTAGAGGACCTGTATAAGCGTCCTCTTTAGTTTTTAGATCCTTTACCATAACATTTTATCTATATTAACTCCAATATAAAATGTTATACTTAATAAAGATAATGCGATTGCTAAACCTTTAAGCTCAGCATTCTTAACCTCATCTTTAACAATAATAAAATATTTCATAATAAGTCTCCTTTCAAAAAATATATAGTTAAGTCTCCTATTATAGTAACTGTAATTTTTACGAGGAAAAAAGTTAGGAGGAACTGTATAAGCTTCCTCCCAGATCTTTACCAATACTTATGCAAAACATATACTAAAGCTAGCGCCACTAATATCCCAAAATCTCCTAATAAAAGATAGAAAAATATCAGTGAACTACAGCCTATAGCCCATTTTGCTAAAGCTTTTTGTAATCCAGTCAAATCTATAATTCCTCCTTACTTCTTATCAACCCAATCTAACTCCTTTCCTCTAAATCCTTGAATGATACAAGATCCAATTAACTGCACATAGACAATAACACAACCGATTAAAAATCCGAATAATCTCGGATGATCATAATATAAATCTTCCGAATCAGTCCATACATCATCTGCCCAATCTGTTACCACCTTTTTAAGTTCCTTGAATTTTCTCTTAATCATTTCAGTCTCCTTTCTTAAAGAAATATAATAGGTTTCATTATAGGAGTTGTAAAAAATACGAAACTCTAGAGGACCTGTATAAGCATCCTCTATGTTTGGGAAGTATACACTACTACTTAATTGTTACTTTTGAACTCTTTCCTGTCTGTTGTCTATGCTTTCTTTTTCTCATATCTGCCTTAATAAATTTTATTGTATTCTGTATCCATAATGTTACAGGGTACTTAAATATAACAATAACTATAGCCATCATGGTGAATAATAAATTTCCACCTTCTAACGAATAGTTTTTGATACTATTAAGTCCATCGTATATTATGATTCCGAAATACAATAAAGATAATAAAAGTAAATATAATACCATTATTGCATATACTACATTCATAAATTTTTTCATATCATTACCTCCTTAATATAAGTGTACGTCTCCTTATAATAGGCGTTGTAAATTTTACGAAAAAAAAGAACAACAGCTGTAAAAGCTGCTGCCCTTTATGATCTGAAGAAATATCACTCCTCCTGATTCTTCTTAATCTCTCTAATAAGTTTTTCAAGATCCTCCAATCTTTCATTGATCTGATCGAACTGCTTTGCTTGAAGTTCTGCATAGTCATAAGCTTGATTCATAAGATTCATGGAATCTCTGAGCATTAAAGCTGTATCGTCATCAAGATCTGATGCATCTCCCATGCACATTCCCATCATCTTACTCATAAGCTTCTTACATGCCTTCATCATTTCAACGCATTTGTCAGAAATCTTAATTGTGTTCTTTGCAAATCCTATCATAAGTTACCTCCTTTGAATCTTGGCACTATTGCCTATTTCTTCATTATAGGAGTTGTAAAAAATACGAAAAAAAAAAGAAAAGGCCTTGTATTAATTGGCCTTTCTTATTCTAGAATTTACATCTTTAATTTCATAATAATCCATTATGAATATTAATGTTGTAAAAGCTATAGCTAATACTAATGTCATATCGTTACCTCCTATAATATATGAAATTTTAATATATTTCCTATTATAGGAATTGTAAAAATTACGAAAAAAAAGAAAGGAGAGTTGTTAGCCCTCCTCTAAATATTCAAGATACTCCTGTTCAGTAGCAAATAGAATATATCTATCTTCTACCCAACCGAAATATCCTGAATTAGTTAGATATCCTTTCATTTATTCTCCTTTCTTATTTTTGTAACTTCATTCTGTAGATATTGAGTTGCTATGATGCTTTCACAAATAGGTTTTAAGATTTTATAAAGTTCTAATAAATGTTCCTCTTCGCCTTCTGTTAAGTCTGTATAACCAGAAGATCTAATACGATGAAGAAGCAAATCTTCCTTTAATAAATCCATAATCTCCATTGTTGTCATCGCAACTTCTCTTTCAAAATTCATCATAAAAGTCACCTCCTTCTATTATAAAGGTTGTAAATTTTACGAAAAAATATATGACTTGTAGTCTTGTCAGGTTCATTTCCCTGCTGGGAGTCGCCCAGTCTTATTTCTTATGTGACAGCATCTCAGCTAGTGGGGCTCTCACCCACGACTCACTTCTGCTCTAGTCATATATTTGTTTTCCTATTATAAAGGTTGTAAATTTTACGAAAAAAGAAAGAGGAGCTGTAAAAACTCCTCTTAAGTTTTTATTTATCCTCTTCTTTTAGAACATGCTCCCTCTGTCTATTAATCTCCCAATGAATCCACTTAATGCATGATAGAAGATCTCGTTCAGCATAGTCAGTCGCAGATACAGACATATTATACTCATCTGTCGAGTTTAACTCGGCTATAAGTTTATAACCTTTCTTCTGCAACTTAGTTACTCTCTTCTCGATCCTTTCTAAGTTTTTAAGTTTCTCTTCCATCGTGTTCTCCTTTCTTTAGAAACCTATTGTTCTATTATAAAGGTTGTAAATTTTACGAAAAAAGAAAGAGCCCTTGTTAGGACTCTAACTTTTTAAAACTTTAATTTAATTCATTCCATAAAATTTCACAATCTCCTGTTGTCCATTCTTCAACTTCGTATGCTGTTCCATAAGGACTCATCTTCATAAATGTTAATATATAATCCACTTCTTCATCGTTATAATATCCTCTAAACACTACGTAAGGATTATTATTATCCTCATCGTATGCTCGAATCAATCTATCGATGCCTCTTTCAAGATCATTTATCAACATCTCTAAATCCTCATCCTCTTTCTTAATAATGATACTAATGTCTCTTAATTTCAACATAATCGTTACCTCCTATAAAATATTAAATTTTAAGTCTCCTATTATAGGAGTTGTAAAAAATACGAAGCAAAAACAAAGAAGCCTTGTAAATATTACTACAAGACCTCCTTGTCATAAACTAACTTAAGAATCTAGATAAAATATCCAGATTATGTCTTTTACTACCAAAGACAATAAATAACACTTCAGATATTTTATTATTTTGATAAGTTATGCATGTAGTGTATTTAGCTCGCATCTCATCAAGAGCTATTTTCACATGTAATGCCTGTGACCTATCATTAGTTTTTATTTTGCTCACGTTACTTGTTGTTCCTTTAATAGATATGTCTAACATAATCGTCTCCTTCCTAGACAAATATAATAGTTTCATTATAAGAGTTGTAAGGATTACGATCTTTTCTTCGTCCGTAAGCGTTTTAATATATCGTCAACATTTAGTTTAGAAGTGTTTTTCTTAATCTGTTTTCTTTCAAGATACTTAGTATACTCAGGATTGATCTGAGTCTTATAAACTACTTTTTCTTCTTTATCTTTGGTTGTGGTTTTCTTTTCAGCAGTTTCTTTTTTAGCCGAAGAAGAAGCCTTACTTCCACTTGAAGAACTACCAGAAGATTTAGATTTACTAGATAAGCTACTACTACGTCCATTAGTCAGTTTAACTCTTGCTAGTCTTTTCTGATATTCATCATCGCTCCATCCAGCTAAAGTAGCATAAGCTGATGATCCTGTAGCTTTTGCCATGGCAGCATTATGTTTATGCCACTTCATACCTTTAACACCATAGTGACAAATATAATCATTATAGAAATCTGGTGTTGGCGTATAATCATTCATTTGAATATTCCTTTCTTTCCCTTTCGGGAGGGGTAAACAAGACTTCTCCAACATGCTTACCCCTGAAACATATGAATAAAGGAGAAATAAGATGTAAGCAAAATAAGAAAAATATAATTTAAACCTTGGTTATTGTCACCTGTCTTCCAAATAAGCTCGGATTGGACGTACGTATATCCAAGAAAGCAACAAACTCACTATCTGGATCGTACGTACCAGTTCTGACAACACCTTGTGGATCGTGAAATGTAGTCCCTTTTAATACTGAAGCTGCATTAACAGTATCTCCAGATAAATCAATTTTTACTGAATTTCCAAGTATTACTTTATTAACTGCCATAATTCTCGATTCCTCGAAATTTTAACGCCATGCGTCTTTATTTTACCCTATAGTAAGTGTTGTTCCTCCTCCAGGAGTATCAGTCTCAGTATATGGTATAGCTGCTACATTAACCTGAGCCAAATAATCATAACCTGCATCAGGTAATATCTGCTGTGCTGACATCGTTGGTGTTACAGACTTGGTCTGCGCAGATATAGCTTCACCTGAATATGTTCCTGTTACACCTAATATCTCAACACCTGCCTTAATGTTACTATCTACAATCTTAGCCTGCTCTGTACTATCAATACTTACCGAGCCAGAGCCATCATGATAACCCTGAGGTATTGTGTAAGTTCCAGCTTTTGTAGCTATTGTTCCGGTAACTGCTCCTCTATTTGGCATATTACCTGTTATAAGCGTCCCTCTAGCGTGAGCAGTCTTTCCGGTTAATATCTCGGATGCCTGTACTGTATCTTCTGATGTATCAGAGTCAAACGTACAACTTCCTTCACCTATCTCGCCCTCATGATCATGGAAAGTATATCCGGCTAATACCTTAGAAGCTTCAATTGTATCATTTGATAAATCTATCTTGGTCTCTCCACCAAGTATTACTTTATTAACAGCCATGATTTATTCCTCTCCTATAATAAGTGTTATTCCACCCGTTGGTCCAGAGACTTCGTACGTAGGCGTCTTTAACACTGTTAAATTATCAGTCATTCGTTTGTTGAGAGTGTCGAGAACATGGTCTTCTTTAACCGATGGAACAACCTGGTAAGGCCCATCATAAGGCCTTAAACCAGATCCACCAGAAGAAATATCTCCTGATAATGTTCCTTCAATCTCGACTATCCCACTTAAACCTCCAGAATTAATCTCGACTGTACCGCTTAATTCCGGAGATATAATAAGTAGTTCTCCAGTCATAACTTAATCGACCTCCTCTGTTAATACGAGAGAAGCTTTCGTTATGAATGTATCAATATCCCCATTCACTCTAGTTATCTGCATATCCCACACATAAGACCCGAAAGGTAAATTCTTAGTATCTTCGGAAGATATAATAAGTTCCATAGTCTCAATAGGTACGTCGATAACTAATAGAGGTTCTGCATCGGAATAGTCTTTCTTCATTGCGAAGCGTATAGTCTCTCCCTCTACAGGATAATATGGATTACCTTCTGAATCATGCATTACTATATTAGCATGGAAGGTATCACCTCTCGTAAGATTTATTGTGGTCTTTTTTACAGAATAACTCATATTCGGTTTCTCCTTACAGAATCACCCGCCATGTTACGCATTGTTAAGAGGCTCGGCGGGTTTATCAAATCTTATTAATTTTACTCCTCAGTAGGAAGGTATTCAGGATCGTCAATAAGATATTCAAGCTCAAGATCTATAAGGATCTCTGCTACCTGCTTCTTAAGAAGCTTAGGAACTGATGAGAATGTCCTTCTACCCTTGATTATAAGTGATACATATACCATTGCCATAGTTATTTCCTCCTTAATGTAGAAATATAATGTTATACCGCAAGCTGCGGCAGTTGCTAATGCTGTTATTATTACTTTAGTCATTTGTTACTTCCTCTTCGTTAATAGGTTTCTTAACTACCGTACCATCTTCGTTGATCATGTAGCCATCAGATATAATTATTGCTTCTACCTGATCTCTTAAGTTAGCAGGTACTGAGAAGAAGTTACGTACTCCCTTTTCACAAAGGTTAGCATATACTCTTGCCATGATTTACCTCCTTTATTTTTCCGGAGGAACTATTATCTCATAAACCTCAGCCAGAGCTTCCTCCAGCTGAGTTATGGATGTAGTAGTTTCCTCGTATGTCTCTGCAAGTCCTTCCTGGGTTTCAACAATATCCTTGCCATTCGTCTGAATATCAGAGGTATTACTGTCGACCTGAGGAACTTTGTTATAAGCAGTGTCTGACTTACTGGTAACAGGCACTGTGTTTTTAGACATCTGAAGAACAGCTCTTTCGAGATTCTTCAGACGCTTCTCTAAGTCTGTTATAGATGTCATGTATTACCTCCTTATTCATACCAAAGTGCATGCAATGTCATCGTCCAAGCCGTACCATTTTGTGAGCCATTAGTCACCTTTACATTTGGTGTATCTGCCGTTGCATTTGTATGTGATAAGTATGCAGGGCTGTTACTACTTGCAAATGTCGAACTACTTGAATATCCAACAAATACGCCTGTTGATTGATTGCTATTTGATGGTGAAGTCGCTATACAATGTGTTGTATTTGCGGTAACTTCATTTAAAGGTACAAACCAACAATCGCGAACCGTACCACTTAATGTTACTGTCGCATTATTAGTGTTCCACGTTGGCTCTACTTTAGTCCAAGTACCACCATAAGTTGAAGTCGCTACATTTACTTTATTACCATACCAATACAAAACCTTATCTGGCATGAGATATGCTTCTGAAAGGTCTTCTGAGAAGTGGATAACCTTAGAGTAATCCTCGGAAAGATTGTTAGGATTCTTAGCTACTGTGGAATATAATGTCTTCCAGCCTTCCTCTGGTAAGTTTGACTTATCTACATAGGCTTTACCGTTAGAGTCAGTAGTAGCTAATATAACTGGTGAACCATTTTCCATATAGTAAATGGTATCGTTAGCTGCTGAGTGGAAGACTACGCCTTCTTTCTTATTGTAGAATTGGATTTCGTTTATAAAAGCTGTATTTACATAACCATCTAATACCTGTACTCTATAATATAAATAACTATTTGTGTTATTGAGAACTGTACTAACACCCGAATAGTTATTTGTTATTGGACCGGTAAGATCAATCCAATTGTTTCCATCATTTGATGCTTGTATCTTATAAGAAGTTATCTGATAAGATGGGACATTAGCATATACATACGATTTCAAGACACATATTGGATTTTCAAATTTATATGTTATAGAAAAATCATTCCCGTGATAGTCCAATGAGCGTACACTTGTTGATGCATCACCATTACCATCAAAAGCTTTCCAAGGTTCATTATTATAAACAAAAACACCACTACATTCACCACTCGGAGTAGTATTGGAAGTCATTGTCGGTACGAGGGCCTGGTATTCTGTCTGGTCTGCTCTACCGTAGAATTGTACAAAGCATACAGCGGTTGCTGACTGATTTACAGGGTCATGTATGCTAACAGCTAAAACTCTATAATACTGATAATAATTATCATTTTCTACTGGAATAGACACAGGAGTATAGACAGTTGCACTATTTAAAGTTCCACTTGCTATATCTGTCCATGTAGAATTATCATTAGAACCCTGTATTTTATATTCTTTAATACCTTGTCCTCTACCACCATCACCATCATACCTATTAGCTATAGCAACCTTATTAACTTTAACTGGTTCTGTGAATTTATAACCAATATAATTATTAGTTGTACCATTTCCGGCCCAAAATGATGAATCACTATTATCAAAAGCATACCAAGCAGGATATGATGAAAGCTCGTTTGAAGCAAAACATTCACCACTCGGCGTAGTATTGGAGGTCATTGTCGGTACTTTAACATTCAGTACACTCTCAAAGTACTCTGATCCTGCTATAGCTTCGCACCATGTGCTGTCTGATAATAAGGCATTGGCACAATAGTCGTACTTACCAATAAGGGACATTGCTTTAGCATCTGAAGGAACTGTTAATGCCCAACCAGTACTTCTAGCCATGTAATCACAGGCATTTGCGTCAGATATAAGAGCTATAAAGGTATCAGTATCTGCTAATACCTCAGTCATTGTTGTATAGGCTTTATCTGTTATACCAGCACAAGCTAACCATATAGAAATATCATTTACAGGGGTAGCTGTTTTACCATCGGGCTTACCTAATGATACCTCGTATAGAGTTTCCTCTGTTATATCAACCTGTGCACTATAAGTATGTCCGCCAGAATCTGTAGCAGAAATAACATATGTTCCGGTTTCATGAGCCTTATATGATGCTCTACCAGTAGAATCAAAGTTAGTTGTTCCCACTGTGATTCCTCCTTTGGAAATAGTAATAGCGCGTCCGTACAAGTTCGGTAGACCTGTAGCAATATATACTGTAGCAGTCCAAGCATTAAGCACAACATTATAAGTGGTTTCATCAGTAACCTGAACAGAGCTTGAGAAATCCATACCTTCATAATTAACATTAAACGTGTATGAGCCTGGAGCCATAGCAATATAACTAGCACTACCCTCACTATCGAATGATATAGTAGTAAGAGTCGTACCATCCTTAGCTACGCTTATCTCTTTATTGTAAAACTCGCTAGAAGTAGTTGAGATATTAACTGTTGCTGCCCAGAAAGCAATATTAACACTATATCTTCCGAAATATGGAATATCAAGTGTTGACTCTGCAGTCTGTGTACCGTCAGTTGATGATACAGTAACTGTACCAACATAAGGTATAGACTCAAACACCGCTACACCTGAATTGTTAAATGTTGCAGTTCTGCTTTCTGATCCCTGAGATATAGTAACTGTCCTACCATATAATGATGTGTTAATAGTAGATACCGTTACAACCGAACCCTTCTCTGCCGACAGAGCAAGAGCATCTATTTCAGCCTGTAAATGACCAGCTGCATCCTCATCGAGCTGATCCTTCATATGCTGGAACCAGGCATCAAATTCTGCGAGATCCTCATCTCCCTCAGCCTTCATCTGGTTAAACCAAGTCTGATACTGAGTCATCTTAGTTGTCATCCAAGCGGTATACTGAGCCTGCATATCTGCTGACCATGTCTCATACTCGTGCTCGTTCGTAGCCACCCAATTAGAGAAATGATCTCTGAACTCAGCTTCCCACTGCAGAATAAGATTCTCAATACTAACCTGCTGAAGTAAACCTGTCACAAAAGGTGTTTCATCAGTACCAATTACATTAGTTATGTCAGCCTGGAATATAGTAGACTGTCCAGCTCTTATGTTAACATATGCTAAAGCATACTGATTAACTTCTGCATTATGTGTTAATGTAGGTCTTACAGGATTGCTGCTAGGTGTACCTTTGATAAACTTAATACTATTAGCTCTAACAGTTTCGTTGTTATTAACTTCCAAAACTACAGCATCAATTCTGTCAAGTACTACTTCAGCTTCCTCTGCCTCAATCGGATAGTCAGTATCATTAAGTGTCCAACTATGATTAAACCATGCTCTACCTGATCCTACATTAACATACAGGCCATCTCCCGGTGCTTTTACAGTTAAGCTTTCGCCTATGGTAGAAAATATACCATCTCTTATTATTCCATCAAATATGGAACTCATCTGAATGGCATCATATAATCTATCATGATTTAAAGCATTATAAAATCCATATGTTACAGCCATTGTTAATTCTCCTCAATACTATCATCTATGTCCTGTATAGCTTCGAATGTCGGATATTGCTTTCGTCCATTAGCATCCTCATTATGTATGAATTCTACAACTCTTGCTGCTCCTTCAATACCATACTCATTTGCTATCTGGATAATATCACCCATAAAGAAGTCTTCGTTGTAAACGAACATTCGTACAGCATCAACTTCTCCTTCAAAGTTAACAGTTCTTGAGTTTTCTATAAGGCCTTCTAGACCTCTCTGTTTAAGTGCTTCATTATAGTCACTAACTTTCTCACTCTGAATGTCTCTAGCGTCTGTAAACAGCTCTCGCCTCGTCAAACCGGTTCCTGAACCAACTATTAAAGTCTTCCTAGCTGATCCTTCATCTTCTCCAGCAACTAATGTAACGTTTTTCATCACTTCTGTGCTATCTACATAATTGCTGTTAATGATGTTTTCGTAATTCGGACTAAATACCACATAAGGATTATACTCCTGATCATAACTTCTATCAGTTCCCATATAAAGTTTAAATACAAACTGATTCTGATTATTAAGAGTTATCTTATACCCTATATTATTAGTGACACAAGCCGAATTAACTATATCATATAAATTATCACCAGTGTACTGAGCTTCCAGAGTAAGTCCTGTAATTCTCTCATCTGTACTGTCTTCAAATATAAAGTTACTTATCTTTCTGTCTTCAATTGATGGATTAATTATAGCTGCTGTTATTAAGCTTTTCAATGCATCTTGAAGATTTCCGGATACAGATGTTTGATCCCAAATAATGCGTCTGTCAAGAATAGACTCAAGAGATCTACCAGTTATCCTTAGATGATTACCAGTTTCTGCATCTGAGTCAATTTCAAGACCTTCGATTATCATCATATGTTCTGATTGTAGAGTCATTAGATAGTAATCTTGTTTTACTTTTTGGAGCATACGTACATCAAAGTTTGTATAAATCTCGAAGTCACCGAATGAATTGTATCTATCAGTCCAGATTATTGATTCGTACGTATCTATGACATCTACTGTCTCGAAATTCTCATTAAGTATGAAAATATCCATAATTTTTACTACCCATTTTGAAAGGTCTTATACGCCTTCAAATGCTACTTGGTTAAGAATTCTGAACTGAAGATTTGCTGCTCCATATGTCGCCACATAAGTGAAGATATTATCTCCCTTAGTGATCTGGAACCAGTCCGCATTCTTATCCATGATATTCAGAATGTTGTATTCTCTACCACTTCTTAATAATGTAATGTATTTATTACCTTTGATGGTTGATATTGTAATCTCATCACCTGCTACTATACCAGAACCAGTAAGAGTTGCTAACTTATCAGTATCAAGTATCATCTTTTCTCTTGTTCCAGTGTTGTATATTGTTATGTGTTCTGCTGTACCGATTGCGTGTATCTTTATGACAACACCAGTATCTGTATCACCATCATACCAGATTGATCTCTCTTTAAGATTCTCAATTGAGCCCATCTCAATATCCGGAAGGTAATATTTGTTAGAACCTAAATGTTTCCAAACCTGAGCTAATGGAAACCATACATACTCATCAAACCAACCATACTGTCCAGCTATAGGTACAAAGTAAGTTATAGATGAATCACCAGTCTCTGGTAATGTCTGTACTATAAGCTGTTTTTCTTTAGCTATGCCAGGTATTATTGTTACTTCCTGACCAACAGTGTTGTTTTCAAACTGGAACTCGAACTTAAAGTCAATACCATTGAAGACTGTTATATGAGTTCCTCCTTCTCCTGCTGAGTAAAACAGAGGATCTGGACAAATTATTGATATCTGAGTTGTTTCTTCCTTACTGAAAATATCAGGTTCATTAGATTCTGTATAACCATAGATCTCCAGCTCTCTATTATCTGTAAATATAGTGAACTGAAGCGGTTTCTTTTTAGGAAAATACTTATATGTCTTTTGTCTTGCGTCTTCTATAGTGTCTGTTATTCCGGGTACTTGCATAAAACCGAGAGTCATCACAATATTACGCTGCTCTGATCTTGCAGAGTTAAATATTGATCCATCATCGGTAGCAATATCTGTAGTATTAATATTTGCTCTACCCGGTCCCAATCCCTCTATAGATTTGACGTAGAGCCCCGTTTTTTCAGGGGCCCTAAGTTCAAACTCTATTGATTCGCCAAGGTAGTTTGTTATTATCACTGATTTAATCATGATAATGCTCCTTTAGCTTGTGCAAATAAATTACGTGTATCACGATAGATTTCTATACGTGATAATGCTTTAGGCGAGTTATTAACCTGGTTAAATATGATATTTCCATTACCAGATAACTGCCCATTTTGAAGGTTGTTAAATGAAGCTCTTGCTCCGACTGCCTGATTTGCAGAGATTGTGTTATTAAGCGTACGTACACCTGCTTGCACCTTAGAAAGATCTAACACTGGCGTTATAACAGGATCTTCTATCTCATTAGCCAACGTTGAAGCAATATTTGCTACTGTCAGTTTCATCGATTCTACAGCCATATCACCAACTGTGAATAATGAATTGTCGAGATATGAATATCCTTTCTCTACACCTACTGCTAAACCTTCTGTTATGCCAGAACCTATCGGTATCATTCGCTTAGAAGGTGAGTTTACATCTAAAGCTTTTCTAAGAGTTGACTCTACCTTATCAGCTATCTCGCTTAATGTAGAATATATACCATCTTTACGAGAGTCAATACCGCTCTGAATACCTTCGACTATACCTGCACCTATCGGACTGTATTTATCTGAAGACATCTTAGATCTAGCTGTTGATAACATTTCATTAGCCATCATGATAATCATGTTAACTGGCAGATGACTTAAATTATCAATACCCTGTGCAAGACCTTCGTCTATCCACTCGCCCTTCTGCATATATAACCTAGAAGGTGAATGCGAATCATTGAAAGTATCTACTTCATTTGCTGTCTCTTCAGCCATAACATGTGCTGCATTAACAGCTGCCTGTTGTTCTGCGGTTATACCATTTGCATAACCAAGTGCTACATTAGTGCCGATACTATTAAATGATCCACTAACCATTGATGCTACTTGACCAGGTAATACTAATGACTGAGCCCATAACACGTTAGCCTGCTGTAATTCTTCGGCTGTCATGTTCGCAAAAGCGCCTACATACTCGGCACCCTGAGGTCCCATTTCTGCAAGCTTCTGATACAAACCTTTGTCTATTCCCATCGTCGCAAGTTGCTGCATCTGAGTTGCCCAATTAGTCATTCCCTCTATCTGAGAACGCATGTTATTAAGCAACTCTTCTTTTGACATTGCAGATTTTGCTTCAAACTTTGAGAATATATTCATCTGAGATTCGAGAGTACTTTGCAACGTGGACTGTAAGTCCTTAACTCCTGATCCAGCTCCTTTTGATGATGTTCCGACACCATTTAAGGATTTAGATAAATCATCAAATGCTGACTTACTTCCAGTTGCTGCATTTGTAACATCTTTTATTTTTTGCTCTAATTTACCCTGTTCGTTTCTCAGTTCGGTTTGAGTTATTATGAGGTTATTTTTTGTTGTTCCTGAAGCTGTCTTCAGATTAGTATTTATTCTCTCTAATCTAGTATTAACAGTATTTAAATCGTGATTTAAATCTGTTAAGAACATAGACTGAGTTGTAGAATATCCTACTGATGCTAAAGTATTAGCGGCTCCCTGTAATACACCAAACATATTTAGTATATTATTTATTTCGCCGCTTAATGGTCCTTCTCCAGATTGCAATCCACTAATTAAACCAGATATAGCATCTGATCCAAACCCTTTAGTAATGTTGGAAATATCGAATCCTGAGAATTCTTTAGCAAATCTTCCAGAAGCAATTTTAGCATTTTGACTTAAAACGTCGCCTAATGGTTTCTCTTCATCTCTAACTGCTTTTATAGTATCATTAAAAAATGCTTTTATTATTTCCGGAGGTGAATGCCAACCTACTGGTATTCTAAAACCATTAACCCAAGCCATAGAAACATCATAACCCGCTTTATTTGCAACACTTTCTACAGATTTAGATCCTCCAAATAAAGCAGATATTAAATCTGGTATAAATCCTCTAGCTATATTTATAGCCGCCATTCTTAAAGCGGTTAAACCATCTATTACGGTTTGAGTTATTACATGCATGCCAGATGATATACCATGGCCTATTTCTTCAAAGAATTCTCTTACTGAAGATATAACTTTTCTAAGCTCTCCTGGTGTTAGCATAGCTAACTTAGATATACCCTCAGCAAATAATAATACTCCAGCACCAGCTGCTATACAACCAAGTCCTAAAGCTATTATAGCACCACATAATATAACTAACCCAGCACATAATGCTATAGATTTTTCTGCTGCTCCAAAGAACATATTTAGAGCTTGTGCTATATAATCTAAGCCGGTTGCAATATTATTGTATGATACATTATCCATCTGAGCTAGAACTTCCATAAGTTTAGATATAGCAAACACTATACCTATTATTCCAGCTACTCCAGCTACCATACCTACAGCCCCAACTGATAAAGAAGCTAAAGCTGTCATCATCCTAACGAGTGCCCATAGAGTATCAGTTATCATATCAACCTTACTCATGCTAGAAGCATTTATTTTTAAATCTGCTATCTTATCAACTATTATAGCTAATAAAGTAAAGACACCTATTAGAATAGTTAATGGTATTATCGATAATAATGAAGCGACTCCCAATAAAGAAACTAACCCAAGAACCGTCATTATACCAACTAATCCTAGTAATAATAGTTCTATTGAACCACCGATCTTTAAAGCTTTCATCGGATCGGTACCCATCTTAACCATTATACCGATTATAACACCTAAAACACCAAATATAAGTGATAAACCTAATAACATAGGCAATGCTAATAATGATTTAAGTCCGAGTAAAGATATCATCGAACATACACCCATTATAGCTACTAATCCAAGCATTAATAATTCAATAGCTCCGCCTATTAAAAGAGCTTTCATCGGATCGGTACCCATCTTAACCATTATACCGATTATAACACCTAAAACACCAAATATAATAGTTAATCCGAGTAACATAGGCAATGCTAATAATGCTTTTGCTCCTTCTAAAGATATCATTGAGCAAATTTTCATTATGGCTGTTAAACCGATTAATAGTAATTCTATAGCACCACCTACTAAAAGTGCCTGCATCGGATCGGTTCCTAGTTTAAGCATTCCTGCAACAACTAGACTTAAAACTCCAAATATAACTGATAATCCGCCTAACATAGCTAAAATTGTACCAACATCTGCTATGCTATTGCCCTTTGATAACTTTAATAAAGCCAAAGATATAGCTGATAATGCTCCAACTATTAATATCAAAGAGCCAGCTGAAGCTAAAACACTTCCAGGATTAGCATCTTTAAGTAAAAATAATGATAAAGCAGAAACTACTAAAGCTCCGACTAAAACACCTAAAACCTTAAGAGATTCCATAATAGTTTTCTGAGAAGTTTTAGTTACACTAAACTTAGTACTCTTAGCAAAATGATCTATAGCTCCCATCATAGCAATAAGCGAAGCCATTACACCTATCATTGCTAAAGATAAAGCTGCTATTTTACCAACATAACCATTATCTGGAAGTACTCTTACTAATCCAGCTATTGCACCTCCTATTATTATAACTCCAGCTATTAAAGCTAATATAGTCTTAGGCGTGGATTTATATTTTATCTTAGCTATAGACTCCATCAACCTCGATAAAGCCCACATTAAAGTGGTTATAGCTATAACGCCAACAGCTAAATTAACGTAATCTTCTGGATCTTTCAATATTATCATTAGCCAAGCTAAAGTTCCAACCATGGATGCAAATAATAATGTAATACCTGCAAAAGTTCCAAATCCAGCTTTTGAAGCTTTGCTGAAAGAACTAGCTATTGCTATAATACTTGAAAATATACCTATAACTATTAGAGCACCTTTTAAAGCATTATAAGCTCTATTAAATTGATCTTCAGTTAAATCACCAGCTATAGCCATAAAAGCAGTCATTGATAATATAACTAAAGATAATGACGAAAACATTCGTCGAACTTGCTGCATATACTTAGGGTTAGCATGTTCACCAATTCCTAAACGAGCTAATAAACCGACTGCTACTATTAATCCGCCAATTATCAAAGCTAATCTAGTCATATACTCCATAAGCTGAGGATTTTTTGCTATATTTTCAGCTATGAAATTACAAACAACTAACAAAGCACCTATTGACAAAGCTATAATAGCAAGTCCTTTACCGGCTCTCTTAGCATATTTACCTTCTTTAGATAATATTCTAAAGCTTCCATTTATTCTTCTAAATATAATAACTATTCCAGCTATTGCTATTGCTGCTATGGCTAAAGTTGGTAAAATATCAGCAACTGTACCCCAGAAATCAGCTTTAAAAGCTTCTTTTATACCTTTAAATATATCGTTAATATTTTTCTTTATCTGGTTTAGCTTTTCCTTAATAACATTTGCTATAGAGCCTATATTATCAGAACTCTCATTTATTTCGCCTATAACTTTTTCTGTTTTCTTTGTTAAAACTTTATAAGCTATTAGGAATGCTATGGCTCCTGTTAACATTCCAGTTCCTATACCAGATATAACTCTAGCTAAAATTGCTAATCCTGCAAATATAGCCAATAGTTCGGGCCAAGAACTCTTAAGTTTAGATAAGTCTACACCATCAAGTTTCTTTAAAGCATTTGCCGCTGCCCATAAAGCTATAGCGTAGCCAACGAATGATAATAACGTTTTAATTCCGCCACCAACAAGATTAAATTTTGTTAATGCAACATTAATAGCTTCTAGAACTATTATGCATGCTAATACTACACCTAATCGCTTCCAAGCTCCTTTGGTATCTAAATCGTTAAGATGCGCCAAAGCTGAAGCTATAAAGAATACGCCAACTGACATTAAAGCCATATCTTTAGAGAACTGTGCAAACATTCCCTTTCCATTATCTTTCAATACAGCTTTTCCGACAATACTATATATAGTACCTACAAGTAACAAACCGCCTATAAATGCTCCTAATACTATTGCTATATGATCAAGATCTTTTACATTACTAAGAACATATATAGCTGCAGCTACTGCTAATATAGCATTTGCTAAAGTGCCAATGGTTGTTATAAATTTAGAAATTGGATTCTTGATTCTAACCAAATATTCTGTATAAGTTCTAGCAAACTCTACCAACTTAAATAATGATGTTCCTATAGCATTAGCTTTTAATGTCAATAATGTTATAGAACCTGCAAAAGCAAGTAGCATTATCTTAGCTGGTGTTAATCCTTTAATTGCTTCTTTAACAGTAATAACAAAAGTTAGTATCTTCGATCCTATTTTCTTAAGATTATCTCCAATACTAGCAAAAAATCTCTTACCAGAGAAGAACTCACTTATTTTACTACCAGCGGTTCTTAAAGCATCTGGTATACTAAGAATTTTAGTCTTTAACGAGTCTACAGTTATTTCGCCATTAGCTAAATCCTTGAAGAATTCTGCTATAACAGATCCTAAATATAATACTCCTCCAACTATAAACTCAATACCAGTCTTAAGTCCATTAACTACAGCTTGAACAACTTCAAGTTGCTTAAATCTGTTAAATAACTCAACTATAAGATTCTTAGCATTTGTTATTCCTGAAATAAACCTACTCCAATCCATAGATATAAGTTTCTGAAAACCAGTATATAACAAATATATAGGAGTCGTGACTATTGCCGCTACACCAATTGCAATATATCTTAAAGCTGTTCTTGCTATTGATCCGACTTTACTTATAACAGATCTTAACTTATCAAATATAATCCTTAGTCTATCCGCTTTATCTGTTAAATCTATTCCATGAGCGGCTAACGTTCTTATAATCCCATCGAAATTATTGAAGTTTCTTATAACTTCTATAACCATTGATACTAAACTTCCAAGTTTACCTATTAACGAGAATATAATGTCTATAATTCTTATTAATATTTTTAAAGCTGGAGCTCCTATTCTTGTTAAAACCCATCCTATAACTTCTCCAACCTTCTTTATGATAGTAAACAAGGTAGTAAGAACCACGCCAAAACCTTTAAGCGCAGATTCACTAGGATATAATGCGGAAGCTATACTTTTTAAAGCCTGACCAAAAGATCTTAATCTAGCCGTTCCATCATCATTATGTCCGAAAACAGATTTAAATGACGTAGATATAACTTTTGCTATCCTTAATAATGAAGCTAATAATATTCTAAGAGCATCATTAGCCTCTGTCAAACCATTTGCCTTGAAAGACTTTATTTTCTGAGTTATACCTTCAATCTTAGAGGTTAAGTTATTACCTAACATCTTAGTAACTCCAGAAAATAAATTGAAAACACCACTCATATTGTCTTTTATAGCGTTTATCATTAATCTTATAGCATTAAGAACCGGTACTGCATTATTGATAAGAGGAGTTGCAAACTCAGCACCTATCTTAGATAATGCTGCTTTAATATTTGATAATGCACCTGCAAAAGTCTTATTAGCATCTTTTGCATGCTGACCAAATGCATCATCCATTGCCTTAGCAAAAGTGGCAAAATCTATCTTACCCTTCTGCACCATATCTCTTATTTCGGCTTCTGATTTTCCTAAAGATTTACCAAGCGTTGCTGCTGCATTAAGACCTCTTGACTCTAACTGTCTTAATTGCATTGTCATCAGCTTACCTTGACCAGCAACTGTTGTAAATATCGGACTTATTTCTTCAAATGAAGAGTTGGTCATAGCGGCAACGCCTGAAATACCTCTCAAGGCTTTTTTCATACTATCACCAACCCGAACTCCTGAAGCTACCAACTGAGAAGCTGCAGAAGCGGCTGCATCAAGGCCATATGCAGTATCCTGAACACCATAGTTAATGTCATCTTTAATGCTATCCCAAGTTACCTGTAAGCCTTCCAACTGGAATTTAGCATCTTCTATCTTCATGGCTCTAGCCCAACCACCAGACTTTATCTGATTGAATGGAGCCATTAATAATGATCCGACCTTCTTGGCCATCTGCATAGCTCCATCTACGATGTTAGACAAAGCCATAATACCAACGAGTCTTAATGTCGAGAACTTCTCACTTAAATTATCTACAGATGTAGCAACAGTTGATAAATCTACTTTCTTTCCAGCATCAGTGATGGCTGAGAGATTATTAGCAGCATTATCAAGATTAAGTGACTTCTTTAATTTTTCAAGAGTTCTTAATGTATCTTCTACATTTTTTTCAAACTGCTTATTATCAAATTCTAGAGATACTATTCTATCATCTATTGTCTGACTCACTCAACCACCTCCCTCCATGCTTTATTTGCTATATCATCAAATATTGGTTGAACTGCTGGATTTATAAAATCTCTACCCTGAATATACGCACCGTATCCATTACCATGACCATATTGTAATAATATAGCTATAGGTATTCCGGTATCTGTCATGCTACTATTAGTAAAAACAAGAGCAGTTGTCTCCGCATTTTGAACGATCTTATAATTCCAAGAGCTGGCAGTCTCACCAGTATCTATAGGAGTTGCTGCAGAGAGAGCTGCTACACCCTCTCTGCCATATTTATCTAATATGTTCCTAGCATTTTTTAAGGTTCTAATCCTCTTAAGCCAATTAGTAGTCTTTGACCAGTCACCTTGTGATTTAAAGCCATATCTCATAGTATTTTATCCCTTTGAGCCACTAGCTTTACGCCTTGCGGCATTCAATGCCTTGTTTTGACTTAGTATGTCTTTCTTGCTCATCTTCTTCTGTGGAGCATTCTTCTCACTACAAACTCGTATAAGAGTCATAAGATGATTAAAATGCCATTTTGCACATTCCATAGGTATATTCTGAGCTATCATCCAATAATAAACTAATTCATTAGTTACTATTTCACCCTTAGAACTTTTCTTAGTATCTTTGAACCAAGTTGCTGTCATTGGGTCATCAATATATTCATTAATCTCTAATAAAACACTTGATGGAATGTTATCATATACAGAAGGATCTACATTCTGAGAAATTGTCATACACCTTATATAATCGATCATCATCTCATTAGTCTTTTCAGTCCCAGCATCAAGGAATGGTACATGCCATTTTGCTTCCCATTTAGCTATGGCGACTAATGAGTGCTCGATTTTAATTGTTGTTTCTTTAGTGTATACAAATCTATCCGGCGGAACAAAAAGTTCCTGGCTTGGGATAGTTATAATTTTAGGCATTTGTGTTGTTCTCTATAGGAACGATCTTGTTCTCATTCTCTGTCAATTTTTCTATTCTAGAAGTATCATAACCAAGCTCTTTAAGCTTAGCAAGAGCTTCTTTCTCATCAATAACGGGAGCATTAACGCCATTGACAACGCCATTAATGAAAGCTGCCTGCTCATTAGAATCACTTATGATCTGCATAAACAACTCGCTATAAGCATTTGACTGCTCGAACGATTCTCTGAGTTCCTGAGTCTTAATGAATCTCGTACCATCTTCAGACTTAATGCCATAAGACTTAAGAATAAGATCCTTAAATATCTGAACGATCTTGGCATTATCCTTAGTGGCGATCAACATTCTAACCATCTGTTCTACACCGGCCTGTGTGCTAAGTTCCATCTCCATAAGTTCAGCTTTAGACAGGTTAAAATAGAATGTCTCTTCTCTTTGCTCGCCGTTAAAATCTTCGTACTTAATAACTTTCTTATACATATTATTTCTCCTTTAAAAATAGGGCCCCCAAAACTATGCATTTTGAAGGCCCGTTGATAAAACTACATTAAAACTTATCAGCCGTTATTCCATGTGCCATTGAGTCTGCCTATTACTTCATCAGGAAGAGGAAGTCTAGGAGCTACAGCCTCAGCTGCAGGATCAGTTGTGGCATCCTTACCATAAAGGATCTCTTCAAGAGCCTCAAGCTTAGATTTAGCTTCAGGTGTTGTGAACTTCGTAGAATCAATTGTGATTATAGAAGTAGCCTTATAACCTGTTACATTAACAGGAGTTGTGCTTATCTCATAAGAGAAAGTAATAGGTTCGGGTGAATCATTAACAGTGTTGTAAGCCTTATCAGAAGGCGTAGCCTTGCAGCCGTAAACCAGATGAAGCTTATAACCAAGATCATCTGTTATATCATTACCGATCTTAGTTCTGTATGAAAGACCGAAAGTCTTCCTTGACTGCTGATGAATGTTTACTCCAGTTACAGGAGCAACTGATCCATCACAAAGTTCCCACTCATCGGGATAAGTAAAGCACTCAAGAGTTGCTGCGAACTCTTCTGCTGAAAGCAGATCAAGATACTTAATGTTATCAGCATACTGTGCGTTAGACTCAGCACCTGAAGGAGACTCTGATACAGAAGTCAATCCATTCCATGCTACACCATCATCATATGCTGAAGTTGTTGTATTGTAGGGATACAAAACACCGTGATCAACACCAGTTTCGTAAAATCTTTCGCCGGTCTGATCCCACTTAAGAGCGCCTGCTGCCATATTTATTACCTCCTTAGTAATACATGTTGAAAACTGCGTTAACTATTCCATCATTTCTGAATTCTCTATCGAATGTACACATTGGTAGATCCATCAGCTTATCTTTATAAAAATCGTTATCCGCAGTTCTAGTCATTAATGTTACAGTATAGCGTTTAGTTTTAATATACGGTTTATTATTAGCAAACTGAGTTAATGCCGTACTGTTCTCAAACACTATACAAGGATATGTTAATTTAGTATTTGTGGGTGGCTGATACCAAACATCTTTATCACCCATTATTTCTTTTAAAACTTCACGGAGTTGACTCCAGGTTTTCATTGTAAATTCCTCCTAATGACAATATAAGTCTTGGATATTGAGAGGCATCTACATCGGTAACATGCCATAGAGTCCCCTGCCATTCTACACATTTGAGTTTGAAAAAATGATCTCTAGCATAGGGGTCGGCTACTATGCTTATCTGGTTATTAACTTGTATGTCCGAATTAACCTTACTTCCATAGAAGTCTCTTTTAGTATTTCTTATTACATCACCATAATAAGATCTAAATGTCAAACCTTCTTCTATTAATCCAGGTTTTGTTTCAACCATGTCAGCGTAGCCGACTTTCCCATGAAATCTCATAATTTACTCCTCATTTTGAAGATCATTCATCAGCTGCTATACTGTAATTTGTTTCTCCAACTGATATCTGTGATCCATCGATCTTTATTGCTGTTATAGCTGTAAGAGTTGTTCCATCGCTAATAAAAATAGCGCCAGGATTTGCGGCGAGCTTAACTGCTGCTGATCTCTTAAGCTCAACAGTCTTAGCCTCATCAGTATAAAGCTTATTTGACTTTACATAGAGGACTTCTGTAGCGTACTTCTGTGAACCCTTTGCAAAAATCTTCATAATTATTTACCTCCTTGATTAACCATTAACTTCTGTCTCAAGAACAAGAGCTGAATAAGGAACTGTCAAAGCACCAGAGATTCTGGTCTCGATCAGGTAAGTCTCCTTGTTATAGTCGATATCGAAATCATCGAACATATTAACTGCTCCGCCCTTATCAGCACCTACATTGTAATCCTGGAGGTTAACCATAATACCAAGAAGCTGATATGTCTTTCCGCCATCTGCTCTTGTGAGGTTATCAAATACAGGAACAGTTACGATCTCAGAAACACGAATCTTATTTGCAAGTGCCTGAACTGATTCATAAATAAATCTTCCAGTTGTGTCTGTGATCAAAAGCATATCCGCAAGAACGTCCTCAGTTGTGTAAAACTTAGGATTACCAGAACCCTTGTAAAGCTTACGATTCTTTATAAGAGCCTTGATGTTTGCCTGTGCCTTAGCGTTATCATCAGCGCCTGCAGCATATGTTACACGAACCTTAACTGAGTAAAGCTCATTATCAGTCCAGATAGGACGAACATGCTCTTCACGGATCTTTTCTTCTGAAGATGCAAGTCTTCCATCACCAACCATAATAGCACGAGCAATTTCCTCATCAAGCATCATTCTCATCTCAGCCTTGATCCATGCTACTACATCGAAATCTGTGATGTCAATTATGTCATCTCTGTCAAGCTTCTGCTTCTTGTAAATAGTCTGAGGCGTGGTAGATCTCTTCAACAGAGAGAATACCTCTTCCTTCTTGTACTCATCCTTGATGTAACCCTTAGCACGAGCCTCATCCTCGCGGATATCAGCAAACATGCTCTTAATACGACTATAAGGTGTATGATGAACGCCATTAAGCACACCCTGAACCCAACCTGTATCTCTCTTAAGCCATCCAGGAGTAGCAGAAGCTGTCTTTGCCTCCGGGAACAACCAATCGATATTATCAATACTATGTGCAAGGCAAGTAGCCTTCATAGATGCCTGATTTGTCTTAGCATCTGTAAGAATTGCTGATGCAGTCTCAGCGTCCATTCCATGCTGAAGAACTTCAGTTCTGTCATTCTCAAATACATTCTTATGCATTAATGTGTCTCCTTTCTCTATGTGAGATTGTTCTACTTCTTCATCTGATTCCTCTTCTTCAGAAACACCATTTGTAGCGTCCTGAACACCCTGTTCATAAGCAAGACCCATCATACCTTCAAGAAGAGCCTGCTGATCCTCATTAAGAGTCTCCATAACCTTTTCTACCATGGGGTCGTCATCGTCATCTACATCCTCTTCATCTTCCTCGTCATCCGCATGGTAAAGATCCTCATCTTCATCTTCATCAAGGAAGTGAGCAAGCTCATCACTCATTGTTATAGGCTGCTTATAACTGATTATAGCCTCAGTATCAAGATCTTCATATGTTCCATCAGAATGCTGAAGAACAGGAAAATCAATTGTTGCACCAGGATTAGCCCCAGCAAGAACCAAAGATACCTCTCTTATTGCTCCATGAAGTACATCCGAACCCTTCTTTACAAGCTGATTAGCAAATATAGAAAGTGATGTAATATCACCATGAGAAACAAGAGCCTTAGCCATCTGACCTTGCTTAGTATCGTTAAAAGCGCCATAGCAATATACACCATCTTCACGATTTTCAAGCAGAGCGTGACCAAGTACATTCTCAGGATCTTTATGATCATGCATATATACCAGCGGAACTGATACACCGTCACAATCAGCGAAAGCATCCTGACGAATTGTCAAGCCATCAGCGCATCTTATATCATTACGTGTGGCCCAACCGCTGAAATCAAAATTTTCACTACTCATTTTGAACATTTCCTCCTTATAAATTTAACAACTCAGAAAGTTTCATATCTCCTACACCATAAGTATCGATATTACCAATGGTTTCGGGAACACTACCTCCTTCCTCGCTATTTTCAGTATACATAGGTATTTGTTCCGGTGATGCATTAAGATTCTTATTTCTAAGTTCGTCGGCCCTAGGATCATCAACGGGTTTCCAACCTATAACAGACCTCATCTCATTCGAAGAAGCTATTTCATTTCTTGTAAACTTGTCAGCCATTTCAGCAATCTTATCTACAGGTGTATTCCTAAATGGATCTCTGAAGTACATTATTTTATGATGACGAGTTCTGGCAGTTTTAGTCAAGAACTTACAGTTCATAGCATCAGTTATAGCTGTTACAACTGGAGCTACTGCATTATTATGGTAATTCAACATAACTTCTGGTGATGCGGTACCCTTCAATACTTCTTCAGTCACACCTAACTGGCTATATAGCATACTCGTAAGGAAAGTGATCTGTTCCATAAGATGGTTTTCAATCGATCTGTTAAGCTGAGTTACTTTTTCAGTTCCATCAATGTAAGCGATACCATATTTTGAACCGGCCAACTGGTTTTCAATATTCTTTCGCCTATCTTCCGCCTGTTTCTTTCTAGCTTCTGTTTTGATGATGCCTGGTAACTGTACAATTATATCAAGTTTTCCAGATCCAGATTGCTCGTCTATAGCATCTAGAATGTTTAGTTTTCGGATAAGACGTTTGGCAACTGAATTTGGTTCATTCATAACAACAAAGAACGGGTTTTCAACAATAGCAACTGCTGATTTAGGGAATATTAGTTCTTCTTCTTTTCCTGTTCTGTCGTTATATAATCTTACCTTTACATGATCTGGATACCAATTCGTAATCTTACCAATTCTCATAGAATCTATCTCATATGATTCTGAGATTTTAGGATTTATAGAGGTATCTACTGGTACTATAGCTATAGATCCTTCATCAAATAATGAAAGAACAGCTGACTGAATAAAATTTCTAGCTGTTTGATCTTTATTAGACATAACTGTTAATCGTTGATTTAATGAATCATCGATTATTTGCTTAAAGCGTTCATTAGTATCATCAAGCAATACATGTTTTATATCTAACGCTGCCACATCTAAAGCTATTCGGTTATAAACCGCAGTGACTATAGATTTTTCATTACCCATAGTCATTCTAACTCTATTAGGATTTATATAAGTAGATGTTCCATAATCATACCTAAAACTTTGAGTAGGATTAAGAAATGCATTCCATCCATGTTTAAGTCGTTCACTTAAACTCATGATTTACTCCTTATTTTGAAGGATTATTACATATCTGTCATGTGTGATAATTAATAGTATGCGATGGTAGGCGACTGGTATTGATTTGCACATATTTGTCATCTCCTTCCACCAATAAGATGGATAATTACCTTTTATTTCTTTTTCTTAAAATATTTTTCATTATATGCTTCTTCGAAAGCATTAGCAATATCTTTATAAGGCAATTTCTTATAATTGTTAAAAGATTTTTGTATCCCTTTTATCTCAGTTCTGCTTACAGTATCTTTAAAAGATCCGGGATTTTTAGAATCAACATATCCATCAAAATCATCATTTAAATATGTTTTCTTGATTTGATCTTTTAATTCTTTCTTAAGACTAGATTTTTTCTCAGCAGTTGAAGCTGTATCATATTTCTTAACTTTAGTTGTTGTCGGAATCTTTCCTTTAGAATATCCTTCCTCCAAACGTCTTAATCTTCTATCTTTTTCTTCGTCAGTTTTTGATGTCTTTCTTATTCTATCATATTCTTTTATGAAAGCTTTCTCTGTATTCTTATCCCACTTTTCTTTCTTAGACGTAAGATAATCCTTCTTAGCATTAAGACGTACTACTTTATTCTGAGCTCTTTTACGACCAAAGAAACGAGAAACTTTCTTAGCTTCTTTAAGATATTTCTTATTCACTTTGCCTATCTTCTTAGAATACTTTTCAGATTTCTTTGTAGCTTTACCGAATGCTTTCTCAGGATCTTTTCTAACACCCCATTTCATTCCAATGACACCATAATGTACAAGGGTATCTTCTGAAAGCTCAGGCTTATCTAATTCTGAAGTATAAATTTTTGTCATCATTTCTTCTTCTCCTTAAAGAGCTGGTTAACAATCTGCTCATACTGTTCATCACCAAGAGCTGCTTCTGCTGCTAAATATTTAACACCCATTTTTAAAGCATTTTCAGATACAGTCTTAATAAGAGAATCTGTTCCTCTACTTATTCCTTCGCCAACGGCTTTCTTAGCCTTACGACCTAACTTTTTACTAATTGGTGCATTAGCTTCTGCCTGCTTTCTAACTCTTTCAGCAAGCTTAGCTTCAGTATCAAGTCTAGTTAACATGTTATTAATCTCATCGTTACTAAACTTATCAACATTTTTTAACATAGAAGCAATATCCTTAGTCTTAATAATATCTTCTTTTGTCTTTTGTGATTGAAGCTCTTGCTGACGCTTAAGCTCTCTAGCCTTTCTTGCTTTCTTTAAAGATTTAACTCTTCTTTTTCTAAGTTTTTTAGCTTTACGTTTTGAAATATGACCTTTTCCAGAACTTGGTTTCTGCTTTCTTATACCCCATTTCATTCCTAAAATACCATGATGTGAAAGGGTTTCTTCAGAAAGTTCCATCTTATCATAGTCATATTCATAAAGTTTTATTTCTTCCATATGAACCCCTTTCTGAATGGGTATACATATTAATCAAAATCATCCTTACATAATTTATAAGCAACATATGCATCCATCATAGCTGCAACATTATCTATCTTTTGGTCATAACGTTTCTTATATAATTTACGGTTACCATTTGTATCTTCTAGAGTTATACAATTACCCATGGCAAAACTCATAAGATCTTCATCAAATAATAAAAGTCTTTCTTCTGATAATTTCTTAAGTTCTCCCAAAGGAACAGATTCGGTTTTAGCACCCTGTATAACTTTAACTATATTGTAATCACCATTGTCTATTTCCCATCTATTAATAAATTCTTTAGCATTATATGGGTCATATCCAATACATAATACATCATAGCCATTACTATTAATATGATTGTCTAAATCATCATAAACTTCCATCATATCTAAAACCGTTCCTTCAAGAACACATAAACTTCCTTCAGCTATAAAATCTTCATACTTATTTCTCATAGCCATAGGAAGCTTCATAAGAGTTTTAGAAGAAATATAACTTCTGGTTTTAATGCCATATGCTCCATCTTTTAGAGGAAACATGAACGTAAATGCACAAAAGTCATCACCTTGTGAAAGATCGCAACCCATAGCACACTGCATGTTCCAGAAACTTCTCATCTTGTGAGGCTGAGTCTCTTCATAAGTAAAGAAATATGTATAACCTTCCATAGGAATACCAAATCTCTTTGCTAAAATATCATTTCTTGTTGAAGGCGCTTTCTCAGCTCTTTCTACATCTTCTTGGTAAACATCATACTGAACGGTTTTACCAAGATTCGGATTCGCTTTTATCCACATCTGAGGTTTATTAACTTCAGAAATATCATCAAGCTTATAATACCATATAGATATCTGTGGAGCTACGAATTCTCCTTTAAGAATTGACATTAACTCCATCTTTATAGTATCGCCAGCTCCATTTCTTACGGTTCCCTCAGAACTCATAGCAACTATTAAATAGTCATCTAATTTAGAAGCTCCTTGTTCTATTGCACCTATAACATCTTCATTGATATCTCCAGATAACCACTCATCGACAGTTGAAACCTTAGGTCTCAAACCTTGAAGCTTATCTACAGACATGGGTCTAACTTCTAAAAATGATTCAGTTAAGAAATTCTTTATTCCTTCTTTTGTACTTGCTAATTTTGGTCTATCAGCTTTTGATCCTGTTGTGTTCTGTAATGAACCATCTGTAAGAAACTTAAATAAATCTCCTCTTGCTCTAACTATAGAAGTTCTTATTGGAGACATTACTTCATCAGCTTGTTTCATTGTTGGAGCTGTTGTTATCTGATGAGTTGTATCTGGATCAATATTTAGGAAGTAGCTTTGTATTGTCGAAGCATACATTGATTTAGCAGCACCTCTTGCTACTATTAAATATTGCTTTTTTGTAAGTCGCTTCTTTATAGTTTTTCTTACATATCTTCCACCATGTCCAGACTTATTAGGTTCATATACAGATCTTTCTGTAAAATACCACCATCCAAATATCTCCTCGCCCCATAATTTAAAAGTATCTAATAGATGAAGTGGTGATCCATCAGTAAGGGTTAACTCATTTTCACAATACTCTATCCAGCCGTTTATTGCTTCATCATCATAGTAAATATTCGGATTCATTATAAGATCGTCTATACGATTCATTTCCATAGCGATCTCTCTATTTACAGGAATCTTACCATCTATAACATCGCTTCTGAATCGACCGTAATAGATGGGTACGGCTGTGTTTGATAGTGACATGTGTTACCTCTTCTTACGTTTTATAATATTATACTTAATTATCATGTCTTTTATTTTTTCTGCGTCTGGCTTCAGCTAATGCTCTTGTAAACTGACTAGATGTTGTATGCTTATTTCCATTTGAAGTATTTGTCCAAACTGATCTTCCAGCTTGTTTATTAGATTTATCAGAATATTCACTATTCCAAATGTCATTTGTGGTTCCGACACCATTTGCTTTGTTTCTTCTTCCAGTCATGACATCATCAGCCATTTTCTGAGCATTATATTGCTTCATTCTTCTTTTAGATGCTCCTGGAAGTGAATTCTTAATTTTATTCTTAACCCTACGCCACTTCATACCTTTTACACCATAGTGAGCTAATGTATCTTCGTCAAGTGGTGGTTTTGTTATAATATAGTCATATACCATAGTTTTGCTCCTTATTTTGAAAGTTTCTGCAGCGGATTAGAGGACCCCTACCTTGAGGTCCTCGTTTACCGCTCACTATTCAATTAATGACTGCCTAAATCTGTTTTTACTCCATCTCTTCGATCTGCTTCTGCATCTCTGCAATTCTCTGGAGCATCATTTCCTTCTGGTCATGGCCACTATAGTTTCTCATACTATTGCGGTTAGATCTTCTGGATGAATAATTAGACCTACTATTTCTCCCTCTTCTCATAGAGGTATTGTTGTTAGAGTATGGCCAATTCCCGCTGACACCACCGTCGTAGTCATCAGCTCCTTCCATAGCTGCTATACACTCAATATAGTACATGGTCTTTGTAGCTTTATAAACACAGTCCATCTCATTAGCTGAGAGATCTCCTGTTTTAACTACTTCATCGACCTTCTCGCAGAGAAGATCATATAAGTTCCATAAAGACTCCATAATCTCCTCCTCTCTTAAGCCGTTCTAGTTACACCAAGAGTCGCCTGCTGTCTAACAAGTATAGCAGGTGTTCCAATCGTTGTCGGATCGTCCGGTGTACCATCAACATATCTTACACCAACATTAGCACAACATCCGCAAGGAACTACAACAGTTACTTCGTTATAAATATGTTCATACTGTGCTACTGCCTGAGGAGTAATTATAGCTACACTTTCTGGTAATACTACACCATCATATGTTATACCCAAAGCTATAGGAGTTACAGCCCCACCTGTAGGTATCTGTACATTTGCTGATACCGATACACGATAACGAGCAGGGTTTCCGTTAGCACCGCCGCGCAGAGTAAAAAGTCCTGGAGCAACAGGTAAGACATTACCTTTAGTGCACCGACTAGAAACCTGGTTGAAAGGAATATCAGCATTAAGTGCTACATTCTGATCAGCCGTTGTTATATATTCTGCCATCGTCAATACCTCCGATTAGTTATAGAATCCACATCCACAACCAGTATTCTGCTGGCAGCAATTAGGATTAGCTACCACGTATGCCGGTCTAGGAGTAGGATTAAGATACTGCTCAAGTGCTACAGTCTGTGCTGCATTATCTGCGAGAATCTGAGCTGTCTGCTGACCCTGTGAAGCTGCAAGATTAGCCATTGTAAGCCGTCTCTCAAGATCTGCTATTCTCTCATTCTTAGCATCAATCTTATCCTGACACATCTGATCAAGTATCTTCTGTACACCATCTGCAACTGACTGACGATCAGCACAAGCTTCTCTAGCTATATCTGAACTAAGGTTTGCAATGGCAAGTCTGTTCTCACAACAGCAATTAGCGAACTGAGACTGCAAAGCAAAATTCTGATTCATTCCAGCTATTGCAAGATCATTAACTGAATTCTGTACATTAGCTACCTGATTAGTAAGTGCAGACATGTCAAATCCTCTTGATACTCCATCCTGTGTCTGCTGGTTGAGCATATAAGGAAGCATATTATTTCCTCCTCCAAATCCATTACCCCAATTTCCCATCAAAGCAAACAGGAACAGGATAACCCACCAACCATCGCCACCAAAACCACCGAAACCATTATTTCCGGCAGGAGCTACGGGCATATACATGCCATTGTTGCTGTCTACAAAGGACATATGCAACTCTCCCTTCTGTCATTTTGTAAATGACTGAATCAAACAATAAGTTATAGTTTAACCCCCATTTGACTCGCTTTACTCTTTAGCTGCTCTAATTGATCAGAAGACATTTTACCAGAATTTAACAAATACTGAACAGCTGCTTGAGGATTATTAGCATACTCATTTGGGATGTTAATACCTCTTTTCTGAAGAATGAACTGGAATGGATTTCTCATAAAATTACCGAACATTCCTGTCATCCCTTGGTTCATCTGTTCCTCGTACAAACGATTTGCCATTGTTATGTCCTCCCTTTCTATAGTTATTATTCTCATTCAGAGCTTCTTTTATTATATCTTTAATTTCATCTCTAGTTACGAAATTAGATGTATTCTTTGGCTGATCTTCCTCTATTATTCTTTCGGAGTAATCGAAAGCTCTAAGTGGCTTCGGCATACCATTCTGATCAACATCTTTTACATAAAATGTATCTTTTTCCGAATCGAAGAGATAAGCTCTCTGATTGGGCGGGACAGGATATGATTTAGCTCCATTAATTCCGCCCTGAACCCAAGCCATTATAGGACCATCGTTTTGTGATTGTACTATGGGCTGAGGTATCTGTTGATAAGGATTCTGTGGCATAACGTATGCATTAGGATACGGATAAACTGGTGAGTAATTTTGCATTTTATTCCTCCTTTAATTTGACGGATATAACTTAGCCCATGTTTTAGGACCTATTATTCCATCTTTTTCTAGTCCATAAGTTGCTTGAAATGCTATAACAGCATTCTTTGTGTTTGGACCAAAATCTCCATCTACTTCTATATGATATCCGTTAACAAACAAACGAGCTTGAGCTACTTTAACCCAATCTCCTTTACTACCCATTTTGAGGGTTGGTTTATTAATAACATTGATAGTATTGGCTACTGAATTGTAATTAGTATCAGAATAAGCTGGTCTCGCAAATGCCACAATAACTGATTTTGAGCGGACACGCTCCATCACTGATCCACCATTATCATTTGATGTGACGGAGGTATTGCCTTCTATCGACTTAATCGATTTAGGCCATTGTGATACGTCTGAAACTAATCCTACATGTTGGGCTTCATATTTTGAGTCTTTATCAAATTTAAAAAAGACAATATCACCGGGTTTTGGGTCTTTTACAAGTTGTCCTTTACTTCGGAACCACCTGAGCAAATCGCTACTTGAGGCAGTACGTTTGATCAAAGACAGACAAAATCTAAATAGCCAAATTATGAATACAACACACCAAGGGTATGTGATTGTAGGATTGATATCATGATCATATACCTCTCTACCATAAAACCAAGTGTTATACTTGACTTTATTAGATCCGAATGGGTATTCTTTTACTCCTAATTCTTTTTTAGCAGCTGCTATTATTTCTTTGCTAGTCATCTTTACCTTCCTTGTCTTTTCCCCACCAATTAAGCCATTCGGTTATAATTGATATGCCAACTATAGTTGCTATGAGCAATCCTATAACAATGGCACTGCCTAGGATTAAAACACCTATTAATACTGATCTAGCCATTCCACATTCTCCCGACTTATACTCCCTTTACTGCACTGCTCTATGATCATCAGAATTAAGCTTTATTAAATCAGCTCTTCTGCTATCCATTATGCCATTAACACCCAGAGAATGATAAGCTTGATAAGCACTCTCCCACATATCTAGATCTTCATCATCTATGTGACCTGCCGACATATATCGATGATAATCTAAAGTCAAATCTCGCCTCATTTGTTTCTGCTGAGCGTTCATTAAAATATCAATTCGCTTACCGAATTTATAACAGATCCTAAAAAAGTAAGCTACGCAGGCAAAGAGCGTGGGCATCCCGATTACTTTTAGAAAATTAAGTATGGGTTCAATTTTTTCCATCATTATTGCCCTCGCTTTCCTCCTTATTTGGAGTGACATCAGCGATCTGCTTTAATAACTGTATAATTTTATCATATCCTATCATTGAAGCTATCCATACTGCCACTCCCATAAGGAATATACAAATAATATTATTTACAGTCCATGGTATGGAATTGAGCATGTATAGTATAGCAGTGCCACCACATCCTACTACTATAGCATTAATTAAAGCTACTATATTTGCTGAATAATCTTTTCCGGCATTTGTATAAAACTTTTTTATTGCTTCTGTTAATAATGACGTTATTCCAGCGCCAATAGTTAACATAGTTACAAATAATGTTATAGTCATTATAACTCTCCTTTTTATATTAACGCTCTAAATATGTTTGTTGTTAAGGGGTAACGTTTATATTTTAGAATCTTGAATTTATAGGAGATGTCATATTCAGAGCGTTAATTACTCTTGAAACCTATTATTGTTTCTTCTATTTCTGGCTCGGGTTCGCACTCATATGGAGGATTTACTTCGAAACCTATAGCAGATACAGAACTTTCTGGAATTATTCCTTCAACATCTTTATCTTTAAGTTTAAATATCTTTATTAAACCGCAGACTAAAAATTCTCCACCGAAAGCAGCAAAGAAACAAGAGATTAAAGTATCTGATATCATTATAGAAAATGCTGACATAACTAAAACAATTATTGTAAATATTATCAGCATTTTTATAGAAAATACTACATAATCAGCAAGAGGTATGTCTTGTAGAGATTTCTTTTTTCTCTTTTTCATTTATTACCTCCATATTCCGATTATTAATAAAGCAATTATATAGTATGTAAAAACTATAATTAAATATTTTAAATTAAATATACTTTCTTTTGAAGTAATATATTGGAACTTCATTTCCACTATCCCATGTATCATAGTAATTACCATCTATGACAGCTACTACGTGAGAACCAGTTGCTAAAATATATTCTCCATCTGGATGATCTATGCAGAATTGCCATATTGAATAGCAATTGTCTGGACACATATCAGGTATTGTAAATCTACTAAATCCATTATTAAATAAATATCTTGACCATACATTATTAGAAATAGATGGTTCATACATTTCTCTTCCGAGATCCGATAAATCATCATAAATGGTAAGCCATTCTTCATCAAATATTATAGCCAAAGCTCTTATTACACAATCATCAACTCTTTTATTAATTGGATTTGGATTATCATAGATATACATTTATTCACCTTCTGTTAATCGATCATTATCTTTCCAAATGTAAAGTCTCCATTCTAGCATATCTATTTGTTCTTTAAGACTTTGAAGAACTGAAGAATTACTTGGGGGATCAAATAACATTTTAACTTTATATCCTATTAAATCTTTTACACCATCGAAATCTGTACTATCTCCAAGTAAATCATCCCAAGTTTCAGTTCCATCTTCAACTCTAAAAGCATGATCCATTCCATGCCATTCTTGCATAATAGTCATTAGGACTGTATTAATATGCATGATTAGCTCTTGATCAAAACTTTTATCATCTTCTGCTACATTGTTTATTCGTTTTACAGATCCTAATATCGTATTATCCATAATATTCTCCGTTAGATCTTCTTAATGAACTTACTCATTACATAACCAACAGGTGACTCAATCTTATACCAATTATTATCGACAACTTCTATTACTCTTACCTGTGCTCCATCAGGTATAGACTTGTAGATTTCTCCACCAGGCTGTTTTCTAACATTAAGACTAAGACCTCCTGTAACTTCACCCATGAAAGGCTTGAAATTCTTAGGCTTTTCTTCAACAACATCCTTTACAGTTTTTTCTATAACCTCTTCTGGTGTTATTTCCGTCTCAAAATGTTCATTAAGAACTTCTTCAGGTATATTATTCTCTTTATACATTTTATTGTAATTATTCTTTGACATTTTATCCTCCTATTTCCATGGACACATATCATTTTTACTTCTCTCAATAGGTAGTTGAGGTAATAATGATGAATCTCCATAATGTATTGCTTGATGTGTTCTAAAAGATGTTGAAATAAGATTATCCATATTAAAAATATTTGGATCTTCTTCTTCAATATCTTCTAAAGTTAATGGATTTATATGATGAACTATTATTCTATCATTTATATCGTATCCTTCAACTCCTAAATCACATCCGTTATCTCTTATGATAACATTTCTTCTTGTTTCTCTCCATTTTTGTGATTTATATAACATCTGATTAATATATCTGTCAAAACCAAATGTTTCAGCTCCAACTTGACCGACTAATTTCAAATAATTATACCGATCTATAAACTTATTATAGGTAATCAATTCTGAATATGTTCTACAAATCTTCATAGTCATCCTCTTCTTCTGATTGATGACCTGAATATCTTCCGAAAGCTCGGATTGCTTTCTCATACATCTCTTTAGTTTCTTCTTGAGATCTTATAGCGCCGGTCTTTGCTTTTAAAAGTTCATTCTCTTTCTTAAGTTTTTCTAGTTCTAATTGTTCTTTAGTTGATCCAAGTCTAAGAAAGTGAATTAATTCAGCTGCGGTTGCTGAACCATTCTCTATTCTTTCTTCAACAGCTTTATAAGTTTTGTTAATTAGACGATTCTCGACAGCTTCTGGAGATAAAGCTGGTCTTCCTCGTTTCTTTTTAGTCGTATCTTCAGTATTGGGCATTAACCATCACCCCCAATATAACTTTCGATACGTAGTTCTTGCATACTTTGGTGAGCAATCATACTACTATCCTCCTTTGATAATATACTTTTCAACCGCTTCTTTAGAGAACGACAATACTTTTATGTTAGTTTACAAACGACTTGTTGGACAATATGTAAATAAAAGGAGGTGGGGTTACTCACCATATACCCCAAGTAAAGCACTGCCGCCCCCTGAAGAAGCGGTTGAAAAATTACGGGCTTTTTATGAAAAATTCCCGCGGAGAAATTTTTAGG
>Ga0326513_10000103_pt1 | contig 62519 bp, 107 predicted proteins | sample 2_2465_0518_D_FD_203654 | JGI IMG/M metagenome (GOLD analysis project Ga0326513, IMG submission 203654) | Bovine rumen microbial communities from UC Davis, California, United States - 2_2465_0518 | ecosystem: Host-associated > Mammals > Digestive system > Stomach > Rumen | place: USA...
ATGTGCGGTAGAGTTGTTGGTAATGCATATTGCAATAAACGTTCTACTGTTGATAGAATAAAAGAAATTGCTAAGGAAGGTGGCTGGGATGGAGTTAAAGACGCGGCTGGCCGCAAATTACTTAGTGATTTGAAAGATATATTCACTGAGTATAATAATATGCCAATGAATGATATTCTTCTTTATTTGCAAGGTTGGGAAGATGATTTGGCTTATTATAATGTTGGGGATCACCCACATATTTTATTTGTTGATGATAGAGAGCCAGAGCATATTGAGAAGTTGAAAAATAAATTAAATGCTACTACTTTACTTATTCGGCGGCCAGGTGATGAAGAAGTAGAGACTTCAAATCATGCAGATGAAAATGTATTTAATTATGAGTATGATTGGACTGTTAATAATGATGGTGATTTAACTAAGTTATATGAAGAAGCTAAGCGTTTTGTAAATTCGCTTTTTAGTTAATTTTGGGGTATAATATATATATAATGAATACTTTTGATTATGTTGTAGTTAGTTTATTTGCCTTGGTTTTTATTTGTTTTATGCTTTGGCCATATTTTAGTTTAACATATTTAAAAGATATTGCTAGTGAACTTAATGATATTAAGAGAGAATTGGAGAAATTAAATGAAGGGATACGTAGCAGGGATAGATTGGATTAATGCGGAAGCTATGCGTTATTGGAGTTTTACCGCGGTGACACCAGAAGAAAAGCGAAAACAAGAAGCTCATAATATGGTTTTTTCAAATGACTTCTTGGGTGCTTGTAAAGTGGATGGATACTATGAACGTCTTATTAAAGATGAAGATGGTAACTGTTTTATGGTCGCGCGCAGTAAAAATGTAAAAGGTGAAGCAGTTAACAAGATTGAATGGGTGCCACAGCTTCAAGAGTTTATGGATAAATTGCCTAATGGTACTGTTCTATTATCTGAATGTTATCTGCCCGGTAATGAAGGTAGTCAGAAGATTACGAGTTTGCTTGGGTGTTTGAAAGAGAAGTGTATTGCGCGGCAAGAAAAAGGCCAGAAGCTTCATTTTTATATTTTTGACGTGATGGCTTATATGGGAGTAGATTTTACTAAGACTTCTTTCGAAGATCGCGTAAAATTCCTTAGTAATCTTTCATGCAATTCTGATTATTTTAAATGTGATTATATTGAATGGGCAACTTACTATGAAGGTGAAGAGCTTTGGAATAAGCTTCAAGATTATCTTGCATCTGGTCGTGAAGGCATTGTAATTATGCGTAAAGACGCTCCAGTGTATTTTAAACGGACGCCCGCACGTGTAAGTCTCAAGATTAAGAAAGAGCTAAAAGAGTCAATTGATTGTTTCTTTACTGGTAAGGCTATGGCACCAACAAAGTTGTATAATGGAAAAGAGATTGAAAATTGGCAATATTGGGTTGATGCATACACAGATGAACGTATTCCAATTGGTAGTCATTACTTTGACGTTGTTCATGAAAATAAAACTTATACCGCAGTTACAAAACCATATTATAATGGCTGGGCTGGCAGTCTGGAAATTGGTGTAATGGATGGAGATAAAGAAGTTGGTATTGGTTATCTAAGCGGATTAACTGATGAAGTAAAAGCAAATTATAAAGATTATATTCATCGTGTAATCGAAGTTGGCGCGATGCAGTTAACACCAGATGGCGCACTTCGTCATGGAAAAATGTTGGGCTGGCGGCCAGATAAACCTTGGCGTGAATGTAGTATTGAACAACTCAGATCTCTCTAAAAACTGTAATATCGTATCTTAAATTTTACTTTAATATATGAGTAAGATAGAAGATAAATTTGAAAGGATCTTTATATCTGCTGGAGTTAGATATGTTAGAGAAAAGACTTTTCCAGAATTAAAAAGTGGAATTTTAAGATACGATTTTTATTTACCAGATTTAGGTATTCTTGTTGAAGTTGATTCAATGCTTCACTTCAAATTAGTACCTAAATTTCATAAAAGTAAAACTGATTTTACTCATGCACAATAGAATGATAGACTTAAAAACAGTTTTGCTCTTTCACATAAAATAAAACTATATCGAGTTCCTGAATGGGATTTTCCAAACACAAATACTCTATCAGATATTTTATAGCCACATCATCTGGTACAATCGAAGTGGCATAACGATATAATATATCGAGAATATTTAAAGGGCGTTAAGCCCTAATTTTATGTGAGGGATTAAAAATGTTCAGTGGTTTAAATTTATAGGAGATCTGCAATGTTATTATACTTGTAAGTGCATTTATATTAGCATTAAAAAACATTTATGGCTTTTTAAAAAAGCCAGTAGATGATCTCCATGGTCGCGCGCAATCTGCGGAATAGCGTCGGGTAGAAGAAATTGTAAGTAAAAAAGTACCAGAAATAGTTAAGACAAATCAAGAAGATATAATTGATTCTTTGGAAGAAATAAAAGGTTTAGTTCTTGATTAGCAACACAACTTTGATAAGATTTAGAAGTCTGTTGATTTATTAAATACTTCTTAGATGGATTTAATGCGATATAATATGAATCGTCTTTATTATAAATATCGTCCGTTTAAGAAGATTTTAGATTGCGATAAAAAAGCTTTTATGAAATTGTATAATGATTATCATGATATGGGTGGTAATACTTGGATTGATAGTTTATATAATGAAGTAATGTGTTGGGAAATTGTTGAAGATGAAAGCGAATTAAAAATTGACAATTAAATAGAATTGTGATATAATATACATAGATGGAAAAATCTATGTATATTTTTTTGGAGTGAAAGGAGTATGTGGTATTTATATGTAAGTATTGGAATATTTATTATTGGTTTAATTTTATTTATAATTGGTATTAAAAAAGAAAAATTAACAGTTGAAGAAGCGGCAGAAAAGCATAAGAAATATATAGAAGAATTAACTTTAAAAGAAAAATAGACTTATGAATTGTACTGTAAGTCTAGAAAATCTTTAGGAGAAAATTTAGAGCAGCTTGAAGAAAAACGAAAAGCTTTTATTGAGAGAGCGGCCGAAGCATAGGCTGCGACAGATAAGGTGCTTGCGTCTGAGCAAGGGCGACTGGCCGCGGAACTTCAACATAGAAAAGAACTTTATGATATTGAATTTGAATAGGAAAGAGAGAAACGGCAGCGATATTTAGACGCTCATTTTGCTAGAATAAAAGAGTTAGAAGAAATAGCTTATAATGAAAAGAAAGAATAGTTGTCAATAGAGATAGCTAGATTACAATCTGAATTAGATGACTTTAAAGCTCGTCAAGATTCTATAAATGAAGCAATTCTTCGAGAAAAAGAATTAAAAGAAAAAGAAGATTTTTATTCTATTCAAGTTTCAGAGAACGACCAAGAAGATATAAAAGTTTTATAGTCAATGGACTTAAAATTACATAATAGAGATGTTATACCCAAACTAATTTGGGAATTATATATACGGCGGCCGTGTCAAGAAATGATTAAACGAGTAACTGGTGGCCGCAAGATTGGTGGTATTTATAAAATTACTTATAAAGAAACAGGAGAAGCATACATTGGAAAGACAACTGACTTTGCCACTCGCTGGTAGAACCATTGTAAAACCGCTATTGGGCTTGAAGGGGCGGCGCGGGCAACTTTACATAATCGCTTGGGTCAAGATGGTCTTTGGAATTACACCTTCGAAGTCCTCGAAGAAGTGGACAAAGATAATTTATCCTCACGTGAAGCATTTTATATTGATCTTTACGGAACAAAACAATAGTTAAATATGAAGAATGGAGATAAAAATGGAACTTAGTAAACTACAGAAAGAAATAGTAAATGCAACCGAGCCATATATTGTAGTTGTTGCAAGTGCGGCGGCCGGCAAGACAAGAGTATTAACAGAACGCGTTCGTAAAATGTTACAAGATGGAACAGACCCAAAAGATATAGCTGTTATTACTTTTACTAATCTTGCCGCGCAAGAACTCAAGGAAAGACTTGCAGGAGATTATAAAGATGGAATTTATATTGGTACAATTCATTCTCTTGCAAATTACATGCTTCTGTCTCATGGAATTGATACAAAAGCATATTTGGATAATGATAAATTTGATTTACTATTTGCCGCGGTAAAAAAGAATCCACAGTGTATTAAACATATAAGACATATTCTATTAGATGAAGCTCAAGATACTTCGCCAGAAGAATACGAGTTTATTTTTGATATGATAAATCCAGTTACTTTTTTTGTTGCTGGTGACTATAACCAAAGTATTTATAGTTTTAAAGGATGCGATCCAGAGTTATTTAATCAACTTATGGAGCAACCAGATGTAACTGTTTATAACTTAAATGAAAATTATCGAAATGGTAATAATATACTTAATTTTGCTAAAAAGATTTTGTCTGAGTCTTATGCTTTTGATAAATCTATTGCTATGCGGCCGGGCGGTACTGTTTGGGAAGGAGAAGCAACAATTGAAAATTTGAAGAATTGGATTCAGCGGCAAGGTGAGTTTAAAGATTGGGCGGTTCTTTGTACAACAAATGATATAATTGCAGAAATTAGAGAAAAACTAGAAGCACTTGGTATTCCGTCTGTTTCTTTTAGGCAAGGCGAAGTAACAAAAGATCAACTTGAAGAAATGATGAATTCCAACTGTGTAAAAGTGTTGACATATTGGAGTGCAAAAGGACTTGAATTTCCTAATGTTGCTGCATGGAAACCGAAAAATTGGGGCGGTGATGAAACTTGTCGTGTAAATTATGTTGGGGCTACGCGAGCAAAAGATATTCTTCTTTGGATGAAAGAGCCGCATAAAAAGAAAAGGCCAGTAAAACAAAAGAGTAAGTGGTTTTAACACTTACTCTTTCTTAATTGTATCTTTATCAACCCATCCATATACATTTGAAGTATTATCTATATGAATAATGTGATATGGATGCTTTGTATTTGTATTATTACTAATTAAAGTAACACGAGCCTTACCGGGCTTAGCAGGAACGCCAATAGTTGCTATTGCAGTATTATAACAAACATCTCCTTTAAACATAACAATATCATTTTTCTTTATTGCTTCTGTTTTTGAGATGGCTTTGTTTAGGACGGCCGCAGTAAGCGGACCAACTTCACCGTCAATTGGATATACTTTATAATCAGTTTGGAATTTTTTTACTGCTTCATAAGTATTATTTCCAAAATCTCCATCTGCACCATCTGGGCCGCAATCATAACCTAACTATATAAGTTTTTCTTGAAGTTGACGAACTTCAATTCCTTTAGAACCTTTTCTCAAGATTCCCGAAGTTGGTTGAGATAGTGTTACTGGCTCTATTGGAGTTTCGTCTTTACTTGTATTGTTTACTACGCTCCATTTTGGACGACCAAATCCAGCGACAGTTCCATTTCCTTTACTATAAGTACGGCGCGCGACTGAATCACTTGAATTACCTTCAATAGTTGTAATACTAGTCCAATTACTTCCAGAACCAGATACTTTCTCAACTATACCAGTATGGTTAATACCACCGCTTACATAGAAAAAAACCTAATCTCCAACTTCTGGATAATTAAAGAAGGCATTGTGTGCTTTATAAAATGAAGCACTTGTACTACATAAAGCAGAGCCACTACCAAGTGTCTAATAAGTCATTTCTGCGCCTTTTTGTGTCCCAAAAGCAGTGCAAAAACACCAATCAACAAAGACATCGCACCAAGGTTGATTTTGGAGATCCCATCCATAGAATATATTATCCCAAGTGCCAACAGCATATTTTATATAGTTGTTGGCACCTTCATGATATCCTATTTCTTGACGTGCTACTGATAGTAATTTTTCTCTTGCTTCAGTAGTAGTCACTGTGTCACTTCCATATTAATTTCTTTAGAAACGTCGCAGATCTTGTCGATCATTTCACTGACAATGTTCCAATCAATTTCATAATTTAAAGTACTAGCAACAGCTTTGAGTTCATTGATAACCCATTCTTTCTTATCAGCGCCCTTATCGAACATTTGTTCTGCTTGGGCCATAAGATTCATAACAAGAACCATTAATGAACTCCAGTTCTTTTCTTTTGCGTTAGCTTGGACATATTGCACCAATTTAACAATTAATGGTACTAAAATGGCCACGCCGCTAAGAATAGAAATAATTGCTTGAATCCAAAAATTAAATTGTTCCATTATATACCCTCCATTTTACTTAGTTCTTCTTTGATCTAAGTAATTTCATCTTTTTGTCTTTTTTCTTGTTCTAATTCCCATTCATGATCTTGCTGGCGGACTTTGGCTGTTTTTATCCAACCCATAAAACCACATTCTCCGGTGCAGGCTACAAAGAAGCATGTACATAATGTATCTGGAATACCGCCAGTAATTAAATATATCCAAACCATTATGATAGTAAATATTACGATAGAGACACCTACAATAACTAAAATTATATCCATTGTTTTCTTAGTCATTGAAATCATCCTCCTTATTTTAAAGTAGGACAAGTTTTTAGAAATATACAAAGAACGTATGTAAACATTAATATTATGAATTTTAGATGGATTTTTGTTACTTTCAAATATCAGATTAGTCTGATAAATAATTAAATAGGAGGTACATTTGTATGAATGATACCGAATTTTATATAGATCTCCCTGAAGATTTATTTGATACAAAGCTTCCTAATGCTTATCAAGTAAAATACTATCAAGATCTTGTTAATCGTACTATTTGGATTAATGAAGAAATTACTGGAGATCTGACTCATGAATTAATACACTATATTACTAAATGGAATAGAGAAGATAAAGATATTCCAGAAGAAGATAGAAAGCCTATTCGACTTTTATTTGATAGCCCAGGCGGTGAGCTTGATGCTTAGGCCGCAATTTGTAGTGTAATTGAATTATCAAAAACACCAGTTATTGGTATTGCTATTGGTATGGTTGCAAGTGCTGCGTCTTATATTTATTTATCATGTCATGTTCGTATGGCTCTTAAATCAAGCTATTTTATTCTTCACAAAGGTAGCGCGCAGTTAAATGGTGATTTTGATAATATTATGAGTTCTATTGATGATTATAAGAAAGAGATTGATAAACTTATCAATTTTATTATTGAAAGAAGTAAATATACTCGTACTGAAGTTGAAGAACATATTAATAAAGATTGGTATATTCGTGCGCCAGAAGCATTAGAAAAAGGTGTTGTTGATGAAATTATAAGTGATATTAATGTTTTACTGTAATGGAGGTGAAACAAATGGTAATTTTAGTAAAAGTTGGAAATAGCTATAATTCTGTTATTAATTATTTTGAAGCAGATGAAGCTACTGATAAAGATAATTTTGATGCTTCTAATGTTCCTATGGGTTCTAAAATACATGTAATTGAGACTGATAAATTTTATATTTTAAATAGTAGCCATCAATGGAAAGAAACAAGTTATGGTGGTATGTTATGAGTAGTGATAGGTAGTTAAATTATGTAAATGATTTATAGAATCGCGATTAGAATTTATATTATGTTGATGATGCTAGTGAACTTAATAGTATAAATTTGGAAGAGAATGATAAGATTTATGCTATAAATGATAATAAGTTATTTTAGATGGAAATTGCTGATCAAGAAGAAGAGTTAAGTGGATCTATCGTAAGTTTTAATGGAAGAAATAATACTAAGATTAAATCTTTAGTAGCAAATATTAAGCCGATGCAAGAGGGAACAGGTGATCCGTCACCGGATAATGTCAGACCGATCAGCGGGTGGACAGGGTCAAATATTTACAACAGTGTAGAAAACTGGTGTCCGAACGACTTTGAAATCGGTTCTGCGTCATCGAGTGGGATTGTACCTCAATATCCAGTTGGAAGAACGTATGCACAAACTTATTTGTCTTCAACAAACAGAATCCGTGGGAAATCTTTAATTAGGCTCAATAAAAACTGCACATACTACGTTTCTTGCGATTTTACTAAGTACGATGTTACCACGGAAACATTTGATTCGGATGGTCTGTCTACTGCTACAGTAAGTCCGCACAATGATTGGCATTCTCAGGCGTATTCTTTTAGCGGGGCTGATAATGTAGCAATTTTGGTTAAGCTAAAGAACAACGGTGAAATGTCTTCTTCTGATTTTGATGCGGCTAAAGTTGTTATAAAAATAGGTTCTGCGGCAACTGAATTCATACCGTACCAGCCAGTAACAACAATTCCAATCAACTGGCAATCCGAAGCTGGCATAATCTACGGCGGCACGGTCACGCTCAATGAGGATGGGTCAGCAGATGTGAATGGAAATAGAATTCTTATTACATTAGACGGTTCGTCAGATGAGGATTGGAGCTCGGGATCATGGGGAGCGTCTGCAAAATGGCTTGCGCCGTCCAACCTATACAACAAAATAGTTAATCCAACGTCAACATGGCAGCCCTATGATGCAATAGCAAACTATTTAAGACCGATTGCGCAGTCTGCGAACTGGGATACTAACGACAATTATTTTGCACATACTGGGCAATATATTTATATGAAATGCTCAACAATAGGTGCTCTTAATAATTGGAGAAACTATCTTTCAGAAAATCCTTTAACAATTCTATTTAAGCTTAAGAATCCCGAAACCTACCACTTCCCCAACATCGGTAAACTCAAGGCTTTCCTCGGCACGAATAACATCTGGTCGGATATTGGTGATATAACTGTAAAAATTGCCGAAAAGGGTATAACTGCATTTGAACTTGAACCTCATATTTAATATAGGAAGTGACTTATTTGTATACTGGCTATAAAGAGTTTGTTTACTCTGACGATTCTATGGCTGAGTTTTATACTCATCCAGAATAGTTAGCCCCACAATTTATTGAAAACGAGTATTTATTAATTAGTGACTTAGATGGAAAGGTAGTTGATAAGTACTGTTTTTAGAATGGAGAATTTAGAAAAGTAAAATTTCCAACTATTAGTAATAAATATACAAAAACAATTAAGCCTCGTAATGATCAATAGACTTTAGCACTAGATATGCTTCAAGATAGAAAATCAAAAGTTAAACTGATACGTGGTGTATATGGAAGTGGTAAATTCTTTGCCACCGTTTAAAGTGATTTAAATGATAAAATATCTCGTGAATTGCTGGAAGCCTAAGTCAATAAGATATGGTAATCAGCAGCCAAGCCGTTATACGGAAGGTTCAACGACTATCCCAATTGGGAGTAGGGTATTAACCCGAAGTGCGAGACAACTCATAATTGCCAATATTATTTTAGAAGGAGGTGAGTAAATGTAGAGACAGTGGACACAAGAACAAAAAGATTATATTATAAAAAGTTATACTATTGATGGTCTTACTTGTACAGAGATTGCTCGTAAATTTGGAGCAAAGTCAGATACCATTAGTAAATATTTAAAATCTTGGGATATAGAAATTAAGAAAGCAAAGACTAAGAATCGTTTATTAAAACAAGATTATTTTTCTATAATAGATTCTCCTACAAAAGCATATTTTTTAGGTTTATTATTTGCTGATGGTAATATTGCTTTAGATCCAGAGAATAAACGTTCGCCGGCTATTAGGATAGAACTATCAGAAGAAGATCAAGAAATTTTAATATTATTTCAAAAAGAATTAAATAGTAATGCTTCTCTAAGATATGATAAACGTAGTGGGCGGCCGCACGGTACATATAGTTTTTCAGTTAGAAGTTAGTAGTTAGCTGATGATTTAGCAAAATTTAATATCGTCCCAAATAAAACTTATGTAGTGACAAATATTGTTTTTCCGGATAACTATTTAATTGATTTTTTACGTGGATATATTGATGGAGATGGATCAATCTTTTATAGTAATAACAGTTGGCATATAAATATTACTGGACATACTGAATCAATTATAAAATAGTTTCAAGAAAAAATTGATTTATTAATTAATAAAAATTCACATAATAAAATTACAAATTATAATAATGTATATAAGGCTGTCTGGAATGGCCAAGATGCAATAAAATTATGTGAACTTTTATATAATAATGATCATATTGCATTAACTCGTAAGCGTGCTAAGGCAATGGCCGCCCAAGAGGATAAAAGAGTTGAAGATATAGTCTAATCCCCTTAATAAATTTCGGGAAACCGAGGGTAGTAAATGAAAGATTTCTTAATGCTTAATCAAGCTTTGGACTATATTGAGTGCGGCCAGTTTGATAAAATTGTTTATATACGTCCAAATGTAACTGTTGCTAATGTTCCAGATATAGGCTATTTAAAAGGTAGCGTCGAAGAAAAACTTGATTGGACTTTGGCACCAATATATGATAAGGTCGGCGGCCGTGATGGCGCGGAAATGCTTATAACCCAAGGTTAGCTTGAGATGGTTCCTTTACTTCATATACGTGGTCGCAGCTTTGAAAATTGTTTAATTTATGTTTGTGAAGCGCAAAATATTACGAGTGAAATTGCAAAATTAATTATTAGTCGAGTTGGTGATAATTCTGAATTATGGCTTAATTCGGATACTCATCAAACTGATAATAAAGTATATGAAAAAGATAATGGAATCATAAAAATGATTGATAGATTAAGTGGTAATAAATTATTTGGTTATGTTTATTTACCAAAGACAGAACGTGGTGAAGTAGCAAACTTAGCTACTCTATTAGATGATTAAATAGAGGGGCATTTACCCCTCTATTTTTATAATAGAATTTGCTTTTTATTTAAATTTATAATATAATAAATATAGAATTAGGAGTGATTAGATGTCAAGAAAAATATTAATAATATGTATTTTGATTTGTCTGATACTTCCGACTTATTAGGCGGCCGCGGTATACGATCGAGAAACTGCGGCGGATCAAATTTGGAATTATTTAATGGATGAAACTTAGGATGAAATAATATCTGCTGGAATTATGGGATATTTTAAAAGAGAAAGTAATTATAAAGTTGATGCAATCCCAGGATGGATATTAAGAAAAGATGATATATGTTAGCCCTTTACAGAAAATTTATATGAATTAAATCGAAAAGAATTCGTATAGGCTATATAGAATGTAGGTGGCTATGGTCTTGGTTAGTGGTATTCAGCTTGTTATTTATTAGATTTCTATGATTATTGTAAGATTTATGGGTGTAAATATGATGACATAGAAACCCAATGTGATTTTATAATTTGGGAATTATAGCATTATAATCTTTGGGAGAGACTTGAAGAATAGACAGATCCATACTATGCTGGATTATTAATTGCTACTTTATATGATGGTGCTTCTGAGATAGGTAGATATACTATAGCTAGTATGAGTAAAATAATTTATGAGGAAAGAGTAAAATGACAACTATACAATATTATGACTATTGTGATTTATATAGAGTATGGGAAAATGGGCGTATGAAATATTGTACTTTAGAAGAGGTATTATATCTTTTATCCAAAAAAGAAGGGGATGTTGATCTTGAAGAATTGGCTCGTCCGCGGTGATACACACGGTAATTTTAATTGGATGTGTAATGGTTGCTTAGATAATTATAACTCAAAAAAAACAGCAATTATAATTCTTGGAGACGCTGGATTTAACTTCTATTTAAATAAAACAGATGAACGAAAGAAAAAAGAAGTTAATGAACGCGGTTATACTATTTATTGCGTGCGTGGTAATCATGAAGCTCGGCCGCAAGATATACTTGGTATGCTTGAAGTTTTTGATCCAGAAGTAAATGGATATGTATATCTTCAAAATGAATATCCACATATTCGCTATTTTAAAGATTATGGAATTTATAATATTGATGGATATACTGTTGGTGTAATTGGTGGGGCTTATTCCGTTGATAAATGGTATAGGTTAGGTCGTTTTGAAATTCAGGATAAATTTGATATAGACTATACCAATGCTAAGAAAACTGGTTGGTTTTATAATGAACAGCTTAGTAGCAAAGAAATGAAAGATGCTTCAAGACTTTTTTCTGGAAAGAAAATAGATTTTATTATGTCCCACACTTGCCCATATTCATGGCGGCCGGTTGATATGTTTTTGCCACTAGTAGATCAGTCTACTGTTGATAATTCTATGGAACTTTGGTTGGATGAATTAAAAGATCAATGCGAATGGAATATCTGGCTGTTTGGCCACTATCATGCTGATCGTGCAGAGCGGCCGCACGTTGAAATGTATTATCATGATATTGAAGAACTTGAAGTTATTTATGATAGATGGCGCAGATATGATGCGACTGGGAAGCTTGATTGGTGGATTATAAAGAGTCCTAATTTTGACAATTAAATAATTTTATAGTATAATATATATATAAAATGAGATAGGGGAAAGATATGAGAGATATAAATCGTATCCCACAGATTTTAAATGATTTAAAGAAAATTTGGGAATTGACTCCAGATATTCGTCTCGGTCAACTACTTCTAAACGCGGTTGACCATAATGAAACTACTTTATTCTATATTGAAGATCAAGATCTGATTGACAAAATGTATCATGAAATTTATTCAAATCTTATGAAGGAGCTTAAAGATGGCAAAGCGAGATAAGAATCGTTCTTATGATGATTGGGAAGATGACTGGCGAGATGAAGAAGACTCTAAGAAACAAAGAGATAAAGAGCGCAAGAATCAGCGAGTTCAGAAATATACTAATGCTGAAGATTGGAATGATGTAGAATGAAGCGGGTTGGGCCTGACGATATTATAAAAATTAATGAAGCATATTTAGCTTGTGGAACTTACAGTGGGGCGGCCGCCGCAACTGGTTGGTCTGCTTCCACTGTAAGGAAGTATGTAATTTCTGATTATAAAAGTGAGCAGAAAGTTGAAGCGGCAGATATTGAACTACCACCTATTGAAGAGATAGCAGAAAAATTGCCGCCCTGGTATGATATTACTTGTTTGACGCCAGAAGAAGAAAAAGAGATTAAAAAGCTCTGGGGAGAAATGCTTATATGAAGTCTTACTTTGTATATAGAGAATCCAGTAATAATGGGTGGACTATTTGTCCAGTTTGGGATGAATTTTGGACAGAAGGTAAACCCATTACGGGCAGTTTTAATCTTTTGGCCTGTAGAATTAGTGGTTTAAGTTGGCCGCAATGGTTAAGGTATTGTAGGCAGAATGGGGCTTCTCTCTATGGGAAAGGTCATAAATACGTTTCTGCTGTTTGGAAAGAACCCAATAAAGATTTCTTAAATAAATTGAATCAAAGAGCTAATGAACTTGCGAAGATTATTAATTTTAAGGAGTTGAATTTATAATAGATAAGCAAGTCTTTAAGAAAACTGGCGAAGAGCTCCAACAGTTTTTGGAATTTAGAAAAAAGGGATATTATCTCAAAAACAAAAAAGGCAAAGGATCTTACGATAGGTCAAAGTTTAAGAAGGGAGAATAGGATGCCATCAGTAGAATTATGTCCGAGATGTAATCAATTACCAAGTGTTAAATTTAAACGTAGTGGACTTAAACATATTTGTGTTGTAAGTTGTGCTAATCTTGGTTGTCCTTTCTTTTATCCAATTGTTATGACTGGTTTTAATGATGAGAAAGTTATGCAAAAGGCAATTGATAGATGGAATGAAAAAGTAAAGGAATATAAGAAAAAAGGGGAGTGATGTAAATGTCCTTGAAGATTCTCTTCTTGGATATTTAGTTGATGGTGTACTAAATAATAATTTGACACGTACCATAACATTTGATGGATGGTGTTTTATTGATGATTATCTAGTTGAACGTTTAAAGCATATAATTGATGCCACGGGCGCTAAGATCGTATTGAGTTCTACATGGCGAGATGGTTGGAATAGAGAAAATGAATCTGAGAATAAACCTTATTTTAATCAGCTTAGAGATAAACTCAAAGAATATGGTATGGAAATTTGGGATGCTCTCCCAATGCCTATGCGGCCTAGTCGTGGTACTGCTATTGCTGAATGGTTTGAACTACACAAGGATTTGGATATAGAGTCTTTTGTAATTCTAGATGACTGGAATGATATGGGTATATATAGAGATCATTTTATCCAAATAAATGGTGGTATTGGTCTTACCGATGAAGATGTAAATGAAGCAATTTCTTTTTTGAATGGCGTAAAGTAAAAATTTGATTTTTTTCAAAATTTATTATATAATATATATGTAAGATAAAGAAAGGGGATAAATAAAATGTTTGATGATTTTGATACCATGCAGCAAGTTGAAGAAATTATTCCCGATGAATATGATGATTGGTGCCGTTGGGTATATGGCGGTGCTTATCGAGAAGAAGAAGAAGATTAATAGACTTAATCTATTGCCATTATAGTGCCATCGACTTCTGTGCAGAGAAGTCGTGAGGAACTGCACATCCAAAACGTGAGCAACTACGTTAATGAGAGCGCCGGACTCCGCGCCCGTCGAGGCGGAAAGAATTGGGTAAAAATCACTAATTCCCAATCACCAGAACATAAGGGCATATGGAATGGTAAATGTGAGTTTATATATACTGGGGTGACGGGCAGTATAATCACACCGTCAATAGGATTTCTCTTTAATATAAAGTAACCAATTATGGAGGTAATGTGTATGAAAGTGTATAAAGAACTCCAGACCGAGGAAACTCCGATTGGCTATTATGGCTCCTGAGTAAGAGCTTAAACTACTCTATATATTGCGGTGGTGGAGCAATGGTAGCTCATAAGTCTCATAAACTTAAGACGATGTTCGAATCATCCGACCGCAACCACTACTGTTCATTTTTAGTACCTCCTTTCTTATAAATAAGACTCATTATGGGGAACTATTTCACTGTTACTGACCAAAAGGTAACGGCGGCGGAAATAGCTATGAGAATATACGCTACCCTTAATATAATTTTGGAGATAATTATGAGCTACTTTGCATCAAATAAAGATGGGAAACTTGTTGAAATAAAAGATATAGATACGATCTGTAAGAATCTTAGAGATACATATGAAGGATTAGAAAATCAAGTTGAATATTATAGGAAAAAGTTAGAAGAATATAATAAAGACTCAGAGATTCAAAAATATAAAAATAAAATTGACGAGCTTTATTCTCGCAGTTTATTGCTTATGTCTGATAAAGAAGCAAAGGCAGAACGTGATTTTCGGAATAGACACTACGAACAATGTGCGCTGCCGCTGAATAGTAAAAGTGCTGGTAATACATATATTTATGAACTTACTGGAACTGGTTTAGGTACTTGTATAAAAATAACTTGCCCTATCTGTGGCCAGTCAGAAGATATAACAGATATTGATAGTTGGTAAAAATATCCAAGTGAAAGCCGACCTCGAGGGGAGGAAACGAGAAAAAATGTCCTCATCGTTCTAGACACCGAAGAAATGCGTTAATAGTAGCGCGCCGAGGGGAAAGTAGGATATTTATATATAATTAAAGGTACATACAGCAATTTTATTAATTCTTGATTTTATAGATGAAATTATAAATTGTTATTATAATTATGGTTAATCCGTGAAAATCCTTTTCTTATTTAGTGCCTTGTTTTGTAAGTAATTGACGATGGCTTCTGAACTCCGAGGTCCACCACCATGTATCGAACGGTCAAAAAGCATGGGAACTCCAGGGAAAGAACTCTGTAAGCATAGGTTGTACTATGCGCCATTCAGAAGAAGAACTATTGAAGAATATAGTTCTTCTTTTTATTTTTGACTTTTTTAGATTTTTATGTTATAATATATACAGAAAATGAGAGAAGGGAGAATAAAAATGAAGCTCTGGATTGATGATATGCGTCGGCCGCCCGATATGAGTTGGCTTTGGTGCCGGACTGTTAATGGAGCTAAATCAGTAATTCGTACTTATGAAAGTAATATGCGGGATGATACTATTATAATTGATCTCGATCATGATGCCGGCGATTACACCAAAGATGGTGGCGACTATATTGAGATTCTGAACTGGCTTGAGCGCGAAGGCATTGTTGATACTGGATACTTTTTTCATATTCATAGTCAGAATGTAGTAGGTGTCCAGAATATGCGCGCAATTATTGAGCATAACGGATGGAGGGAAATCTAAATGGCTTGGGAGAAAATGGCGCGTCTGATTGAAGTAAATTATGGTGGTCATGTTGATTGGGATGAAGAGTTCTTTGAGTGTCCCGAATGTGGTGAGCCGATCTATAAGTGTGATTGGCAAGAGGAAGACTATTTTATGGGACATCCATATTATGGCACATTTTATTGTCCGGTTTGTGAGAGTGTGATTGATTAAAGGTGGAAACATGAATTGTAAATACTGTTATGAAGACAGGGACGGATTCGTGGTGCCGATTGAGAAGAACGGGCATGCGTTTATCTTCTTTGGGGTGGGTGGCTATTCACTGGCCTTAAAGGCATGTGGGTGGCATAAGGATGTACTGATCAACTTCTGCCCGATGTGCGGAAGAAGACTCAGAGAGTTGAAGGAAGAATAAGTGAAGAAATAAATTAAATTTTAAGGAGGGCGGCATGTCTCGTTCATACAAAAAGAGTCCATATTGTACCGATGGTCATCGCCGCAGTACGAAGGAAACAAAACAGATTGCTAATCGTTGTGTGCGGCGACGCAATAAACGGATAACTCTTGGATATTTAACACGAGAGTCACGATATAGAGACATTCTAACTCTTGATGGTATGTCATACAAGAAATTTTTTTGCTCTTATGATATTCATGATTATGTAACTCGTTGGAGTAAAGCTGAAGCACTTCATGATTATGAACATCCTCGTATGTTCTGGATACAATATAAAGACGGAACTGGCGAATGGTGGAGTAGATGGCTAGAGTATGATAAAAAGCAGTTTTTAAATTACTGGGCGAAATGTTATAGGAGAAAGTAAATGATTGAAGGACTTTATAAATGTTTTGAACACTGGGGCCAACGCGGTGGAGTATGGGTAATTTCAGATACTCATTTTGGTGAAGATGATCTTAAAGCTGCATTTAGTATGCGGCCCGATGATGAAACTCTTTTAAAAAATATTAACTCCAAAGTTGGTAAAGCTGGAGTCCTTATTCATCTTGGTGATGTCGGAGATTTAGATTACGCGCGGCGTCTTAAAGGATACAAGATTCTTATTATGGGGAATCATGATCAGTCTGCTACCAAATTTGAAGGTATCTTTGATGAAATCTATCAGGGGCCGGTCATGGTAGGAGAACGGCTTTTACTTTCTCATGAACCGGTTGATATTGATTGGGCTTTTTGTTTGCACGGGCATACGCATAATTTATGCGTCCGCCGTCCTAATCATTTATGCGTTTGTGCAGATGTAACTGGTTATGCTCCCATTAATTTTAATGAATTTATGAAAAGCGGGTTACTTAAAGAAGCCACACCATTGCATCGTTTTACGATTGACAAAGCAACCGAAAGAAAGAAGAAAAAGTTGAAAAATTAAGAATTTTATAGTATAATAGATATAGAAAATAAGAAAGGAGAACGATATGCTTAATAAAGATAATCAGAGGGAACTCTGTTATGTAGTGACCATTGATGAAATTCGTCCTATCCCTAATTATGATCGAGTTGAGCATGCTCGTGTTGGCGGCTGGTGGGTGATTGTTCAGAAAGGCCAGTTTAACGTTGGTGATCCCGCGATTTATTTTGAGATTGACTCCCAGGTTCCGTATGATAAGGAATGTTTTGCGTTTCTTGCGAAGCGGAACTATAAGGTAAAGACGCTTCGTATGTGTAAGGTAATTTCTCAGGGTCTTCTTATGCACGCAGAAGATTTCGGATGGAGTATTGGATATGATACTGATGATTCTTCTGGAAATGTTCCTTATATTAAGGACAATAAGGGAGAGTGTCACTATGCCAATGGTGAGTCTCGTTTCCTTACTGAAAAGCTTGGTGTAACTTATGCGGACGCAGAGGATAATCAGCGTAAGGCTCCTTCTGTGGATAAGTATAAGAAGATGGCTCAGCGGCATCCCAACATCTTTAAGAAGTCTTGGGCGCGCTGGCTGATGAAGCGCGAGTGGGGCCGTAAACTCATGTTCGTATTCTTCGGGAAGAAGAAAGACAAAAAGAATGGATGGCCAGAGTGGGTCGTAAAGACCGATGAAGAGCGTGTTCAGAATATGCCTTGGATTCTGGAAGATGAAGGGGACTGGATTATCACTGAAAAAATTGATGGTAGTTCTACTACTTTCACAATGAAGCGTGGCAAACGTGGCAAGAATGAGTTTTATGTATGCTCTCGTAATGTATGCTTCGATAGTGTTGATAAGCCTTGTTATTATGATACTAATATTTATTGGGAAATGGCGCAGAAGTATGACATGTTTAAAGTGCTGAATGAGCTTCTTGAACGGATGCCTAATGCAGATTGGGTTACGATTCAAGGGGAAACTTACGGCGCGGGCGTGCAGAAACGAGATTATAGTCTTACTGGGCATGATTTTGCCGCATTTAATCTTATTACTTCTGATAAAGGCAGATGGAATAGTAATGCGATGAAGAATCTTCTGGAAAATGGATTCAATGTTCCTTGTGTGCCAGTAGTTGAATCTTCATTCTTCTTTAATCAGCTCGATCAGCTAAATGGAGAAACTCGTCTGGATAAGATTCTTACTCTTGCAGAAGGTAAGTCAATGATTGATGGTCTGCCCCGTGAAGGCCTTGTGTTGAGAAGTGTTGATGGAACTCGGTCTTTCAAGGCTGTAAGTAATAGCTTTCTGCTGAAATATCATGGGTAATTATTAGATATTTTGCAGTTGTTTCTGGATTGGAATAATCGTAATGACAATTGTATATAAGGATAGAGAAAAGTAATTTGACTTTTCTCTATTTTTATATTATAATATATATATAGAAAATAAAGAAAGGGAACATTAATTATGCCATCTAAATTTTATGCAGTCGTTACTTGTGAAGGAGATACTCGTTGGTATTTCCGCACATATGAAGAAGCTAAGGCATATGCAGTATCTTTGTTTAAAGAAGATTATGACGCAACTGATCTTGAAGCTATGGCCGAAGCTCTTGATAATGGTGAAGAAGTTGATGATACATGGATTGAAGATTGCTACTTCAATAGTTACAAGGAGGGTTAATTAATGTCTGTTCATTATAGTTCCAGATTAGGTTATGGTTTCATTGTTCAGCGGCAAGAATATCGTGAATTTCCAGAAGAGAAATTCAAAAAGTTTCAGGAATCTGACTATGCTTTTGCGATTGATGGATGGGACCCTGATAACTCTACTTATTTCTTTGGTCTTATGATCTGGCACGCAGATCCTAGTGAATATTTTAGGGTGCCGCCTGTGACGCCTTATCCTCATGAAGATTTGATGAAGATGATTGATGAATATAAGTCTTTCTTTCCTGGTAAAGAACCTTATATGCCTCATAATTACGTACTCTCGTGTGTTGATTAAAGGAGAAATTAAAATGACCGTTTACGAAAAGATTGATCGTGTTCTGAAACAGCATGAAAACTATAAGTATTGTGAGCGATCATTGGATTCTATTGCTGATTATATTGACTGGGCATGGAAATGGCGTAAAATTAGTAGAGAAGAAATGGAAAGCGCGGCGGACCGAGTTTGTGAGTTGTATGCGCGAGAACTGAAGAAGGTGGCTGATGAGAATGACACGTGAAGAATTTGATAAGTGGCTTGAGTCGGTTAAAGAAAAAGAGCCATTTTGTCCTTTTGAGTGTGGTTATTGTGATGTTGCATATAGTGAAGCTTGCTTTGAATGTCAAGGAAAGGATTTGAGATTTGATGGATAACAAAACTCTTTGGATTATGTGCGGGGCGCCCGGCTCAGGGAAAACTTGGTTTGCAAAAAATAAGTTGTGTAATGGGCCGGGATGGTATTATGTTTCACGAGATGAAGTACGTTTTTCTCTCTTAAAAGATGAAGATGATTATTTTAGTAGAGAAGACGAAGTATTTGATTTGTTTATTAGTAAAATTGTACGTGGTTTTTATGAAGAAGGAGTTTATAATATTGTCGCGGATGCAACTCATTTGAGTTGGGGTTCTCGAAAGAAACTTCTTAATGCTATTAAGTTTTATATGGGCTTTCGTTGGAAAGAAGAAGAAATCAATATTATTCCAGTTGTGGTATATAGTGATTATGAAACTATAGTAGCACGCAACGAAGAACGTGATGGGCGCGCCCGTGTACCAGAAGACGCACTTAGAAAAATGTTTAAAGCTTTAAGTGATCCTTATCGTGATCCGTATAAATATACAGCAATTATGAAGGTGGATAATTCATGATATATTTTACATCTGATTTTCATTTTGGCCATGATCGCGAGTTTATTTATGGCCCACGTGGATATAGTAATATATATGAAGAAGCAGAAGATTTAATTCAAAAATTTAATAGCGTTATAACATGGGAAGATACGGTCTATATTCTTGGTGATTGTATGCTGAATAATGATGAATTTGGGCTGAAATGTCTGCGACGGCTCAATGGATTTAAATATATTATTGTTGGCAATCATGATACTATTTCACGAGTGATGAAATATCAAGATAGTGGTATCTTTATGTCTGTTGACTATGGCGGCCGCCTACATCATAATGGCTGGACGTATATACTTTCACATTATCCGCAGATTACAGAAAATTATCAAGACCGCCATAAGGTCATAAGTCTTTGCGGTCATTCTCATACTAAAGATCCATTCCTTCATTGGGATAATGGACTTATTTATCATGTTGAAGTAGATGCACATGATGGCTATCCAGTAAGTATAGATCAAATTGAAAGTGATATACGAAAGAAACTTAATATTTGATTTTCTTTTAATTTTATAGTATAATATATATAGAAAATGAGAAAGGAGAGAATTAAATGTCCTTTAAATCCGAAGTCATCCAGTGGCTGTGTGATAATGGATTTCCAAGTCTTAGTGTTGAAATGAATAGTGATTTTTATTATTCAACTGGTGAAGATATTGATTTTAATTATGTCGGTGAATGTGTAATTAATATTGGTATAGATCGTTTTGATGAAATTGATAAGTGGTTTGAGCAATTTCTGTATGAATATGGACTTGAATGGATGGATCTGGGGCGAGTTCTTCCTTTTATTCATGAGCTAGGGCATTATAATACTGTTTATAGTTTTAGTAACTCTGAACGTCTGGCAATGTATTATAATAAGTTTTGGATTTTCTCTGATGAAGATACGACCATGGAAGAAATGTTTAAGTATTGGGAAATGCCAGACGAATTTGCGGCCAATGTATGGGCAGTAAATTTTATTAACAAGAACATTTCAGAAGTAGAGCGACTGGTCAATATATTTCTGAAATATCAGATGATGTGAGGAGTGAAATTAATGCTGCGAGATAAGAATAGTGTCATAAGTCGTAAGAAGTATCAGAGAGAAGTAAATAGAGTTGTAAGAAAATGGAACCAGTTTGTCAAGAATGATTGGCTTTGGGATGGCCGGTTTGTACTTCGTCAGTATGCGGCATATTTTTGGCCCTTTGAAGATAAGAGTGGTGCAGAATTTAGTGTTTGGTTAGAATTTACCGATACCAAGACGGGCGCGACAGAGATTAAGAATTTTAATAACTATGATCTTGACTGGCATCTTGGTGAGTGGATGAATAAATGTATTACTGAGTATTGGAAGGTATGGGATGAAAAGCCGAATCCGAATGAACAAGCGCGGGCGGCTGGTAGAAAACCAGAGGAGGTGTTATAATTGGGTTTGGATAATGGCGTGATTGTACGTGGTGTAAAACGTAAAGACTTGCCGCGGTTTATCAAATATCCTTTTGAGAAGGATTATAATGATGGTGTAGAAGTATGCTATTGGCGGAAGTGCTGGGGACTCCGTAACTGGTTTTTGCGGACTGCTTTCCCTAATAGGCCAACAGATAAGTGGGAATTTAAATGTGGAATGAAAGAGATTACCTATCTTTGGCGTATTATTATCCACTATTTGGAAAACCCTAAAGATTGGGACGACTCAATTTGGGATTTTGACGAAATCAAATCAATCCTTAAAGAGCAGAAGCGAAATCTTTTCTGGCTTAGAATCTGGATGAAACTACATCCAGATGTAGAGGTGATATTCTATGATAGCTACTGAGAAAGCACCGATGTTGTTTAAGTATACGGTTAATTATTTTGATAATGAATTAGATGAACCAGCAACCGAATCTGGTATAGTTGCGGCATTTTCTTATGGCTGGGCCGCCGACTACATAGTACATCTATATGGTTCTGATAGCGTTATTGGAATTGAACTTTACGAAACTATAATTAGTTTGACTGAAGATGACTTAAAAGAGACATTTAAATAAAAATTTGATTTTCACATAATTTTATAGTATAATATATATAGAAAGTGAGAGAGAAAAGATGCATTAAGTATCTCTCTTTTCTCCGAGTCGAGACACCAATGGTTCTCGGTATCAAAACATGGAGTTGACTTTTCAGATGATATGGCATATACCTCAGTAGTTTCAAAGTGAAAACTAAAGATGAGCTATGTTCGCATCGTTCAAGGCAGGTTTAATCTGCGATAAAGATGGTAAAACCTCCAACTTTGCAAAGCGGTTTCGCTTGACCGCGCTGTGGCGGAATAAGCAAGTTACAAAATAAAAAGTCCAGCTCGGGCAGTGGTAGCCTGTCCCTTCGTCAGTCGCCATAGGTTGAGGTCATGATAAAGACTTATGGGATGAGCCAAAAATAAATCCACCCAAGGGGGAAATATGGCTTGATCGAGTAAACTGGAAAAAAATGTACGGTATAAACAAGTGTAAGCGGCTTAATAGAAGCAACAATACTCTATTAAGTGTCCATAAAGGATAGGTGGTTTGTTTAACAGTAGGGGAGTTGTCCTTGGCCGATCTCTAAAGTTCTCACAGGTCCAAGTTGAAATGAGAAGAATCCAATGTAAAATGGCGGTAGGCAAGTATAAAAAGCCGTGAAGAAAATAATGCTCAGGAAGGGGACACGAGGAGAGAGAACTCCCGAACGTCTACGTTATGAAGCGCGAGTAGATGTACAATAACATCTGTGCGACCCTGATGAGATGTGCGTGATTGAGTGATTGCTTGGTGCAGACCGAATCATGACTGCACGCCCGCCATTTAAATTATGTGGATGTAGCTCAATTGGTTAGAGCCGGCGACTTATAATCGTCAGATGCGGGTTCAAGTCCCGACGTCCGCACCATTAAGATTAAAAACTTGAAAAAAGTGTAATTTAATGATATAATATATACATAAAGTTAAGAAAGACAGCTGAACTGCAAAATATTTTCTTGAATGAAAATATAACAAGAGTGGAATAATAATCCACTGCCATGAGAAAACGCTTATTTTATAGTGATTCTAATTTGTAAGCCACCGCTAAGGCGAAAGCTAGGTAATCAAAAGGAATTAGCTGTCTTGTATATGGCTCCGTAGTTCAGCAACGAAGAATACGTGCCTGTCACGCACGAGGTCGTGGGAGCAAAGCCCACCGGAGTCGCCAACTGAGGAGAGTAAGCGCTCGAATTGACGAGCTACTACACACGACAGGGTCAGTTGTGATTCTCCGCATAGGAGTAGTTGCCCTATGTACCTATATAAATAGCAACTGATTTTTGGGGAATGGGACTGCTTGGAGTGGTCATCCGCCTTGCACGCGGAAAAACAGATGGGGTCGGTGCCCATATTCTCCACCATAGAGATACATGCAGCAAATATAAAGTGGATAAGTAAATGTTATTTGTAGACATAAACGAAAAGGTTCAAGTCCTTTAAATTTTCTGTATCTCGTTTTAAAATATATTGCTCAGTAGCTCAGAGGCAGAGCGCACGCCTGTTAAGCGTGATGTCGAGATATCGTAATTCTCCTGGGCAGCCATAAGACACTTTAACAGCAATTTTCACGCGGGTTCAATTCCCTCGATGAGCGCCATGAATAGCTTGTATTGGATTTAGTGTCTTGTTTATATAGCTCGGTATGCCTAGTAGCGAGGGCAGCGCGCTGTAAACGCGTAACATAGAAACATCGTTGGTGCGAGTCCAACCCGAGCTACCATAAAGACGTATACAGCAAACTCTTCTTTAAGAAGAATATGGGTTCGATTCCCATAATTGGAGTGTTCCAATTTAGCCAAACGGTTAAGGCAGCAGTCTGATAAACTGTGAATAAATTTTATTACGTCTTGTTAATATGCGGGCGTGGTGGAATAGGTAGACACCACAGACGCTAGTGTCCAGTGACAATTAGCTGGGGCAGCACCAGTGTCTAGCACCATTAAAATCTGTTGGGCTTTAGCCCGTGCCGGTTCAAGTCCGGCCGCCCGCACCAAGTAAAATACTCCCCGAGGGGTATGGTAGAAGAGGAGCGAGATTGATAGGTGCCTTATATGGATAGTCAATGTGGCTGTGTAGGGGAGTATCTTTATAAAAGGAGAGTAAAATGACAATTCATAGATGCGATTTATGTGGAAAAGAAGTCGGCGTATAGTTTAGTATTACTGTTAAAATAGATTCTACCAATCCAGCGACAAATGTTTATGATTTACTGAAATATCAAGGTATTTATGATATTTGTGGCAAATGTTTTAAAAGTTGGATTGATGAAAAAGTTGAATAAGCGCCATTAGTTCAGTTGGAAGAACACTACACTTTTAATGTAGGAGTCCGCAGTTCAAATCTGCGATGGCGCACCAGCGAGGCTGTAGATAACCGGGCGGTTCGGCTGCTAAAGTCTACTCACCCTACAGGGGACGGGCAAGATAATAGTCCTCACTTTATGCCCGTGTACCCAATGTTGGCAAAGGGGACTCTCTGCTAAGGAGTTAGGAGCAGTAATGCTTGAGTGTGGTCGGCACACACCGCGGGCGCCACAAGAGTCCAAGACTGGGTCAGTACCAGTAATACCGGTTGTTTAGTGTAATGGTAGCACGGGACTCTTTTATTTGCCGTCGTACCCTAATGGTAAGGGCCTGGCCTTGAAAGCCATGAGTAGGTGAAAGTCTATCGGGGTTCGAATCCTCGCGGCGGCGCCAATAGGAGATAAGGATATTTTATGAAATATATTGTAAATAATGATATTTATAAAGAAACATGCTCTCATTGTAATTGTAATTTTATTTTTTCTGGAAATGAAGCTCAACATATTTCTTCAAATATTAATGAATACTATATTATTCATTGTCCAAATTGTGGATGGATGATTGAAAGTAAATTAAAAGATATGCCAGCGTAGCACAGGGGTAGTGCAATCGCCTTGTTTGTCAAACTTTATAAAATATAACATGGAAAATAATTTATCAACCAAAGCAAAAGGGAATCTTACTGAATTATAGTGTATTACTGCTTTTTATGAATTAGGATACCAAGTAAGTATCCCCTATGGCGAAAATTCTCGTTATGATTTTATAGCTGATATTAATGGAAAATTAATACGAGTACAAGTTAAAACTGCTTCTATATGTAAAGATAGTGAAGGAGCAATATGTTTTTCAACTCGTTCTACTCGTACTAATAGTACTCAAAATATTTCACATTCTTATACTAAAGAGGAAATTGATTATTTTGCTACTTATTGGAATAATAAATGTTATTTAATTCCAATTAATGAAACTGCTTCTACTAAAAAAACTTTACGATTTAGTCCACCTAAAAATGGACAAACTAAAGGAATTAAATTTGCAGTAGAGTATGAATTAGCAAAACAATTACAAATAATTATGGAGGAATAATAAAGTATTGACGAACAAAGCGATAGGTCGTGAGTTCGAATCTTCACCGTTGGCTCCAAAGCAACTGCGGTCTGGATTTTTTACGGCGGTTAGTCAGACTTAAAAGAGGAAACGCAGCTCAAACAGTTGTCTTGCGCGCGGGATTGGTGTTAGTGGTAGCATCGGTGCCTTCCAAGCATCTGGGGCCAGTTCAAGTCTGGTATCCCGTTCCAAGTAAGTGAGGAATAAGCAATCAACAGTGACTGCTACTAGTTAAATTATGCATAAAAGGATTAGCCTTTCCAGAAAAGTTTGTGCCTGTACAAACGTAATGGTACTGGTTCCGATGCCACAGATCATGGTGCATAAGCCAGCTTTAATATTAGGAGTTATTATGGATAAAACTTATTGGTTTATTACAGTTTTTACTAAATTTGATGATAAATATGGTATCAAAGGTGCGCGGACTTGGGGCTTTTATTCTAATAAAGAAGATGCCCTTGATACATTAACTAATAATCGTACAGATCTTTGGGAGCATTGTTATGATTATGCAGTTCTTGAAGCATATCATGAAGGTATTAGTGGTTATGATTTTGAAGAAGGGCGTATTTTCTTTCAATATGATTATGTAGAAAATAAATATTATCCAATAGGACATGAGCCAGAAGAGGTTAAATATTATGCGGGATTCGCGATTGGATGAAGTTATTTTTAATCTAAAATGGCGGATGCACTATCTTATTCGTTTATATATTAAGCATATTCATGATTGTGATAATTGTGGATATTTCCGTGGATGCATGTGCGATCATATAGATGAAAACGGGAATTGTCTTGGTTGGAAAAATGAAAATTGGTATCCTTTAAGAAATTATTTTTATAAAAGGAAAATTAAAAAGGTTGTAAAAATATTAAAGAAAAATGAAAAATCGTAATTGTCCAAACTGCGGCGCGCCGTATGATATAAATGAGTATAAGTGTCCTTATTGCGGCACCTTATATCTTGATCTTTCAATGATTGATTTTGATAATCAAACTCCGTTATTTCTTTCAATTAAACAACATGGAGCAATAATCACTCAAAAGGTTTTACCACAAACCGCTGCATTTGAAATGAATGAAGATACAGTTTATGCAACATCTACTCATGGTAATAAGTTAATGAGTTTCCCTGTTAATAGAAGTTTAGAAACAAATATTCAATTTATCGCTATTCCGATGAAGGATAATGATTTAGTATATATGAAGAAGATTGATATGTAAAATTTGATTTTTCTTTAAATTCATAGTATAATATATATAGAAAGTTGAGAGAGACACAAACAGCAAATTATTTAACATCAATAGAACTTTTAATTCTGAATTTATGTTAAGTGTCTCGTAAATTTAGAGGGCGAAGTGTAATGGTTTTGCACCCTGGTTTTGGGAACCAGTAGAGGAGTTCGATTCTCACGCCTTCTACCATAAAGACACATACAGCAAATATTAAGAGGAATCTTAATGTCGCGGGTTCAACTCCCGTCTCGCCGTTTCGGCAAGTAGCTTAGTAGGTAGAGCGTAAGAATTTTAAATGTGTCTAGTATATAGCCGAGTCGTATAGCGGCCTGTACATGCGGCTTTGACCCGCAAAGTGAAGGATCGACACCTTCCTCGGCTGCCAAAAGGAGAAATAATAATGAAAGATACACATTGTATAGCTGGATGTACTTATCGCATCAACACAAAAGAAGATCTTGATAGAGTTCTTCAAACAGATTGTTTCCTCTTGATAAAAACATATTATGAAATAAAACCTTGGTGGAAGATTGTTTTTAAGCGCAAAGTTTTGTACTATGAAGTAATGTGTATTAATTCAGTTACTATTTCTCTTGGAAATGGCCGGTGATATTACGAGTTAAGTCTCGGTCTTTCGTGGACAAAGTTAACAAAACCACGACGAAGATTCTCAAAATGCTAGGATAATGAGAATTGGGCTATTAATTATTAATGACGGTATAATGAAGATAGATCGTAAGTAGTTATACCAAAAGAAATTGTTCCGCCCAGATGATTGTGATAGGGGTGCGATTACAGCAGAACTAGAGCTGGAGAATGACAGGAAACTATATCAATCTTACTAATAAGTTCTGAGGGCTGGATATAAACCGAGGGATGTAGGTCTAAGTAGCGCAAGCGGAGCTTAGAAAGTAAGAACTTATTAGGACATTTTAGGAATTAAAAGGAAATAACTACAGCCTTGTTAAAGGCCAAGATATAAAGGAGATAAAGGAATATGAATAACTTTCTTAATGGAATGAAGTCTGCAACCAATTACACTTATACTGAAAATGGTGCGCTTACAAGAAAGTCGTCTATGTCTGGACTGCTTGATCTGTTTGGGCTTGGTGCGGCTTATCGTTCTCGTAGCGACAATGATTGTATTGTGCTGTTTCAGAAGGCATTTGCTGAAGATCCTACTTATGCGCTGAAGTGCTTGTTTTATCTGCGTGATATTCGCGGTGGGCAAGGCGAGCGCAGATTCTTCCGTGTTGTGACCAAGTGGCTAGCCGTGCATGAAACCGAAGCAATGCGGCGCAATCTTCAGTATGTGCCTGAGTTTGGGCGCTGGGATGATTTGTATGTGTTTGTCGGCACCAAGCTTGAGCGAGATGCTTTCAAGATGATGGAAGAGCAGATGAAGCTCGACATCACTTGCAAGACTCCTTCTCTGCTTGCTAAGTGGTTGAAGTCTGAGAATACTTCTAGTGAAGAGTCTCGTATGCTGGCAAATAAGACTCGCGCTGCCTTTGGTCTGAACCATCGGCAGTATCGTAAGATGCTTTCTACGCTGCGGGCGCGCATTAATGTGGTTGAGTGCCTTATGAGTGCTGGTAAGTGGGATGAGATCGAGTTCGATAAGATTCCTTCTAAGGCTGGCTTCATTTATCGTAATGCGTTCGCGCGGCATGACATTGAGCGCATGAAGAGCGAAAAAAATGTGGTGTCTTATGAGAGCTTTGTAAAGGATGAGAAGACTACGGTTAATGCCAAGGATCTTTATCCTTACGAAGTAGTTGCTCAAGCTTATAATCTTACTCATAATATGAGCAGATGGGGTTGGAATCGCACTAATATTCCAGAACTTACTGGAGTAGATTCTACTGAACGAGCCGCAATCAATAAGTATTGGGATAATCTTAAAGATTATTTCAGTGGTTGCTCTCTTGATGCTCTTTGCGTTGTAGATACTTCTGGTTCTATGTGGGGAACCGAAGCAAGTGCACCTATTAATGTGGCCATTTCTCTTGGTCTGTATGCGGCAGAGCGTGCACGTGGTCCTTTTGCTGGTCACTATGTGAGCTTTAGCTCTCGTCCTCAGTTGATTGAGACAGTTGGTGTGGATTTTTGTGATAAGGTTTATCGAATCTATCAGACAAATCTTTGTGAAAACACTAACATTGAAGCGACTTTTGATATGCTGCTTAATACAGCAATTAAAAATCGTTGCTCTCAGGCTGATCTTCCTAAGTCTCTTATTATCATCTCTGATATGGAGTTTGATAGTCAGCGCGGTTACTATGGCCATAGAGATAATACTCTGATGGAAAACATTAGAGATAAGTGGGAAGCTCATGGATATGAGATGCCGCATCTTGTGTATTGGAATGTTGATGCTCGTCATGATAATGTTCCAATGACCGTAAAGGATGGAGTTACTCTTGTGAGTGGATTCAGTCCGATTATCTTTGAGATGATCATGAAAGGTAAAACTGGATATGATCTGATGATGGATAAGCTTAATAGTGAGCGTTATGCTTGCATTAAGTAAGATCTGAATAATAGGGAATAGAGAAGATATGTAATATATCTTCTCTATTTTTATATTTGACTTTTTAAAAAATTTATAGTATAATATATATAGAAAATGAGAGAAGGAGATTAAAAATGTTTGCTTGGTATGTACATGGAAATCAAAATGAAGTTGCAGAATATAGCCAAGATGAAACTCTTCTGTGGGAACTGATGTATGAAGAGTTTATGGATTACTTTTATACTATCTTTAATCGTTGTGTGAATTATGAAGGGAAGAGTATTGAAGATGCTCTCGATGAAGCTGTGCGGTGTTCTAATCTAGAATATCTTGAAGATTATGTTGGTGAAGTATAAGAAATTAAGTAAATAGAAAGGATAATCTCATGTATAAAATTGTGATGGTTTCTTGGGGTGGTATTCGTAGAGATATGTTCACTGATCTGACTTATCAGAATGCGCTTGAACTGTGTGAAGACTATAATTGGGTTGTGTGTCCGGATGGTGGATATGTATGGGATCTTGAGATTGAGGAGATGTAATGATGGATTGGAAAGAGAAAATGCAGCAAGGTATGAAACTTATTCAAGAAGCATGTCTCGAAGATTCTCTGAAGAAAGATTGTCATGATTGTCCTTTTGATAAAATTTGCGATGTTCTTGTAGATACTCATTGGAATGATGTAAGCCCATATGGTGCTCCCGATACTTGGGATATTTAATAAAGGAGAAAAGAAATGATTAATTATAAGTCTTTTAAACTGCCTGGTAATGCAAAACTTAGAGTGCGCGCGGATCAAATCGTAGCTACTGTTAGTTCTAAGGAAACCAAATCAATTGACATTTTTGTAAATGGGGTGGCTACTCCTTGGCATCTTCCCATCGAAGGCGCGCCGTCAAAGATTATGGATTATGTTTGGGAACGCCATAATATTGAAGAAGAAGGAGACAATGATTAATGTTCTATGTAGTTGTTAATTGGTACGATGAACTGAAAGATGAAGACGTAATTACTCATTTAATTGTTGTTGCTGAAGATTGGAATGATGCAACTCAGAAAATTACGGGTCGTTTTAAATGGATTAACTCTATTAAGATGACGGAGATTGGAGTAATTGATGATCCAATTATTGAAATTCCTTCTGGTTGTGTGAAAGCTATACTTAAAGAAAACGAATATTAATGGAATTAAAGAGAAAAAGTAATATACTTTTTCTCTTTTAAATTTGCAATTTTTTAAAAATAGTGATATAATATATATAGAAAATGAGAGAAGGGAAGATTGAAATGTTTGAGTTTAAGACTGAAGATCTCGAAAAGGCTCGTAAAATTGTTTCTGTGCTGGAACTTCCGGAAGAGTTCGGATGTGATGACGGTGAATTCGATACTTATCCTATTGAGTCTCAGATTGAAGACGTTGTTGGTGGAGATTTCTTTGTTACCAGCGGTGTAACTAAACTCGTTATTGACGTTGACGATCTTCCTTTTGTAATTAAAATTCCGTTTAATGGTCAGCGCGAATATCTGTGGATTGATGAGAATCATTGCGATGATGGTACTTGGTGTCCGTTTTATCGTGCGGGTGGCAGTTCTAGATGGGATTATTGTGAGACTGAGCTTGAATATACTATTGAAATCCAGAATGAAGGATATGAAATGTTTGTTCCTGATATGATGTATCTTTGCAACATTGATGGATACAACGTGTATGTTCAGGAAAAGGTACTGCCGAGATGTGAGAATAGAAATACTTATGAAGCAACCGATGCTTCTCTTGAAAAGGCAAAAAATTGCAATAGGTATTTTGATCTTGAGTGGGCCGCGAGAGCAATTGATATTTATGGTGTCGATGCTTTTGTTGAGTTCTGTGAATGGGCCAATGATGAGTTGCCGCGGATGATGGAAGATATGCATACGGGTAACTATGGGTATAGAAAAAATGGAGATCCGGTTATTTTGGATCTGAGTGGGTTTAGTGACTAAGGAGAAATTATGGATTCAAATGTTGCTGTAATTATTTTATTTATGGTTGTAATAGCATATGTGTATGCCACAAGTAATAATAGGTGGCGGCACTAATGTATATTATTAAATAGATTTCTGATCCTAGCGCGCGGCCATGTCCATTCTGTAATAGTGTTGTAATTTTAGTATCTGATGTATAGTTTGAAAAGGCTGAAGATGAAGGTTATAAAATAATGTGTAATTGCGGATGGGCTGGCCGCGCTCTACATAAATGGAGTAGTAATAAAATAAAGTTGATAGACGAATGGAATTCTCTTATTCAAGACGGTGAATATTCTGAAATAAAAAATGAATAGTAAAATTTGATTTTTGTGTAATTTCATGATATAATTAATATATAAAATGGTAGGAGAAGTAATGAAAAGATATTTTTATCCAGGGCCAACCGAAGTTCAGTATTTGCGTGATGGTACTTGGAGCAAAGGAATTGCATATCGTGAAGTTGTAATTGATCTTTATAGTGGTTGGCCGCGAGCTATTGAATTAATCTATATGGAAGCTGAAGAAATGGGAATTGATGAAGATGCGGCGATCATAGAAAAGTGTGAGTGGATAGATATTCTAGAATTTATGAATAGTTAAATTAAATATCGCCTCGTAGTATATTGGTTAGTACAGTGGTCTCTAAAACCACATGACTCAGTTCGATTCTGAGCGGGGCCGCCATTGAAAGAAGTGGTATAGATGGCAAGAACACGAGCTCAGATATAAAGAGTAATCTATGGATGATGATGAAAAGGAAAGTAATGATATGAAATATGTGCGGTTTTATGGCGGCAATGGATATTGCGGCTGTGATTATGAAGAGTACGAAAAGTTTGAAGATGAAGTAACTGAAGAAGAAATTGACGAATATTCTAATGAGATAGGTTATGAAAATGCTGAAACTTATGAATATGTTGTTCGTGGATATGATTCAGATTGGGAATCTGAAGAAGAATGTGAAGAATATTATGAAGATGTCCTAAGTTATTGTGGCTGGGAATATTGTACAGAAGAAGATTTTCTAGAAAATACAGAAGGAGAATAAAAATGTTTACAAATTATAAGTATGTAGTTACACCGAATAAGGTTATTGCGCTGTCTTCATATGCCGGCCGCACCGTTCGTGGGATTGCGAAGTGTCATCCTGGTGATACCTTTAATGAGGAAACTGGTAAGGCACTTGCGGCAGCTCGATGTAATGAGAAGATTGCAGCTAAGCGATATGCTCGGGCGCAGAAAAAGTATCTTGAGATGTGTGAAGAGCTGAAAGATTTTCAGACTCGGGCGCATAAAATGGCTGATTATCTTCATGATTCTTATGAAGCTCATAAAGAAGCTAAGCGAATCGTAGCTGAAGTTAGATCTGGAATTGAATCATGACAGTAAAAGAACTCAAAGATATATTGGCTCTTCATAGTGATAATGGATGTGATGCGGCTTAGGTATATGTAGAGATTTAGTTAGCAGATCAAGTCTATATCCAAAAGCCAGTTGAACACGTTCGAATCGAAAACGGTACATATACAAGTGTTTGTATAATAGCGGGAATTAATGGCGACCAGTTAAATTCATGACTCGGCCGCCTTCAACATTTTCTGAAAATTTTCGGAGATAAAATTCTTCAAAAATTTAGAGAGACATCCCTAGATTGTCTACATAAAAACAAAAAGATAGGAAATTAAAATATACTTATAAGTATTTCTATAATTTATACTTATAAGTATTATATTATATATAGATATATATTATACGTATAAGTAATACGTATAAGTATATGTATATATAGGACATATATAAAACGTATAAGTAATATATATAATATATCCCTATAATTTTCCAAAAAATAAAAACATATAAGTAATACTTATATATAAAGGGGACAGCAGAAAAACGTAAACGTAAGTACGTATAAGTATAACTTATAAATATAGGGTATACGTAATACGTATAAATATAGGGGCATCCAGAAAACGTAAACGGAAAAACGTATAAGTATATTTATAAATATAGGGCGCATCAGCAAATATATATATAAATATATATAGTTATACCTATAGATATACGTATAAGTATACTTATAGATATATGTATAAAAATCGTATACGTAAAAACGTATACGTAGAAAGTATAAATGGAATAATGGGGTATTTTGTTCGGGACAAGGTCCGATATAGGGCGAAGCGATTTAGGATAATATATGTATATTATATGTTTATTTTGTGTACCAGCGCACAAATTTAGTATATTTTCAAATTTTTATTTTATATATAATTTTATATATAATATATTTTCCAGAAATTTTTGCAAAAACGTACAGCTTATATATATTTCATATATATATTTTCTATAAATATATCTTAAACTTACCTTCTATATATATTATACCATATCTATATATACCTTGTCAAATTTTCACTTACGAATTTTTACTTTTAAGTATATGTATATAAAAAAATATACGTACTACGTATAAGTAGTACGTATACATAGGGCTGAAGCCCGTTTTGTTTAGGCCTTGATGTAGCCACGCTGGGTTCCCTTGCTGGGGATCTTCACATCGACCTTCAGGACCATGCCGCACTCAACGAGCGGGCGCAGCAGAGACGGAACGCTGGCCGGCTTCACGGTCTCAGTCAGCCCAGCTTCCTCAATGAGCATCGAAGCGGTCTTCGGCTCATTCGCATCGCCCATGACCTCAAACAGAGCGTCACGGAGCGGGGCTTTTGCGGCCTGCTTCTCAGCGGCTTTCTCAGCCTGCTTGGCGCGGCGGGCAACGCCCTGCGCATCCATCTTCTCGATGGCTTCGGTAGCGAACGCGCGCAGCTCATCATTGATCTCAGTGCCGTTAATAATTGCTTCATAGAATTCGCGAGTCTTCATAGGTTTACCTCTTTCTCGTGGTAGGTCACGACCCGTTAATTAAATTTTTTATTAGGGAGAGAGTTTATTTTTTCTTTCTCTCTCACTTTCTGTATATATTATACTATAGATTTTAGTATTTTTCAAATTTTTTCTTTGGATTTCTTGGATTTTTCGGCTTTTTCTCGGGAAATTCTCTCTTTTTCAGCGCGTTTTGCAGACTTTTCTGCGATTTTCTGCTGATAATCGCGTGCCAGAGAATAGCCGTCGTTACCTTCTTCTTCGGATGCTTCCTTCGGAATGATGATGCTGAACTTCACCCAGCGGTCTTCGCCGGCCGCGTCAACAGTGGGAATCATGAGAGTGCCGGCCGCAGTCTGGCAAACATCCACGTCGTATTTCTGTGCCAGGAATTCGGCGAGATCCGCAGTAAAGTTGGCGCGCAGCTGATCAGTGATGTTTTTCTGAGTCATAAATTTTTCTCCTTTAATTTTATTTTCTATAAATATTATATCATAAAAATTTAATTTTGTCAATAGTTTTTAGGATGGCAAAATTCACAAAATTTTATGTCAAATTTTGACTTTTATTGGAATTTTTTCTAAATTGCAGCCGGGTGCAGCTGCAGCTTATAGAATTTTCCAGCTCCAGATGCAGCTCATTCGCAGCTGCACACAAAATTTGACATGGACGCTGCCGCGTATGGGCGGTCAAATTGCGGGAGCGAACGCACGCGCGAGAGACGAAAGTTAGATGAGACTAACTATTCATGGAAAATTCACAAAGTATTAACAGAAAATTCAAAATTTATTAAAAGAAAAAACTTGAAATTTGGAATTTAGACGTGTAACGTCTAAGTTTTGGGAGAAGTTAGACGTGACACGTCTAAAAATAAAATTAGGGAAAATAATTTCCCCTAATCTTTACCAATCGGCATAACCTCGCATATCAGTCCAAATTTCCTCGGCAGTTTCGAACATGTCATGCGCCACCTTTTCGGTGATCGGTCCGAACTCGTTTACGTACTCGTTGAAAGTGTTTTCATCCCAACACTCGACAATGCCGTCGCCGCCATTTTCGTAATTATGTAGAGCAAGTTTATAAAATTCTTTCCAAGTAAGTTCTCTCATTTTTATAACTCCTTTTCCTTTGTGATTATAATATACCACATTTGGGAAAGAAAATCAAGTTCCCTCCTTAGACGTATCACGTCTAAAAATAAAATTTCACCATTAAAATGGTGAAATTCGTTTCCCTGTTTTTGCATCAAATATAAATTCAATGTCGTTATTTTCTTTTAAAGAAAGAGAAATAATTTCAACTGGTTTATTATGTAAATTTGATGTCCAAGTTGGTTTAAAAATATCAATTTGTGTTTTGTATCCACATTTTTCCAAAGCAGATTGAAGTTCTTTAATATGATTAAACATTTTTAACCTCCTTAATATGTATCCAGTCCGAGCATTTCGCCTTCAGCGACACTTATTCTCTCGATAAATTCATACTCTTCAGGCTCAAAACCGAGAGCGCCGAGGATGCGGTAAGCATCGTTCAATGTAGGGCATTCAACAAGGATTTTGTCGCCTTCATTTTCGGAATATTCAGTTAGTTCAAACAGAAAATCATAATCATTCATTTTTTAATTCCTTTCTTATTTTCTATAAAAATTATATCATAAATTTCGAAAAAAGTCAATTATTCTATTTAGACGTAGTACGTCTAAATCCAATTTTGTAAAAAGTAACGGAGTGGTTACACTCCGTTACATTCTGTTTACTTGCTCCACACGTCTTTCCGCATTTTCTTATGCTGTGCCATGCACTTGGCAAAGATTTCTTTTTCAATCAGTACATCCTCGAGGCCGGTGTGATCTTCAACGAAGTCGTTGTTGCTTTTGATATAACGATAGAGGATCTCGGCGGTGGCCCGGACGCGTCCGCGTACCATGTAATCATTGTCCTGGCAGAACTTGATGTAAGTTTTCTGCTTGCAGATGGTGTCCTGCGCCATCTTCAGGGTGTCCCACATGGGAATGCCGTAGGGGAGGAAGTAGCGGCTCTTGGACTTGGTGACATAGCGCAGGGTGTAGTTGGTAGAGCGATAGTCGAAGCGGGCGTTGTGGGCGATAATCGCCTTGACGTTGTACTTCTTGCAGAGGTCAGCCACGTGGTGCTTGGCGGTGTAGATGGAAACGATTTTGCGCTGGCCTGCGGCGATCTGAGCCTCATACATGGGGCGCTTCTCGGCATAGTACGCCGTATTGAAGAGCTGACGGTCAGCACAGAACACGTCATAGATAACGAAGCTGAAAGTCTCATAGACCTTGCCCTGACGGTCATGGATACAGCCGCCCAGGTCGTACATCATGGGGTCGTCGAGGCCGTTGGCGGTCTCCGTGTCAATGGTCAGATAATAGTTCTTGCGCTTGTCGATAGTCATAATAGATACCTCATTTCATAGTGTTAATCAAGTTCGGCGTCCCTTCTTGATTACGTGTATATGATACCATAAAAAAGGGATTTTGTCAATCAGTGGATTTAGACGTATAACGTCTAAGACAAAAATTACAAAAAAGTTACAAGATCTTTCGATCTTGTAACCTTCTGTTTTATTCGGCTTCGGTGGCCTTCTTTTCGGCCTTTTCCTTGGCTTTTGCCTCGGCCTTGGCCTTGCGCTCGGCGGCGGCCTTCTCACGTTCGGCCTTCTTCTCGGCCTTCTCGATCAGCTTGGCCTTGTAGTCCTCGCGCTCCTGGTAGCACTCGTCAGAATCCTTCTTGACCACCTTGGCCACGACCTCAACGAAGCACTCCTCGCCCTCATAGACGGTGGGGAAGTTCAGCGTGTTAGAGTTGACCATGCCGACATCCTCGCCAGCTTCCTCGAGGAAAGCAAACAGGCGGTTGATGGTGAGTTCACGGACAGAGTTAGCAAGTGCAAGTTTCATGGTTTATACCCCTTTCTTATTTGGGACTCTTTCGTTCCCTTCAGTGTCTATATATTACCACAGAATCCGGAAAAATGCAATACCCATTCTTAGACGTGTAACGTCTAAAAGGGTGAGAGTACGGATTTCTACCGTATTTTTTGCTCCCATAGCAAACGTGCTTACATATTACTTAAATATTTGCAACTATTTAAGAATACCGTTATTAAATAGTTTATTAACGTTGCGCACCGTTAATTCTTTTTAATAACGCTTGCACCAACTCTCTTTTGTGATTATAATATACCACAATTTTCGGAAAATTGCAAGAGTCTATTTTAGACGTGATACGTCTAAACCATATTTTTGGGAAAGGTTACAAAATTGTAACCTTTCCGTTTTTTATTTGAGAACAATTTCTGTTTTGTCCTTATTGATACGAATTTTTGAATAATCAAAGTAATAATCTGTCTGTTCCGGAGTCCGCACGTGTAAAGTCTTTTCAACTTTTCTTTCGATTGAACGAAGGGTTTTGTATTCCCCGTCAAGTGTTGCCCCGGCATTGAGGCACGCTCTAAGAATCTTTGCCTCAATTTCCGCATCGTTTAACGCGGTATGTGCCTCGATAAACTCTGTATCATTGAAGATGAACCTGTAAACGGTTTCCGCGGTGGAAGAGTAATTACCTGTTTCGGTGTAATAACCGTTTTCATCACAGAAGGCTTTATAAAGTTCATTGTTTGCGAGGAACTGATGAACATAACCACGAATATCTTTCACGGGAACGGTGTCAAAAGGATTGTTGCACTTGTACCAATCGCAATTGAAAGCAAAAACTTTCTCATCAAAAGAGGAGTTATAAGCAAAAGCAAGTTCAACCTCATAGTTACGAAAGTCTCTGATCATCTGCTGGCAGATGTATCCGAACTTGTCCATTGTGGTAGTGCGCGCCCGCATCGCCGCAACATACAGAGGACGCTTGTCCGCATAGTAAGCAGAAGAGAACAGAGGCAGATTGTGCCAAACCTGTTCCACGACATAGGAGCGGCGGCAGAGGGTAGCCCAGCTTTCGGAATCAATGATAACATAGCCGATGTTATAGCAGAACGGCTTGTCCAGGGACGTGGTTTCAGTGTCGAATACGCAGATTTTCATGAGTGATACCTCTTTCATATAGTGTTCAGTGGGTGTAACTTCTTTTCCCTCCTGACATTATGAATTATACCACATTTTGGGCAAAAGTCAATACACATATTTAGACGTATAACGTCTAAAAGGAATTTACGGAAAAAGTGTAACATTTCTGTTACACTTCCGTTTCTTTTTAGAGATTTTTGAGAACTTCAAAAATTTCCTTTTCGGTGTACGCTCCCTCGCCCCAGGATTCCCTGTTGTGTTCCTCGTCATCGAAGAGGATTCCCTCACCGAAAAGCTCCTTCGGCGTCCCATAGGGAAGAATTTCAATCTTTGAGAACTTGACCGAGCGGAGGTGAGTTTCGAGCCACTGAATTTTGACCTTTGCAACCTCTCTGTTATATTCAGCCGAACCGTTGCGGCTTGTCCAGGAAATCACGTTGACACTGTATCCCTCGCGAGTCAGCTTGTTCAGCAGGCGCGCCAGCCTCTGAAGATTCACGAGCGGACGAGCTTCGGCATACGGCCGCACATCTTCATGCAGTAAGTCCTCAAGCCAACCTTCTACGCCGTAAAGATCGGCAATAGTTCCGTCCATGTCAAAATTGATTGATTTTTTCATTTTATTACCTCCTTCAGTGTCTATATGATATCACATTTTGCGGAAAATTGCAAGAGTTGGATTTAGACGTGTAACGTCTAAATTGGATTTTCGGAGAAAATCTCCGAAAATCTTTTGTAACTAAAGTGTAATTTTTCTGACTGTGAAAAAATGCGGATTTGTAATAAAGACGGCATTTTTGGCTTTGATTTCTTTCCAAGTTTTAATTGCTTCGGCGGCGGTTGCGTGAACACTGATAATATTATAATCATGATCATTAGAATATAAATTAGATTCTCCCGAATAGATGACATAAATATTCATTTGATTTATCTCCTTTCTTATTGTGTCTATATATTACCACAAATTTCTTTATTTTGCAAGTATCCATTTTAGACGTTGTACGTCTAAGAACCAAATAAAAACAAAACGGTAACATTTCTGTTACCGTTCTGTCATTAGTGGTCACTGAGCAAGAGAGTAAACCACCTTGCGCGCCTTGCCGACCTTGGCCTCGGCCTTGGTGACGACGCCGAGAGCAACAAGGGACTTGCACGCGGCGGAAACCTGCGCGGGAGTGATTCCCAACTGCTCCGCGATACCGTCACGGGTGCAAACCTCGGTGGGATTCGCGGCAAAGAAGTTGCGGACGGCCTCGACACGGGCGCGGGCTTCGCGCTTGTCCTTGGTGTCAGAGCTGGCGCGCTTGGCGTTGCGGGTGTCCAGCTTCTCAATGAGCTGACGGGAGGCCTCGTCCATAGCGTCAGAGATGTGAGCGTCAAGAACGGCCTGGAAGTATTCGCGAGTAGTCATAGTGATTTTCCTTTCTGCGCTTCATGCGCTTGCGGTAGGTCGCAACCCTTATTTTGTTTTGTCCCTTTCCCTTGGGACAATTGTATATTACCACAAATTGCGGGAAAATGCAATACCCGTTCTTAGACGTTACACGTCTAAAAACAAATTTTAGAGAAAAGGTTACATTTCTGTAACCTTTTCCCTTTTGCTCACTCCTCGGTCGGATAAGTGTACACGACCTTCGACTTCTTGTCGATCTTCGCCTCGGACCTCACCACGGTGCCATCGACCACAATCGGCTTACAAGCGGCAGTCACCTGGCCCGGCGTGATGCTGAGAGCCTCGGCAATCTGGTCACGGGTGAACGGCTCACCCTGGTGGTCACAGAGGAAGTTAAGCACAGCCTGACGGCGGGCCGCAGCTTCCTTCTTCTCCTTCGTCTCGGTGGTCTTGCGCTTCTCGTTCTTGCTGTCGAGAGCCGCAATCAGCTCCTGCGCCTTCGTGGTCAGCTCGTCAGAAACCTGAGCCTCAGCGATAGCAACATAGAATTCACGAGTCGTCATAATAGGTATCCTTTCTGCACCTTAGTGCCACGGCGATCGGTCGCCACCCTAATTTTTTTCTGTCGGGATTTCGTTCCCTTCAGTGTCTATATATTACCACAAACAACCCCTAAAGTCAACATGGGTTTTTAGACGTAACACGTCTAAATAGGAAAAGATCTCACTCGACGAGTGAGAACTCATTCCCTTTCAACTGTAAAGTTGCAAAGTCAATGTTATGATAACTAAACACGACCGGCTCACCGTTTAGAAGTCGCTGTCCAAGACGCCAATATGACGTGCGTGCGACTGGTTCCATTTCCCATGCTACATACACGGCTTCCTCAATAGAGAGACCAAAATCCTGAAGATCAGAGTCATCTGCGTGAAAAGTCCAAGATTCACCCCAAGAAGCAGAAATAGTGTAAGTTTTCATTTGATTTTACTTCCCCCCCTTTGATGGTACCAATATACCATATTTCGGGAAATTTGTCAATGGGTTGAATTAGACGTTACACGTCTAAATAATATGCGGTTAGTCAAATCCAACCGCAATACTGAACTGAAATGATTATATCATCATAAACGATTGATGTTCCGTTGTCGTTCATGATACAAGCACAAATATCATTTACATACCAGTCTTCAGTATCTTTGAATGACCACTGATTGCCCATGAAGTCTTGGAACGTGACAAGATTTTCTTCTTCATTGACCTCCACCACAACGCCACAAGTTGGATACTCACAACTTGCTTCGGCTTTGGCATGAGTTGGGAATAATACAGACAGTACCACGCAAACGGCCGCGAGAATCCACATAGAAACACAAACTTTTTTCATTTTGGGAAACCTCCTTGTTTCTCTTTCAAATTACGAGTATAGTATAACCGATTTTCGGAAAAATGTCAATCCTACTTTTTAGACGTTTCACGTCTAAACCAGATTTTCGGAAAAATCGAGGGAAAATTTCTTCCCTCGATTTCCGCTGTGATATTTTAGAAAAAAGTAATGAGGAGGAAGTAGTCACAGAAGATTTCCCCGGTTTCCTCGGACACAAACCTCAACTGTGTTTCGTTCTCAAAGTAATAGACCTGCATGCTGTGGTGATGGTTGTATACATAGTGCGTTGCATAGAAATCATTGATGGCGGCCATGCGTGCGGCGGATTCTGTGGAATACGGTACCCCGACATAAGTCTGTCTTCCCTCGAGGTTGTTGCTTCCTTCTTCTTTGACTATGATAACTTTCATTTGAGTTACCTCCTTCATTTGATGGTATAAGTATATCACCTTATGTTTGATTTGTCAATGCGATGACTTAGACGTATCACGTCTAAATAGTTGTCACTTCCGAAGAAGTGACATTTTGTTACCAACCGAAGTCAAAACGGTCTTCCCAGAAGCAAAACATTTGGCAATCTGTAAGACCGATTGAAAAATCGGCTTCTTCCGTCCATTGGAATTCTACTTCCATTTCTACTTCTTCTTTTGTATCGAAAAAATGCTTTTCAATACGTCCATCATCAAATTCAATAATTAATTCAAACATTTTAGTACCTCCGTTAATTTCTTTTCTTTAGGATGTATATAATATACTACTTTTCGGAGAAATTGTCAATCACTCTCTTTAGACGTATCACGTCTAAAACGTTTTGTGAAAAATGGCGGGACATCCGGAGGTAAGATGTTGCCCGCCCCATCGTATCAATTTTATAATTTGAGAAAGTAGTTGGTGGCATTGCCGAATTTTTCCTCTATCGTCATCCGTTCCAACTTTTACCTGGTGATCTCATTTCCCTTGTGGTACTTTTTCCATTTGTTGAACCTTGACTTCCCCTTCAGTGTCTATATATTACCATATTTTCCGGAAAACGTCAATACATGAATTTAGACGTTAAACGTCTAAACAATAGTTTCGGGAAAATTACTTCTCCCGATAACCGTGTTCGACTTCCCAAAAATAGTTGTCGTTTTCTCTCTGATTTCGGGAAATCTCATCTTCGCATTTCGATGCGAACCAAAAGGCAAAAACAATTGCCAGAATTACCAAAATTCCCCAACTAATCGGATTGTCCATCATTTACAGCTTCCTTTCTGATTTTCTATATATATTATACTACGAATTTTAGGAAATTTCAAGCCGCAGCTCACAGCTTCCCAGCTCGCAGCTGCCAATTCCGGAAAAATCCGGTCCGGGCACCATGTCACGGGACTCGGTGCGGTTCCCTCGCCCAGAATCGGGACTGTGGCTTCCCTTCCCCAACTGACGAGGATATTATAGCACACTTTTCGGGAAAACACAAGACCTTGAGTTAGACGTGAACGTCTAACACTATATATTGTGGTTAGTTGGTACTAACTGCGACACGTCTAAATTTAGACGTTCACGTCTAAAATGTATAAATATACATGAATATACATTTGACACGTCTAAAATATCCTGCAGGAGTTAGTGGCGACTAACTTTAAGGCAAAATAAGAAGGCCTCCGGAGAGGCCTCCTTGTTTATCTTGCATAGTGGAATGTGTACCTGTCGAGGTATTCACAATGCCACTTTACCCAATTAATACTCATTTCATAATTCATTCTCTTGCAGATGGGATACACACCGAGGCCTGCGGCTCTGTACAGTTCAACGGCGGTTTTTCTTCCTGCAAGCCTTACCTTCTTGTCTCTGATTCTATCAGCATAGGCAAGCACGGCCTCGCGGGAATCCATGTCAACCTTGTCCCTGAGCAGGAAGTTGTACGTCCGAACGGAAAAGCTCTGAATCATTTTATATCCTCCTTATTTTGTAGAGAGGGAAGCGATTGCTTCCCTCAATCTTCCCAGTAGCCAGGGACAAATTCCCCGGTCAGCTGGTTAATGATAACCACGGAAACGGCGTCATCGTCATAGCCCGCGGCGAAGTAGGCCACGTTACAGAGGCGAAGCGCCTCGCGCAGGGTGCAATCCTCGGCCTCTACAATCTCCTGGGTTTTCTTGTTGGTAATACGTGCTTTAAACATTTTATATCCTCCTTTATAATGTTTCATTATGGAGGCCTCCTCGCGGAGGCCTCCACTTGTCTCAGGCGGGACGCCTGGCCTTCAGCTCCTCGAGGGTAATCTCGGGGAGGCCTGCCTGCACTCGCAGGGCGTTCTCATAGGCGAGGTAGTAGTTGTCAGCCTTGGCCTGGGCGGCCTCTGCCTCGGCCTCATATCCACACCGCCTCCAAAGGTGGGCAGCATAGTCGAGGCGGGCATGTTCCTCGAGGGAATAGTTGCGGATAACATCGTTTTTCATTGTAAATACCTCCTTAATTTTAGCGGTTTCGCTCTTGCTCGTCAGTGCAGGACTTGTACCTGCAGACCGCCTCGGCGGAGGGGAGTTAAAACTCCCCGCCCGCCTCGTAATACTCCTCAAGAGTCATGATACACCGCTCATAACAGGCGTCGATCAGGGCAAAGTATTTTTTGCCGTGAGGCTTATTTTTGCTGTGATTCCAAAAGGTCTGGATTGTGACCTTTTCCTGTCCGCTTGTGCTAACCTTGGAGCGGACAAGCCCCAGCTCCTCGAGCATGTTCAGGAATTCCACACGGTCAAAAATGAAGCCCTCCTGATAGCACACCGCAACACCCTCGGCCACGACAGGGACGTACTTCACATACTTGACCTTGGAGCGGTACAGGAAGTCAAGCTCCCCTGCGCCGGTCTTGTCCTCGAAGCACTTGCCCTTCCTGCGGCTGTCAACCGCGCCCTGTTTGGACACCTTGTCCGCCTGTCCGAAATGCTCCTTGTTGGCGCGCTCAAAGGCCTTGCCCCACTTGCCACAATCAGTGGCCTTGTAAGAGTCGAAAGAATACAGCATGATAAATACCTCCAAAAATCAATTTTTTGTTTTCGCCTTGGCTTTGCTGTCTATCGCCTCGGTTCGATTGTATGATACCTCGCGGAAAACCGAATTGCAAGACCTTTTTTCAATTTTGATGGCTAAAATCGAATCTTTGACGTTTTGCACAAAATGAGGGGGGTTATTGCGGGATTTTCTTGTGCATTTTGCCAGTGGCTCCGGGCGGTCTGGTAACAATTACTACCGAAATAAAATTTCCATTAAAGTAAAATCTAATTTCTATATATTTTAATCTCCCCATCTACTTTATATAAAGAGGTGATATATATGTCTCGAAATCCCTTACGTGGTTTTCAATATCTCAACGGTAACTATGTATATTATCAACGTCTTCGTACAGACGGCTATTATCCTGGCTTAGCTGATGCTGTAAATATACGTTAGTCTCTTCAAGTAAAGGAAGCATCCAATCTTGAATTTATTGCATCTTTCTTTGAAAATGCCGCAGCAAGCGAACTTTAGAAAGAACTCGATCTACTTGTTAAAAAATTCGGTAGCTCAATTTCTGGTTCTTACGAAAACGAAAACTTTGCAAAAGAACTTATAACTGCCTTAAACGAATGTTTAGGAATAAAAAAAATTTTTGAACGCAATCTGGCCCTGATCAAAGAATCTCGAGGTCAAAAAAATGTCATGAGTTTCTTCCCTACCTATTTCCAAAAAGTTTGGGAACGACATAGCGACGAAATTTTTAAAGACACGGCCGCGCTCTTTGTCAATTCCAATAATCTCGTACCCGGGGATGCATTGGCGGAAGCAATAGATAAAAGACTCCCGGATTTGGTAAGAGAAGCCATAATTGATATGTTTAATGCCAAAGTAGAATCTGGCATCAAAGAAAACCGCGATAATTACGCTGACGCTTATAAAGAATTGGCTGAAGCGGTTCAAAAAAATACAAATAGTTCAAATGAATTTGTATAGTCTTTTATTAAGAATTATCATTTAAGTGAGTTTGTAGAAATGATGCGGCAAAGCGTTCAAGATGCGGCTGGTTTTAAATCAAGCTTAAGTAAAGATTTTCATATTAAATCATAGATGGCTTAGCGTGGTGGTATGACTATGGAAGACTTTCGTACTTTCGCCTTTAATTTTGTGGGAGAAGGATTGAGTGCGGCCCATGGGTCAGATAGTATGAAAGTTAGGGTTGAAGGGATGTCAACCGGTAGTACAAAAATGAAACCAGATAGCGTTGGTGTCGTTGATATACCTATTGATATTATATCTGATTGGGTACAGAATAATAGTTTTGGTACTAGAGAAAAAGATACCGCCGCAATTTTAAAGTTATAGGAGTCATTAAAATAGTTTGACGATGGATTCATTACTTATGTGAATGCGAAAAACTATACGTTAAATGAAAATTTTAGAAATGGTACGGTACGATCAGATGGTACGGTATAGTTACCTGGTTTCAGTGCTGGCTCGATGATTTCGTTACAAAATTTTTAGGCGGCCGCGGATAACTTAAATGTAAATTATAAAGATTTAGTTGATATTTGTCTTTAGCTAATACCCGGCGCTATTGGCGAAAATATGATAGAAGAAACAAAAATAGCTCTTACACGAGCCATAGCTAGCGCACTTTTTGATGATTTTAATGTAGTTGGGACTGTAGAATAGACTGGCGCAAAAAGTGTACACTTATTGGATTTAAATGGAGTTTTAATGCCAATTTCATTTTACTTTCATTTGTTAAGTGAAGCTTTTGGACGTACTGCAAGTTTTAAAGTTCAAGATTTAATTAGTGTATAGATTGATACTCCAGATAATATTCTTTATCCAGATGCAACTGCAGAAGAACGGGAAGGCGGTGGCCCAGAACGATGGCATAGACAATCTGTTGATGCTATGACCAAAATAAAAATTGGTTATCATTTTTTGGCAGCCTTTAAAGAAATTATGTAGACGTTTGTATGAAAAAATTTGACATTTCCGTCCCCTTGTGTTATAATATAAACATAAGGGGATAAAATTTACATAGGAGAACGTATACGTATTACATATCATACCCCGTATACATTAGTACGTATATACTATATACAATACTTGCCTAAGAATAGATTACGTTTAGATTTCTCTCTCCAAACTACTGAAGAACGACTCAAATTTTTAGAGTCTTATCTCCCCACCATTACATTTACCCCAGATGAACATGAAACCGAAACTTTATCAGATTATGTACTTTGGGGCAAAAATAAGGATGGTTTAAATGCCCAATAGGAAGGCATTGTCACTATAAAAGAATGGGAACAATCTAGCTCGCGCGCCGAATCCATAGAAGACCTAATGGAACAACCCGGTTTTCAAGAAGCCAAATTCACCAAGTTAAACGCAACCCATTATCGTACAAAACGCGTCGTCTTTAATCGAGAAGATACTCTTAAAAAGGCTCCGCCGCACTTAATCCCAATCTTTAAAGAATTATTTGCATAGATTGACTACATAGAACTAATTATAAATTATTATGACTTACTTCATGGGAAACGCACAACTCCACCACGTGATTCTCTATTGAAAAACTTTACCGAAGAAAAACGACAACAATGTGAAGATAAAGCCGCAGAATTAAACTAGCGCTAGTACTTAAAAATGCGGCACCGCTTAGTAGAATTAAGAACAGAACAATATACATATCGCGATTCGGTTTATAATACAATACTGCCGCGGGTGGATACTCATATTGAAACTGAGTCTCCATTACGCTTTGATAGTGATATTGAAGTGCGGCCGTTCGGTTTACATGACAACTCTAAATGGGCGCAAAAAGTTTTTTAGTCACCGCCAAATCCATTTATCTTTAATGAGAAAGATTTATAGCGGGTTAGTGATATGATTTGGAAGCCAAAAGAACAAAATAATGAATTATATTTTGACTTTTGTAATCCAGAACACGTTTTAATATTGTATAAGAATTATGCACTTTTTGAAGTTGAGATGGAAAATGATCCGGAACACATTAACTCATCTTCGGCCGCAGTATTTCGTACTCTTAAGTTTTACGAGTAGAGCGCGCGGCTCAATGATTTGTAGCATGAACTACTTTAGATGAAAATACATGGAGCATCAAATACAAAAATCGCTTCTACTTTAAATTAGAAATATGGTACGTCTTATAATGATAATTATATTTCTACTATATATAGAAAAAAAATTATTCCAACTATTGCAGATTCCGCAAGACTTCATAGGCTTATAATGGAGAATATATTTTATCCAGAGAACTTTAAGAAATGTAAAGATTGCGGCCGGCTCTTTTTGCGTGATCCAGAGTTCTTTGTAAAATAGCACAAGGCGCCCGATGGATACGCACCGAGATGTAAGAGTTGTTCAAAGAAGAAAAGAGAGGAGGAAAAGATTAGATATGAATAGCAATTCATCACTTATGGACTGCGTAACAAAAATGGAACCACTTGAATTTGCTGGTTTGGCGAGATTACTTGGAGTGGCTATAGTCGAAGACAATCCAGATAAAGAAGCAGAGCAAAAAGTAGTGCCGCGTTCTTTTACTGATGTCTTTGCAGATGTTATGGCTAAGTTTGATAAGTTAGGAAGGTCTAAGAAAAGAGAAATTATAAAGTTAGTTAAGAAATCGAATAGTATGAAAAGGGGGCATGAATAATGCCGGTTATTCCTAAAATTCCACGGCCGGCCGCCAATACATCTAAGAAATGTGAAAGATGCGGCCGGTCATTGCCGCTTTCCTAGTTCTCTCTTACTCACAGTAAATTTTATCTGGATGGATACTTACCTTTCTGTAATGAATGCATTGCCGAAATAATAAACGAGTCAGACGGAAATTGGACTACAATTGATAAGATTTGTTAGTGGGCTGATATTCCTTTTGTAGTGAAAGAATGGGATAGAATCGCGGGGATGACATTACCAACTGAAACTTGGGCTACTTATGCTAAGGTTTTCTCTACACAAGAATATGAGAATCTTGGGTGGGGGGATTATTATAGGTAGTATAAAAAGTTAAAGGAAGTTGGGTTAATAGAAGAAGAAATACCTGAAGTGCGCGAAAGGCGTTACTAGGATTTGCGGCGTAAATGGGGTGAAAATTATGATGATGAAGAATTAAATCATCTTGAAGATTTATACCGCGGTCTTATGAATACACAAAACATTAACGGCGCGCTCCAGATTGACCAAGCACAAAAGCTCTGTAAGCTTTCTTTAGAGATAGATAATCGTATTCGCGCTGGAGACAAAGAAGTTGATAAGTTTATGTCTTCGTATGATAAGATTATTAAGAGCGCGGAGTTTACACCGAAGAACGCGAAGAATGCGACTGACTTTGATAGCTTTGCTGAAGTTGCATACTGGCTTGAAAAGCATGGGAAAATTAATAAGTTCTATGATGATGTTACGCGCGATGTTATAGATGAATCACTTAAGAATATAGAAAACTATAATTAGCGACTCTATGTGAATGAAGGCGGCATTGGAGAAGAAATTTCCCAACGCTTGCGCGCCCTCAATATGGCAAATAGCATTGAGCAAAATAATGGAGTTTATGATATTCAACCGGACTTTAATCCAGATGAATATGATAATGATGCATATATCATAGATGGTGAAGAAGATGAGTTTGATCCGGGTGGTGAAAAGTAATGGCGGTAATTGAATTAATTGACCCGGAATCATTACGCTTTAATACTCAATAGAAGCTTTACCATGGGGGTATTGAATTAGAGAAAGGAGTTGTTATTACCCCTCACTTTTTAGAGAAGAATTAGGATTTTCTTTAGGAGTGTTTTTAGTTATTTAGTGTTTATCCAGATGTTTTTCTTGATCTGATTACTCCTGAAAATTCTAATTTTACTCTATTTCCTTATCAACGTATATTTCTGCGCGCATGCATGAGATATACTTATATATATATTACTGCGGCCCGTGCTACATCGAAAACTTTTCTTTCGATATTAGCAAAATACCTCCAATGTGTGTTCTTACCGAACCACGTTGGATCTATTGTGGCGCCGAATAAGGGCCAGGCCGCGAAAATTAGTAAGTAGAAAATACAAGAAATCTGGCGTATTTGGCCTTTACTCAAAAATGAGTTAGAGCCAGGTAATAATGAAGGTGTCCATGCCAATTTTGGTAAGGACTATATTGAACTATTCTTTAAAAATGGCGCTCGCTTAACTGTTGTCGGCGCTCTTGATAGTGATCGTGGTATTCGTACTCATGCAACTCTTATTGATGAAGCGCGCGACCAAGATGGTGATGCTATTAATGAAATCGTCTTGCCACAAATGAACGTTTCTCGAAGAATGGATAATGGATTAGTGAATCCATATGAAAAGATCAATACATAGGTGATTTACGCTACATCTGCTGGAACTAAAGCATCATATGCTTATGAAGCTTTAATTGATACTTTTGAAAAAGCAATAATTGATCCAAAATCTAGTTTCTGTATAGGGCTTGATTATAGGATTCCAGCGATGCATGGGTTAATTGATCCTACATATGTAAAGAACTTGAAGTTATCTCCTTCTTATAACGAAGTTACATTCGCGGCTGAGTATCTTGGTGTATGGCTTGGTGGCGGCGAAGATTCTTGGTTTGATTATTCTAAACTTACTAAATATCGAAAAATTAAGAATCCAGAATGGACTCAAAAATTTAGAGACAGTAAAGATGTTTTCTACTTAATTTCAGTAGACGTAGGTAGATTACACGACTAGACAGTTGCTTGTATATGGCGTGTTAATGTTCGTGATAATAAATACTATTCGACGCTTGTAAATTTATTTGTCCTTGGACGTCAAGCTGAAACCAAGACTTTTACTTAGTAGGCGGCCGACCTAAAAGAACTTATTGCAACATATTAGCCGCGCGAAGTAGTCATAGACTGTAATGGACTTGGTGTGGGACTTGCAGACGAAATGATTCGTACTTAGATAGACAGTGAAGGTAACGAACTGCCGGCTTATGGATTTTTTAATAATGATGATTATAAAAAGATTCAACCGAAAGACGCACCACAAATTCTCTATTCTCTGAAAGCCAATGGACCCTTAAATTCAAAAATCCATGGTAATGCCTACTCACGTATTAATAGTGGTATGGTTCGCTTTTTGATAAGCGAACAAGATGCGCGAGCAGCGCTTCTTGCTACAAAAGTTGGTCAAAAAATGAAAACAGAAGAACGTGTTAAACGTTTAATTCCTCATGAGCTTACCACTAAGTTATTTGAAGAAATGTCTAACTTGCGGTTAAAAAAGAGCGGCCTTGATATAGTGCTTGAATAGATCAATGCGCGCTTCCCAAAAGATAAATATTCTGCATTTGCTTATGGTCTATGGAGAATAAAAGAGCTGGAAGAAGCGAACTATAAACGAGTTACTAGAATGAGAGCTGGTCAGCCGCGTTAGTTAATTTTCTTTACTGGAGGACAAAATTAAAATGGAAGAGACACGTCGAACAATAGATTTAACCACTTTTAAAAATGCCTTTTCAGATATGGTAGTTAAAAGTGAAAAATCTTGGAATGATTCTTTAGGTTTTTCTTTACATACTCGTAAATTAAAAGAATATACTAAAGAAGAAGTTGAAAAAATAATTAATAGTGGTTCTTTATAGGCATAGCAACAACTTTCACGTAATTTCTTCTATAAAGATGGTTTTTATAAGCGTATTTTAATTTATTATGCTACAATTTTGAAATACATAGGTATATTAATCCCCAATCCAAGTGCGGGTAATGAACTCTCCACCCCTTATGTACAAAAACGGTATAATAATGCATTAGACTATCTTGACAGAATGAATTTGGCCGAACTACTTACTCGTATTTCATTACGTGCTCTTATAGATGGTTGTTATTATGGCGTGCTCCGGAACGTAACTAAAAATGACTTTGTCATTTTAGATTTGCCCGCAGAATATTGTAGATCAAATTTCCGTGACTTTCATGGAAATGATATAATTGAATTTAATGTCCTTTATTTTAATACGATTATTGATGCAGATGTTAAAAAATAGGCATTAAAAGTATATCCGAAAGAAATTGCAGATCATTATCGTCGTTATAATAAGAGTCAAGTAAAAACTCCTTGGGTAAGGATACCGTCAGACATTGGTTTTTGTTTTTCTCTTACAGATGATAACAGGCCTTTCTTTTTAGATGTAATTCCTGCGACTATTGATTATGATGAAGCAGTAGAGACAAATAAAGAAAGAGACTTAGAAGAAATTCGTAAGATTATTGTTCAAAAAATACCACATTTATAGGATGGTATGCTTTTATTCGAACCAGAAGAAGCCGCGGTGATGCATCAAGGCGCAGTCAACATGATGAGTGGTAATAAAAATATTAGTGTTTTAACTACTTATGCTGATGTTGATTCTGTTGTATCTAATACTGCATCTGAAGCAGCGACTAATGCATTAGAAAAGAGCTTATAGAATATCTATTCTAATACTGGTGTTAGTGGTCAATTATTTGCGCCGACTGGTAGCCAAGCATTAATGATTTCTATAAAAAATGATATTTCTTTAATGATGATCTTAGGTAATAAATATTCTCGTTTCTTAACTTTTATCGTTAATACTCTTTTTGCTAATTCAAATATCACATTTAAATACACTTTATTGCCAATATCATATTATGATGTTAGTGACTATATTACTGATAGTTTTAAACTCGCGCAGAGTGGCTACAGCTTCTTATTACCAAGTCTTGCATTGGGTATAACTTAGAAAGATTTACTTAATTTAAAGAACTTGGAGAATGATGCTTTAGACCTGTTGACGAAATTAGTTCCACTGTCCTCTGCCTATACTTAGGGTACTGGTCAAGTCGGCCGTCCTGAGCTTCCTGCGGATCAAAAGTCCTAGAAGACTATTCAGAATGAGTAGTCGCTGGATAATAATGGAGGTACAAATGGATAAAGCATTATACGATTTTGAAGTACGCGTTTATGGCGAACTGGAAAAGTATAATGAAGTATTAAGCAAAGCAAGATGCCGAATCTTTTATAAATATGAAAATCGTAATGGAACTTATATTACTGATGAATTTGCTGAGAAACTTTTAAGTTCTCTTCCATATGCTCCTGTTAAAGGTATATATACAGAAGATGATTACACAGATCATGGTGCGGCACGTAGTTTAGGTCGTATTTATGGTATTGTTCCAGAATCACCAAATATCTCTTGGGAAAATTTCCTTGATGAAGATGGTGTGACTAGAACTTATGCTTGCACCGATGTGTTAATCTTTACTGCTCTTTATAAAGAAGCTAATGAAATCATTGGTAAAAGCCAATCTATGGAACTTTATGCTCCATCTTTAAAATATCATGAAGCAATTATTCATAATCGGCGTTATGTTGTATTTGATGAAGGTTGTTTCTTAGGCTTACAAGTTTTAGGCGATAATGTAGAACCTTGTTTTGAAGGCGCTTCATTCTATACTTTACAGAACTCAATTGAACAAGCTATTTATTAGATAAAACAATATGGAGGTACTAAAATGCCTAAAATTAATTTTAAACTCTCTGATGCTCAAAAGTTCGAAGCTATTTGGGCCTTACTGAATCCAGAGTTTAATGAAGAAGGCAATTGGACCGTTAATTACGGTATTACTGCCGTTTATGATAATTACGCTCTCGCCGTGAATTATGAAAATGGTGATATGGTTAGAGCTTATTATACAAAAGATGATTCCAATGACATGGTTGAACTTGGCGAAATCGTGAAGTGCTATGTTATGGATATTACCGAAGCAGAGAAGAATACTATTGATACGCTGCGCGCACTCAATGGTGATACATATGAAGTTGTGAGTGACGTTCTTACTAATGCTCAAGAAAACTTCGAGAAAATTTCTGAATTTTCCACCAAAATTGAAGAGTTAAATACTCAGATCTCTACTTTGGAAACAGAAAGAGATAATGCTAATGAGCAGGTTACTGAATATACCGAGAAGTGGGAATCTGCTAATAATGCTATTACTGCTCTTAATGAAGAGTTAGATAATTTGAAAGCTTACAAGCTCAATATTGAAACTGAGCAAAAGAACGCTGTTATTGATGAGTATTCTGAGCATCTGTCTGAAGAAATTCTTAACTCCTATCGTGAGAAGATTTCTGAGTATGATGTGGAAGAACTTGACATGCGGCTTGCTTATGAGCTGAAAAAGAGTAATTCTTCTATTTTCACTAAGAATAGTGATGAGGGAATCATCCCCAAAGATACCCCACTTGATGGGTTAACTGCTATTTTATCAAAATATAAAAAGTAATTAGGAGGCTATTTAAATGGCTAGAATGGTTATTGATGGTTTCGGCCAAGTCGAACTTAACAATGTTGCTTTCCGTCGGGATGGCCGCATTGAAGCCCAGTGCGCTCTTGATACTGCTGCTTTTACTAGCAATGTTCCATGTGAGAATGGTATGATCCTTCGCGTTAAGAAAGCAGAGCACAAGATCACCTTCGCAGATGCTTCTGCCGAAAACCAACTCTATGCTCTTAATTATACTTCTGAGCATATGTACGATGAGCGTAAGCCTGGTTTAAAGAACTTCAGTCTTTCTGCTCAAAAGAATGAAAAGGGTCAGGACTTCTATCCACGTGTGGGTTATCTCGCTGCTGGCGACCTTTGGACCACTAACTGTGTCGATCTTGGTACTTATGCCAATGCTTCTGCTGTGCAGTCTGCGCTTGCTTCTGGTAGCGCTGTTTATGCCGCTGTTGGTACTCAAGGCGCCGTGGTTCTTGGTTCTGCTGCTCCTTCTGTTGGTCCTGTGATCCAAGTTATTAAAAAGACTACAATGCCTGATGGACAGGATGCTTTCCAACTTCAGGTCCTTGCTGTTTAATTTTTAGGAGGGTAAATTATTATGACACTTAATGAATTAAGAGAACTTGCCCTTCATGCCGTTAAGGGTACTGCTCCTGACACCTTCACTGTTGAGAATGTCAACGAAGCTTTTGCTGATGGTTTAAAGGAGTTTGCTGGTTCTTATAACCAGTTTATGAAGAATCGTTATGATCTCTATGATATTATCATTGAGTCTATTGATGAAATTCTTCCTCGTGATGTTATGTCTGCTATCGGTCAGTTTGCTGAGATTCAGACTGTTGCTCAAGGCCAGAAAGCTATGTTCCGTAAAAAGCTCGGCCGCGCTCGTGCAAAGAAATTTCTTACTCAGGTTGGTCTGAGTGGTGTTTATGAGACATTCCGTCTCGATAGTGAAACCTTTGAGCTTGGTGCTCATGCCGTTGGTGGCGGTGCTACCATTGACTTCGAGCGTATGCTCGATGGCGCTGAGTCTCTTGCAGAAGTTGTCGGTATTGTGACCGAAGGTCTTACCAATGCCGTGTATGTGGAAGTCCAGAAGGCTCTGGTTGCTGCTTACAATGATATGCCTGCTACTAACCGCTATGCTGGTGCTTGGAATGCAGAGGAAATGGTTAAGCTGATGAATGTGGTTCGTGCTTATGGCCAGCCTGTTATCTTTGCTTGCCCTGAGTTCGTTGCCGCTATGGGTGCTGATGCTATTGTTCCAGTTCTGGCTAATAATACTGCAAAAGTGGCTCAAGGAATTTATAGTCCTAAAGATATTGAAGCTATCCATGACCAAGGATTTATTAATGTGTTCCGTGGTGCTACCGTGGTTCAGATTCCTCAGTCTTTTGTCGATGAGAATAATAAGGAGACCTATGTGAATCCTCGTTATGCTTACGTTATGCCAGGTGGAGCAGAAAAGGTTGTTAAGGTTGTTCTTGAAGGTCAAACTCAGATCCGTGATCATGAGAATAAGGATAACTCTATGGAAGTGTATGCATGGAAAAAGATGGGTTGCGCCATTCTGCACCACAACAATTGGGCTATCTATGAGAACACCTCTCTCACCGATACTTCCGCTAAGGATATCTACGGTTTCTAATTTATAAATTAACATAAAGGGAAGGGATAATTCCCTTCCCTATTTTAAAATATGCGCTTTGCGCTGGAGTAAAAGGAGAAAGATTATGTCAGATAAAGTTAAAGTTATTAGTCAATATAATGGTCGTTGTGGTATTGATAATCCAGACCTTCATATTTCACGTCGGTGGCCGGCGCGCGGTTCTCAAGTAACTATTGATAAAGAAGCGCTTGAAGAGCTTATGTATGATCCAGCCTTTAAGAATATGATTGAAGAAGGTTATCTTTATATTGAAGACTTAGAAGTAAAGAAAGAACTCGGTATTGAAGCAGAAGATGCCACGACACCAAAAATTATTAATTTAACAGATAAAGAATTAGATCGTTACTGGAAAATTATGCCGCTGCCGCAGTTTAAGGCTGAAACTAAACAATTAACGAAAGTTCAACTTGATAGTCTTGCTGATTATGCAATTAAACATGGTAATGATGGTTCTATTCAAAAAGCAAATTATTTGACCGAGATTACTGGTCGAAATATTCTTAAGGGGATTGAGCTTCAAAAAACAATTACCGCGGAGGGATGATAAATGACAAGCTTCCAAACGGTATATGATGCCTTTTTGGCAAAAATGTTAGATGACGAATGGAGCGTTTGGGAAGAAGAAGATATGCAAGAAGATTGGAAAGCTATCTTAAAAGGCGCTCTGCCGTGGTTCAAGTTCCCTCGTGTTTCTCTTGATACGGATGGAGATCAGTTTGTTGAAGATTTAAATAACGAAGAAATTTAGATTTTGGCTACTTATATGAAGTGTGAGTGGCTGAATCGTACTATTCTGACATGGGAAAATGTAAAACCGCTTTATGAAGAAAGAGATTTTTCACAAGCGAATTTACTTGATAAATTTAATTAGATGTTAGAATAGGAAAAGAGAAATGCGGCTCGTCTTGAAGCTGTATACTATAGATCTATTTAGAGGAAGCCTTTCGATTATACTCGATTGGCAACAGCAATAGATGGCTGAAGTTCTTGAAGGCTATAATAACAATTTAAAAAATCGTCTTTATGGAGTATTATGTGAGTATGAGAAAGGTGGAGAATGGGAAAAGTTTCTTAATTCTATCTTAATCGAACTTATGTCATATCCAGAAGATCATAAAACAATTGATTATTATAAATTATATACAAAAGTTTCTTCACTTCGTTATTTAAGTTATAATTATTTTAGAAGTACAGTCTTTGATTGTATGAGTTTATTATCAAAATTATGAGTTATTTTGATATTTATAAATTACGTTTAAATCGCTTTGGAACTGATTATTAGTCTCGTATTTAGGGAGAACGAGAACACTTATTTGATTTATATTTATTAAAATCAATTTATCGAGTTGATTTTATGTATGAAGGTTAGCATTATGCTGGCAGTTTAGAAAGAAATAAACAAGATAATAGTGAAACTCGACAATATTTATTAACAAATATTGATTTAAATATTCCAAATGGTACGATTTTAATGTTAACTAATAAAGATAATATTGAAGTACCTTGGATGATTTATTATCTTGAGAATATAAAAGCTAGTGGGTATAATAGATATATAGTATTAAAAATGACTCATATATTGCGGTGGACCGCGCGTGATGGATCGGAACAAGAATCCTATGCTTATATGTATGGTCAAGAAGATAATATGTTAAAAAACGAGATTAGATCTCGTTCTCGTATGGATACTATATATGAAGAAAATTTAAAACTTAGCTTTTTTGTATTACCAGCAAATGGTAATTTAAAAATTGATGATTATTTTGTTATTGGTGAAAAGCCATTACAAGAATATTATCGAGTAACTGGTTATGATATTCAATCTACTCCTGGAGTGGAATTCGTAAGCGTTGATCCTATTTATGAATTTGATTTGAGTGCGCCGCCGGAGAAAACAGAAGAAGATAATGATGAAGATTACTTCTGGTTTAATGGAGGTGTGGAATAATGGCTACACGCAATTTAGCTGATTTGGGATTAAATTTATAGAAGATTATAACTCGTCTTTAGACTAATTAGAATCTTTTGAAGTTGGTTTATTATACAAGTAAAGACCCTTTAAACGAAGAAGATCTTACAGAAGAACAAATTAAAACTGAAGTGTATAATAAATTAATTAAAATTGTTCCTCGTATTGGATACAAAGAAACCGCGTAGAGTATGATTAGTATGCGTGTAGTGCGTGGTCGTAATAATCCAGAAAATGGAGAATTTCGTGACTTTGAAATTGATATAGAAGTTTTTGTTCCTTTAACTCAATGGTTTATTAAAGATTCTAATTTGCGGCCATTTGCTATTATGGGTGAAATTCATAAAAGTTTAAATAACAAAACTATAAATGGTCTTGGAAAAATGACAGGTGGAAATTTTTAGATTAATTTCTTAACTGATGAAATAGTTAGTTATGAAATGGTCTATTATATAACAAGTTATGATTGATAGTAATGCTTTTCTTGGTTTACCAATTAAATTTAAATCAATTTGTAAAATATATCCACCAAAAATCCAAGAGATTTTAACTGAAGAAAATTATCCAGTATATAGAAAGTTATTTTTGACTACACAAGAAGATATAGAAGATGAGTTTGCTGAAAACAAACTTCCAATGGATAAAATTCCAGATCCAATGAATTATTTATTTTAGTTGGCTGGAGATATTCGTATTAAAAAAATAGTTTTAGATGGTTTTCAATTCTTTTTACATGAATCAGCGTTATTATTAGCTGATCAATAGATGATTATAATTGGTAATTTACAAGAAGATTTAGTTCATGCTAAATCTATTAATGATTTACGAATTATAAAAAAAGAAGATTATTTTGATTTTCAAAATACTTTGCGGCGCGCGATTGGTGAAAAAGAAGTTGAGCCATATAATCCAGATGAAAATCCAAAAATAAAATATTTTAAAGCTAAGGCTCGTTTACGTGATAGAGTTAAAGCAAAATCTAAAGATTCGCTTACTTTAGGCTCAACTTTAGCATCAATTTGTTGTATGGGTCTTGGTATAACTCCACTTAATGTCGGAGAGTTAAGCTAGGCCGCGATTTCAGTTCTTATGAGATATTATCAAGAGAAGAATAAATATGACATTGATATATAGTCTTTGCTTGCTGGTGCGGATAGCAAAAAAGTAAAACCGCAATTTTGGATTAGAAATATAGAAGATTTATAATATAGGAGGTCATTTTAAATGGCTAGTATTTTAGATCGTTATGGCATTAAAGAAGTTGCCGACGTGACATTCTACAAGATTGGTCCTGATGGTAAACCAGCTGAGCCTGTTCTGTTTCTTGATACGCTGAAAGTGTCTACAATCGAGCAGACTGCTGAAACTGTTGATGCTCGTGGTGGTAAAGGTAATCCTAAACTGATTACTTGGGACTATGGTAAGGAAATTACCATTAACATTGAAGATGCTCTGTTTAGTCCAAAATCCATGGCCATTATGCTTGGTGATGGTACTGTTACCCCTGGTAATAAGTATATCCGTCATACCGCAGTTGTGCGTTTAGATTCTGAAGGCAAGTTCCCAGAGTATTTTACTGCTGACGTTTATGATGCAAACATGGGTTCTGCTCGTAAAAAGATTTATATTGGTGCAAATGAGTCTGCTCCTGCTGGAATGGTGACTTTAGCAAGTTCTGGTGTTAAATTATACGATCAAACTAATTTCCCAGGTGCTCAGCTTGTTAGTGAAGCCGGTGTTGTGCTTGACAGTAATTTCACTGATACAGACCTTAAGGCGGCCGCAGCAAGCGCTGTGTATTCTAGCTATGCTGGACAGAAAATGATGTTTACTTATGGTGTCAAAGCCACTACTAAGGAAATCGTTGTTTCTGGCGATACCTTCCCAGGTACCTATTATGTTACTGGTGACACTTATGCTCGTTCCGATATCGATGGTCGTGACCAGTTCTTCTAGTTTGTTATTCAGAAGGCTAAGATGACTGCTGAGAATACCATTACTCTTGAAGCTGAAGGCGATCCTTCTACCTTCAGTATGAGTCTTACCGTTCTTCGTCCTGAAGATGGTGAAATGATGAAGCTTGTGCAGTATGATCTTGATCCTGTCAGTGCTGGTTAATTAAATAAGAAAAGTTATGGCGGAGGAGGTAACTTCTCCGCTATTTCTATTAGGAGGAAAAGGTATGGATGAAAGTTTAGGATCTTTTAAAACTTTAGAGCAAGTTCATTTAAAAGCTACTTAGGAAGTAGAAGCAGATGGAAAAGTTTTTGAACCTGGTGAAACTATTGCTTATTTTGATAAGATTTAGGTGGCCGGATTAAAAGAATTTCGAGATTATGTGGCCGCGCGTGGTGGTTATGATAATCGTGGTTTAGTTTATTGGGAAACCACTAGAGAAATGGATTTAACTTTTTCACAAGGAGTTTTTTCAAATCTTCAATTTGGATTATTAAATAATGCAAAAGTTATTAACTATGCAGAAGAAGAACCTATATTAGTAACTAAAGTTGAAGAGTTAGAAAGTGACGGCGCCGGCAATTTGGTAACTGCTGAAGAAATTGTTGATCAAGTTTTTATTTATGATAAAGAAACTGGTGAAAAATTATCTTGGGCAAAAATTGGTAGAAATCCATAGATAAGAACATATCATACCGACGTTGTTATAAAATATAGATATAATTATACTGGCGGCGCGAGTGTCGCTCAAATAGGGCAAAGATTTTTACGGACCTTCGTTGAATTAGAAGGTAAAACGAGAGTAAAGGACGATACGTCTGGACTTATTACAACAGGAATTATTAAAATTCCAAAGCTAAAATTAATGTCTGGCTTATCTATGAAATTAGGCTCGCAGGCGAATCCGGTAGTTGGAAACTTTAAAGCGGAATGCGTGCCAGAAGGAGATAGACACAATAGTTATGTTGCTGAGTTTATCTTCTTAAATGATGATATAGATAGTGATATGTAATAGTCAGCATTAGTTTAGCTAATGCTGATTTTTTATTTATGAGGTGTAAAAATGGCGGGACAGAAGTTTACTTTAACATTTGATGCGCAGATGAATGTAAATCAAATGAAAGGGGCTTTAAGTTAGATTTAGAGTACTCTTAATGGCTTACATTTACCGCAAAATATCACTAAAGGTTTATAGGATACTTTTAATAAATTATCTAAAGAAGTTTAGAATTTTGAAGTTTTAACTAATAAAGATCTTACGGGGAAAATAGATACTCGTAAAATTGAAAACTCTGCTAGTAAAATTTCAAGTTTATTTAAAACTTTATAGATACAAATCAAAGATTTAGGGAGTCTTTCTGGAAAATCTTTAGAAAAATTATTTCCAGATAATGCTATAAAAAGTATTACTGCTGGAGAAAATGCGATTAAAGATTATGAAAGAACTGTTAAATAGATTGAATCTACATTAACTAGTGCTACAAAAAAAGTTCAAGAATGGTAGGATAAATTAGCAGGTAGGACTGCATAGCGTGATAATTAGGCTTAGGTTGTAGAAGATTTAAAAAATTCAGCAAAATCAATTTCAGAAATAGCATCTGCAAGTGGTGTAAAACAAAGTATATCAGATTATAAAGAATTAGAAGAAGCAATAAAGTAGGCTAAAAAAGATATAGAGGACTATAATAATGCAGTAGCAAATGGTGATAGAAAAGCTAATCAAATTACTGCTAAAGGATTATAGAATACTCTTATTAAATTAGAAGCAACAAAAAATGCTTATGATTAGTAGGCTAATGCTATTAAAATTGCTGAAACTTAGTTAAAATCTTATGATAATGCTGTTAATGGTGCTTAGCAAAAAATAGCTGAATTTTAGGCGACACTTGATAGATTAAATTAGACAGCTGGACAAGATAAAGCGCAAGCATTAACAAAATTATTTTAGGATTTAAATAGTGCTGGTTTTGATACATCTAAATATAAACAAGATTTAGAAGGTGCAAAATAGGCAGTAGATGATTTTAAACAATCAATTGCCTCTGGATTAACTTAGACTGTTTAGGCTGCATCTGATGTAATAAATGATAATTCGGCAATTATTGAAAAAAATACATAGGATGTAAGAGAAAATAGCACTTCACAAGAATAGTTAGATGCTCGTATGCGAGATGTATCTGCACTTAAATCTCGTATTCAATATTTCTTTGGTTTAACCAATACTATTAATCTTTTTAGATAGGCTATTCGCGGTGCCTATGAAACAATTAAAGAACTTGATAAAGCAATGACTGAAACAGCAGTTGTTACTGATTTCTCTGTTGGAGATATGTGGAAACAACTTCCTGAATATACTAAGCGCGCGAATGAACTTGGCGTTACAACTAAAGCTGCGTATGAAGCTGCTACGCTTTATTATCAGCAAGGTTTAACTACACAAGAAGTTAATGAATTATCAGTTGAAACTTTAAAGATGGCTCGTATAGCTGGTCTTGATGCAGCTGAAGCAACAGACCGTATGACTAACGCATTACGTGGTTTTAATATGGAATTAAACGAAGTTAATGCACAACGCGTTGATGATGTTTATTCAAAATTGGCTGCAATTTCTGCTTCTAATGTTGATGAAATTTCTACAGCTATGACTAAGGTTGCATCTTTGGCTCATAACGCTGGGATGGAATTTGAAACAACTGCTGCATTTTTGGCGCAAATTATTGAAACTACACGTGAATCTGCCGAAACTGCTGGTACTGCTTTAAAAACGGTTGTTGCTCGTTTTACAGAAGTTAAAAAATTAGTTAATGAAGGCGAATTAAAAGGGCAAGATGAAGAAGGAGAACTTATTGACGTCAATAAGGTTTCTACAGCTCTTCGTACTGCTGGAATTGATTTAAATAGATATTTCTTGGGCGAAGTTGGTATTGATGATATCTTTATGGAACTGGCTGAGAAATGGGATAGTTTAACTTCGTTACAACAACGTTATATTGCTACGTAGGCTGCTGGTTCTCGTTAGCAATCTCGTTTTATTGCATTATTATCAGATTATGCTCGTACGCAAGAACTTGTTGGTGCGGCGTATAATGCTAATGGTGCGGCTGCTGAATAGTTTGGTAAAACACAAGAGTCATTAGAATCAAAATTAGCTCGATTAAAAAATGCATGGAATGAGTTCCTTATGGGGCTTACCAATAATGTAGTTGTTAAAGCAGGTGTTGATCTTCTTACCACTTTATTAAATACAGTTAATAAACTTACTAGTGCTTTTGGCGAAGGTGCCGGTTCTGTGATGAAATGGGTACTTGCTATTGGTGCTCTTCGTAGTGCTGGATCTTTATTTAAAACTGGCGGTTTAGTTGAAAAAGCATTGTCTGGAAGTGTTTTTGGTAATGCTTTGGGGTTAACTGGTGGAGTTAAAAGTGGCTCTGCTTTACTTAGTGGAGCAAAAGGAATAGGCTCATTATTATTTGG
>Ga0326513_10000104_pt1 | contig 62412 bp, 100 predicted proteins | sample 2_2465_0518_D_FD_203654 | JGI IMG/M metagenome (GOLD analysis project Ga0326513, IMG submission 203654) | Bovine rumen microbial communities from UC Davis, California, United States - 2_2465_0518 | ecosystem: Host-associated > Mammals > Digestive system > Stomach > Rumen | place: USA...
GGAAGCCCAATCGCTGACAGCGGCGACGCTTTCTGAAATGTCAATGCCGGAGAACCACCCGGAGATTGTGGTGGCGGCTGTTCCGAGCGCACCGCTGATCGCGTCCCAAGCACCAGAAGCCCAGTCCGAAACAGCGGACACGCTTTCGCTGATGTCAATGCCGCTGAACCATCCGCTGATCGTAGAAGCCGCAGAGCTGAACGCTCCACTGATCGTGTCCCATGCTCCGGCGGCCCAATCAGAAACAGCCGCGACAGATTCAGAGATGTCTATACCGGAGAACCAGCCTGCGATCGTTGTTGCTGCTGTGCCAAGCGCACCTGTGATAGTGTCCCATGCGCCAGTAGCCCACGAGGAAATATCACCCACAGCCGTTGCAACGCCCTCTCCAAGGCCGCTGAACCATCCGGTCACTGTCTCTAAGGCCCCGGAGAAAGCGCCCTCGATAACACCCCAGGCGTTGCTGAACGGAGTGCTGATTGCGGATTCAATACCGCCCAGATTCTCATCATCCTTGACGCCGCCGAATATACCGGAGAACCAACTTGTCACGCTGTTCCATACATCCGCGATTGCGTTATATGCGTCAATAAAAGGCTGACTGATGGTAGTGAGTATATCACTGACACCCGATGTGATTCCTTCCCATATTCCAGAGAAAAAGCCAGTAACGGATTCCCATGCTCCCTGGACGAGAGCAGCTGCATCAGTGAATATACCCTGAAACCATTCCCCGACAGGTGCAAAGAGTGTCTTCAAGCCTTCCCAAAGATCGCCTGCCGTGGAACTGATCAGATCCCATGCGTTGGAGGCTGCTGTGCTCACAGCTTCCCAGGCACCGCTCAGGTCGCCGTTCAGCAGAGCAATTAGCCCCTGTATGATACCGTCGATGATTTCCCAGGACGCAGTCACCACAGCTGCAACAGTATCGATTATCCCGTTGATAGTTTCCATCATCCCGGGTATTTCACCCAGGGATTCAATAAAACCTGCTACCTTGTCTATGACAGTCGCAAGGATATCAATAACGCCCGCAACCGCGTCCACAATGAGACTGAATGAAGACTGTGCCGTTCCGCTTCCTGTATCAATGCCAATAAATAGATCAGACAAGTATCTGACGGCCGCTTCCACAACACCTTGGATAATGCCAAAGACGCTTTCAAATGCACTTTGAAGTGTTTCCAAGGTGCCGTTATCTTCAAGAGCCGTCCAGAAGTCACCTATACCATTGATGATACTGAGGAGTATTTCTCCAATGGATTGCAGAACTCCATCTATCCACGCTATGACCTCATTGAGAACAGGTTCAATCTTCTGCGCCCACTCGATGCAAGCGCCCCAGAAATCCCCGAACAGACTGTCGCCGCCCTCCAGGTAGGTCTGCAGGTCGTCCAGCAGAAGCAGGATGCCGGTCACGATCAGCGTGATCAGCGCCGTCTTCGACTTGATCGCGGCGATGACGGCCAGCGCCACCGCGCCGACAATCTTGATCGACGGCGGCAGCTTGTCAATCCATCCGATCACAGTTTGCACGGTCTTGATCAGGGAGGTAAAGAGCTGCACCACCCATGCGAAGGCCGTGGCGATTCCCTCCGCGATCTTCTGGATGTTCCCGGCGAACCAGTCGCGCATGCCGGTCAGAAGATCGTGCACCTCCATCAGCGGCCCCTCGGCGACGGTCTGAATCTTGTACATGATCCACTGCAGGGCATAGTTTGCGACGAACTTGAGCTGCGTGAAGGCGTCCATCAGGTTGCGGATGGTGCTCACACCCTCGGCCGCTGCCGGCAGCGCCAGTTCCTGGCCAATGCCCTGTAGATCCTCGAACATGGATTTCAGGCTGTCGTCGGACTGAATCTCCTGCGCCGTCTTGCCCATGACCTTCAACGCCGTGTTGTAGGCTCGGGTTTCCTCGACGGTCTTATTCATAGACTTCGCGGACTTGACCAGCTCCTCGCTGAACTTGATCGTGTCTACGATGGCCGTTTTAATGCCGCTGCCAATGAGCATCGTAATGGCAGCGGCTGCAAACTTCTTGATTGTTCCGGAAGCCTTTTTCAGTTGGTCGCCGAGGGACTGGACGTTGGAAGAGCCCTCTTTGGCGCCTTTCATCTTCGCCGCCTCGTCGGCCTTCTTATACTGCTTCCCGGCTTCCTCGGCCTTCTTTCCGGCCTTCTCCTGCGCCTCACCGTGTTCATCCACGGATTCAGCGCCTTCCTTGTGGGCCTCGGTGGATTCACGCACCGCTTCGGCGTTTTCCTGAGCGGCCTCGGTCTCCGACTGGATGGCTTCGGCGGTGCTGCCAAACGCTTCGGTGCTGCCCACTGTATCGTCGATCAGGCCCTTCACACTCTCCGCGGCTGCGGTGAGCACTTCGCCAAGCTGCTGAACGATGGCATTGAGGTTATCTATGACGGATTCAGCCTGCGCCGAACCTGCCTCATCCACATCGAATCCCACACCGATCAGAAAATCCTTGAGGGTTTCAGCCGCCATAAAATCACCTCCTGTTGAGTTCAGCTTCCAGCTTCGCCTGCTCCTCGGCGCGATACTCGTTCTCCTGCTTCACGGTCATCATCTCGTGGATATCCAGCAGATCGGCAAGCGTATAGGTTCCATCCCATAGCTCATGCTGTTTCCAGAGACCCGCCGCGACGGGGGCGAACAGGTAGGCGTCGTAATTCGCCGGTTCGGCGACGATCCAATTTACTTGTGAGGCAGGAGTCCAGCCAAGCTTTTTCCGCCGAAAAAATCAGATGCGCCCCACGAAATGGCCTCGAACACCAGTCGAATGGTCAGGGGCAGATCGTATTCAACATCCGGCACGCCGTAGTTGCCCACAGCGTCGATCACCGGCTGAGGACCAGCCGGAAGCTGCTTGCTGCAAACCCGCAGGCACTTGTCGATCAGGCTGTCCAGATCCTCGTCCGTGAGGGAGCCGAGGATTCTGCCGACCATCTCGTACACCTGGTCCCTGTTCTTGCCTTCCAGTATGGTCTCCGCCTGCTCCTGGGCGTCCGCGTTTTTCTTCGCGTCCGCTTCCAGCAAAGGCAGGATAGGCGCGGCCTTGGCTACAACCAGACGGGCAATTTTCAGACCTGTCTTCGCGTCGAACTTCTTGATCACGTACACATCGTCGTTGATGGTGACGGATTTCAGGATATTGCTGTCCATCGTATTTCCTCCTGTGTCCTCTTCAGTCGTTCCCCGCAAAAAACCGCCCCCGCCAGCGTCAGGAGGCGCATGGAGGTGAAGAAGCCCGCAAAGCCTCCATGCCTTTATATCCTCACCGCATACACGGCACACCCTTATTGATTACCCGTCGATCTCAGCGCACATCAGAGACCAGGCAACCTGCTGGCCTGCGGACTGATACGACACGTCGGCGCGCTTCTGAGGAGACACGCCATTCATGCTGATGGTCTCGCCCAGCGCCGGATTGCGGAGCACGGCGGAAGCGCGCGCCCACTCGCTCGTCGCGGCGTTAGTGATGTAGGACACCCAGCGCTTGAGGAACTTGTGGCCCTCGCTGGTCTGCTGGATGTTGATGGTCAGCGTGCCGTTCTTGGCCAGAATCTTCGACACCATGACGGAGCCGTCAGCGGCCAGATCGTGCTGCGTCACATCGTTGGAACGGGAAACGGAGCAGGAGCCGACGCCCTCGCCGGTAAAGGTGAACTGCCCCACCGCAGGGTGGGACAGGATGAGGGAAACGTCGGCAAAGCTGTAAGTAGTCGTCTTCATGGTCGTTTACCTCCTTACTCGACGATGACCTTGATCGCCACGGAGTGGATCGCGCCCGTCAGGATGACGCACACGTAGATGGGCGGGCAGATGCGCAGGCCGCGATTGGCCAACGGCTCGTCCGCGACAGGAGAGGCCTGGCACATATAGCCGCTCTCCAGCGTGTCGCCCTTTTCCAGATCGAGCACGCTGTCCAGCTTCCACACGCCGGGGCCGATGAAGCCGCGGCGGGCAGCGTTGTAGCAGGCGTCATTGCACGCTAGCACGAAGCGCATGGTGCCCTGATCGGTATAGGGGACCTTGGTCTTGGTCTTGGTGAGCACGTCCATGCAGGAAATCTGCAGGTCGTTGGCGAGCTGATCCAGACCGATCATCTCGTCGAACCAGGTGCCATCGGCGGTCACGCCATGCTCCACCAGATTGTAGGAGGAGCCGCGCGTGATGTAGTAGTTGGCGTTCTTGCCGGTCAGCGCCGCAACGTCCGTCTCAGAGAGATCGTCCGGGGTGACACCGGCCAGGGTCTTGCCGAACAGCGTATAAGCGCTGCCGGGCGTGCCGTCATTCGCGCCCATGGCGAAGCCCATCAGCGCCGCGCCGGCATAACTCGTACCGGAGTAGATGCCGATGGAGCGCTTATAGGACAGACCCTTGAGCGTGGAGAAGACGTCGGTGTTCTTGGAGGAATCCAGGTCGTCAGCCGTATGGCTGTCGTAGAAATAGGCCGCGATAATGGTCTGGATGTAGGCCGCGATGGCCTGATGCTGGGCCTTGGTCAGCGCCGTGGAAGAAGCAACGTAGCAGGCGTACCACGCGCCGGAGCGCTGCTTGCAGGCGGTGATGGCCGCCGGCCACTCCTCGTCCTCACCGCAGCGGCCAATGACAACCTTCTGCGGACGGGGCTCCTGACCGAAATAAAGGGTGGCGGCCAGGTATTCGGGATCGGTGGCAGCGAAGCCATCATCCAGCATGGATTCAAGGCTGCTGTAAATCTTCACGCGATCGGTGACAGTGATGTGGTTCGACTTGCCGATGATCAAGCCGGTGTCGAAAGCGTCGCGGGGCGTTACCGGGCCGGACGTGGAGACACTGACCTGAACAACATCGTCAATCCTCAACTTGGACATGGTACATAACCTCCTCAGTCAGAGTTGATGAAAAGATCAGGGGGTTCGGCAATATAGCCGATGTCGTATTCGCGGGTGACGAGCTCGTAGCATTCGCAGGTGAGATCGCAACGCTTCCACCATTCGCCGCTTTCATCCTGCTCGTCCATGCGAATGGGTTCCCTGATATGGGGCTTGACGGCCACCAAATGCTTTTTCAGGAATGAATGAACCGCGTCCCGGAGGATGCCGATTCTGATGGCATCGGCGTCATCATCAGAATCAGGTCCATAGCACACCCAATTGATCTGGTGGCAGCGGTGGTAGCGCACGACTTCCTTGAGCTGGTCGGATGCGCTGTCGTAGGCATGATCGACCTCGTGCAGGTCGCCATAAGTATCGAGGCCGGGCGAGATGCGGAGGAACACGGTGTTCTCGTCGCGCAGCCAGTTGGTGCTGCCGGTTTCTCCGGATGGCCAGCTTATGCGGACGCGCTTTTGGACGGCCTCGTCCGTGCTGTCCGGGTCAAGCCCCAGGCACATCACCGTCGCCCGCCAGAACAGGTCTTCAAGCTGTCGCTGCGTCATGGCCGTCACCTCTTCTGGGCATAGGCCACACAGTAGCCGTAGTCCTGCCAACGATCCACGCGGATGACCTTGTAGGCTTCGCCCTGCCAGGTCACATCGTCGGTGATATCCTCGCCTTCGGTCAGGTGGAGCAGCTGCTGAGTGTAGATGGTGATCATGCCCTTGCGCCTCTCACCCTCCGGGAAGAACTGAAGCTCTTCCGAGGATGTGGGCTGGATGATACCGATGGCCGTGAAGGTCTTATCCTCGGATACTTCCATGCGGCCTCCCTGCCACTTGCCCTTCCTTCGTCGCACGGTGAATTCCTGTGCGCCCAGATCAGGGTCGACGAGCAGCTCGGTCACGTCAGGAGACAGAGACATTCAGATCACTTCCCTTCGATCACATGGGTTATAGAACTGCGCAGGCTGCCGGTGTCAATCAGCGGAACATCGGAATGCTTGCCCTTCACAAAAACGGGTTTGCCCGAAACGCGATTACGCATCCAGCCGCCTTCAATGGTGATTCCCGCATTGGGCGCATGGTGCCCGCCGCCGATGTAGCTCTTGACGGCGTTCTCGCCGTACAGACCGGCCTTTTCCAGCTCGTCCATGGCTGCGCCGGTTTCGCCTTTAACAGCAGCTTCAACTGCTGTTTTCATGCAGCCGGCGATCTGGTCTTTTGCTTCCTCAACCCCTGGCTCCAGAAACGGCCTCGGGGGAATGCGGTTGACCGGGCTGCCCATGGTGTGGATGAAGGCCAGCTCCACGTTGGTGATCTCGCCCCGGGAGCTGGAATTGGCCTGGGGAATACCAATCAGCACGCGATTGGACTTGAGAAAGGAAATCGCATCTTTGAGCGAATCCAGCCCCTTGCCTTCGACCTTGACATACATCGGCATGGGATCACCTCACATACATGCTGCCCATCCCGATCAGCTTGGCATAGGTGGCGAACTGAACACCGTAGGTGGTCAGCTTCCACGCTGCCCAGCCTTCAAGGTCGCTCGTTGCCTGGCTGCCGGCATCATAGCCAACAGACACCTGCCCGACGGTCTTGCTGGTCTTGTTGCCCTGAATCTTGCCGCCGTTCAGAAGCTGCTGCCGGGTCGCGCCGTCCTGCGGCGTTTCCAGGTACAGCGTTACGAAATGGGCGATGTACAGGCGCATACCCTCCTTCCAGAGGGCCAGCCAGCGCGCTTCCTTCACCACGGCGTTGGCCATGTCGATGAAGTGCTGCAGAATCTCGTCGGGAATGATTTCCTCGGAAAACGCGGGCATGATTGCCCGGAAGTCCGCGCAGGTATAGGGCGGGTTCTCGCCGTCAACGATATTCGAGGCTACGGCGAAAGCCGTCTGCGGAGTGATGTCGATCACTTGGCATCATTCGCTTTGTCGTTGGTGTTGGTCTGGGCGTTGGCCTTGTTGCCCTCGTCGGCCTTCTTCTGGGCCTGCTTGTCAGTCTTGAAGGGCTCCAGCGCACCGGCTGCCACGGCCATCTTATAGGTCGGGTCGACGGTGAACTTCTCCTCGATCTCGTTCACGTCGTTGGGCTTCGTGAACATGGTGGAACCATCCAGAGCGGTGAGCATGAAGGTCTGGTTCTTACAGAGAGCGCGAATCATGATTCTTTCCTCCAATCCAAAAATGAAAAAAGCCCCAGTCTTCACACGCATTGCAAAGACCGGGGCCGGTGTTCCTGCACCTTTTCAGGAAAGACGCAGATTAGATGCCGTCCATGTACATGGCATGCTGACGGTACGGCCACTGCAGCTCGGAGAACTGGGTGACGTAGGGCGTCAGGTAGGCCAGGTGCTCGGCGCTGGCCTGGGTCAGGAGGCGCTGCAGCGGCACGGTGATGTCGAAGCGGACGCGATCCTCGTTGTTGCAGTAGGCGACCATGCGGTCCTTGCCGCCGGTGCCCGCGCCTTCACACCAGACAGACGGACCGATGAACAGGTCGTTGTCCTGATTCCTGCCGAGGTTGTTCTCCAGCAGGAACTGCAGGATGGACTTGTCGCCGGTCACGCCGACCTTGGTGGAAACCAGCTTGGTGTACTGCTTCGGGGGAATCAGGATGTGATTCGCCATGCCGGACAGATCGTACTCGGATGCCTGCCAGGTGGCCAGCAGCGCACGGTTCACATCAGCCAGAATCTCATCGGGGGTCTTGTTGTCCCACTCGGTATCAGAGCCGCCGGTAGTGTGGGGCGCCGCGGACACGGTGGAAATCTGCGGATCGTTGACCAGGCCGTAGGAACCGGCCTTGGCGATGCCGGTGTAGACGTTCTTGTCCAGCATCTTATCGTGGAGCAGGTGCAGGCCGCGATTCAGGATGTCATCCAGGCTGCGGCCGATCTTCTGCAGCTTCTGCTGGTCGATCAGCGGCACGGAGACGATGTGGCCCCACTGGAACACCTTGTAGGTGTCCTTGCCGATGTCGGCCTGGATCATGGGCAGATCGTTGGACTCGTTGCCGATCAGACCGTCATTGGAGCCCTCGCCGGAGGCGTAGGAGACGTCCATCACGGACACGCTGTCAACCCAGCCGCCGCCGGTCTTCACCGGCATATCGCGCGGCCAGGTGATGGAAGTCAGGGGTTCATGCAGCTTTTCGTCGCGCTTTTCCAGCTCACCGACAAGGAAAGCCAGACCACCGCTGACGGACGCCGCGTCCATCATCATGCTGCCCGGCACGCCGTCATTGACAGGCACGCGGGAGACGGGATACTGAAGTTTCTTAGCCATTGTCGTGACCCTCCCTTACATGGACCGCTCGAGGATCGTGACCTCGGCGATGTTGTTGCTGTCGTACTTGCCGGTGGCAAACTTGGTGTTCGGCACCGCAAGATTGTTGGTGGCGACGCTGGTCAGCTCGCCGGTGGCGGCGATCGCGTACACCTGACCACGGGCAGCGATGCCGGTGACGGCCTTGAGCTCCACGGTCATGGAGCCGCGCACCAGCACGTCCACGGTGTCACCCTTCTTATAGTACCAGCCCTGGGGGCTGTCCACATAGGGCTGACCCACGCGGCGAACCGCCAGACCGATGATGTCGGTGGCAGCGTCGCCGGTCGCCAGCGCGCGCACGCCACCGTTGGTCGCATCGAACACGACCGGAGCGCCAAACTGAATGTTGGCGTCGCCCACGTTGGTGTAGGGCTGAATCAGAGTGTCAGGCTGCCGGGACACAGCGCCACGGAAGCCAAAGGGAAGAGACTTGCCATAAGCCTTGCCAGCCATAGTTCTGTACCTCCTTCTTCTTAGGCCTTCTTGTAATGGGGATTACGGGAGGCCATGATGTTGCGGCCAATCTCGCCATTGTCGATCTTGGCCTTGGAATCCTTCGCCTTGGCCTTCTGGCGCATGACCTGGTTGATCGCGGCATAGCCGTTGGTGCGCGCCGTGGCGCTCTTGCCCATCGCCATGCGAATCTGCTTGGCGGCAGCATCAGAAGCGGCCTTGCGCTTCTCGGCGGGGAGCTGGGCGATGATCGGCTTGACCGCGCGGATCGCGGCCAGCACGGCGGCCCTGTCGGCGCCGGGGATGGGATTCTCAGGCAGGGAAGCGACAGGAGCGGTGGGGCCGTCCTCGTCGGTCACCTCTTCCTCGCTGTCGGTCTGCTCAGGCAGCTCGTCGGCGGGGACGGTGTGGGATTCCTCCTGATCCTCCAGGGAACCGGGATCGTTCTTGATCTCGCCCTCCAGCTTGGTCAGCTCGTCCTCATCGGCAGAGGGCGTGGGGGCGGGTTCCTCGTCGTGCGCGGCCGCGGCGGTCAGCGCATCGACCTTCTGGGTCAGAGCGGCGACAGCGGCCATGAGCTGCTGCAGCACTTCCGCGCCGCCATCCTTGTTCTCGCCCGCGCCGCAATCGGAGGCAGCGGGGGCAGGAGCGGCTTCGGGCTCGGTGTCAGAGTTGCCGGCGATCTCCTCAAACGCATCCGCGATTTCCTGAGGGTCGGCGTCCTTGGCCCAGCCTGCGAACATGCGGCTGAGCAGGGAGTTGGATTTCTTAGCCATTTTCGGTTTGCCCCTTTCTATGGTTGTGTTGGATTCCAGCTCGGAATCCTTTATAGCAACGCGGGAACCCGCGCGGCCGGCCGATACAACCGCCACATGGTTCCCGCGTATGCCGCATTGATACAGGCGGCCCTGCTCGTCCTGTCGGTACTCGCAGTCATAGCCGCAGGAAACTTCGCGCAGCCGACCGCTCTGAATCGCTTCGATCAGCGGCGGCGACGTGATATAAAGATCGGCGATGAGCAGATCGCTTTCATCGCCTGTGCCTCGGTGAACGTTCTGGACATGGCCCTTGTCATAGGCCGTGATGTTGTCGGGCGTCACCTCCATGGGCGGGTGATCCTCCGTCGCGGGCTTGCCCTCGAAGCTGGCAATCGTCGCGGTGGAAAACACCTCGTCCTCGGTGCGAATGACATCGACCAGGCCTTCCGGGTCATCCGTCAGGCCCAGCTCACGGCGTAGGTAGGTCTGCACGCCAGTTCGGGCGATGGGCACATTCAGGCAAACCAGGAAGCCCTCCGGCGTCATCGTCTGGTTCGGGCTCAGCCGGGAGCCATAGTAAGCTCTCATGCCGGTTCACCTCACTCAATCGTGATGTGCACGATGCCCTTGCCCAGGAAAATGGTGCGGTTGTTCGCGACAATGCTCACCGTTTCCGTGGGCTTCACATCGTAGATCGTTGCGGTGCCTTTCCTGCCCGTTGCAACGGCCTTTCCAGCTGTTTCCACAGTCTGGTCAATATTCTCTTTGGGTTTACCTCTCATCGTCTGGAAACCTCCTTTCCTACGCCGCAATGCCAAATCGCTCTTTAAACTTGGCGAGGGAGTTGATCGTTTCGATGTGTCCGGAGATATGCACCTTCGCCGGGAACTTGATATCCTCAAGCGCGATGATCGGGAGCGCGATGCAGCGGCAGTTGAAGATGCCGCCGGGATGGTAGCGCCCATAGGATTTCTCGCCGGCCATCGCTTCCGGGTCGGGTGGATCGCTCCACCGGCAGATCACGCCGTCCATCTTCTCATGCTGGGCACGCACGCGCTGGTCGTGCGCGGTGTGCCAGATGTAGAAGTCCAGGTGCAGCGACTCGGCCCTCGACTGCACCAGAGCTGTGGAGGCCTTCGCCGATTCTGTGCGGGCAATGCGCCGCGCCTCAAACTCGCGAAGGTGTGTGGCCTCCTTCATGATCTCCTTGGTGATATGGTCCGGACGGACGCCCTCGAACTCGCGCTTCCGCGCCAGCTCGGAGAAGCGCTTCGCCATATCGCGGGGACAGGTCTTGATCAGCTTGGCGTTTTCCTGAACGATGGCGCTGATCGACTGCCCCAAGGCCGTGTTCGTGGTCTCCTGCATAAGGGCCTTGTACACCAGGCGGCCCTGACTGGATGCGGCGGCAGCAGCCCTCCACGAGCGATGCATGCCAACCGAGAGCATCATCACAGTCTGGCGCGCCGCTTCGACGCACATCGCCTCGAACTGCGGCGAGGCCGCGATCTGGTTGAAGATGCGGATGATGGCCTCCGGCGTGGGGTTGACCAGCTTCGCCACCTCCGATTCCGCTTTCTTCAGGATGCTGTTGATCAGGCGCTGATACTTCCGCTCCGCTTTCCTGCGCTCGGCAATGATGTAGGTGCGCGGGGCTTTCTTGTCAGCGCCCATCTTGTGTGCCACCTCACGCGCCAGCTTCACGTATTCCGGCGAGTTCAGCGGAGGCAGGGGATCAGGCAGCTTCGGGTATGCCATCGCGTCACCTCATTTCGGGCACGAAAAAAGCAGCCCGCTTTCGCGAACTGCTGTGCAATGATTGATGATTCAATTATGCGAAGAATCAAAGATCAGCGATAGCATCTAAGATTTCTTCGCACATCCGACCATCAGGCGTAGGCTCGTAATCCGGGCCAAGTCCTTTTGTCTGAAGGTATTCTGCAACGGTGTCGTGCAACTTGAAGTATTCATCATCCGTCATGTTCGAATAATCGCAATTCAAACCAAACTTATCGTGGATAAACTGCTTCTGGGCGTCATTGACCATTGCCTTCACCTCCATACTTCTTTCGATACCTTGAACCGGTTTTCCAGCCTGTTGTTATAATTCCATTCTCGGGATTCACACATACAGTAGCATCCCTGCCAATGTATGTCCTGCTTGGACGGCCTTCCTCGTCAGTCTTATCTGGCATTATGCGAAGCGGCTTCGTAATAGCATCCTCTGCCTGAGATTCACTCACTCCACGTTCCGAAAGTCGATCAAGAGCGTGAGAGGAATAGCCTTTAATTTGAACCCCATCACTGGCCTTTATTGTACACGATTTCGCAACATTTTGCAAGCTTTCCGTGGATTTTTCCGATGATTTTTGACTGGATGCCGTCTTCTCAATGGTCTCTTCACGTTTTTCATTCAAGGCTTTTTTCAACGCATGAGGGCCGGACCTCGGTTCGCCGCCTTCTCCCACCTTGATATGCGTACCATTGACGGTTTTCCACTCATCCTCATCATTCGCCGAATCACTCAGCCGAAGCGCGAGTCGCGCAACGCGCCGCTCGTCAGACCGCCCATCCAGCGCCGTCTGCTGCATCTTCCAGCGGCTCGTCCTGGCTATCCGCAGGAACAGCCTGTCCAGCTTGTTCATCGGCTTCACCTCCCTGGTCGGGACCCGGCGGCGTCAGGCCCATGCCCATTTCATCGAACTGGGCGTCGGTCTGATCGTCCGCATTATTGATGTCCTCATCCGTGATATTCGACCACATGCCGTAGGTCGCTCCGCTCTGCCGCAGCTCCTTCAAGGCCGTCTTCTGGGAGATCAGGCCGCTCTGGAACACGGACACGATGGCCGCGCTGCCCTGCTGAATGAGATCGGCGCGTTCCTTCTCGGAGGTGTCGCGCACGGGATTGAAGTCGAAGTCCAGATCATCAGGCACCAGATTCCATAGGCTCACGCACACGATCGGCAACAGCTTTTCCAGCACTGGCCGAAGCTTGCTCTCCTGATCCTGCTTGATCTTGTCATAGTAATTGGTCAGGTCACTCTCGCCCGTGGCGTTGAGACCGGCGGGAGAGCGACCGAACAGCCGCGTGACGGGAATCTCCGAAGCGCCGGAGATGTCCAGCATGAACGACTCATAGATGTCGTTGAGGCCGGAGAACGTGTACTGGTGGGTTTCCAACGCGTCCTCCTTGTCCATCACGTTCATGCCCATGTTGGACAGCAGGAAGTTCTGCATGGCCATAACTTGGTAGAGCCGCTTCTGAATCTCCGGCTGCGTCGCCGCCAACATCTGGCCGAGGTCAGCCATCTTGTAGGTACGGATGTTTGCCTGGAAGATGAGCTGCGCGATATTCTCGCTGGTGGTGTTCCGCTTGTTGAGCTCCGTGTAGACGTGCTCCAGCTCGGACATGCCCCAGTAGTTCTCCGCGGTGCGCTCGATGTAGGGGAGGTCGCGGCCCATGAAGCGGATGACCCGGCTGTGATGCACGCGCACGCCGGAGGCCAAATCCGTCTCCGACATGGAGAAGGTGTAGTATTCAGGTGTTCCGAAGTCAGGGTCGCCCATGTCCTGCACCAGACCGCTGTCCGGATAGACGCCGCTCCACCTGTCAGCGATGATCAGGCCCTTGTACTGGCCGGGCAGGATCATGTCCAGATTCAGAGGCTCGTCCAGCATGTCCTCCTGTCCCTCGATCACGATGATGCCAGCGGCGACGCCGAACAGCCTGCCCCAGCGCAGCCCTTCAAGGAGCTGCTTTTTCAGGTGGGTCTTGCGCACGGCGGTCTCGAACTGGTTGATCTGGTCAGGCGTGAGCTGGGACTTGAGATTGAACCAGTTTTTCAGCATGTCCTCGGGGATCGTGTCGATGACGCGCCGTGCGATCCAGTCATTTCGGTACAGGCTGTTCAGCAGCGGGTAATTCTGCGTCATTCGGGTCAGCGGATATTCCGAGGCCTCCAACAGATTCATCTGCCCGGCGCCCAGGCGGGCAAAGGGATTGGTGAAGCTGTCCAGCGTAATGCCGGAGGGCTTCGCCTCGGTGGGCTTCCTCGCCACCGGCTGCACCGGCTGGCTCTGTGCGCTTCTGGCGCGTTTCCTGCTCATTGTCAATTACTCCCTTCATGCCGAAATGCGCCACCGGTTCGCGGTGGTCTTGATCACGTACCGCAGCGCGTCGCAGGCGTGATCGTCCACCTTGACGGGCTGTTCCTCGCCGCGCGCTTTCGCCTTTTCATCCCACACATAGCCGCTGATCTCCCGGATCAGGTTCGGGCAGGCATCGGCGCGGACGCGAATCATGCGCTTCTTCATCAGCGTGGCGACAACGCGCAGGCCGTCGCGCACATCATTGTCCGCAGGCTTGATCATGTACCCGCGATTGCGCAGCACCGTAATGAACGAGGCCGCCGACGGGTCCACGACGATGATCGCGCTCTTGTCGCCCTCCAGAAACTTGTCCAGGTCGTTGGCGTATTCCTCGTCGGTCTTCTGCCTGCGCTCTTTCCGGCCGTCGTAGTAATACTCCCGGTCAATCCAATAGGTCGTGCCATCGTCCCAAGTGTCCAGAAAGGCCGTGGCGTTGCTGGTGCCGTAGTCAATGCCGACGTAGTGTTCGCACACCGATTTCCAGCCCTGTGCCACGTCCTGATCGGCGAAGGTGTTGTCCTCCGTCCACATGTCGTAGATGACGCCCTCCGGCGCGGTGCGCAGCCCGAGGATGTCCACGAAATACCAGAAGGACTTCTTGTCGTAGGTCATGAGCAGATCGCGAAGCTGCTTGTCCGACATCGACAGGTTGTCCAGTACCGTGAAGTGCTCGTAGTTGTAGCCGGTGATCGTCCCTCTGGCCGCGCCCTGGTCGTAGAAGTTCAGCAGATCGACGTAAAACCAGTGCTGCGGGCCTTTGGGGTTCAGGTCCATAAATATCTTGCGGTTATGGCTGGACAGGGTACGGACGAAGCACTCCTTCACGAACGCCTCGCAGCACTCGTTGGCTTCTGTGATGTACACGGAACCATAAGTTTGCACCATATGGATGGTAGACTATCTCTTAAACCCTTGCGGGTTCATACCCATTTCCAGCGGCGTATCAATAGCCGCCGTACTTCGCCATTACGCGAATAGTCGTTACAGGTTTCAGATTTCAATGAACGTGTAGCCCAGATAAGAAGAACCCGTGTTCATCTTCTTTCGGATGACACGGGCAATGGTCTCAACGGATGCAGGGCTTCCTGTCTCTGATTTCAGAATATCTGCCAGTTTTCGGGAGAAATCGGCTTTGTGCATCACTCTGCCATCTTTCAGTGCGGCCACTTTGCGAATATCACTCCGTAGCCCCATGTTAACGGCATGCTGTACATTTTCCTGCTGTGTACAGTATTCAAGATTACTCAGCCGGTTGTCGGTTTTGTCGCCGTTTCTATGATTGACGACACGCCCCTCCGAATCTCCCACAAAGGCGGCCATGACCAGGTTATGAACGCAGCATGTGTAATACTTGCGATTCACGAACAGATTGACCTTCGGATATCCTTCCGGCTTGATGATTGTTTTCATCACGCCATCAGGGTTGTCGGTTTTCTTCTTCATCCCGCCTCGGCTCATAACCCGTCCCTGATCGGAAACAAAGTAGCGTCCGTTTGTCCATGTGATCTCTTTCCAGGTTTCCATGATTACAACTCCTTTCGGGTTTGCATTGAAATCTGTTTCCCACGGGATTACCCTTTCGGGCTTCCCCGTTAGCAGCGCATCTGCGCTACCCCGGTGATGAACCGGTAAAGGTATGTCAGGGCAATATTACTTACCCTTGATCTTCGCCTCGCTGCCATTGTCCGCGCCGCCCGCGATCAGCACGATCTTCTCCCCGGTGCGGGTCTGGATGTACAGCGCGTCGCGGTCCTTGTACTGCCCCTCGCGGCAGCGCCCCTTGAAGATGTGCGACAGGCCGAAGCCATTGCTGTCCAGAATGTTCAGCTTGGTGGCGGAAATGGAAACGCCGGCGGCCAGGTGCAGCTTGTCGGGATGATCTTCCAGACAGGCGGCCCAGGCCATGATGTTCATGATGTTCTTTCCGGCACGCTTCCCGCCCTCGGCCACGTTCAGCCAGGAGGAGAGGGAGCGCTTGATGTACCGGCTCTGCTTCTCGCACAGCGGCGCGTAATCGATCATTCGCCGTCACCTTCTTTTGGGGTGTCCTCCGGCTCCGGCGTCTCCACGTCCTCCATCTTCCTGTCGGGCAGGGGATGATTGATGAGCTCCGCAATGGAGACCATGCTGGCGTTGAAGGCTTCGGTATCATCCGAGCCGCCGCCCTGCTGCTTCTGGAGATCGAAGCGTTCACGGGATATCTGGGACGCGGCGTCGATGCCATACAGCCGCGCCAGCGCCGTCATGGAGCGGACCACCGCTTCTAGATCGTTGGTGAAGGTCTTGTGCAGCGGGAACTCGCGTTCCTCGCCGTTGATCGTGAGCTTCTTTACCTCCACAGTCTCGCGCACGTTCTTCGTGCCGACGCCATTCGGGAACGACTTCGCCGTCTCCAGCAGATTCCCATATATCACCAAAGCGGCCTCGCTCTGCATCTGTAGTAGTCGGGCCGCCGTCTCTGCCTGCACATCGGCTATTTTTTCCGGCAGCTTTTCTGCAACTTTTCTGCTGGCCTCTTTTCGCGCCTCCGTCCACTTTTCTTTTCTGGCGTGTTCAAAAAGAGTACGCACAGGAACGCCGTGCTTGGCTGCCAGCTTTTCCTGGGAGATGCCGCCGCGCACATACTCCGCTTTGATCTTCTTCCAATTCGGCCCATCGCGTTTCTGCGCCACATCACCACCCCGTTTATTGATGTTCCGAGGGGTTGCAACGGCCCCTCCATCGTTTTCAGCGTTTCAAACCGATTCCCCATAGGGTTGAAAAGAAACGGCTGGAAACCGCCTTTCCAGCGATCCCCAGCCAATAGTCATACTTTGATCTGCATCTTCGCCCGCGAATACTGCTTGTGGTCTCCGATCATCATGTCCAGAAACTCCTCGCGGGAGAAGTCCGACAGCCGGAAGATTTCCTCCGGGCCCATGCCGATCTGCTTGCTGATCTCCGGCACGCTCTTGCCCTCGTCGATCAGGCGCTGGACAATGGCCTTCATCGGCTCCAGCAGGTGAACGCCGCGGGCGCGGTTGTGCGTGATCGTGCCGTAGATGTCCGCGTTCTCGTCGTTGCCATGATCCACGATCACGACGGGCACCTTGCCGCCGAGCCTCGTTTTGAGTGGCTCCCGGCCGGCCACCGTCCAGCGGTGAAATCCGTCGATGATCGTATAGTCAGGCCTTACGACAATGGGAAGCGTCCAGCCGTTGGTCAGGATGGACTGGATCAGCAGCTGCAGGTTGTCTTCCGACACCTTGTTCGGGTTGTAATCATTCGCGTGGAGCCGGTCGCGTTCCACCCATTGGAGGGAGGCCAGCGGCGCGAACAGATCCATTTCAGCCATGTGCTTCACCTCCCTTCTCCTGAGAGGTGCGGGCGTCATAGACGTAATCCCCAAACACACCGGTGTACAGCGCGCGCAGCGTCCGCAGCTTCGGGTCTCCGGCAATCAGCGCGTCATGCATCCGGCGGTAATGCCAGGGCTGCATGAACGTCCCGTTGCTGATCAGGAACTTCCGGTAGTGCGTCGCCGTGTACTGCGTGCTGGGATTGGTGAAGTACTTTGAAGGATGCCGTATCAGCATTTCCTCGCAAAGGGCCTTGTAGTCCTTCGTGGGTTCGCCCTCCAGCTCCCGCCGCTTCCGGGTGCTGCGCTTGAACAATTCGCTGTCCCAGTAGAGCAGGGTCAGGTAGGCGTTGGGCTCCCGCTTTTCGATCTGCTCCCACAGCTTCGCGTCCGTCTGGGCGATATGCCGGAGACCGGCGATGCTCTCGGCGGCGAAGAAGTTACAAAGGCGCAGGTTGAACTTGGGAACGCCGACACGGTACAGGTCGATATACGATTCCGGGAAGTCCAGCCGGTTTTCCTTGATGTACAGCCACACGTCACTAGTCTTCCAGTCGTAGATCGGGTATATCTTGTTGCCCCCGGCGAGGTTTCCCCGCGTCAGCTTCGTGGCGGCGAGGACCTGACGGCGCTGCACCGATTCATCCGCCCGCAGGCCGATGATCTGAATGCCATCGCCGGTGATCGTCTCGCAGAACGTCTGGTAGTTCATTTCGCCGGGGTAGTGGAGGTATGGACTGCGGGTAATCGCCCAGGGCGGCGGCTGCCGCACCCAGGCGTCCTCCTTGCCGGGCTCGAAGGTGATCCACTCTTCATTGTTCTGCAGATGATGGAGAATGGACACCTGACGCACCGGCAGGCAATACCAGCGGAACTCCGCGCCGACGGAAATGAACCGCTTCCGCCAGCGCAGCGCCATCTGGTACATTGATTCGTAGATGGCCTCCTCGTCAATGAACAGGACGGTGAGCTGCCTGGCGTCGATCTCGCCGCGTCGAATCAGATCGTACACAACGTGCGACATGCACAGGCTGTCCTTGCCGGCGGAAAATGCCATGTACACCCGGCAGCCATTGGAGAAGACATTGCGGACGCGGATCCGTGCCGCGTCCACCACGCTCATGGCGCTCTCTATGGTTTTCAGTGGCATGGCGACCACCTCACAACCATATCTTCTCGCCACATTTCGGGCAGATCAGGAATCTGCGCTGCAAGGGCACCGGCCCGGTGGGCGGCTCCAATGGCTCTCCCGCCGCATCCGTTTCCACACTATGGGAAACTTGGCCGCCGTCCTGCATCGTCTGCTCAGGCCGTTGCAACGGCTCTCCGGTGCCACTCGGCACATATTGCTCGGACGAGGCCGCAAATGCCTCTTCCTGCCGGGTGTAGCGGTCGGCTGCCTGGGAGAACTGCTCCTTCTGCTCATCGCCGATGATGCCGTAGCCGCTGAACATATCCTCCGCGGACTCCGCGTCCGTGCTGAGCATCCGCAGCAACTCGTCATCATAGCCGGGGATGGACACGTCCTTGCCCAGCTCCGCGATGATCGCGTCGAAGGCTTCCGCGTCGTCAATGCCCAGACGCTGGATCTGATTGTCGGCCAGCATCAGCTTTTTCTTCTCGGCGTCGGACAGGCCGGTCACGATGTGGCAATCCGCGCTCTCATAGCCCATGCGCTCCATGGCGGTCAGGATGCCATTGCCAACCAGCACCGTGTATTCCTCGTCCACGACCAGCGCCCGCGTCTGCTTGAACTTCTCCAGAGAGCGAATCATTTCCTTGATCTGCTTCTCCGGATGAATCCTCACGTTGCGCTCCGGCCGCTTGAGCTGAGCCAGAGGGATGGAGACGATGTTCATTCAGCCGTCACCTCCCGGAGGAAGGCGGCGGCGCTGGGAATCTTCTCGGCGGCCTTGACGATGATCGAGGGGTCGATCTCGTAGACTTCCCTGTAACCCTGATTAAGCGTCGCGCAGTGATCGCGCTCCGGCCAGGCGTGCGTCCCCTGCACGAAACCGTCCTTCCAGCCGTAGATCGGCGGGAGGGCGAGGCCGTTGTAGTGGATGTAGCCGAGCAGCAGTTCATGGGGCCAGTCGTAGATCGGCGCATACCGCGTCTCGCCGGTCTTCTTCTGGATCAGGCCGTCCTTGCCGCAGACGTTGCCGTCGATCACGCGGTGCCCGACGATCAGCACATCCAGGTGATTCCCGAAGTACATGTCGGTGAAGGGGCCGCGCTGATTGATAAGGTGCCAGCGCTGACCGATCGCGCCACGGGCGAAGATCAGGTTTTGATGCTCCGCCAGCCAGTCCAGATCATAGCCGGTGTGCATGGCCGCGACGCCCTCCGGCTTATGTTCCATGCACCAGCGCACAAACGCCGGGTAGTCCAGATCGGAGTATGCGAAAAAGCCCCGGGAGAGCCCTGCCCGCCGGCAGAGATCGCCCAGGACGATGCTGTCTTTACCGCCCGACCAGGCATACGCGGCATTCTTGCCCTTCACGGCGTCCTGAATGCGCTCGATAGCCCAATCGGAATAGGTGTCAACTTCCTTCCGAGAAACAAACCGCTCGATGTTCGCCAGAGCATTGAGCCAAGTCGCGTTTTCGGAGGTCTGCTTCCTTCCGAGAACCTGCCTCATGCCGACACCGCCTTTCGGCGTTCAATCAGCCACCAGACGAGGGCGACGGCGAACATGGCAAGCACCATCCAGATGCGCACGTTCTGCATCAGCGTCCACACGCCCATGACGCCCATGGGGACAAGCAACTGCCAGGACGCCACGGCGGCGACATCCACTGCGACGCCAATGTCCTTGCCAAAGTTGACCATGGAGCCGTAAAGGAACGAGGATAGTGACGAGATTGCCACCAGCGACACCAGAATGCCCTTGACCAGATCCACGGCGGGCGAGTAGGTGGTGAACGCGCCGGCCAGCACGAACAGCAGATAGAAGCCAAACAGTAGCCCGCCCATCACGAAGGGCCGCGTCATGTCGATCTTGCCCGTGCCGTCCTCGTTGCGGTCGTTGTAGTCGAGCAGCTCCCAGAATGTCGGGTAGAAGAACGCGCCGAAGGCCAGCGTCACACACAGCCATGCCTTCGCCTTGATCTGCTCCGGATCGATGGCGGTGGAAATCCCATGAACGCCATTCGTCAGCATGGAGAAGACGACCAGCCCGCCGATCAGCAGATAGACGATCAGCCAGGAGAAGTTATCCGTGGCCACGTTGCGGAATGTCGCCCGTTTCAGGTAGAACAGGATGAAAAAGACCGACAGCCCGTACACGATGACGTAGGCCGCCGTGCTGCCGATGACCGTCGGCGCCAGCATCTCATAGATGCCATTCATATTCACCCAGATTTGGAAGATGCACATGAGGCCCATCAGGATTTGGACGGGCCTGCTCTTGGCCACATCCCGCAGCTTTGGGAACCGCTGGGCGAGAAGGCCAAATACGATACAGGTCAGCGTATTGCCCAGCGCCCACAGCAGCCAGGGGAATATGCCGAAGTTGGTTGCGATCTGCGTGCCGACGATAAAGGAACCGGCGCCGGCCCAGGTCGCGGCGATAGACATAGCGTAATAGGTGGACGGGTTCGCCTTGAACCGTGCCTTGATACGTGAGAACATGAAAAAACCTCCTTGTATGATCGGTCATTGCGAACTTGGCAGGTTCGCCGTGCATCTCCGCGCCAGGAGTAAACGCGGAGCCGATTTTCCTCCTTCCTCACGTATTGCTATGATTAGGATTCAGGCATATATTCTCTTGCCCCGGACAGGACAAGACAAGAAAACGCGCGCCGTATCTCAGGCACGCGAATTCACGATAAGATTTTAGCACAGGAAAAAGAAACCGTCAAGACAGCCAAAAACACCCAAAACGATACTCTGTCAAGGGGTTTTCATCACTTTCCCGTGCTGCCGAAACCAGCTCCGCCACGTTTCCCGGCGGCGATGCTGTCCACGATATGAACCGGCTCGTACAGCACCGGCATGACCACGAGCTGCCCGATCTTGTCTCCAGCCTCGACCATGTAATCGGTGTTCCCGTGGTTGAACAGCTTCACCATGATCTCGCCGTCATAGCCCTCGTCCACCAGCCCCGTGGCCGTAATATCATGGTTCATCATCAGGCCGCTTTTCGATACGAACAGGCCGGCGGTGTTCGGCGGGAGCTGGATGTGCACGCCGGTGTGAAATGTCACGGATTGTCCAGCCCGAACCAACCCTTTCTTCATGGCGCGGATATCCAGCCCGGCATCGGTGGCATGCTCCCGCTTCGGCATAAAAGCCCCTTCGTCAAGTTTGATCTTCATTGTGCTTCCCCTTCCTGACGGATACGACATTGCACCCGCCGATGATCTTTGCCACCGCTTTGGCCGTCGCCTCTGTGATGAACTGCCGGGCATCCTCACGGCGATTTCCCCACAGGCATGTGTAAAACTCTGTGAGTTTTCCGTCGTTCAGGTATTCCTTGCAGCCGCTCGGCGTGTAGTTCAGCAGCCATAGCCTGTCGCCACTATCCTGCCGTATGAGAAATAGCATGTCGTTCATGGTTGTTTCCATCCTTCTGTTCTCCGATCAGTTTTTCCCATGCGAGACGATCAATCTCCACAGTGATCCAACGGAACCCGCAGACAAGGCACTTCCTGTACCGCTGCTTGATTTCGTCGTCCCGCACCCTGCTGTCATAGACCTTCGTTTTATCTGACCCACATCGTTTGCAGACGCAGACGTTGGGGCCATTATATGCCAGTATGAGGTGTCACCTCCTGAGTGGGGCAGATCATAGCCAAGCCACGACGCCTCAACTCCTGTTCGAACACGTAATAAAAATCGTCAATTACCTCCCCGTCTTTCATCAGCATTTTCATGCAGTTCATGATGTGCCCTGTAGTCATATCTTTGACTTTCAATGTGCGACCATCCTTGGTAGTCCATTCGTCATTGTCCACGCCGTGCGGGAAATCTCTTTCAAAGGCGTACTCCGCCTCGTAATCCTCCCAAAGTGACATTGCTATTCTGGCAATCCTTGCAGCGCACCACTGGTACAGCGTCGATGGCGGAGAGATTCTTCAAAGCACGCCGAGCGTATTGCGCGACGTATGGCGCGGTGTTTGTCTTCACCACCAAAGTCAGCGCATCCAGCGCCTCCTTCCTTGAGATCAGGTCATCCATCGTAGAACACCTCCACCAGTTTGAACTTTGCAACCCGCCACATATCATCGCCATGATACAGATTGTGGTATTCAACAGCCTTTTTCAGATACTTGTCCGTCTTAAAGTAACGGGTTTTCTGGCTTGAACCGCACACCCATTGAACCTCGTCCCGGTCGTTCACAGCACAGAAAATGTATTCCTCAGTCATACTCCACCTCCACCGTGTATCTCTGGCCCTTCCGGCTCCGGATCTCCATGTAGCCCCTATGAAACGGGCTGAGTGTCATCAGCACCTTCTTGCCTGTCGACAACTCATGCACATAATACGTGCCCTTGCAGGGATAACCATACTGGTCGGTTTTATGCACCATCACCTTGGTGCCTTCCGGCAATCCGCGTATCTCGGCCACCGTCAACTCCTTCTCCATGATCTGTCACCTCCCGGTACTTCCGCAGCGCCTCCCGCGCCGCATCTATGATGTCGCCCTGTCCCTTGATGCATCCGTAAGGCCACGCCATACCGGGGTGCGGGTTCCACGGGCAGGCTGCGCACGGGTGCTGGTTCGTCTTGAAGCAGTTCAGGCCCTCGATGATCTGCTGTAGCTCCATCGTGCTGCGCCTCCCTTATGTCGCCGGGGCAAGCGCTCCGCCGTCGGCGTATTCCAATCCGCAGTAATCCGCCCATTCGCGTCCGGGTTTGTCTACACGTTCGAACTCGATCACCCACACCCAAGGGTTCGCCTCCCAGCCGTAGAATGAGCGTTCCGCAGGGTTGATGGTGTTATCCCATATGGCGATGAATTCAAATCCGTAAGTGCATCCTTCTTTGACGATGGGATTGTCTGGACCCGGTGGCGCGTCCATGATCTCATGCAGTCGTTCCAGCCGAACTTCCTTTACTCGCAGAAATATTCTCGCGGCTTTGCGGGGCATATGGATGGATGGGTGCCAGCGATCTTCAACCATCATCCCGGTTGTGTCCTGCGGTTCGTCGGCTCTGTAGAGGTAAAGGTCTATCAATCCGGGGCCTGCCGTTCCCGTGGTTGCCTGTTTCCATGTTTCCCGCACCCATAGAATATCATCGGGTTGAATCGGAGATCGCAAGAAGCTCCGATCTTCAAACTCAACTACGTATTTGCTTGGAAACTCAGCAGTCATTCCGCCTCTCCGGATAGTTTTATTTGTTTTGATGATCCTGCGGGTAACGGTCTTCCTGCCCTCCAGGATTGCCCGTACCATCTGAGTGTTGAAAAGAATGGGCTTCTCCACGTAATCGCCTCCCTATAGCTCGCAATAATCCCCATTGCATCCGCCTCCGGTGTGCCACGGGAATTCCTGTCGGAAGTCTTCTCCCATGATGGCCCTGAGGCTTTCCTTCATGAAGACCGGGATGCCGTTTTCCTGCGCGTACCGGGCGATTTCGTCCACCCATTCCTTCTTCGGAATGACCTTGCCCTTGCGATGCCCGGTCTCCGCGCCGATGATTACCCAGTCTGCCGGGGTGTGCGTGGAGAAACACGGCTGCATCTGCTCAAGTATCGGTTCGATGCTGACGAACAGGTTAAGACACGGACATTCATCGGCATGGTGAAATCGCCAGAGCTGGTCTTCCCTCGTAGCGGAATAGCCGTACCAATGCTGCTCGGGAAGCATGCCATTCTTCGCCAGCTCAATATAACGATTCGGGTTCTTGGTCAGGAACAGATACCGGTGCTGTGGAGCGGCGTCACAGGCATCAAACACCGCCTTGATCCACTCGTCTGGCACCCAATCGCCGAAGAGGTCTGCCATGGAGCAGACGAAGATTGTCCGCGGCCGCGTCCACTTCTGGGGTTCGTCCAGCTTGTAGCGGTGTAGCGTCGGAGCGAAGGCAAAGGGGTACGGGCAAACCCTGCCGCTGTCCAGCAACCGGACGGGATAGCGCAGTACATGACAGCCATTCTGCCGCAGATCGGCGCCGCCATCCTCCAGCCATACACGCTGCAGCTCCGCCGGCGCGTCCAACGTCTGCCCTTCGCAGGAGAACCGCTTGGCGATGTTCCGCGCATAGCAATACTCACAGCCGTGGTAACAGCCAGTGACCGGGTTCCACGTTGCATCACACCAGTCAATCCGTGTCGACGCACCCATTGCCATCTCTCCCTTCTTCCTTAGTTTTCAGCCCCAGCTTACGGCGCAAGGCAGCATTACGACGCGCTTTGTTGGAAGTGTTCTTACCATGAAATCTGTATGCAGCGGTAAACGGCACACCGCATTGAAGCAGGTTCGACTCCGCATGATCAATAGCATACATGATTTCCTGCGCATCGTTCCAGTCCAGGTAATCAGCGGTGGTGTATGTCGAAACATCACACTCGATCCAAGCGACACCATAATCGCCACAGGCTTTATAGCCCTTATAACCATCCGATACCCGTGCCCAGCATCCTACGTCATATCCGGAGCCTAAAATCCTTGCCTCGTAGAATGCGTATTCATCCTCATAGCTCTTTTTTGAACTCCACTGCCAGCCATTTTCCCCTAACAAACGGAGCCAGTTTATGTCTTGATCATTCTTCATGATGTACCTCCTTCCATCCGTTCATGATGGCTATTTTCATCTGCTCCTCCGGATCCATCCTCCGGAAGCTGTCCCAGCAGTCTGGACAGAGGAAGCAGCCTTCCTCTCGGTGATACGTCTCGCCCATCTCCCGGAAATCCACCAGATCGGCCTCGGTGAAGGTCTCGCCACACATAACGCATTCGATCACCTTGGGCAACTCTGGATTTGGCATCCAATGAGTCACAAACCCATAAACTGCGGTTCCCTTGCGTTCGGATTCCCAAACGCCATCTACGGTGTGGTCATGATGCACTCTCTTCGTTCCGTCGTTGAATATCTTGACCACCCGGACATCATCGGACATCTTCCGAAACATGGCATTTCTCCATTTGTCCGTTCCGTACAGCTTTGCGAAAATGGTGTCATGCTCTGGCGGCAGCTTCTCCTCAACGCTAATCCACTGCTGCTGGGGCGGAGTTTCCTCCGCCCGCCGGTTCCATGCCTCGACAGCATCATGATCAGACCTATAAGGCATTTGATTACAGCACCCGGCAAGGCACTTCACAAGCCAACCACTGGACGACAATCCTTGTTTGAAATAGCCCGGTACGATAATCAGATCTGCTTTTCCTCCACAGAATGGGCACGGCTTCAACTTATCCATAGATACCTCCTTTATGTCGCCGGCATCAACACGTCCTGGTCGGCATACTGTGCCGCGTCACGATCAGCCCACAGGCCCGCGGGCTTTTCATCCAAACGCTCGAACTCGATCACCCATACCCAGGGGTTGGCGTCCCAGCCATAGAGCGGATGTTCTGCGGGTTTAATGGTTTTGTCCCAGACGGCGATGAATTCAAAGCCGTAAGTACACCCTTCTTTGACAATAGGATTGTCTGGACCCGGTGGCGTGTCCATGATCTCCTGCAACCGTTCCATCCACACTCTGTTCACCCGCAGGAACAGCCTCGCAGCCTCACGGGGCATGTGGATGGAAGGTCGCCATGAACAAGTTTCCCAATCGTCATCGTATTCTGGCCCTGTCGGCCTCTTGTTTCCGTTCGGGTTAGATGCCTTATAGCAGTAATGCCACTCGCCGTGAGGCATCCACCATCTGCACCACGTTTCCCGCACCCAAAGGATATCGCCGGGCCTGTACGTGGGCTTATAGCCCAACATTTCCGGATTGGTGACGACGCCATCTTGGGGTTGCCCTTTACAAACCCGCCGCGTCTGGGTCTTCCTTCCATCCAAAATGGCCCTGACCATTTCAGTGTTGAACAGGATCGGTTTCTCTGCCATCTTGTGCCCTCCTAATTCATGCACCCGCCCAGGCCGGTCTCCCTGATGCAGTACTCATTGACCAGAGGGTGCATCAGATCGAACGGGGTCTTCGCGGCGGTCTCGCCGCAGGAGTAGTACACAAATGCGCCGTCGCTGACGATCTGCTTGATCTTGCCGATCTCGTACTTATCGCCGTTGCGATAGACGATCAGCTGGCCTTCTTTGAATTTCTCCATGTGTTCCTCCTTAAATCCTGTCTCCGTAGTTGTCGCCATGCCCGCCGAAGTCAAAGGCTTCGTGGACACGCATCGACCAACGGTCAATGTAGTCGCTGGCCTCACCCTTTGTGGTGCCGGTAAACCGAGGAATCGGAAAATCGGAGAATTCCTGCATTTCCTGAATGTAGGTCAGTTGCTTCTCCGTGGCAGGATCATTCCGCCAATTACGATTCAGTTCCACGGTATCGCCTCCCTCTGTGCAACACTAGGTTTCTTTGTAAAACACACCCAAGTTTTTCCGTAACTACCTTTGCTTGGCGTGTCGTAAACTTCGCTGCCAGGCCAGAATACTTGAATCTCAGATCTTCCAAAAGGATCAAGGCATTCCTTGACCTCAGCCCAACCGCTTCTGCACAAATCGATTTCTCCCGGGCAGCTTTCACACCATACGATGTTATCTTCTTCCCTGGCAAGATTGCATATTTCAACGATACCGAGCATCCTCGGCTCCTGCTCCTCCAGCCGGGTGATAGCATCACCAATAATCCGTGCACTCTCAATGTGATTCGCCCTGCCTTGCTTGCTACTGGCGATTCCTGCCATTGCGTTGAAATGCGACCGCAACTCTTTCAGTCCCTCAATGAGCTTCTCCCAATCAGGCATCCGGCTCACCGCCTTTCTTCACTTAGTTCCGAATTCATGCTTCTGTCGTCGCACTTCCGTGGCGCGCAACATTGCCTCACGTTTTCTCGGTACAACACGGGTGCCTGTGTAATGCATGTGCGCCTTATCTCTGATAGGTGCATGAAGCTCACATTTGAAATGCCGTTTTGTACACCGCCGAGCTTCTTCCGGCGTTTCATACTTCCGACCACACACTCTGCAATGATACGGCATCAATATCGGCATTTCACAATCAGATGCAACGCCAAACATGCGTTTCAGCATCTGCTCAAGCTCTTGTATTTGCTCACAGATTCCACTAAAGGCCTCGCATAGAGCCTTTTGAAAATCTTCAAACATCCTCGTCGGGCACCTCCTCGAAGTCCCGGCAATCCCGCATCAGGTGCCGGTACATAGAGCTATCCTCATAGGCCAGCTCGTCCATGTCGTACAAGGGATTGCCCTGATACAGCTCAGTAACATCGCCGCGGATGTCGTAGTAGCGGTTGCCGATTCTGGTGATGAAGTGCCCCTCTACAGGGGCGTGCATGATCGTGACTGCGCCGGTGCAAAGGAACCGCGTTTCGAGGATATGGGCGAACCAGTAGCAGCAGCCGTGAAGAAATACTTCCTCGCTGCCCTTGAAGCGGGCGATGAATTTCAGAATTTTCTCCCGTTCAATCATGCGCCTTGCCTCCCATCTCCGTCAGCGGGAATACGAACGCCCCGCACGTCGGACAATACTGCGGTGGAACGAGCTTGTGGCAGACCGGGCATTCCTCGCCGTCCACCACGTCCCACAGTTCCCACACATCGCCTTCCGGCTCGTTCTCGTCCATCCAGCCAACCGGAGCCAGACGCTCCCGATCCACGACAAAGGACATCGTGAACACATGGCCCTGAAAATCCACGTCGCTGCCATTGATGGCCTCCAGCAGCTCGTCATAGGTGATCTTGCCCTTGTCGCGGATGGCGCGGAGTAGGCCAGGGTAGTTGAAATCCCACTCAAAGCGGATTTTCGATTTACGCGCCATCAGATCACCATCCCATCTCTCTTCACGATCATGGTGGGCGTGCCGCGGCCTTCCATCAGCGCCGCCTGCATGGCCTGCGCCGCCTTGATCGTCTTGAAGCCCTGAGCGTGGTCCATGCTGTCCGTCCAATAGACGTAGTGGGATTCGTTCGGTGTGCCGACGTCATACGCGCCCTTTTCACGGAGATACTGAACGCCGTACCGGGTCTTCTTTCTCAGGAAAAACTTGCCATTGTTGTCCTTGATCTTCTCGCGTACCATGTAATTCATCCTCCTTATCCAAAGTCGAACATGATTTGCCCGGCGTTCTTCTTGCCGGTGCTGATGGTCAATGTGGGGGTACGCTCGGGTTCCGGGTCCGGAGCGTTGGCGCTGGTGGGCTCTTCCGGGGCCATTCCAGCCGATTCAGGCGGTGCCGTGTCAAAATCTTCGATTTTGCCGTCGGCAGTCCGGCCTCTGGCCGGACCGGCAGGCGCCACAGGGGCTGCCGCCTTATCAGGCATATTGGCCTTGGGCTGATCGGTTGCCTCGTCCGGCAGGGCCGTTGCAACGCGCTGGAACATCATTCTCGCCATGGCGATTGCCCGGCGCGTTTCCCAGATTGCGTGGAAATACATCGGTGTGAACCAGCAGCGCGACGATTCCTCGCCGAACAGCACACTGCCGGTCTGCGGTTCTGTCAGGGTGTTGCCTATCACAACGTACCCGGCGCAGCCCAGCAGTGAAAGCTGTATGTAGCACATCAGGCCCACCGTCATGTCCACGTCCTGGGCGACGAACAGGGCTTGTTGCTGGTAGTTGATCTTGCGGCTTCGCAGATAATTGGCAGCGGCTACCAGCGTCGCGCCGGCGCCACAAGCACAATCATTTATTGAGATCCAGCCGTGCTTCTTGATCTGCTCTTCCAGAAGATCGTCCTGGATGGAACACTCCGCCATGAACTGGCATACAGAATACGGGGTAAAGAATTGGCCTGCATGTTTGTTGCCCAGGTCCAGGTTCATATACAGCTCGCCGAGGAAATCACAGTCCGGGCTTTCCTCCATGCCCAGCACGATGTGGGTGAAGAATTCAGGGAAGATGTCCAGCTCCTCCTTGGAATACTTCGGTACGATGCGCATGTACATGGCCTCGCGCTCGTCGAAATGGCGCTTGTCCACAGCGTTGGCGATGGCGCACGCGATCATGACGACCATATCCTGCCAGACTTCGTGGCGAGAATATCGACCACACAGCTTGTTGTACAGCTTCTCCAGCTCCCGCTGACGTGCGGTGTGTCCCACGTAGGTCGCCATTATCTGGTCACCTCCGCGAAGCTGATACTTCCTTCCGGGATTCCGCGTTCATAGGCCAGCAGGCCAATGGTAGCCTCGATCTCGCCCTCCATCATGCCTGCCACCGTGAAGGAACATAGTTCTTTACCGTCGGGACCAAAGAAGACGATCCACTTACGTCTGGCCATCAGTTCCTCCTTCCTCCGGCTGCCCCTGCATCGGGTCTCTGGCCTCGATACTCACTGCGCCGTCCACGCCGAACACCAACACCGTCATGTCCTGCACCATGCGGGTGCGCCACTTTCGCAAAGTCTGCACGCTTCGGTTCAGACCAATGGCAGACAGTTCTTCGGCGATTTCCTCAAAGGTGTAGGGCTTCGCGTCGCCGCGATCAGCGCCGGTAGCGTCCTCGTTGAAGTAATACATCCTGATCACGATGAACTCTTCCCGATCCTCGAACTGGCGAACCACGGCGTCAATCTCGTCATACCTGGCCTTGGTGCGCTCGTATGACGCCCGGCGTGCGGCGACGTGCTCATCATACAGGTCCACCCTGTCCATCACGCCGCTCCCCGGAGGGGGAGCGACGCTGATGCTGTGGGACTTTCCAACGGGCTCGAAGCCGTACTCTTCCAGATCCTCCATCATGTGCTGGTAGGTCTTGTAGTTCCGAAGCAGACGCTCCGTGGTTCGGTACAGGTTCAGGTTCCTCTGCTGGCGCTGCAGGTTCACCGTCTCGCGGGCGCCCTTCCGGGCAGCTTCTTCGATGTACTCCTCCATGGTCTTCTTCCGGGATTTCTTATTGTCCATCGCTCTCTACATCCTTTCGCACCGTTGTTCTCGGGCCTCTGAAATCAACGCCCCGGCGCTCCATGGTGTCTGCCAGCTTTTCCACGTCCGAAAGCGGGCTTCTGCGGCCCTTTTCGTAGCCCTCCCTGTAGGCTCGGTCTTCCTTGTAGACCACAGCATCTTTCCACGCGGCGTCCTTGAGCCGCTCGTTTTCTTTGCGCAGCCCGGAGGTGGCGCGACGCACAGAGTATTGATTGTACGCCACCGCGCCGCCGCCGACGATCAGGCCGGACACGAAAAGAAGAACTCCACCGAATACAGTCATTTTCAATGCTCCTTTATCTGGCGGGGAGACCGCAGCCTCCCCGCGCAGTCCATGTGTAATGAATGGCGCGTTACTCAATCACGCCGGGATAGAAAACCTTGAACAGCTCGTAGAGCGGCACCGCCATTTCAGCGGCCTGCGGATGGGCAGGGCCCGTGATCTGCCTGGCGCGCAGATCGAAGAAGTGATCCCACGCCCGGAGATTGCCGGTCATCACCAGCTCCGTCTTCGTGCTGGTGGGCAGCACCGCCCGCGCTTCCTGCGGCAGCAGGCCGAAGTTCAGCAGCGAGAAGTACGCCGTCTCCGCGCTCATACACTGGCGCTTCCAGAGGGAATATCCCTCCGTTCCCTCATCCAGATAGCATGGCTTGATCACGGTGATCTCACGTCCGAATTTGTCCTGGGCGTAGTTGCAGTAGCGGGTGCTCTCCTGGGCGAAGGACATCACACGATGCCGGACGAATTCATGGCTGACGCCGCGATCCACGGTGAACTTCACCGTCTGCCGGAGGTGGGCCAGCTTCTCCTGAGGATCGACCAGATCGGCATATCGGATTTGCCGTACACGCGGGTCAGGTTCCGCGTCGGCATCGATGAAGCCGCGGCCTTCGATGAACACCGGGTCGAAATGCCCGATGAAGTAGCGGCCCGCGATGGAGCCATAAGCGAACAGCTCCATCCATGCTCGCATGTTGCCGGAGATAATGCACCGATGATTGACACTCGTCATTTCCAGCCTGGGCGGCTGCTCTCCGGCGTCGCGCAGGATTTTCAGACCTTCCGCTACGTTGTCGTAGATGTGGTAGTCGCTGATCTCGAAGATCATGTCGCCATGCTCCAGCATGGCAAAATGCTGTCGGCGAATCATGCCCTTCACGAAGGCGTCAGCGCTGGTGTCGGTGGTCTTCTCCTCGCTCTTGTAGCACACGCGGCCGGCGGCCTCAATGGCCTTCAGTCCGCCGCGCAGCTCGTCGCGGTCACAGACCTGGAATGACGGTTTGATGATTCTCATGGGGCAACGCCTCCTCGATAGTCACTTCCACGCGGGGAATCTCCGCGAAATACTTGTCGATGGTCATGCTGACGATCTGTGCATCGTCCTTGTAGGCGATGCCGTTCAGACTGTCCGCGACAACCTTTCCCACGTTGTCACAGTCGGGCTTCTTGATGGGCCGGATGGCGCCGTCCAGCTTGGCCTGGCGTTTGCGCTTGCTGTCCGAGCTGGCCAGTCCATAGAAGCAGACCACCTTCATGCTGACCGGCCTGTCGCCGATATACAATCCGGAGCACTGCCGTTGGAATTCCAGCTTGACCAAGTTCTCATAGGAGGCCGTCTTCTCCGGCGTGTATGTCCGGGTGAACGCCCCATTGCGAACGACGCGGGGACGGCCCTTGCCCTGGGGTTCTCCGGGGATGGTGAATCTCATTCCTCGTCATCCTCCTTCAGCAGGGTGGTGCCGTCCGGCAGGGTGTAGCACTCATGCGTGCCCAGCAGCCATGCCCATTCCTCGTCGGCGATCTGATAGCCCAGGGCGGCGAGGTAGTTGTACACCGCGATCAGATCATCGTCGCGTTCATACTCGCCCTTCCAGGACGTACACCGCTGCGGATGCTCGCTGCCGGAGCTGTCCCACTTCTGGTAGGCCGCCTGCACCATGGCTTTCAGCGGGCTGGCATCAATCACGGCTCTGTCCTCATCTGTCAGATGCTTGCCATCCTTGCCGGCGGAACCGCAGAGATCACGCCAGCGGGGCAGCTCGGCGGGCCTCATGTAGCCCTGATGCAGGAGCACATACGTAGCAAACTTGAAGGCGGGTGTCTTGTCCTGCTCCCGACCGGCATAGTCCTTGATGAAGGCGTCGCGCAGGTTCTTCGCGGTCATGGCCACGTCCAGCTCCTGAGTGCGGATGATGTTGCGCGCCTGTTCCCGGCGCTGCTGTTCCTCGTGCATCTGAGCGCTGGCCTTGTCGCCGATGCGGTACACCGTGCACCGGCTGCCGTTGATGTAGAACACGAACTCAGTGTCCTCCGGAGCGTCCGGACGTATCAGCTCGTTCTCGTTGATGTGCAGCAGCTCCACCGAGCGTTCGTGGGAACAGGCTTCCCGGTAGATGTTCCAGGGCTGCTGATCCACTTCTTTGGCCCATTGCGACAGGGCCTCGCGCACCTTTGGGATGTTCTTCCGGGCCTTCTGCGTCTCCCTGGCCTGATTCATCTTCCAGGTAAAGCTGGTGCTGCCGAATTCGCTGAGCATCTGGTCGCGCAGATCATCATCCAGATTGGCGATCTCTGCCAGATCCATCAGCGTGGCGCCCTTCTTCACCGTCTCAGCCAGAAGCCCCGGATTGATGCTGGTCAACTTCATGCGCTTCCTCACGGTGGTGGTGGAGAGGCCGGTGCGCTCGGCGATGCCCTTGGCATCGATGCCCAGGTCCATCATGGTCTGAACTCCGCCCACCTGATCGGTGAGCGTCAGATCATTGCGCTGCATGTTCTCAGCCAGCATCGTGGCCACCTGATCGGCGGCGCTCATTTCCGTGTCGATATAACACGGCAGCTCGTCAAGGCCGGCAATCCCCGACGCGGCGAAGCGCCGATGGCCAATGACGATGCGGTATTTGTCCGGAAAGCCCGGCGAAGGCACGACGGTGAGGTTCTGGAGCAGGCCGCTCCGCTTGATGGAAGCGGCCAACTCCGTCAGATCACCGAGGTCCGTCCGGGGGTTGTCCGGATGAGGCTCCAATTTGGAGCGCGGGATCATGGTGATCATTCAGTCATTCCTCCTGCTTGATCGACACGGTGATCGTCGCCTTGAGCGCTACGATCTGCTCTTTCAGTTCTTTGATCTGCCTTTCCAGGTCCATCTTCTCCATGCGCAGCTTATTCTGGACACTGTCGGCCAAGGCGCTCTCCTTCACCAGCTTGCGGTACTCCGCCAGTGTGATCTCTACCATCAGCTCCTCGCCGTTGGCGTAATCGTTGCGCTGCTCACTGTACTCGCTGAACTCCTTGGGTTTGATACCGTTCTCATTCGCCATCGTCTTCATCCTCCTGATCGTCGTCACCTTCGCCGGTGACTTCCTCGAGATACTCGTCGAAGCTGTTGAACATGGAGAGCTGGCCGCTGGCTTCCTCGGAGCTGACCAGGAAGAACCGGCCGGAATCGTCAACCAGCAGCTCCTTCTTGTCGCCGAGGGAGACGACGCTGCCCTTCGCCTCCTCCTTGCTCTTCAACTCCGTGCTGACCTTATAGGCCATGACAACCTTGACCTGTTCTCTGGTGCCGGTCGGCGCGTTGTTATCGGCGATATCCTGCTTGATGGTGCCGATCTCGATTTTCAGCGTGACGCTGGCCAGGTTGATGCCCTTATGGAACATCTTGGGCAGGGTCTTCTGAATGGCAACATCCAGATCGTTGCGCATGATGTCGAATTCCTTGTTGTACAAGGTGATCTGTTTCTCGGGGTCAATCTTGATCTTCATGGGAGTCCTCCTTGTCGATGATGTAATCCGTAACCCTGACCAGGCCATGCCCTGCAAGGAACAGCAGCCCGGTCAGGCCGGTCAATGTCATAAGTGTTCCAAGGGTATCGGTCAGCCACCACATGAAGCTGCCTACCCACGCCATGGGCTCCATGTCTATCCCTCCAGTATGGCGCGGATGGATTCGCGCCGTCTCTGTCCCTCGGCCCGGCGTTTGGATTCACCGTCCATCTTGATCGGCGTGCAGACCTCGAAGATGCGGTCATACACGCGCCTCCGGCGAATGTCAGTCTCGTTCTTGAAGTCCGTCAGATTCGTGGTGATAATCATGGGCTTCTTCGCGGAATACCGGGAATCGATCACCGTGAAAATCTGCTCGGCCTTGAAGTCCGTGTTGCGCTCGGCGCCGAAGTCATCCAGCACCAGCAGCCGCGCCGTGTTCATGCGGTAGAGCAGCTCGTTCAGATCGTCGCCGAACATGTTGGCCGTCAGCCGCACGATGCTGGTCACCAGCACCGGCACGCGCTGGGCCATGAGGGCATTGGCGATGCAACTTGCCGCGAAGGTCTTGCCTGTGCCGGGGCTGCCGAAAAGCAGCAGCCCGGCGTTGTGGGCAAGCATCTCGTCCCAATGCTCCACGTAGTTCCGGCAGATGCGCAGCACGCGCTGATCGTCAGGCGTGGCGGCGACAAAGCGATCAAAGGTCGATTCGTGGAACCGCTCGTCTACCAGCGAGTAGGCCGCCAGCTCCTTCACGCGCTCCAGCTCCTTCTGCCGCTGCCGTTCCGCTTCTTCTTGGGCGATCTCGTCCTTCCGGCACTGACAGATGCAGGGAACATACCGCCCGTTGTGCTTGAAGCGATGCTCCTTCACCGTACCGCACACGCTGCAATGGAGCAGGCCGTCCTCGCCGATGAAGTCACCCGGTTCAGCGGGGACATGATCGACGGAGCCCATCTTCTCCAAGACCTGCGTGGCCAAATCACCAAGTGATTGCATGTGTCACCTCCATCAATAGAAATCGTCCTCGTCGGCGTACTGCTTGGGCTGGTTGGAAGGCCTGCGGGTCTTGCCCTCGTCCTGGTCTCCGGATAGCCAGCCGGTGATGAACCGCTTCACGCCTCGCCGGGTCTTGCGTCTGGTTGGGTTTCCCATGCACCAGCCGATCATATTCCGAAGGGCCTGTTCTACATCGACTGCCGGATAGAGGCGCTTGTAAACCGCGATGTTCTCCATGGGCACGTTGTAGAAGCTGCCGTCATTCAGCGGAATGTCGAACTCGCTGGGCGTGGGTTGGGGTTCGGCCGCAGGCGTGGAGCGCCCGGAATCGGGCGGCTCCGCGCTAACGTCCTCTTTCTCTGTCTCTGATCTCTGATCTCTGTTATCTAAACTCTGATCTCTAGTATCTTTATCTCTAATATCTGGGTGGACATTTTCGGGGACATCTGGGGGACAATCAGGTGGACATTGTCCACCTTCCGGGAGGACAGGTGGAACATTTCGCTGTACTCGTTTCTGTGCCGCCCAGTTGGTTTCGCTGCCCACCATGCTTTCATGTTCCACCAGCACCAGCGTCCCGTCCATGTCCTCATAGATCAGGCCAAACCGCTTGTAGAGATTCAGAGCAACACGGATGGTGTCTGCGGAGAACCACTTGCAATCCCGCTGAATCTTCTCCACATCGTAGGGGATGACGATCTCGCCGATAGTTCGAGAGAGACGCCCACCCGTGTTGATGGTCTTGAGGCAGAGCATCTGATACAGGACAACGTAGTTTGCACCGTCCTTCTGGCTCATCAGGAAATCCACCGTGTCAGAGGTCATAAAGGATTCCCTGAGCTTGATCCAGTAGTAACGCTTTCCTGTAACCATGCGCTCACCTCATCAGAACGGCAACTCGTCGTCTTCCACTTCCTGGAAGCCCTGGGCATCGGGCTGGCCGACAGGGCGGGCACTGCTCGAAGCGCCGGATCCGTTGCCATTGTTCAGCAGCTTCTTCGCCGGAGGAATGACGCCCTCGCGCACCCTGGCAACGCTGATGGCGTAGGCGGGCTTGACGCTGACGGCGACCTTGATCTCGCCGGTCTGGTAGTCGGTGCGCTCATACTCCTCTTCGCCGAAGTTGAAGCCCACCAGCTTGCCCTTCATCTGCTGCTCGTCGCCCCGGCTGGCCTTGAAGTTGTAGCCGGTGTTGCTGGCTTCCAGCGCCTCGATGAAGCCCTTGAAGTAGCCGTTGGTCTCGCCGGCGGCGTTGAGCACCGTCACCCGGAACACGCCGGGCCACTTGGCGTTGGAGTTGAAGCCACTGGAGCGCTCGAAGCGCTTCTTAAAGTACCCGTCAAACTCGCTGCCCTCGGCGATGTCGTAGGCCACCACCAGCATGTCCTTCTGGGTCTTCTTGGACTTTTCCATGCGGACGCCCTGGATCCGGCAGATGTGGCCACCGGGCGTGAGCTGCGGGCCGCCGTTGCCGTCAAAGGCGCGGGCGTTGTCATAATCGCGGGGAATCGGGATCATTTCGTTTCACCTCCAAGGTTGTAGTAGTCGCGGATGGTGTTGTCCACCAGAAGCAGATCGTTGTCGATCTCGTCAGTATCGAACATGCCCAGCGGGGACTTCACCGTGTCGAAGCCGGAGTTGTGCGTCAGGAAGGTGTATTTGCCATCCATGACGTGGGTCTTCAGGACGATGGTAAACAGGCCTTCCAGGGTGATGTACTGGTCGATCATGCGGCCCACCGTCTTGGCCTTCTCGTTGCCCTGCTGATCGCGGTCGGTGTGGGACATCAGATACACGATCATGTTCTCGGGCAGGCTGTTGATGATGAAGTCGATCAGGCTCCAATGGGCGTTGGCGATGTCGGTGTACTTGTCATAGCCCTTTTCCTTGGAGCGCCGCATAAAGGCGTTCACCATCAGATACTGGCTGTCGTCGATGACGATGGACGGGGCCTTGGCCAGTTTCAGCGCCCCGATGATCTTGCCGTAGTCGTCGGTGTTGTAGGGCTTGAGGGCACTGCGAAAGGGCAGCGGCTTCTTGGAAACATTGATGAGGCCGAAACGGTCCGGCGGGCAATTCCGCAGGCTGGTGGTCTTGCCAGTGCCGGATTCGCCGAGAATCAGGACGGGAAGCGCCATATTACTTGTCCTCCTTTTCGTTGGTCGTGATGGGATTCATGACGCCAAGGATCTTGCGCAGATCGCCGACATCCAGGTAGTCACTGTCGCTGGCCTTCTCCTTCCGCAGGAAGTCCAGCACCATATCCAGGTAGGCAAGGCGGCGAAGCATATCGTTGTACTCCGCACGGGGAATCGTGACATCGCGGCCATCACTGATCTTGATGTCGGCACCGATCAGCTGCATATTCTTGAACAGGTCGGTGGTGTTGAAAGGGGCGTACCCATACTGAGAAGGCTGATGGTTACGGTTCTTCTGCTGATTGCTTTTCACTGGTTTTTCCTCCTCTTGCAAATGTCAATGCACTGTCTGCATTGGTCGATGTCGAACATGCCGATGTGGGTCTTGTCCTCGGGCAGGCCCATTTCCTCGGCTAGCCACTTGTAGGCCATGCGGCGGGTGTAGCGGGTCTTGCCTCGCCACAGCGGATCGAACACGGCGTGGGCGATGCGCTTCATCCTGCGGAGCTCCGCGTTTGCCAGCCGTCCGAGCGGATCGGTGGTTCCCTTATGGCAGCCGACCCAGGCTGCGCACTCCTTGCAGTACCAGATCGGGCCGAAGCTGCGCCCCTCGTACACAATGGCGCTGTCCACCAGCTTGGCGGGCTTTCCGCAGTAATCACATAAGATCACGCGCCCAATCCTCCTTTATCTGCTCGATCTCCCGGAGATCGTAGGCGATCTGCAGCTCCATCTGCTCGGCCTGATCCACCAGGTAATCGATCAGGGTGCTCATGGCCTTGGTGTCGTAGGTGCTGCTGCCGCAGTAGGCCATGACGTCCACCACGTCCATGTAATCGTGTGTGTCCACGATCTCCGTGAACCAGCCCGTCCCTCGTCCGCGCCACTGGCTGTCGAATGCGTCATAATCGCCCTTCCGGATGCAGACCTGAATGAAGATGCCCACGTCCTTGATGGCCTGTCGATACACATCTTCTTTCGGAAGCGGCGGGGTGATCGCGCGGCCGATCTGGCTGCACAGCTCCCAGCACAGACGCGATGCTGCATTGCTACGCCGGTTACGGTGCTTTTTCAGGGTGACTTCAAGGTCTTTCTCTTCCAGCGCCAGAAGCTCGTCCGCATGATCGCCGAACAGATCCAGGGTCACGCTTGTTCCGTTGCCGGTTTTGACAACCGAGCCGGTGTCTATCCTGCCGAGCATGACCTTTTCCCTCCCTTGTTGTTGGCCTGAGCTTTCAGATCGACAAACCGGCAATTCCACGGCGCATAAGGGCCATCATTGTCAATCCGGTCAATCGTGCATTTGCCATACGCAGCGCTGGCATCGTACCCGTTCGCGTAGGCCCAATCGCTGAAAGCGGCGAAGTTATGCAGCCATTCATCACACACGGTTATTCCCCGGGCTCCGTAGGTTTTGTAGCTTCGAACCTTCGGATTGTAGCATCGGTTCTTCATGTTGTTCCAGACACCATACAACCGGCTTTTGCTCTGGTTGTGCGTGATGTGAGCCTCGATCGTTCGTTCCAGTCGTGTGCATCCGCAGCTTTCAATCTTTCCTTCGATCAGATGGGTTCCGCGAACGATCTTCGCTGGGCTCCCGCAGTCACATTGGCAATACCATTGGGATGCTTGCTTGATTACGCCGTCCGCCCTTCTCCGGGTGTAATTCGGGGCATGGCCAATGACAACCAGCTTCCCAAATCGTTGTCCGGTCAGGTCTTTCGCGTAATGGCCACTCACTTTGTCTTCACCTCGAACTTCGGCGGCTTTTCTTCAATCGTCACGCAGTCCGTCGGTATGATCTCGCCGGTCTCGCCGAAGATGATGCTGCCGTCCGCGGCGGTGGAGAGCTGCTTCTTGACCTGCGCCCATTTGGGGGAAACCTCGGTTTTGAGGTAGTCGGACATGCCGCCTGCAACCAGCCAGTCGCGCAGCTTGTCGCTGTCGGCTTTGAAGTCGCTGCTGGCCTTCTTCATGACCAGGCTGCCGCTGGGCAGCTCGTACTTCTGCTGGGTCTTGGTTTCCTTCACGGGCACCGTGCCGAAGTACAGAAGCAGCATCGCCCTCAGGTTGGTGGTGCGACCTTCCAGACGCTTGTCATAGGCTTCCTGCCGCTCCTTGTAGCGGTCGATCTCTGCCTGGCAGCAGGCCTTCAACCGTTCGCACTCAGCCTCTTCCTCGGCGATCTTACGGATAGCCCATTCGGCCTTGGCGTCGCTGTCGATCCTGAAGCCCTGCGCTTCGTCCTCTTCCATCGCTTCGCCAAACTCGGCGGCGAACTCATTCATGATTTCCTGATACTCTTCCATGTGATCTCCTTTCACTCCACGTAGGAGTAGTTGCAGTGGGGGCAGCCGGTAATCAGCCGGTGACCAGCTTCTTCCACGGTGATGCCGAACACGGCGCCGTGGCTGCCGTTGGTGGGAAGGAAGATGTTCCTGCCGCAGCGATAGCAGATGCCGTCATAGGGCGCGAACATCGGAATCCCTTCGGTCTCGCAGTACGCTTTCTGGGCGGCTGCGGCTTGCTTTGGATTGAAGCTGGCGTTATGGTCCAATGTGATCGCCTCCATTCAGCGCTTTTGTGATCAGGGCTTCGATGAATCCCTGCATGGTCATGCCGGTGCGGTCGAGCTCCCGTTGCAACAGCCCGTAAGCCTTATCCGTGAGGCGGCAGCTTATCCGCTTGGGCTTGGTTCGGTTGGGGGTGCGCTTGGCCTTGGAGGCGGCCTGCGTTACCTTGAAGTGATCCATCAGCGCGTGCCAGGCGTCGGCCCGAAGCCGGATCCCGTATTCCTCGCCGTGTTCCACCTTGCTGAGCAGGTATCGGTCAAACCGGGGATAGACCGAGGCGACCACTTCCACGATGTCGCCGACAGGGATGTGCCGCTCTGATCTGAGGGCGCGAATCGCCTTGACATCGGCCGGAAGTTTGGGTAGAATAGATGTGGTGCTACATGGTGTCTGCACCGTTTCTGGAGACTGTGACTGTTGGCGCGGTGCAGTCTCCATCACTTTTGAGCTCATTTCTCTCCTTCCTGCGCCATCTTCTGGCGCTGGTCGCGTTCAGCTTTCCACTTCTCAAACTTCGCCTGATTCTCCGGGACGCTGAAATAGTTGCGAACGCTGTTGAAAAGGCACTCGGTCAGGTATTCCGCCACCCACGGCGGGATCAGGTCGGTGTTGATGCGTACTGTCTGTGCATCCTGGGGCACTTTGTTTCACCTCCTTCTTGATAATCGTGTCTTGCTAAGACACTAGTTGGCAAAAAAAATATCATCCACTTCATCGCTCGTCAGAGAATAGCGCTTTTTAATAAACTGGATTTCGTGCTTGTTGAATTCCGCACCTCCAGTCTCATTGATTTTAGCCGACAAGCGCTGTGGAGATATTCCCATAGCTGCAGCCAGTTTGGCATTTGTGTCACCATGAAGCACCATCTTAGACTTCAGCATCGGTGTGTTCATCATTTCACCTCCTTCCTTGTCTTGATGTGTCTTATCAAGACACTTTCATATTACCACCTTTCGGGTTTGCTGTCAATAGCTATATGAAAATTTTTAAGACACTTTTGAAAATATGCTTGAATTTGTGTCTTAAAAATGGTATCATAATTCCGGAGGTACAAAGCTATGACGATGGGTGAAAGAATAAGAATTCTCCGAGAACAAAGCGGGCTCACTATGGAACAGCTCGGCGAAAGAATCGGCGTTCAAAAATCATCAATCAAAAAATATGAGAATGGAACGGTCGAAAATATAAAACGCTCGACTATTAAAACCATGGCATCGATCTTTGGTGTTTCACCATCGTATTTGATGTTTGGAGAGGAAATAGAAGAGAAAACCGCTCCGGCGGTAAAAACTGATCCGGAGCGGGAGAATGTCATTCGTCTTTTTGCTGCTCTGACTGAAGAGAATCAGCGCAGGCTTCTTGATTACGCAGAACTGCTGCTACAAGCGCAGCAAGTCGGGCGCGATTCTCATCAGTAAGGGAATCGTAGATTTCAGCAAAACGAACAATGTTCTCGTTCATGGCTCCTACCTCCTAAGAATGTGATGCCTGTAAATATTACTAAAGTATTTCATCACAAATTCGACTTTGTTACAGAATAACCAGATGGGTTATGGAAATGCAGGTTTGGAGGGCAAACTTGCTGAAATCGGAGCATTTTGTACAACTACACTTGTACGTGAGGGGGCGCGCGCATGGCCAGGAAAAAGGCAGAGAAGACCGATGGCAACATCTGCGTGGTGTATGCCAGGTATTCCAGCCACGCCCAGAACGATGCCTCCATTGAACAGCAGGTCGCGGAATGCCGTGAGTATGCAGCCGCTCACGATCTGAAAATCAGCGACATATATGCAGACCGTGCAATCTCTGGCCGATCTGATCGGCGCCCGGAATTCCAGAAGATGATACGACATGCGGAGGCCGGCAGATTTCAAGTCGTGCTCACCTACAAATCCAACCGTATCGCCAGGAACATGCTGGACGCGCTACGCTACGAGGAGCGACTGGAAAAGGCCGGCGTGAAGGTGGTCTACTGCAAGGAGAATTTCGGCGACAACGCCGCCGGCCGCCTGGCACTCCGCATGATGATGTCCCTGAACGAGTTCTATAGCGAAAACATGGCCGAGGACATACGTCGCGGCCTGATCGACGGCGCGAAGCAGGGCAAGGTCATGGGCTGCATCCCGCTGGGGTACAAGAAGGGTGAAGACGGCTGTTTCGCCATCGACGAGCCGAAGGCCGAGATCGTGCGCGAAATCTTCCGGCGCGTGTCAGAAAACGAAACCCTGGCATCGATCGCTGATGATCTGAATGCCAGGGGTATACAGACGGCCTACAAGAAGCCCTGGGGGAAAAACTCTTTCTCTACGCTGCTGTCCAATGAACGATACATCGGCGTGTACATTTTCGCCGAGGTGAGGATTGAGGGCGGCATGCCCGCGATCATAGACAGGGCGCTATTTGAAGACGTACAGGAAAAGGTGAGGAGGCGAAAAGAAGTGGCAGGACGGAGACGTGACTATGCAGAATACCTGCTGACCGGCAAGGCCTTCTGTGCGAAGTGCGGGGCACCAATGGTCGGCATTTCCGGCACCAGCAGAAATGGTACACCGCATTACTACTACGTCTGCAAGACCAGGCGAGAGGAACACACCTGCAAGAAGCTGAACGTCCGGAAGGAGGCAGCCGAGCGGGAGATCGCGTTCCGGCTGAAAAACACCATTCTCCAGCCGAACGTGGTGGAGTGGATGATCGACAACGTGATGCGGTTCCAGGAGGAAGCACGGAAGCAGTCCGATCTGGCGTCCTACCAGAACCGGCTGGTGGAGGTCAAGCGCTCCCTCGACAACCTGGTCAAGGCGGTGGAGGCCGGTGTGTTCTCGCAATCCACCAAGGCGCGCCTGGACGAATTGGAAGCCGAGCAGCGAGAGCTGCAGGGCATGATCGCCGTGGAGCAGGCGAAGATCAAGACCGTCACCCGTGATCAGATCGAATACTATATTGACTCCTTCCGGGATGGCGATGTCGATGATCCAGCCTATCAGAAGCGGCTGTTCAAAGCTTTCCTGGTCAAGGTATTCCTGGATGACGATAAGTTCCGCATCGTATACAACTACGCTGACGGCCTTGATGCAATGGAGTTTCCCCTGACGCTGGAAGAGATTGAAAGTGCTTACGTAACCGCGGAGTGTTCGTATAAGCCCTGTTCGGGGCCACCACAACCAGCAGAGACGAACACTACCTGGTCGATCAGCATGATCAAGGGGGTGTTCGTCTTGACTGTTTATTGCAGTATCAGATAATTCAAAAGCCAGGGTTGGACGACAATCGTCTTGCCCTGGCTTTTCCTGTTTACAACTTTTTAATAACGCATTGGGTTAGATTCTAACAAAATCCAGCGGAAAAATTCCAGATTTGCTATCATGGCTGTAAAGGGGTATAGCTATGATTAGGATTCACTTGTCCGCCCTTCTCGGCAAGAAGCGGTGGACGCAGGCAAAGCTGGCACAAGTGACTGGCATCAGGCCCACCACGATCAGCGAATTGTACCGAGAGATGGCAACACGAGTCACCTTGGAACATTTCGATCTGATCTGCGAGGCCCTGGACTGCACTCTGGAAGAACTCGTCACCTTCGAGCCAAACAAGATTCCGAAGATCGAGCGCAACCATGAGGGAAAGCCCATACGACCAGTCAAGGACTAACGACAAAAGGCCCGGACGCTAAACGGCGTTCGGGTCTTTTTTTGTGGCTGTTTGGATGCAGTATCGTATGTAATCCATAGCGGCCTTTGGATGTCCTGCCAAAAGCGTATAGAGTGTCACGATTGCCATCTTACCCATGTCGTGGCTGTAGTTGTCGTCTATGGTGATGTCTTCGTTCTCGAAGCGGAGCGTGCAACCTGCTCTGCGGCACTTGTCCACCAGCAGCGTGATGTCGAGACTGTCCAGCTCGAAGATAGAGCCGATGGTTATTGAACCACCCTTCACGATGTTTAGATCATTGATGTTCATGCGCTGTCCTCCCTGATCAATCTTCGGGTTGCTGGTCGATAGGTATGCGCTGGCCATCCGGCATTTCTATGACGAGATTGCCCCCTACAAAGGAAGCTACCTTCGCCAACTCGTCAGCGGACCAGCTGTCCCGGCTGAACTTATTACTCATCGCCTGACGCGATATGCCGAAAAAGTCAGCCAACTCGATCTGCTTCCTGCCACACCCGACCAACGCCTGTTTGATTCTTTGAGATACGGTTGCCATCCTGTCACCTCCCTGCAAACGATTGTACACCACAATGTGTATTTATTAAAGTTAAACGTTTGTTAAATACCGTTTTTGATTATTGACCGTGTACACAGATGAGTGTACAATGTACACATAAGCAAAAGCAAACACACAATGACGTTTACAAGGAGGCACACCAAATGATGATGAGCGAGTTCACCGAGAGGACGGGCTTTGAGCCCATGGCAGAGGAATACGTCGAGATCGAGCAGCAGTACTACAACTTCGACGGAAACAAGGATGCGTTCTGCAAGCACTGGAAGGACACGGTCGGCGTCGAGGGCATCTGCAAGGCCCGCGCCGAGAAGATCACCCAGCTCCGCTCCACGATGGTGGAAACCGAGAAGGAACTGATGCAGGCCATCGCAGAGAAGGATGGGCTGATCGCTCGCCTGAAGGCTGATCTGGAACGTGAGCAGGAATGGAAGCCCTGGACGAACAAGGATGCTGTCAAGCAGGAGGATTACGACCACCTCCGCAGGTGTGGTCACGAGATGACCGACGACGAAGCCAAGGATTGGATCGCCAGCGAGTGGGGCTTCGACCCTTCGAAGATTCGCATCTGCCGCAAGATGAAGACCTTCGAGAGGAACCGCCACTCCCTGCTCCGTCAGGTCGGAGAGATCGACCGCGACCCTTACTACGACGCCACGGATTGGTACTACGTCTTCTTCCGGGTGTGCGGGATGGAATACGAGGCCTACAATGGGAGCCTCACCCAGCTGTAAGATCGACAAGCCGAGGGGCGGCGGCAAAACCGCCCCAGAAGGAGTACCAAATGAAGAACTTCAAGATCAATCAGATCAACCCCGAAATCAAGAACGGGTGGACGGTACGAGCCGACACGAAGCGGTTCGGTGAGAATCAGATCATGTTCGAGGGCAGCTACGAGGAATGCTGGGAGTACATTGAGCGCACGGCCTACACTAACCGCGACCACGTAACCGTGATCGTCTCGGGCAAGCGCAACGGCATCGAGGCCCAGCGGCTCACCGTTCGCAAGTACAACGACGGATTTACCCACTACCCCCAGTTCGAGTTCCCCAACTTCATTCTCCCTACCGACATCGAAAAGCTGAATCAATTCATTGCCTGATCGACCACCCGCCCCGGAGGTGACGAGGGCAGAAAGGAGATCGCCATGAAAACCATCAACTCCGTCTTCGACCCCGAAAAGACAACTAGGCTGGACTCGCTACTGCTTGAGAGCAACGAGATCAACGATAAGACCCTGATCAGCATCTATGACACCGACGGCAGTTTTCTGGTGCGCGGCCACTGGTACGAGGACAAGATTCTGACCTACAGCAAGTCCTTCGGGAAGGCCCACAAGGCCGGCACCGGCCGCAGCGTGATGTTCAGATTGATCTGAGCCGACAGCCATCCCGGCGGGGCAATACACCGGGAGGAAGGAATTATCATGACAAAGCTGATTATTGAAGCCAATCGCGAGGGGTACGCCACGGACCAGATTCGCAGGACGATGACCGTGGGCGATCTGATTTCCATGCTGGAGCAGTACGACGAGGACACACCGGTGTTCCTGGGACATGACCGTCAGAGCTACGGATTCTACACCTACGGCGGCATCACCGAGGGCTGCTTCAACGAGGTGGAGGATGACGAAGAAGAGGAGGATGAATACGATGAGTAATGTTTGCTTCGATATGCTGGAAAAGGGCTCCTGGTACACGATCACCGGCTGCGGCGGTGATCTGCAGGAGTGGAAGGATGGCTATCAGGATCTGCTGAACCAAGAGGGCATCGGCACCATCCAGCAGTGGGTCGAGTTCACCGGCGCCGACATGAACCGCTATTACAAGCTGACCGGCACCAACGCCTATCCCCGGGACATCCACTTCCTGGCCTTCCCCATGGACGGCCTGAACGTCGGGAAGTTGTCCATGTTCAAGCTGCGGATGGATGACCGCTGGTTCGACGACATCGTGGCTAACAACGCCGTCCGGGAGCGGATGGCCGCGGGAATGGAGGGCTGACCATGACGAGGGATGAATACTACGCTCTCCTGAAAGAGCGCTGGGAGCAGACGGACAAAACCAGCCGTAAAGCGATCCACGCCTACAACGAATGGAAGCGGGAGCTGCGGCACCAGCTCGACGAGGAGGAATGACCTGTGACCATCGAAATCAAGGGCCCGGACTTCGACGGGTTCAGCATGGAGGTGGACGGCACGACGCTCATGGAGTGCCTGTCCGAACAGGAGCTCAAAGACCTGACGATCGGCGAGATCATGAAGCTCATGCAAGAATGCTTTTGAGGAGGAATGAATCATGAAGCACTGGAAGATCAGCTACTCGGTGAAGCGTATGGACGAGATCAAGGAGAAGGAACTGATTCTGGAGGCGGCCAACATTGACGACGCGCTGGCCAAGGCGCACAAGGCCGTGGCCACCATGGAGCTTCCGGACAGCAAGGCCGGCGATATGTTCGTGATCTGGGATGTCGGCATCATGGAGGACGATGTGTTCTGACAGGAGGTGCGCCGTGAACATCAGAATCAGGCTCCTGCTGATGCAGGAGATCGAACGCAGGAACGAGGAAAGCATTGAAGCGTGGAAGCAGCGGAAAGGCACTTTCCAGCCGAGGAAGAAAAAGGCCAAGAGGAATAAGGGCAAGCCCAAGAAACGCCCGTAAGGGCCGTTGCAACAGCCCAAAACGACAAATACGCCCCCGACCATCGGTGATGATGGCCGGGGGCGTTGTTTATCTGTCAATCCTTGCAAATGTGAGCTCGTACCCGCCATAGGCCGACAGGGCCACGATGAAGGCGTTCAGCACGGCGAGGAGGAAACTGTTCAGTGTAATGCCGGATGTGAACGCAGTGGCGACGACCAGGATGGTGAGCGCGATCAGGTAGACCAGGAGGCGCGTCGGGATCTTCCACACCTGATCAAGCGGGAACTTCATGAACTGTGCGATCAGGAGGGTGGCAGCGGTGGCCCCGGCGATGGTGGCGAGGTAAGCCCACGTCCACGGGGCGGGCTGCGAGTCGGGCTCGATCTGCTCGGCGGTGATAGACTCCGCAGGCACGGAGGTAATCACCGCAGACGGTTCCCCCGGCATAACGGCCTCGACGGTCTCAGCCCCGGCTATGATCGGCAGGGCGATCAGCGCCGCGATGATGAACACGATGAAAAGCAGAGAGAAATACTTCTTCATGAGGATGCTCCTTTCACAATATCAGTGCTGTGTGTTTTTCATATCCCGGATGTCGTGCTGCACTTCCTGCATCGCGCCCTCCAGCTTGTAGGTGCGTTCGATCAGGTTGTTGTGCTTCTCCACCTTCCGGGTCAGTTCTTCGATCTTGGTATCGGTGACGGCCTGATGTTTTTCGAGCTTCGCGTCCAGCTTTGCGTCGGACAGCTTACTCTCTTCCTTCAACGCGGCGAGGGTGCTCTTGTTCGAAAACACCACCGTGATGATGGTGCCGACCAACGACAGCCCCGCCGTGATGATAACCGCTAGGATGGTGTCACTCACGTCTTACACCACCTTCACCGAATCGACCAGGGCCAGCGTGCCGCCGTAGGCGCTCTGGACCAGGCGCAGCTTGTCCACGTCGCCCTCGATGATGAGCACATAGGCCGGAGCGCTGCCGCCCTCCGGCGTGTCCGGCTCCTCCTGCCCGATGTTCTGCACGTCGATCAGAGCTTTATAGGTCGCCGCGTCAAAGATGCCCGTCACTTCCAGATCGTTGTCCGCCTGGAACGCGGACACGGCGGTCTGTGTCTCGGTGCCGTAGTCGCCGTCAGCGCCGTACCTGGGCAGCGTGTAATCCAGCGCCATAAGCGCCTCCTGCATTTCCTTCACGTCCGCGCCTGTGCAGCCGTTGGAAAGCACCCTGTCGCCCAGGACGTAAATAGTCTGCTCCACGGTGCTGATGCCGTCCACGTAGACGATCATACTCTCCGGCAGCTTGCCCCATTCCGTCCATGGCCCTTCGGAAACCTTGCGTTTCACGCAGTCATACGCAAACCCGCGCATTTCGATGGTGTACCCGTTGCCGATGTATACGCCGATGTGTCCGCTCTTGTGAACCACCAGACCGGGAATCTCCGGGATTGTGGAGATGGGGCCTTTCTCCTTGCACAGGGAGAACATGCCGTCTGCGCTCCTGTCCGGGCAGTTGTTCGATGCGTACTTGTTCGCGCCGTTGATGTCGCCGTTCTTCCAGAAGAATGACTTAATCATGCCCACGCAATCCGCACACATCTTACCGGCTTTGATGTCTGCCTTGTAGCCGCTCTCCCGGCTGGACGTGTAGTGACCGGGGTACTGTTCCTTCTTTCGGTTGTACAGCGACGTGGTGCAATCATAGCCGCAGGTGCCGTACCAGTAAACCCACTTCGCCGCGTAGACCAACTCACAATACGCGGCCAGCATCAGGTTTGTAAACATGGGCGTTCCGCCTCCTTCGCTCTTGGCCGGTTCGGTCTTTCCCTCCGGCGTATAGTCCGTAAACCATTCCAGGGTCTTGTCGCCGTAGAGCAGGTTCAGATCAACATCGTGGTTGATGCCGCGCACCTTGCCCTTGCTGGTGTACTGCCAGATGTCGCACGGATGCGTAGGCGCGTATTTCTTGTCGGGCACGTTGCCGTCATTCTTTCCCCAGTGGGGAATCCACATGATGTCGCACATGGCGATGGCCGTGCCTGCCCACTTGTAGCGGGTCTGGCCGATGTACAGGCCGATGCGCTGACAGCCGAGAACGCGCAGCTCGTCCAGGAAGGCCACGCACACGGCCTCGGTCGTGGTCTTGGTCTGCGCGCTGAACTCGATGTCTGCGAAGTAGATCGTCGGTCTGGTCGACGCCTTATTCGCGCACTCTACGAAAAAGCGGGCCTCCTGCCGCGCGTCCTGCGCCGAGCCCGCCTTTACATAGTGATATGTCCCAAATGGCTTTCCATAGCCTGCCGTATGTTGCAGGTACAGATTATCAGGCTTCAAGCCGATGCTGGCGCGGCAGATCAGGAAGTCCAGTTCGTTCCGCGCCTTTGACCAATCGATCTTCTCCTGGTAATGACTGATATCAGCAATTACTGCCCGCGGCATTTTCTTCCCCTCCCATGCGGATAGTGGCACCAGTAAAGCCCGATCATAAAGAGGCCACTGCCGACGAGCCACAGCCCGCCGATGATTGCAAGGCCGATCAGCAGATCACACATGCCGATCACTCCCCTTCTCCCGGCACAGGTTTGTCCCCTTCATCCTCTTCCCCGTACTTCACGCACAGCTTGCCGTCAACGACGGTAAAGCCATAGCTGAAGGTGATGAAACTGTCCTCGCGCTGCTTTTCCGCGGCAACACGCTCGGCCTCCGCCGTCTTCCTGGCCGCTTCCTCTGCCTCCGCTTCTTCGGCGAAACGGAGAATGCCAGGCAATTCGGTGTTGAAATACAGGATCAGGCTTTGGAGATTGGAAAGCTCCTGCTCCTGGGCCTCGTCCGGTATATGTCCCAGATCTTCGCTGACCTGGAAGGACATGACGCCGGACTGCCAGATGATCGTCTTCCCATCGTCCTGATCAACGGCTTCGACCTCAAACCGGGTGGTTCCGGCGACGGCGGTCGCTACGCCATGCACAGGCCAGGAGAGCACGACTTCCAAGTCCGTCGCAGATGGGGCTTCCAGTACATACACATCACCGGCACCTTCTGCGTTGATCGCGTTGACCATGTACGTCAGCGTGGACATGTCGACACCGCCATAATGACGGGGCAGGTGCATTTCGATGACCTGGCTCCTGCTGTCGCCGCGAATCAGGATGACATTGGACAGGGGCTGGGCGGTCTTCATCAGCTTCACGCGCGCGATGCCGTTTTCATTACTGTTCAAGGCATAGGAGTTTATCACAACGTTCGCCACGTAACCACTCCTTTGATTCCATGAGAAAAGCGCCGGCGTATTTCAGCCGACGCTTTTCCCGTTCAATGATTCAGCACCATTTCTCCATGTCCTCGCGGAACTGGCGCTCTGCTTCTTCCAGCTTGCCGCTGTCCGTCACAATGCCATGTTGGTTCAACAGTGCAGCTTGCTCGTCGATAATCTCTAATGCTGCGCGCAGCATATCTTCGAGGCGCTCGATCACACGCAAATAGGTCATGGCAATTCTCCTTATTCCTCCTCCAACGCCGCCCTTACGGCTTCGCGCCAGAGTTCAGGAACATCGTCGATGGTCTTCCGGCCCAGACGGATCAGCTTCACATACAGGTTTACCATGAGAATACCCTCCTTTTCTTTAGTCAGGCAATCATGCCAGCCAGTTCGGTCACAGCGTCCATGAGATCGGCGACGATGTCGGCGAGATCGCAGATGGCATCGTCCGTCGCCGTGCGCTTCAGTTCTTCCAGCTTCGCCGCGGATTCTTCCTCCGTGGTGACGGCCTTTACCTTCGCCATCCACAGGGCGGGGTTTGCGGCCACACGATCTTCAATGTTGTCCATCCAGGGGCAGGACATCTCCCACATGTCTGCCGTGAACGCAATACCTTCTTCGCGCTGCACCTCCTGAACGTCCGTAAAGAATCTGATATACGCCTTCTTGCCGTCCCGGTCTACAGTAAACTCGGGCGGCCTCTCCGACAATTCCGTTCTTACTCGCATAGGATATAACCTCCTCCAAAAATCTCAGGTCGATCTTGGGTTTGATGTACTGGTCAACAAAGTGCTGGCTGTCCGCGTGGCTGAACCAGCCGCAGAGGCTCGCGATTCCCTCCGCGTCCCGGAGCAGCACTTCGCCTCGCTCCCGCAGCCGCTTGGCGATTTTCACGGCCAGTCTTGAAGTGTGCAGGAAGATCGTCGCCCGTACTTCCGTATGGTCACGATAGAACCGATAGCCGACGATGTCGATCGGCGCGACGCCCGGACCCACGTCTGAGGAATCAACGGCGATTCGCCGAATCTCCCAACTGTCCTTGATCTCCAGCTTCATTTCCTCCCGGCAATAGCGAATCACTTCCCGGACGGCTTTCTCCAGATCGCGCTTACTGGTGCCGAGGAGGAGCATGTCGTCCATATACCGCAGGTCATGCGCAACCCAGTTGGTGCGCTTGCCCCGCCGCAGCTTGCACATGTCCTGTTTGATATGATGGTCCAGGGGCTGCAGGAAGAAATTGGCGAACCATTGACTGGTATAGGTTCCGATGGGGACGCCGGAAGGGACGCACTCGATCACCTTGTCGATCACGTCCAGCAGCCGGACGTCCTTGATGACGCGCCGGAACGCGGCTTTCAGCAGATCGTGGTCGATGTGTTCGTAGAACTTCCGCACGTCCAGCTTGACAAAGTATTTCGCTTTGTCATCCAGCCGCACCCATTTCTCCACGGTTCTCCGGGCGCCATCAATGCCCCGATTCGGTATGCTTCCATAGGAATGCTCATACATCCCGCGCGTGATGGCGTCATGCACGGTCTGTATGAGCATCCAATGTATGATATGGTCAGCGAGGCAGGGGCAGTCAATTTCACGCTTCTTCCTATAGATGGGCTTCACGACCAGGTGCCTCATGGGCGAGGGCTCCCAGCCGTTGCGAAGATCATTGATACGGCTCTCGGCGTACTTTTTCACCTTCGCCGGGTCCAGCTTGCCCTGGTGCTCCGGCAGATCATCCTGATAGCCGAGTTTTCTGCATACGACATAATCAGTACGCTTGTTCTGCGTGCCGTTGTAGATAGCCGTAATGGCATTGTCCAACGAAATGAAGCTGTCCCACAGCCCGCCGACTCTTTTCATCTTTTTTCCCTTACGGCGCTTCGGCGTGAGCCTACCAGGCCGCTCCAGCAGGAAGATTTCGGTTGTCGCCAACCACGGAAAAGGATGTGCTGTGCGCCATGGGTTTTCCTGGGTATCCATCCGGCACAAGAGATCGCATCAGCGGCTATGCCGGCGCTGGGTAAGGTTGAAGGGCCGAGCCGTAGTTCCAATTCGCATTCGAGGGAGAGTTGTTCGCGTAGAGGTAGGAAGGACCCGCATTCACGCCATTGTTCACGTTACCGCCCCGACGAACAGCACGAACCTCGTTGGAGTAAACAAGGTTCGCAGGATGCAAACGGCCCGAAACTGCACATCACAATCCCGTCAAAAAAGAGTATATCAGCTTTATGCTGGGCTGGTGTGAAATTGTTAGAGAATAACGTATTTCGTTAGACAAATTCCTTTTTGGGTCGGGCGCTTACGCGCCATGGAAGAATAAAGGGGGCTGCGGCCCCCTTCTGCGCTACGCGCATTCAACCCCCTACTGGATAAAGAAAAGGGCCGAGCCGTAGTGCCAATTCGCAGTCGAGGGAGAGTTGTTCGCGTAGAGGTAGGAAGGACCCGTAGTCACGCCAGTGTACACGTAACCGCCCCAACGAACAGCACGAACCTCGTTGGAGTAAACAAGGTACGCATAGTCACAGGAGTACGTGGTCGCACTGGCTCCCGTCACAACAGTGGGAATCCTGATGTGCGGATGCGCGGTGTCAGGCGTAAACTCCTTGACGTAGCCGTTCTTATACTCGTCGCTCGGCGTGAACACACTCAGCCTGGCCCAGCCGTTGGCTGGGTTGGTCAGGATCGCCTTGCTCGGGTTGGTCGTCGTGGCCTTCCTCGGGTCGGACAGATAATACCAGTCGAGGTGATAGACTTCCTCTTTCTCCTCTACTTTGATGTTCATCAGATCCAGCAGTGTCATTTGCTGGTTGCCGTAGACGTTCTCGCGCCAGCGGTACCGCATGGGATAGAGGCCGTTCAGCAGATCGACGGGGCTGCCGGTATGCCCGATCACAGCGCCGACGCCGTGAGCATAACCGGCAGTTGCGCCGGTGATCCACGGGCGGGAGCCAAACTTCGACGTGCCAGCAACCAGCGTGTCCGTGCGGTCTGCGCCATCATAGGTGATCAAGTAGTATTCGCCGGTCTCGTCAACCGTACCACTTGCATCGCAGGTCTGAATGGCGGTGATATGGTTATACAGCGCGATATCCACAGTAGCATCATGCGCAGAGCCCATGTAGATCGTCTGGCCAACCACCAGATCAGCGCCGCCCACACCGACGACGATCTGATTCGCGGCAGGCATGGCGGTAATGATGTCATTGGTGTTGTAACGCATGGACACGGCGCCGTTGATGAAGGACTGCATGTTCTGCGTGGCGTACTCAATGGTCATGAGCAGCCATTCGTAGTGCATGACCGCCGCCGGTTCGATGATGGCATAGGCCTTGGCATCGGCGTTGTTGTACTTCCGGGCATTGGACATGTGGTCAGCATAGTTGCCACGGAAGTTGTCATAACCAGGCAGGGACACGGGATGGTCATCGACCATCGCCATAGCATAGGCGGGGATGTAGGTATGCTTGCGGACATTACCTTCCGCGTCCACGCAAACCGGATGGATGGTGAAGCCGGGGTAGCGATACTCAGACACGGCGATTACGCCGTTGTACTGGTAATAATAAAACGGCTCCACATCGATGGCAACATAGTCGCCCTGGGAGCCGTCCTCGGCATAGTCGCCGTCGCCAAAGTAGGCGTTGACGGTGAACACGGCCTTGGCGCTGTTCGCGTCCTTCGACCAGGTGCCGACGCACTTCCGGCGGTTGAAGGGCTTGATATTGTCGAACGGGCTGGAGCCCTGCACCTTGTCGGTGCTGGGCACGGGATCGGGGAAGTCTGCAGCGTCCCAGACGCGCGTCAGCTGCGCAGCAGAGCCACCAACGCCGGAGACGCCATAACGGCCTACGCCGACGGACAGCAGTTCCTTGATGTCGGCGATGGTCGCGCCTTCGGGGATCCCGCCGCCGTTAATCAGCGCCATGATGCTCTGCGCGTCAGAGATGTCCTTCAACGCCGCGACAATCTTCTTGCCCGTCTCGTCAAGGATAATGGGAGACGTAATCATGCTTTCTCACTCCTATTCTTCATCGTTCGCCGGCTCTTCCGAGGAAGAAGATTCATCATCCGAGCCATAAGTGACATTTAGCTGACCGTCAACGACGGATAAGCCCATGTTGAGAAGCTGCACCTGCTTGGCGGCTTCGTTTGCTTCCTGCGCGGCAGCCGCCGCCTGTTCAGCAGCGTCAGTCGCGTCCTTGGCAGCGGAGGACAGCAGCGGAATCTTCCCGATGATATGCCGCGCCGCCATCATTACGGCGAGAATATCCATCAGGAATCACCTCCGTAGCTGCCCCAGTCGACCCATGTGCCGGCGTTGTTCTTCATCTTGAACAACGCACCGTCGGCGGTGTAGGCCACGGATCCGGGCGGCGCGGCCTGCAGCTCCGGCTTCTGCAGATCGGCTTCACTGTCGATCAGGGCCTCGACCCTGCCGGTGAGGAATACGTCCTTCGTGTCAGCACTGCGTCCGACAATCGTAACAGCCATATCGAATACCTCCCATCCTTATTCTTCGTCCAGGATGGCGCACAGAGCGCCGTCCACAACAGCCAGGCCCATCACTTCCAAAGCCCCGGCAATAAACACGTCCAAGGGCGCGCGCCGAAGAGATTCCGTTGCGACACCACTAACCACCTCTGGTTGAGTAATCAGTACATGCGCGTCGGACAGGACGGTCTCCGCTTCCGTTTTCTGGGTGATTCTGTTGAATTCCATTTACCATCCCTCCTGTCAGAACGCAATGTAGAAGTAGACGATGTCCTTCTTATTCGGACGTCTGCCGGTGTGACCATTGCTGCCATTGTCATAGATTTTAAAGCCATTGCTCACAACTTCGGCAACTTTGATCGAGTTGGATTTTGCCACACTGCTGTAACCGTAATCCCACACATACTGGGGATGGTCGCGGAAGAACATGCCGCCGGCCGTGCCCTTAATGTCATCAGCGAAGCAGCCGGTTTCGTCACAATAGATGACGATACTCGGCTGGTATCCAAGATCAATCACACGGGAACTAGCTCCATCGCCGGTATAAGTGCCAAAGTGAGGCGGGATACGGGAAAAGCCCATTCCATCAATCAGAGATGTCAGCCCTTCACTTGAATTCGTTCCCGTTCCACCGTGCTCAATCGGAACAACACCGGCAATGTCTTCGGTAGCGTTGTGCGTGTGCTGCTTTGCGGCAAAAATGTCTTTCAGAAGGTCGCCAAACTTGGTAATCAACGAGGCGTTAGACGAGCAGTCTGTACCGCCTCTCGCAACAGGCAGCGTACCGGAAGTAATATCAGAGGCAGAATGCTGATGGCTGGCAGCCGCAGCACCTACATGCCGATAGGTTGTGCCATGAGGATTATTCCTATCGTTGATGTGTGCGATCAAATCCTTGATGGCCTTGGCGATTTTGCCAAAGGCTACAGACAGGTATTCGCCGCTGACCAACTCCTGCAGCTTTGCCGCTATGGTCCACGTCGGCTGCTGGTTGTTTGTGGTCACATTCGGAACATTGCCAAGGCCGATATCGCTCTTAGCCATGCCATGAGGATTCCGCGCATTGACGTGCTCGTCAAATTCCGCCTTGCTGGCATAGGTCGCGTTCGGCAGGATGTAGGCCGTCACGTTTTCAGAACGACCAATGGCGACGATTACAGAGAGCGTCTGCTCTGTCACCACGTCCGAATTGGCTGCTTTCAGCGTGCCGGCATTATCTCCGTCGTTGGCGTAGGCGTACAGATACTCGACGTTGTTCTCGTCCTTGGCGATCAGACCGAGTTCCGTCCAGCGGAAGTCGTGCTGCACATGGGACTGGTTGTCGAAACTGCCCTGCAGCATGATATAGCCATCATCTTCGGTATCTTCAACCTTGGTGATACCGATGTTACTGATCTCGACATGGTAAAGGGCAGTCACCGTCTTGGGGTCTTTCCCGGCAGGAAGCGTGCCGCTGCCAATCTGGAATTTGGTAAGGGTGATCTTTTCACCACCGGCCGCCCGGAGCAGCAGCGTCATGCCCGCCTCCGTTATGACCGGAACCGTAGAAAACATAGGCTATCCTCCTTTCCGTCATGCGTTGTCCACGACGATGCTGATATTGGTTTCCAGACCCTTCGCCACCTTGTTGTAGGGGATGACAACATCGCTGGTAGAAAGAGTCTGCCCGTGCTGGGCCGCCTTCACTGAATTGATCGAAAAGCTGGGGTTCCTGGTGTCCGTCTGTACCTGCTGAACCACCATCCAGATGATGGAAGTGGTCAGGTCGGTTCCGATGGAGAACTCGTCCAGATATTCGATGATGGCATTCTTCATCTCCGCGGCCATCGTCGAAACATAGCCTGTGCGGGCGGTGATGTGGATTTCAACATCCACCTCCACGTAGGAAAGAGGCGTGAACTTGATGACGGACGACTGATTGTAACGGTCGTAGATCGTGACTGATTTGGTCCCGTGCGTCCCACATCCCGGTGTCTTTCGATTGTAGATCGTTTTCGCGATCTCCTTCTGATTGCCGCCCTCCACCACGCAGCAGATGCTGTGTCCAGGTAAACCGTTGGCGTCCGTGGAGCTGGTATCATTCTCATATACAGCGTAGCGATTCACGCCGTCCAGCGCCGCGATCTCGCCGGCAAGGCCCGCGATCAGCGACTGCGTGGGCAGGGCGACGGACTGCGCCTGTCGAGCGCGCAGCTCGGAATCCTTCTCCGCGATGGAACCGGTGGTCGCCTCGGAAGGATTTGTCACGCTCTCCCAGCCAGCGACAGGCGTCATGATCTTCGTCACGGTGGCAGGGGCTGCGTAGATGATGCCAGCCTCTCGGCATACAGCCTCCACTATCGCCGAGCCGTTGGCGTCGAGCGTCACGGTCTCCGGAAGATCCCACATATAGCCAAATTCATCGGCGACAGCGCCGTTGGAAATGATTGTATTCGGGGCTCCAATCAGGGATACCGTCACTTTCGACTTCGTGGCCTGCTTCCTGGTGATACCATTCACAGCAACGATATAATCCAGAGCAGTACCAACAGCGGTGACAGGGCTATGTGAATTATAGGCTACCTCCGCCATCTGGTATACGTCGAAAATCTTTTCCGCGAACTCAGAGAGCATCTCATAGTCCTGGGAATCCGAGCCCAAATAAAGCCCACCACCGTATATGTCCTGCATATCGATGATGAGCTGTTCGAGGATTTCATTGTAGGTCGGGTAGTGGATGCCCGTCGCATCCACATAAGGCTTGAAGTAGCTCAAGGTATACTCACCTCCCCAGTCGTTTCACCGTAGACGGTCTGCACCTTGCATCTGAAAGAGTACTGCCGGTTGGTGAGGCTGGATTCGATGTCTGAAACGCTGATCACGCCGACGGTGTCCATAAGGCGCTCAATTATCATCAGATCGACCTCGTCCTTTTTGAACATCGAGGCCCGGGCGCCGAGGATATCCGTGAACCACGGAAGCGCGGTTTCATCGCCCTCCCACCACTCGTTGTAGATCGCCTTGAGACGGGTCTGCACCACCTGGGCCATGGCATCCAGCCCATACAGGAAATCGTCGTCACCATGCCCAAACAGCATATCGCCGTTCTCATCCAGCTTTCGGTATTTCAGATTGGTCGTATACTGCGCCTGCATTGCTGCTCACCTCATTCCATCAGGAGGACACCGTTCTCGTCCATCATAATGACATTCAGCTCGTCGACCAGAGGAACAAGGCTTTCGATGTCCGGCATGACAACCGTACCAAGGTTGAAGATGTCGGCTTCATACATCGCTGTGCCTGCATAAAGCCGTTCCTCACCGGGCTTGTTCTCAACCAGAATGGAGGTGTTCATTCCGACGCCCATGGGCTTGGGAATGATGTACCCATAGGCAATCAGATCGGCGATATGATCGTCCACTTCACCCAGGATGGTGACGTCAATGCTCATATCCTGCTTGTCGTGGTATATGACCGGGAACAGAGTAGCCGCTGTCGCTTCCCATATCTCATAAAAGCCTTCATTGGTTCCGTCCCAGTTGTTCTGGATGATCCTCGACAGGATGATCGTCCTGTACAAGTCGTCATCAGGCACTTCCGTGACGTTGGGGACGTACAGAGGAATCGTCTTGCGTATCACGCCGACGATCTCACCGATGGTGTCGAGCTGCTCTCCTACGGCCGTTGCAACGTCATAATAGCCCGGTATGCTCTTGGCGATACCATGGGCAGCATCCAGCTTTTCCAACAGCGCGGTCACGGCAGCGATGTATTTCGGCCTGATGATATGCTGGGATTCCGTTCTGTCCAAATATCGCTGAATATCTTCATCGGCCATGCTTTATCCCTCCCGTCATATGGTCTGCACCTGCCTGCCGTTCACGGTGACGCTGCTGGCATGCAGCTCGATATGCCCGCTGGTGACGCTGACATAGGTGCCGCCGCTGTCTGTCTGCAGCCGTACGCCGCTATCCGGCAGCGAGGGCTTGCGCTTCTGGTTCCAGGTACCGAATACGGCGAAGCCATCCGAGAACTCATGCCGGCGGACTTCATCCTGATTCTGTACACCGCCGGACTGCCACCAGGCGTCAATGCACAGATCGGCGAAGATCACCAGCACCTCGTCTCCGGCCTGCGGCGCAAAGGCCAGCATGTAGCCGCCGGAGCGCGGCATGATCACGGGCACGTCCACCAGCAGGGGTATGTCGATGTCCTTCTCCGCGCCTTCCTTGATGATCTTCTCGCGGATGGCAAGCTGTACCGAAGCGGTTTGAGTGGCCTTGTCCCAGCTTTTGATAATGCCCGGCATGGCCACACGCACGATGCCACCGACGTTATCGGACAGCTCGCGCATCGTGTCAGCCAGCGTCGCGGTTCTCTCATTCACTGTTCTCATGGTCTGTTACCTCCACGGATTCTCCTGGCCTTGCACCAGTCCGTCCGGCTTCGCGCCGGATTGTGTCACCGCATCAAAGGTGCAGTACCACGCCTGCCCGCGGCTGTCGCCCTCATAGGTCATCTTCACGATCCTGTAGATACCGTCGGCGTTGACGTCCGTCGCGGCCTGCGAAGCGGAGGCCTGCTGGACGGCGATCAGGTTCGCGTTGATATGGATAAGGCTGTTCAGCTTCAATGAGGGGTTCAGCAGACACTTCGCTGAAACGCCGTCGTCGGTCTGATTCGGCGTTTCGATCAGACCGGTCATGGGGTTCAGCTCCACCGCCGTGTTCCCATCGTAATCCTCTGCCGCGCAGATGTTTACCTTGCCGTCGTTGACAAAAAACTGCGATTTCGTGGTCTTGGCGAACACGCGCATGAGCTGCGCGCTCTTGCCGAACAGCACCTTGCCGCGGATGTACTTCTTGTTCAGCTTCGACGTCAGAATGTTCTTCCCCATTCCGGACGAACACGCGGACGCCGCATCCATGAGCGTGCTGCCCTTCGCCAGCGTCTGGGCTGTGTAGGCGGTTGTGAGATACTCGTCGCCATCCTGACAGATCAGGTGGAGGGCGATGTCCACGCTGCCCTCGCGGGCGACATACGGCTGCACGATCTCCCCGGAGAAGATCATGCCGACGTTGCCCTTCTCGTATCCAGCCTCCAGAATCACCTTGTCACCGGCCTTGATGCCGGCGATGGTAGACTGGGCCAGATTGTAGATGATGATCTGGGAGTAATTCGGCGTTTCCGTCGTGGACTTCTCAATGTAAAACACAATGCGAAGCTGGGAAACGTCGATGCCGTTCCCGCCGTTCTTTGGCATAATCAGGAGCCTGTAGCCCCTGATGAACTGCTCATAGCCAACGTTACTCATCGATATCACCATCTCCCCAGATCAGCACGAAATCCGTGCCCAGGTCGGATAGGCCGGGAATATCCGCGTCTGTCGCCTCCGTCATGTTCAGGATGATCGCCGAGCCAATGCCCAGGTAATCGAACTGTTTCAGGATATTGGCCGCAGGATATTCGCCGGTCAGCAGCGGCACGCCGGTCACCAGCAGATTGTCCCGACTGTCGGAGATGTCCATGCGCCAGAACTCGCCCTCGGTGTTATAGCGGAGATGAAGAATGAGCTGAACGTTGTTCTCGTTCTGTGCCGGAACCGTTACATGAATGACCTGATCCGGATAGGTTTCCAGCGGCACGATGTTCCATGCCATTCAGCATCCCTCCCTATTTCAGCGTGAGCTTACTGCCTGTTGCCTTCGCCGCTTTGGCCTTTGCAGTAGCGGATGGTTTGGTAACAGCCTTAGTCGTGGATTTCGACGATGCGCCTTTGGCATTGTCCACCATCTGTTTCAATACCGACTTCTTCTTGGAACTGGAACTGGAGCTTGACTTTCTGGAGCTGCTGGAGCTCTTTTTCCCGCTGGACTTTGTACTCTTTCTACTGCTCTTCGATTCAGACTTAGAACTGGAAACCGTCTGCTGCACCTTCACCGTCGCCACGTTCACGATCAGGATCTTCTGCAGCATGATGCTGGCCCGCAGCGCCGTGGACGTGGTGTAATCGTCCGTGACGCTGATCGAGACCACCATCATGTTGGTGTAGCTTTTGAGCCGGGTATACAGAGAAATCGGCTCCCGCGCTTCCATGACGGAGCGCAGCATATTGTAGGCGTTTACGCTGTGGTTCGACCCGGCGTCCTCAGACGCATCCGACATGCCGATTTCCATGGTTACCGTATCAGGTTCCACATAGGCGTGATCGGCGATGTTCGCACCGATCTCCACGGGTTGTGTCGTGATCGTCACGTTGGCCTCATGGGTCGTGCTGAACACGGCGTCAAAGAAAACCGGTCCGATGGAGGGGCCGGAAGCCATTGTCAGAGCCATTGGTTGTCGCCTCCCTTCGGCCTGTCGCCGGGTAATTGAGCATAGAAAAAGCGCATCGCCGAAGCGGTGCGCCTGTTTCTTCCAAAGCAACCCTTATCGGATATACTTTGCATACTTCTTGAAATCCTTGCTATTAAATTTGACCGTCTTGTTTTCTGTTCTACCAGACTTGTAATGAATCACCATTGCCACGTCCGTATTCTTTTTCGCACCTGCTGCTGCCAGAAGGCCTACAGGGCCAAGCAGCGCACTGCCTACAGCGCCACGCGCCACGGCGCTTCCTGTCTTGGTTCTGCTTTCTTGTCCAGCGAGGACAACATAGTCGATCTCATAATTGGCGGCCGCCATCTCTCGCGCGGCCTTTCTCTCGTCTTTACGCTCAGCTTTATAGGCGTCCAAGCCGATCTCCGAGATTCGTGCCTTCTTCTTTTTCTGTGCCATGCGAGTACGGATTATACCGATCACTCCGATAACCAGTAACACCGCACCAATGACCATGCCTCCTGCCAACTGCTGGTCTGTGACACCCATGGCCACCAGCAATGCTCCAACTACTGCGAGCAGAGCGAAAAAGATGGTTCCGATCAAATTCATAACCATACCCCTTCCAGACATTTTTCCTTGCCCTAGTATACCATATCTGGAAGGGATTGTCACGAGCTTCTGGTACTTCCATTTACGCCAACACGGATTTGATATTCCGAAGTACGATTTTCTCATGATCCCTGGACACCATATCGGCGATGCTGCGATCATTCGTCCCGGAAATGTTCTGTGTGACCGGGGAGTTGACGGTGTTGTTGTAGTTATTGTTGGTGACATTGCTGACGGTGGAACCGCCGCCGGCAGCGTAGGGCGGGGTGATGTTCGCCGAAGGATTCCCGCCAAGCAACGACGTGGCGTGCTTCGCGCTGTCCACGGTCATGCCCAGATCGGCGGCCGCCTGCTTTATCAGCGGGATGGCCCGCGAGGGCTTCATGACAGGGATGACGTACTCGCGCAGTCCACCTTCACCCAAACGGCTGATGGTCTCGTGGTCGATCACGCCGCCTTCGGAATGCCCGGGGAGATTGGGGCCGCTGACGTTGATTTTCTTCGGAATGCTGTTGATGGCAGACTTTATCCTGTTGACCAGGTTGATCACGCCATTCGCCGCCGTGCTCATGCTGCTCACCATGCTGCTGGCAAGCTGCGAAAAGATAGCCTTCGCGGACTGGGGCATGCTGCTGATCGCGCTTGCGAAATTCTGCGCCATTTTCTGCGCGGCGGTGACGATCTTGTTCAGCGCCGTGGTGATGGAAGTGACATTCGTCTCAGTGTCCGTGTTCATGCCGGACAGGCTCGTCGCCGTGGAATCCTGCATGTCGCTGACTTGCGTGGAGATCGTTGTGGCGGCCAGCTCCATGGCGCCGACCAGAGCGCCGATGGAAGCATCCGACAGGGTGAGCATGGATTCAAAGACCGCAGCCACTTCCGTGTCCGCGCCCTCGAAGGCAGCCATCAGAGCGGCCTTGGAGGCTGATCCTGCTTCACCGGCATTCGCTTCTGCGTCCGATGCCGCGCTGTCGTCCTCGCTTCCCCAGCTAAACAGGGAGGCAAACCAACCGCCTATGTTGTTGGCTGTGTCTTTGACGCCTTCCCATGTTTCGGTAGCCCAATCGGCCACATTACCGACAGCAGTCGAAATGGTGTCGCCGATTCCAGAGAATGTCGTGGTGAACCATTCCGTCATGCCGTCAAAAGCACCTGTGATATTATCCCATGCGGTAGAGGCCCACCCGGAAACGTCTGTGACGATATCACCCAAATCAATGCCTGAGAACCAACCGGAAATAGTTGTTGCCGCACCATCGAAAACACCGCTGATGGTATCCCAGGCGCCGCTGGCCCAGTCAGAAACCGCAGCGACACTTTCGCTGATGTCAATACCGGAAAACCAACCGGCAATGGTTTCGCCGGCGGAGCTCAAAGCCCCGGAGATTGTATCCCACGCGCCGGAAGCCCAATCGCTGACAGCGGCGACGCTTTCTGAAATGTCAATGCCGGAGAACCACCCGGAGATTGTGGTGGCGGCTGTTCCGAGTGCACCGTTGATCGTGTCCCAA
>Ga0326513_10000105_pt1 | contig 62205 bp, 80 predicted proteins | sample 2_2465_0518_D_FD_203654 | JGI IMG/M metagenome (GOLD analysis project Ga0326513, IMG submission 203654) | Bovine rumen microbial communities from UC Davis, California, United States - 2_2465_0518 | ecosystem: Host-associated > Mammals > Digestive system > Stomach > Rumen | place: USA...
CGCCATTTCAGGCATTAATATTCATTACTTCCGCAGCTGACACCATCAGCTTCCCTTTCTTGACCGCCTTGAGCTTCCCGGCGTTTATCTGCTGGTAAATCCAGCAGACTGACACGCCTATCTTTTCAGCGGCATCCTTGACCGGAACAAGGTCGTAGCCGTCAAAAGGACTTTGCCTGAGCTTCTCCGTCAGCTCCCTTATCCTCTTGTTGGCCTCATCGACAATCCTTTGGTTCCGGTCAATCTCGTCAATCAGTTCATCGACTGCCATTCAAGTTCCTCCAGTTCAAGCCTGAGCACGTCGGCACATTCGTACTCTCCGTTAAGCTCAAGCATAAGAATACGTATTTTCAAATCTTCCATAATTCCTCCATACCCGATTTTACGGCAGAAGCAACTTCACCATCCAGTTTGATTGATAATACTCTGAGTGTGATTACTCATGCTTGTAATCACACCCAAATAAAAAAGCCTTGCAGTCACTTTTCACGTGTTTTCACACGCCGAATCCGAAAAGTTGACCACAAGGCATAACCTTACTTGAAGGTTTAAGAAAGGATTCGATTTTCCTAAAACTTCAAACTCAAAAAGATTGATTTTTCTTCGCTATGATTACATAATAATAACAAATGCCTTAATTGTCAACTAAAGCACATGCTTTAATTGATTTTTTTTTACAGGGAGAATCTGGGCAAAAAAAAATGCGCAGGAATTTCTCCCCGCGCAAAGGCTCTCTCCAATGCCCGTGTAAGAATATAGCACGGAGAGGGTGGTTGTTGTAAGTTTGATTAATGTCTTTTTGGCTGTTATCAGCCGTTTGATTATTCTTCCTGCTTGATTTCCTTCTCGTTCATATACCTCCTGATAAGGTCGTTCGTTGACTTGCACAGGTTCCTTTCCTTTGCGTCCCTCAGCTTCTTCGTAATCGTAGTCTGGGAGAACATGTCTATCTCCTTCTGCATTTTTCCGTCCGCAAGCTCCTTGAGGATGGCGTCCTCACTGTCCGTCAGGATCAGCTTGTCAGGAGACTTGGAGGAGAGAAGGTGCTTTGACAGAAGGAAGTAGAGGTAGCAGTTAAGCGCATGTATGCCCACTGCCAGGATTCCGTACTCATGGAGCGCGAACGCCGCAAAGCCGTTCAGTACGTACAGGACAAGGGTGAAGTTTCTCATTGTCGGGACGGCATGGACTGCAAACAGAATGAACAGAAATGACGTATAGTTGTAGAAGCTGTTGATATAGAGAAGGACGCAGGCGTAAAGCACCAGGGTCACGGAAAAACCCTTTCGGTGGAAAAAGAACGTGTTCACCGCTATAAGAAGGCAGAATCCCGCCCTTACATAGAAGTGCCACTCCTTGTTTATTCCGAGCCTTAGCTCAGCCCCGTTCCCGAACAGCGCATAAGCCAGGTGAAACAAAGTAAGAAGGATATGGATGTAAAATGACAGGCACATGATGGTGTCTGTCTTGAGCATACGGTGCTGCTCCTTGAACCAGTGTGTAATTTTCATTGTAAAACCTCTTGCGGAAGATTCTACAGTTTAGTTTAAGAGGTTGCAAGAGAGAGAGGAGGAAAAAAAAAGGAACAGAAGTGATAGCAAATATGACAGCAAATATATAAACTTTTCCCTAATTTTGTCGAAAATATATAAAAGGATTGACGGTTTATTTTATATATTATACTATTTTACTGAACGGATTTTCTGGTAGTTGCTAGACGTGAGGGTTCAAGTCCCTTCCCTCGCATAACTTAATTCTTTATAATATATAAAATTAGCGAACTTCAACCCCTTTCGTGATAGCAACTTGATAGCAAATCCGATTCTGAGGTGTAAAAAAGATGAGAATAACGGAGCCCTACACGATATTCCTGCGCACTCTCCCTTCCGGCAAGCAAGTCTATTACTACCAGTACAGGGACGAAAACGGCAGGCGTTCGGCGGCATATTCAACAGGAACGGACAAACTTTCACAGGCAAAAAGGATTTGCAGGCAGCTGTACAATGACGGAAAGTTCACGAGCGGGAGCGGATGCCTGTTCAAGACGTTTGCCAATGGCTTTTTTGATGATGACGCACCGTTCAATCAATGGAAGGTGACGTCAGACAACCCACTGGCCCCCTCAACGCTGCTGTCCTATCGAAAGCTGCTTGCAAAGCAGATACTCCCGTACTTCGGGAACATGGAACTGAAGAAGATCAACACGGACACCGTAAAGCAGTGGATTATCTGGGTGAGCGGCAACTGGTCGGCCAAGACATCCAACAACGCCCAGTCAGTGTTCAACATAATAATGAAATCAGCAAAGGAAAAGAGGCTCATAAGGGACATTCCGAGCGCAAACCTGTCATTCAGGAAGATTTACAGGAAAGACCGGAAGCTCCTGACCATAAGCGAACTCAACATGATTTACCACTCCGACTGGCACTGGGAGGTCGCAAGGCGGGCCTTCCTCGTATGTGCCATCACGGGCATGAGGATAGGTGAGGTCGTAGGCTTGCAGTCCTTTGAGGTGGGGGAGGACAGGCTCAACGTCGAGCACTCCCTGCACCCGCTCTTCGGGCTCGGCTCAACGAAAACTAAGGTCAGCCGCTACGTCCCGATTCCGCCTGAGATGAACCTCAAGGCACAGTGCGGCTCCAAGTGGGCCTTTCAGAAGCCCGACGAAGAAAGGCCAGTCCGCGCAGGGTATATTTACAACAGGCTGATGGACATCTGCAAGGAACTGGGAATTGACACAAAGGCAAGGGGCATTACCGTCCATTCGCTGAGGAACATGTTCATCTCATACATGAGGGGTTCCTCCTTCGGGGAGACAATCGACTTGAAAATCAAGGCAGTAGTCGGCCACACTGACAGCACGCAGACTGACTGGTACACCTACTGGACACCGGAAATGTTCCCGGAAATATACGAAATACAACTCAAACTTTACAAGCAGATTACGGAGGTAACATGAACTACACGAAGTCACTCAACGTATCGGTCAATGAGCTTGATGCGGCAAGGAACTATGCCGTCGAGCTTACGGAAGGCTACATCCCTTCAGGCAAGTCCATAACAGACCTGTTCTACTCAACGAACCTTAAGGACATAGAAGAGGGTATTGCCAAGCTGAACAAGGTTTCCGAAGCGACATGGCTGCTCTCCGCAATGCTGATATACACCCTTGTGTTCGACAAGAACCTCTACCAGCAGTCTGGGAAGCCGTGGAGTATTTACGTTTCCGAAGCCCGTGAAAGAATCGGGCTGTCCCAGCCTGAAATATCAGCCCAGATGTCGGCGGCACGCTTCTTTATTCGGCACCACGTCAAGCTGAAGAAGGCCAAATGGAAGCCCACCGGAAGCAACAGGAAGCTTGCCCGTGCAGAGTACGCATACGAAATTTCAGGCGACCTGGACGCAACTATAAAGCACCTGAAAGAAGACACCTTCGAGGAGTTCAAGGAGTGGTACTCCTCGTTCAACGTCCAGAAGGCCTTACCGCTCCCGACGGAAAACATACGGGAAGACATATCCGTTTCCCGCAAGGGAGTCCAGATTGACGGCAAGGAACTTTTTTCCGTCAACAAGGACATTCCTGAAGAGGAGCAGAACAGGTTCTATGAAATCGCAGCCAAGGCATACACCCTCATCAAGAACGGCTACAAGCCTCTCATAATTGACGTGTATGACGACAAGGAGGCAAAGTCACTCGTAAGGATGAGGGACGAAGCCAGGAAGAACCGTTAGGCAGACACCGTGGACACCCATTTCGTCCTTTCCACTTCCAGGGCGTTAAGGGTGTCCTTTTCTTCTTTTGTGGAGGCCTTGGCCGTATGCTTCTTGATTAGTATACCTGCATGGCGGAGCTCGTCGGCAGCCATTTCCTTGAACTGGGAATCCCCGGTCTTCTTGTACGTGTCATAATACTTCTTGGCACCGTCCAATTCTTCTTCTATGTCCTCATACATGGAAGCTTCTTTCCCCTCATGCAGTTTCTTTACCAAATCCCACATCTGGCCTATGAACAGTGCCTTCATGTACTCCCTGCTGTACGGACTGTACGCAGTAAAATCAACGTCCTCAAGGGCGTTCTTGAAGTCATGCTCAAGTTCCATTACGTCATTCATATTTCTCTCTCCTAAAAAAAACGGGCGCACCCATTACGGATGAGCCCTTGAAATCACCTGCTCCGTTTCAGCGGAAGAAGTGCCTGAAAGTGCGACGGGTCATCAAACCACTGGACGCGCAGTATTGTCCTGCTTGTCAAAGGCAGGGGTCTATAGTAGTTCCCGTTTGGAGCCATTACAAAACCTGTCACGGTACCGTTGGTCACAGAAAGAGTAGTCCCGTCAGTCCCAGCAGGGATTGCCGTGAACAACCCTATGTCCATGACCTCTCCGGGCTTTATGTCAACGGTGGATGGCAACGTTATTGTCGTAGCCCCCGCAGCTGTAGTTACCCCTGAAGCCCTGACCAGAACCGGGAAATAGCAGTTGCAAGCCATAAACTCACCTCACAAGGACGGCATTTTTCGTGCCGTCCTTTTTTTTTATGTCAACGCCCATAAGGGCGGAAATGTCACCTTAAAAGGGAATTTTCAGTGTAATTTTGCATAAATCGTGCAAAATGAACCTGAAAAATGCCGTTTTTCCATCATTTTTCAGCTGTTAGGCTGCAAAAAACGGATAAGGGCCGTAGCCTGCACCAAGCGGACTTGGCACTGAACCGTAGTTAAGGTTCGGCTGGTACTTGACTACGCCGCAAAGTGCACGGTCGAGTTCAAGCTGGTTTACGCGGCTCTGCAAGGCCTTGTTCTCTGCCTCACAGAACTTGTCCAGAATCTTCTGACCAATAGCTGTGACTGTTGCATTTGTTGCAGCAGTGTTCATTGCGTTCTCATAGCGGCTCTGTCCGAAGCTTTCTGCCATCTGGAGCTTGAGCTCGCCGTTGAGCTGGCACTGGTTAGCGATAGCCTGTGCTACTCCTGCACCTACACCCGCAACATCACGCGCAAGTTCTGAATACTTGTCGTTAAGGTTATTGGCAAGGTCATGGTAGACCTGGTTTGCGGCAGCCACGCTCTGTGCCGTTCCGCTGTTGACGGCAGAAAGGATTTCCCTCTGGTTTGCCATAGCGTTCTGGTTATCAAAGCCGCGCTGTACTTCCGCAGAAGTTGCAAGGTTCTCATAACCGATTGCATTGGCAAGACCGTTTCCGCCGAAGCCGAATCCGCCGTTACCCATCAACAGGGCGAAGATAAGGAAGGCCCAAATGAAGCCTCCGCTACCAAAGCCCATGCAGTCCCCGCCGCCCATGCAGACGGGGGATGATGTTTCGATAGTTGCCATAAGCATCCTCCTTCATTAAGTTTCTATCAGGCTGACAGCCCGTATTTTGCAGGAATCCTACAAAATATTAGATTTGAATACCGAACTGGCTTGCGAACTGCTTGATGTCAATTCCACGCTCTTTAGCAAGGTTCATTGCGGTCTGCCTCAAGTCACCTTCGCTTTTGCCAGAAACCATTTCCTGCATTTTCTGGTACGCCTGCGGGTTTTGCTTCATCATCTGGCTCATTCTGTTCTGCAACTGCTGCTGGAGTGCCCCCATCGGGTTGCTTAGCATTTGAAACGGATTCATTTAACCCTCCTAATATTCTCTCTATGTTTGAAAGCTTTTTGTTGACCTCCGCAAAAAGGTCTTCCTTTGGTTCCTGGACAGATTCCTCTATGGAGTAGCACAAGAACTCCGACAGACCATTGTTGCCTAGTTTCTTCAGGTAAAGCTTGCCCGTGTTCGTGTCTGCAAAAATGTTGTATGAAAGCGGCTCAATCATGGCTGCCTTAGCCTCGTCAATGCTTGTTACGAAGCGGCAGTTAATCTGGGGAGCCTGCGGCTGATGCGGAGGCGGGAACTGCACGTATGGCTGCGTGTACGCCTGCTGCGCATTGCGGAAATAGAAGTCATTTACCGGGTTCATCTGATATGGTTGCATTGCTTCCTCCTTACGGGAATACAATACCACCGCATGAACTTTGAGTGACGTAAGATTTGTCTATTTTAAGCTGATAAAAAACGCAGGAAAAACGTATTTCATTCCATGCGCCGGATCAGGGAAATCTTTGCCCTGATTGCGCTGAGCTCATTCGTAATCACGCTCTTGCAGAATCCGAGTGTGTCCGCTATGAACCCCACGTCCTTCCTCTTCATGTAGTACATGTCGAAGACTGCCTGCTGCCTTTCGCTGAGGACAATCTTGCCCAGCAGCCCGTCCACCTCAGAACGTGTTGCCGTCTTGAAGTAATCGTTGATGATTTTTACTGATTCTGACATAAAACTCTCTCACCTTTTTTATTGTTCAGATAGCCAACAGTCTATGGCAGGGCAATTTTTTTGGCTTTGGAATGCGCTTATCGGAACATTTTGAAAAAAAATTAAAAAAAAATTGCTGAAACAGCGCATCTGCGCCATTTCAGTGTTGACTAATTAAAACATTTGCATTATATTAAACACATAAGCAACTGACAGAGACAACAGAACCTCATCCGAGTGCATTGATTTATGGTTGAGGTTCTTTGTTCGCCAAAAAAATTGCAAGGAGTTAATATGGACTTCACAAAGGGGACTTACCACCCTCTTTCTACATCGAGTAAGCTAAAACAAAGAGCCTTTGGTTCTTTGCCTGAGTCGTTTCTCTTTAGCTTACTCGGAGAAACTGGTGTGGTAGCCAAGATTCAGGTAAGGAGCTAAAGGCTTTTTACTTTTACTGGGGGATAAATTGACAATCTTAAAATTATTGGCAAACAACGGATTCATATCTTACAACAAAGAAGTCGCAAGACAGATTGGAGTACATGAAGCCATCGTCCTGGGCGAATTGTGTTCTGTAGCAAACCTTTTCTCATACCAAGAGTTTTACTTTTCACAAGAGAAAATGAGCTATGACACAGGGCTTAGTGAAAAGCAGGTCCGTAACGCATTAAAGACCTTGGAAGGATATGGATTCTTCAGGATTACAAAAAAAGGTAATCCTTGCAAGAACTGGTATTTTTTAGAAGAGAACGTCATAGAAAATTTTTTCAAAGAAAGCGATGAAAACGGCGGAACAAGTTCGGCAGAAATAGCCGAACAAGATAGGCAAAATCTGCCGAACAAGATAGGCAAAAATGGCGGAACTAGCTCGGCAGAAATGGCGGAGCTCTTAAGTAAAAAGAATACAGGAAGTAAGAATGCAAATAATAATACAAATATAAATTCTCTCGGCAGTTCGCCGGAGGGGGAAAACAAGGTCAAGCCTTGTGAAAAACCAAAGCCTAAAAAGGCGGATTCTTTTCCACAAGAATACTACGACCAGATATACCAGGCATACCTTGAGAACTACAGGAAGCTTTATCCAGACAAGGGAGACCCTGACATAATGTATGGGTATCTGAACAAGAGCATAAAAAATGCCCTAAAGACATACGGCTTTGAAAAGGTTCTTGAGGCAGTCAAGATTTCAGTAACCCACCAGTTCTTACTGGACAATGGCTATCCGTTGTCCTTCATCTTCGGAAGCAAGGAATTGCCCATGCTGATTAACAGGACTTTCAGTACACAGCAGAAGTCTGGGTATACTGGCAAACCTTACTACAAGAACTTTGACAAGGCTGCCCTGGGCGACAGGGACTTTTTTGCCGGAACCGAATATGAGGAGGGTACGTGGTGAGCGAGATTAAGACAATGGCCAACTTGGGATTCAGCTTCCTCAAGGGACTGGAAGACAATACTACAGAAGACCTTGCGTTCACGGAGAGTGAACAGGTCTGCCCAAAGCACGGCCCTTACATAGCGAGGACTTACAGTGACGGATTTGTTTCTGACTGTCCGAAATGCACGGACGAGCGCATTGCCGAAAGAAAAAGGCTTGCACTCGAAGCCGAGCAAAAGAAGATTGAGGAAAGGGAAGCTGCAATAAAAAGGGAACGGCACATTGAGTATTGCAAGGGCCTCAACATAAGCCCAGAGTTCTACTTCGCCACGCTTGATGACTACATCCCGAAAACAAAGGGACAGGAACTGGCAAAGATAGCTACCGCGGCCCTGATTAAAAACAAAAGGGGCAAGGTAATACTCCTTGGAAGCAACGGTGTGGGCAAAACAATGCTTGCAAGCATAGCGAGCATGGCACTTGGAGGCCCCATCTACACCATGTACGAGATGGCGACAATGATACGGCAGTCCTACACGTCAAAGGCTGAGAAATCGGAACTGGAGATAGTGAAGGACTTCATAAACTTTGATTTCCTTGTCATTGACGAGGCTGGAAGGGTCGCTGCATCGGAAGCCGTCCTCAACTGGTTCTCATTCATCCTTGACCAAAGGCACTCTTTGGGGAAGCCTACATGGATTAACGGCAACCTTCACTTCAGGAAGGACTGTGAAGAAAAGGGATGCCCAAAGTGCTTTGAGAACTACTTTGATAAAGACATGCTCTCAAGGTTCCATGAGGACACGACGGTAATCAACATAAAGGCCAATGACGAGCGTGAAGGAAAGAAGACGCTGAAATATTTCAGTGACTAAAAGAGGGGAACATGGTAGGCAGAATTGAAGCATACTACGGCAAGGAACTCGGGAGCGAGGAAAAAAGATGGGCTGAGCAGAATCTTGGCGGATTGACAGGAGACTGCCAAGACAAGTTCATGGACGCACTTGGCAACATCTGTAAAAAAGGAAAGGGATGCCCTGATATTTCCTCCATGTCAAAAGCCTTGCAAGCCGTAACCGGGAAAGCTCCGAGGGTTTACTTCTGGAGCGTCTGCCTTGAGTGCGGTACAGGATATGACTACCGCCTTGAGATGTGTCCAAAATGTTATGAGAAGGGGCTTAAATGTACGGACAAAGAGGTGAAGGTCTCTGACTTCCCGCCTCCAATGAACGTAATACGCTACAACAAGACATTTTTGAAATACAAGAACGACAAAGGCCAGTGGGAAATGTCCTGCTACAACTGCGAAGGCAGGGAGTTTAGCTACTGTTCAAACTTCGGCAACCCTAACTGGGACTGCCGTGATTACAGGAACTGCAAGTGTAATGCCTGCTGCTCAATGGAGAGGCGGGCAAATTCAAAGCTGAAGGAACAGAAGGGAGAGAAGCATTACGCTGTACCTTTAAGGGCAGCTGGCTAAGGTTCTGGCTTCCGTGCGTTGCATGGGGTTTGAATACGGCAGCAATGCCGGGCATTGATTTGACGGCGTGGACAGACACGCAAGGAGTAACTCCAGTTACTTTCCGGCCTGCAAGGGGTGCACTCCGCGTCTCTCCTATGCCCTAGAATGGATTAACGCGACTAAGAGCGAAATGCACGAGCAGGCAACTTCAATGGAGGTTTGAAAAAAATGAAAGAAGTAGAAGTAAAGTTTATTGCTTCTGACGGAGCAATCCCTCCTGTCTACAAGACAAAGGGAGCTGCCGGGGCTGACGTCTGCGCCTTGCTGGATAAAGACCTTGTACTCCGACAGGGGGAACGCGCAGCTGTACCGACAGGACTTTTCGTTGAGGTTCCTGAAGGCTACGAAATACAGGTACGCCCAAGGAGCGGCCTTGCGTTCAAGAACGGAATCACCGTACTGAACACACCCGGAACAATAGACAGCGACTACCGCGGGGAACTCATGGTAATCCTTGCAAATTTCGGCATGGAAGAGTTTACCGTAAAGAATGGAGACCGCATTGCTCAGGTTGTACTTGCTCCTGTATTACAGGCAGCGTTCGTACAGGCAGAGTCCCTTTCCCAGACTGAACGCGGGAAAGGTGGCCTCGGCAGTACGGGAGTATAAAGATTATCTTTTTTTATGGAGGAGATAAATCATGGAAAAGAAAACAAAGAGCGTTGAAAGACGCTCCGCAGTCCAAAAGAAGGATGTTGCAAAGAAGCCAGTAAAAAAGGCAGAGCCAAAGAAATCAGCAGACGAAATTGCCTTTGACAAGTTCCTTGCAAAGTATGACGCTAACCTTCCAAAGAGGTGCGGTCGCGTTAAGTTGCTGAACATCTACCTTGCAGGAATAAAGAGGGGCAAGGCAACTAAGTAGTATTCAGATGCCGTTGGCATTATGGATATCCGCAATGCAATTAGGATAAATCTTGCGGATTTAGCCGCCGTGCAAGGGGCTGACTAATTCCGACGCCGAATGGGTTTTGGTGCGAAGGGTTAGCGAAACAGCAAGCACGGAAGTCTGCCGGGCGGAGGTTCATAGGAGTGCAGTGCAGTAAAGAAGGTGCACTGCTGAACCGCGGGGGGTCCGAGTCCCTCCACAGGCTTTTTTAGGAAGCGTTTGAAAACCAAGGGTTAAAAAATCCAAAAATAAAATCAGCACCACCCTTGGAGGGATTTGACTCCCCTTGCTTCCCATCCCAATTTTACAAGTTCTAACCGGGATAATGGTTGCTAAACTTGTACGCTGTTTGCAGTTTCAGCGTCCATGCTATAGAGAGTGTGGTTAATTGGCATGTGCCGAATAACGCCAAGTGGAGCCTTGTACAAGCCCAACCTTTAAGCGATTTAAGGTTGCCTTCGGAGATTGGCGGAGTTAAAAGGAGTATAATCTCCCAGAGTAAGACAGAACCTGTGCTTACTCATTTCTGGAGCATCCTGCAATGCTTTAGCTACATAGGCATGGGCAGGTTACGTAGCTACAACGGGTTCGATTCCCGTATGCTCCAAACTGTCAGCATATTCCCCTCCCACCCGCTGACAGTACCCAAAACCGCCATGATGCAGGGCGGCCTTCCCTGGTTATCCCACCAGGAAGGAAATACTGCATCACCCTTGGAGAAAAACATGTCAGAGGAAGAAGAAGAATACGTACCGGAAACTTGGGAAATCTTGGCCGGGGTTGTCTGTGCAGAAACCTACGAAGAGTTCGACCGGGCATACTCCCTGCTGAAGAGGGGCAAGAAAGCTCCGAAGAAAAGTTCGGTTGACTTGTGGAAAGTCCTTTCTGGCGAGTACAAGGAGCTCAATGAGGGAAGGCGAAAAAAATGGGAGGAGAAGAAAAAACTGGAAAAACTGCAACAACAGGAGAAAAAAGAATGAACCTAACTTCACTCCAGTATTACAAGCTGGGAAAAACGAATGCAAGGAAAATACTTGGGCACGTAGCCCCATTGTGTTCCCTTGCGTCAAAAGAACTTTCTGTTGAAAGGATAAGGCAAATCTGCGGGGACATCTATCTTGCCGTGGACGAGTTCTTGGAACAGGTTGAGAAGTTTGAGCAAAAGAATAAGAAGGCTAAGGATGAAAGAAAGAATGAAGAAGCATGAGTTGTCTGAAAGGATGGAATTTGCCCGCACTCATACACAGGCAGAGTTTTGCAGGCGTTTCAATATAAAAGGAAGTGGAGCCTCAAACTTTTACAGAAGGTACGGAATCCCCAACACTAAAAGATTTTTCAAGAAGTATTCCTTTGAGGAGATTGCCGAGTACGCAGTCAATCACACCACGATTGAAATTGCAGAGCACTTCAACGCTACAGAACGCAACTGCTCAGCATTCCTTACAAGGTACAAGCTTCCATACATAAAAAGAAAAAGGGGCCGCCCGGACACAACAAAAGTGGACAGGAACGAGATGATCCAGTTCCTGCACCAAAAATATACCTGCGCTGCGATAGGGACTGTCTTCGGATTAACAAGGGAGCGCGTAAGGCAGATTTGCGGACTCCTGGAGGAAGATGATGAGCTTTGACAAGTGGCAGCCCTTTGACAAGTTCCCGGAAAAGCTTGACGAGGAAGTTTACCTTACCAATGGGAAGGACATAACAAGGGCTAAGTTCGACAAGAAGAAGAAGGCCTGGTCGTATGCAACTGCGCTTATGTGGAACGCTACGCACTGGTGCAGGAAGAAGGATTTTGAGGAAATATTCCCGAAAAGAGAGGAAAGCAAATGAGCGTATACAAGGAAAAGGTCATCTATGGAGAGCCTCCTGCCGGGATGGTCAGTGTAGAAGACACCGCAAGGATTCTGAAGATTGACAAGAAGAACGTCTGCGGAACGATGCGCAAGTACGGATATGAAAGCTGCCTGTATACGACCGCATCGACAAAGAACCGCAAGGCTTACTACAGCATGGCGGACATTGAGATGGTCCAGAAGGAACGTCACCTCAAGCACAATTCACCCGGCCCTGTAGTGGCTTTCAACAACGGAGTTAAGAACGGGAAGGTTTACAGGTACAGCAGCATCTGGATGTTCCGGCGCGAGCTAAAAAGAAAATTCGGTGTTAGCATCACGATACGGCAATGCCACGAAATGCTGCAGAACGGAACGGACTGCGAAGGCTGGTTTGTCGATGAGGAGGACTAAAACATGAGCAAACCCATGACTGGGTACACCAAATGCCCAAAATGCGGGCTTACGATGTATGTATGGAACGACGAGGGAACTTGCTACGTCTGCGGCAAAGTTAAGATTGAAAGGGGGCATAAGGACAATGAAAAGTTACAGAAGAAAGCTAACATACGAAAACGCAAGGCATGAGTTTGAGCTTGGCAAGGAAGACTACATTGCTGACTTGTATGCAAAGGCCGACTTCTACCATTGTGACGGATGCTCCCACATGAAGAACGGAGACCCTGGCTATCCTGATGAGAACGACCTTGAGATTACTGACTTCAAGATAAGGAGCCTCAAGGGGTTCGACGAGGACGGGAATGAAGTCGAAGTGACTGACAAAAAGGTTTTGGATGATGCAGAGTATGAGCTTTGTGTCTGGCTTGAAAAAAATATTGATGAATGGAGCGCAGCATGAAAGACATAGACAAGGATGATTTTGAGCTTTTCCCTGCGTGGATGCTCATTATTATGGGAGTGATGGTCGCCGGAGTTATCGGATGGGTTTACGCAAGCTTCGTGGGGATTGTATGACTGACGAGGAATTGCTTGCAGCCATGATGCTTGGTTGGTTGGGTTTTAGCACTCTGCCGTTGGCATGAGTGTTGAAATATTGGCTCTCTAATGTGGTGTTGGACGGCCTTTTACATAGGGGCGATGAAGCCCCTTCTTCGGAGGAAGGAAAGAAGATGCAAGACTTAATATACTTGGGGACACTGTACGAAGATTTGGTTCTTCCCTTTGCAGGGGTAATTATAGTAGTTGGGCTTTTGGCTGCGGCAATAATTCACTGGCGGTTCAAATGACAACCAAGAAAATTGAAGAGCTAGAAAAAGACAAGGAATATTTTTCAGATGCTTTAGACAAACAGATTGAAGCAACTTTGAAAGTTGTAAACCAGCTCAACGAAGCAAAAGATATAATTAAGAATATAATCCATGTAACATGGGGAGAAGGATGGAACTACAGTCTTGATTGGAAAGTCAAGGCAGAGCAATTCTTAAAGGAGATGAAAGAAAAATGAATCATGCTAATTGCAGAAGGCACAAGAACGGTATCAACAAGCTCTTTGACCTTAATAGATTTGACGAGTGGTTCGAGGTTACGTACCAGCCTGTAAATTGCGGCAATGTTCCTGTTCCTAAAGTCATAACCTTCAAGGAGCATATCCGCATACTGAAAGAGAGAGACAACCAGTACGCAATTTTACTGAACGAGTACAACGATTTAGTTGAGAGCTTTAACAAATTGCAGAAAGCATACTGTGATGTGACAGGTGAGAGGTATATCGAAGAGGTGGTAGAATGATAACAGCAAAGTTTATTTTTGGTGAAATGTATGTTTTGATAGTTTTAGCCTTTACCATTATGCTGTTAATTAGCATTGTACTGTCGATTAAAGAAATGATAGAATTAAAGGAAATAGCCTTTTCTCTTGGTTCCATCATTGGCCTAATTCTTATCGCAGTTGCTTTTATCGGTTTACTTGTATTGACTGTACATGCTGTACAGGAACCCTATGAAAATAACATTCCTCAGAATCATAAACAATACCTGCTGGACAGGATAGAGAGAGACAAGAGGGAGTATGAGAAATTCATTATAGACCACCCGGAGCTAAAGTAGGTATCAGAATGACAGATGAAGAAAAGCCTTATGATTACAGGTCGGTTATATATGCAATCGAGCACATTCTTTTAGTTTATAAAAAAGATATATCGCCTAATTTGCACAATAAATTAAGTCATTGGAAAAAGAACATTCAAGAAGATTTGGATAAGGAGGAAAAGAATGAAAGATAAAGAAATGGCGGAAGAATATGTCGATACCCTTTTGGATAAAGACGATGCTGAACTTGATAAATTCTTAGATGAATATTTAGGAGATTTAAGGCTTACTAAAAAGCAAGATGGCACGTTACTCGGCATTATCAAGGGGGTGGGCATTTGCTCCTACCTTGCAGGACTTGAAGCAGGCAGACCGAAGTGGCATAAGGTTGCTGATGGAGATTTGCCGAATGAAAATAAACGGTATCTTTGTAAGATAAAAGCGTTTGTTGGTGGTGGCATAAGTTATGAGTGTTTTGATTATGATACTGAATATAGTTCTTGGAAAAATACGTGTGGTGACGTTATCGCATGGTGTGAGATTCAAAAATACACGGAGGAATAGAATATGAAAGATAATGCTGTAGAAATTATCACAAAAGCATTAAATGTTAATTTAGACCGACTTTTTAATAATATTGATGATTGGGAAAAACCTTCTAACTGCATTGTAAATTTTGATTGTCATTCTTTAGCAGAAGCACAAAGGGTAAAAAGTATATGGGATAAATTTTGTACACTGTGTAACAGAGAAAATGAAAAACGAGAAGTCTATAAGTTTAAGAATATGAATGGAACATTCACTTATAGATTCTGTCGTTTGAGAGACCTAAAGGATTGCAAACTTAATAATGACGGTTGTTATGTAGATAAGGAGTAAATTATGTTTGGAACAAGACTTCAAAGAATATCACCGGATATTGAAGTAACTAGAAAACTAGCAGAAAAACTTTTAGGAAAAAGATACAAATGTCTTTATTCCTATTACATTGAGGATGTAAGTGATGATGTATGTGCTTTTGAGTTAGGAAGCAGCAAGCGAAAACCTTTAAGATTGTTCTTGCAGAAAGATAATACTTTTTCGACTGCGGCAGGTTTCTCAAGGAAAAAATTTAAGACGAAGTTTTTTGCAAAATTAAAATTACGAAAATATAAGAATTGTATTCTTGTTCAACGAATATTGTATCACTCTGTAAAAAAAGATTTTGAGGATTTTGTAGAAGAACTGAGGGTAATTGATTAACAAGGAGTAAATTATGTTTGAGAAAGAAGCAGAAGAAAGAGCAAGAAAGCTTGAGGAAAGCCAAACTTTAGGTGTTTATGATAATGACGAAGATTATGCACGAGATAGCGGTTGGAACGATGGTGAAGTTGCAGGATATGAAAAAGGATTCATAGACGGTGCAGAGTTCGGCTATAACAAGGCTAATGAATGGCATAATTTGAATGAGAATTATAAAGATTTACCAAACGAAGGAGAATGGGTAGAAGGCTTGTATATTTGGTATTACAAGGATGAACCTCATTGGGATGTTTTTAAAGTCAGATGGTACTATGAGATTGGTGAATTAGATGAAAAATTAGTTCGTTGGTACGGTGCTGATGAATACAATACGTATGACCGCGATTACTGGAATAAGGTGGATGAACCTGATTATTGGAGAAAGATAACCTTACCTACGAGGAATGAACATGATAGAAAATACTGATTGGAAAGAAATTGTACTTCCAAAGGAGATAGAAAATGCGTAATTTTACACCAGAAGAAAAGGAACTGATTGTTAATACCTCGATAACCGAAGATGTTTTTGATTTGACAGATTTTTGTGAGTTGGATGCAATCGACTGTGTAGCACGGTCTTTTTCTCCTATTTATGATTTGCACTGTATTGCTGAAAGCTGTGACCATATAAGGGAGTTATACAAAATAACAAAAGATGAACGACTTTTTACCGAACTTGTCCGCTTGCTTCCCAACTCATACAAGGTGGTGAAACTATGAAATATTTAATATGGTTTTTACGTAGATTGTTCTGTAAGCACGAATATAAAATTTGCCTTTATTTCCCAGAGGCAGGAAACATTACATGGAAAGCTCCCTGCCAAGATTGTTTTTTTAATACACTTGTTCAATGTGAAAAGTGTGGTAGATACAAGGTGGCGAAACTATGACAAAAAAACAAAAAAGGTTTTATGAGTATCTGCAAAAGCTAAAAACGGAGAATCCAAAGTTTATTGAGACAGCTCTTAAAGAGTTTTTCAAGTATTGGGAGCAATACGAAAAACAAGGAGTAAAAGATAGCATGACAATAGCAATGGAAGCTACAGAAGCATTCGTTGGTTTACCTATAACAGTTCATTTAAATAATAAGTAAATGGGAGGTAAAAATGAAGGTAAAAGACTTATTAGAAGTACTAGAAAGAGCAAATCCCGAATGGCAAGTAGACGGTATAGAATGTATAAATCATGAATTATCAGATACAGAAACTATTCTTTTTTACAATTTGAAATTTGCTTCGTTATCATATCCATCTAGTAAAAAAGATTCCTATACAGTTGATAATAACGCATTACCAACTGGAGTACATATAAGACTCGAACTTAGTAAGAAAAAACCTCTAGTTATACGTTAAGGATGAAACTATGACAGAAAAAGAAAGGAAAGATTATAACTATGTTATTGACCAGCTTTGTAAAGCCCGTGAAATTATAGCTACCATGATTTTGGAATACGAAAAACGGAAAGGGCTTGCATATTCTACAGTGATGAAAGGGAAAGAATTGCTACGCAAAGGGGTGTTCAGTGATAATTTATGAGTATGTATACCCTGAATGCAGTAAATACAGAGGGAATTGCTTCTCTTGTAGTGGGCCGATTTGTATCGGCTTGGCAAAGCGTGTGGCAGAAATGATTTTTTGGGAGACTTACAGTTATGAGGACAGTTAAAGTAAGGGAAAAAGATTTTGAAGTAAATGAATATAGTTTGCGTGTGGAATGTCCGTACTGTAAAAACATATTTTTTTTCTTTGTATATGTAAAATGGATTGACAAGGTGGATTGCTGCCCTAACTGCGGCAAGGATATCCATGTAAAGAGCGAGGAAGTAAAACTATGAAAAGAGACGGAACTATTTATATAAACGGAAAACCTTTGGAGGTTTCAGGTTCTTTGGATGTCACCGTTCAAAACTATGTTAAAATTCAAGACCCAAGAAAAGAGTTTAAGGAAAACCTTATAAACCATCTGGAGAAGGTTCAGTCTGAAAGCAGCACAATATTAGATACAAGGATTAAGCTGAACATCTCAAGGGAAGAGTTGGACTATATCGTGTATTTGTTAAGGCGAGGTCCATTATGATAACAATAGCAGTAAAAAAATCTTTTGACGAGGATTTGTATTTTGACGACAAATGGTACGTTCTTAAGGGGTGTATTACCGGGATAGTCAATCGCACTCCGCAGCATGTTGACTGGCATAATCCTGACAATTCATACCCAGGTGAAGAAGATGTAGACGATAAGAGTGTCAGGACGGAGTTGGAATGTTTCGAGGTTGACGAGGACGGATATGAGAAAGAAATTCCAGTCCCTGATTTTGTACTGGACTATGCTATGGACCAGTTTTACACCAGCTACGAAGAAGAATAGTTTCTTGCTTTGCTAAAAAAAAGACCATATCATTATCATGTAGCAAAACTGGAAAACCGGAGGATTTGCTATATGATAATGAGTTACGCACAGCTCTTCTTCAAGAGTGCTGGCGGGACATCGTGCTATGCGGATTGCATTATCCGCCTTGCCTCAAGGATTACAAAAACAGAGCCTACACTCACCTACTACGCCAGCTGCTTCGAGAAAGGCATTGACGCTGGCTACATAAGATTCAATCAGAAAAATTACCTTCAGGGAGACAATTTCTTTGTAGAGAAACCTGCCGAGTTCCTTTCCCTCCTTACAGGCAAAAGATTCACAGTGTCCCATGAACCAGCCTCCTACCGTCCGAAGGAAGGGGAATGGTATGTAAACTTCTGGGCTAAAACAGTCCAGCAGGGGAAGAACAGTACGGGCCATTTCTGCCTTGAAGACTACGACCCCCTGGACAAATCTGTGACAAGGCTCAGCGGCCTTGTATATTCCCGCCGTGTATTCCGCGAAGTAAAGTGAGGCCCTGATGTGGAGAATTTTAAGACTGTTATTACTCTTATTCTTTCTGGTTTTGTTGCCGGGGCCGCTATATCCGCAGGAATCTCCCTTTTCGTCTGTCTACGAAAACTTGGACGTTATAGACGCGAAAACGGAAGCCTTAGAGCAAGCCTTGAACTCTGCAATAGAGAGGTTGAACAGTACGGAAGCCAAATATCAGCAATCCGAAGAGACCTTGAGGGCTGTAAATCAGAGCTTACAGCAGGCCTTGACAGCATCGCAGGAATTAGAGACGCGAGCAAGGCAATCAGAAGGCAAGTTGAGGTTCTGGAGAAGTACGTCCGTGACACTGGGGTTGTGTACGGTAATATCAACGGGAACGTTGATACTGGTTCTAAAAAACAGATAAAGGAGTGATGCCATGTACAGTATTTTGGTAAAAAGCGGTAACAATGCTTTTCAGTATGTAAAAGGAGAAGACGGGCAGCCTTTCAAGGGTGACGACACCGAGACAAAGGAAAAGGTCCGTGAGCTCATGGAAGACAAGCCAATCGGCAACATCGTGGTCGTAAGGAACACAATCCTTACGGTTGACCTGACAATCGAAGATGAGGCTTAGGCATGGAAGCATTGAAGCTCATTATTTTCATCGTGGCTACGGCGGTCATGGAGGGGATAGTAATAGTCTCTCCCGAAGTGTCGCAGGATGTGGCCATATTCTACGTATCAATCTTGTCCTCCTACCTTGGCTTGGACATTTGGGCAATGATACAGAAGACGGCTTCCCTTCCGAGCGGGGAGTACAAAAACATCAACATCCACCGCTACGTCATAAGCGCAGGGTGTTATGCGGTATTGCTTGGAACGGCCTTCTTTATGAAGGCAAAGAACGGATATGACTACGGCACGATGTACTCGACGTTTATCGCCGCACTGTTCCTGATGGCTACAATCCTGATAGGCGGACTTGAAGGAAACAAGATAGCAACAAACTTTGAAAAGAAGGCGGAAGAGCCTTCGGAGGAAAACTTATGAGAAAGAACATTCTCACAGTGGTAGGAATTGTCCTTGTCCTTGCAGGGGCAGCAGTCAGCCAGTTTGCTAATTTCGCACTTGCGAATATTACAGGACTTGCTTCCGTAATGTTCGGTGCAGGCCTTGCTTGTGCCAACCTCTGGAAAGAAAGGGACAAGACAAAGAAAACTTGGCTGAGTGTACTCTCTGTCGTACTGGTAGCTGGGGGCGCGTTTACACTTGGGTTCTGCGGTTTCTCGGAGGACACCATGATAACGGTAATAACCAGCGCAGTCGGACTCGTAGTGATAATCCTCGGACTTATTGCCGGGGGTATCGGCCTGAAGAAAGCTAAATAACAGAGCTTCCTATTTTTAGGGGTCACCAAAATGGTGGCTCCTTTTTTTTACAACCTTCCGGTCTTTAGCGATATAAGGACGTATCTTTCAGGAAAGCTGTACTTTCTTCCCTGCAAGTCCTTAAGGTCGTACTCTTCATAGCCGTCTTCCCCTTCGTTCCCTACAGCAATCTTTATGGGGATGTCGTCCGGGTACTGTGAAAGCCTGTCCAAAAGTCCTTTCTTTGTCATTGAAAATCCTCCTGTAAATGCAAACTCCATTAAACCTCTTTTTCGTTTTTTGGGCAAGTTTTTGCTAAAAAAAAGCTTTTGCATAAAGTCTTTTCTCATGGGCTACATTATTAACACACCTTCATATACAAGTGACAGGGGCGTAAAGCCCCAGCAGTCATTTGCCTCAACAAAAAGATGGCTTTCAAATGCCTTTTACCAGGAACTCAACCGCCATGCGGAGACGGCTTCCGGGGACTACAAGACCAAGGCTCAGCTTATGGTCGAGGGTATCGTTGACATGGCCATAGACCCTGAGAAGGACGACTACGTAAAGCTTGCGGCATCCAAATTCATAATCGAACACCTTGAGGGTAAGGCAGGTGTCGCACAGGAAGAGCACAAGGAAACCATGCCTAAGATGGTAATCCAGATTGACAAGGTTGACGCAACCATCATCAACAACAATGCGGCAATCAACACAAACCCTGAACCAAAGTCTGACATTGCGGAGGAAATAGTTTCTGAAGAAATATCAGGGGAGGATGAGGAATAATGGCGGACGAAAGGGTTGTGCACGTTACCGCTCCGCAGGGCGAGATAATGTGCTGCAAGAAGAGGTTCCGCATAGTCAACGCAGGAAGGCGTTTCGGCAAGTCATTCCTCTCAGGCTATGAAATGCTCATGCAGGCGGTCAACAAGAAGGGCTCAAGCATAGTCTACGTTGCCCCTACCCTGCCGGACGCAAGGAACATCATGTGGAGGGGCTGGCTCAAGGAGCATATCCCGCAGGCATACCTGACAAAATCCAATGAGCAGATGATGTACATGGAGTTCAAGAACGGCTCCTTCATACGGCTTGCCTCTGCGACTGACCCTGATTCGGTTCGTGGTACGGGTATAGACCTTCTTGTTATAGACGAGGCCGCGATGATTCAGTCAGGCGACCTCTGGCAGACCGTCCGCCCTAACCTTTCGGACAAATGGCATGACGGGCGGGCACTCATAATTTCAACCCCAAAGGGCTACAACTGGTTCTACGACCTCTTTGAAGCTGCAAAGCATGATGACGAGTGGGGTTGGTTCCAGTACACGACCATACAGGGCGGAAACGTTGACCAGAAGGAAATCGAGTCCGCAAAGAAAACGATGTCAAGGAAGATGTTCGAGCAGGAGTACCTTGCCTCATTCGAGACCATGAGCAACCGTGTCTACTTCAACTATGACAAGGACAAGAACTCCATTTCAATGCAGGACTGGTACGGAGCGGAAAAGACGGACATACACGTAGGCATAGACTTCAACGTAAACCCGATGACGGCAACCATCTGGGCGATTGACAAGGACCCTGAGCATAACGAGATTGCAGTCTGCTTTGATGAGATAGTGGACAGGAACTCCGACACGCAGGCCCTTGCTGATGAAATTAAGAGAAGGTACCCGGCCTGCCGCGTCAACTGCTACCCTGACCCGACGTGCCGCAAGAGGCAGACCAATGCGGTCGGAGGTGTCACTGACATGGACATACTCCAAAGGAACGGGTTTGACGTATTCGTTCCGTATGCACCATACGCAACGAGGGACAAGTTCAACTGCGTCAACACAAACCTTTGCAATGCCACCGGGTTCAGGCGGCTGTATATAGCCTTCGGAAGATGCCCTGAGCTCAGGAAGTCTTGGGACGGCTACACATACAAGGACAAGCAGGGCGTAAGCGAGCCGGACAAGTCCGGGGGACTGGACCACGTATCGGACTCTGCTGCCTACTTCATAAATTACAAATTCCCGATTAGGGACAGGACTTTGGGAAGGCCTGTCATTCTCGGAATGTAGGAGGAACTATGGTTACTGAATACCATCCTTATGTTTTGAAAATGGGTGCAAAATGGAAGCTTATCCGTGACTTTGTTGCGGGCGAGCATGAGATAAAGATGGCTGGGCCTGCCTACCTGCCGATGAAGAGCGGCCAGACGAAGGAAGATTACGACAAGTACAAGGCAAGGGCAAAGCCGGGGGACTACACCGACCAGGCCCTCAAGTCCATGCACGGGCTCATTTTCCGCCGCACTCCTGTCGTCGAAAAGCCTGATGACGAGCAGCTTGACCTTATCCTGAGCAACTTTGACCGGGAAGGCTCTTCCCTTTATCAGTTTGCCTCTGACGTTGCAATGGACAACATGCAGACGACCTTCGGGGGAATCCTCGTTGACATGCCTAAGAGTGAGGGTGTCGTAACGGTCTTTGACGCAAAGATGAGGGGAATTCGTCCTTACGCAAGGTACTACCCTGCGGAAAGCATAATCAACTGGAAGTACAAGGACATAAACGGGGTGAGCCAGCTGTCGCTCGTGGTGCTCCTTGAGATGGTTGATTCCGAGACGGGGGATGAGTTCAGCCATGACCTCGTTCCGCAGTACAGGGTTCTTGCCCTTGACGATTCCGGCTACTATCACGTAAGGGTTTTCAGGGAGTTTGACAGGGCCGGGAACAAGACCTTTGAGCAGGTTACTGACGACTACGTTATGATTAGGGGCGAGTACATCAAGTACATACCGTTTGAGTTCCTGCCCTTTAAGACACCCGAAAAGCCCATGCTTTACGGCCTTGCAGAGCTTCACAAGCACTACTACATGCAGTCCGCTGACTATGAGAACGGTGTCCACTGCACGACAATCCCTACAGGTTATGTTACCGGGTATACGCTCGGAAAGAAGCCAGACGGCTCACCCGAAGAAATCCGCCTGGGGGCTGACTCGTTCCTCAATTTTCCTGATGAGTCTGCAAGGGTCGGTACGCTCGTGTTTGCAGGCGAAGGATTGAACCATAGCGAACAGGCACTTGCAAAGACGGCAGAGGAGATAGGTGTACTCGGCACGAGGGCAATATCCCCTGACAAGGCGATGTCGGAAACGAAGGATGCCGCCCAGATACACAGGCAGGGAGAGAACTCAAAGCTTGCCACATACGCAAGGAACCTTGCGGAGAAATTCACAAAGGTGTTCCAGATAATGAGCGACTGGGTGGGTGCAGGAGGCCGCGTCAACATAGAGTTCAACGTTGACTTCGACACAATCGCATTTGACCCGAACGCAATCAACGCAATCGCAAACCTCTCACGCGACGGACGCTACCCTCTTCCATACGTATACGAAGCACTCAAGAAAGGAGAGTACCTCCCGAACAACTGTACGCTTGAGCAGTTTATCATGCTCATTTCAATTGAAGCTGCGGGCGTTTCCCCTGTCGATGAGTTCAACCTCTACCAGCAGATGCGGGAAGGAAAGAAGATTGTAATCCCGGAGTTCAAGAACCCGCTTGAGGACGACGGAGGCTCTGAAAGCCAAGAGGAAGAGGAGAAGGAAGAGCCGGAAGGGGAAGAAGAGTGATGGACGCATGTGAGGATGAGTTTTCCAAGCTTATCAACAAATCTCTTGGCCTTTCCCAGAACGTTGACAGGAGCAAGCTCGACGAAGACGTTCTGGAGAAGGTTGCAAGGAGGGAGAACCTTGTCCTTGTCATGGAGTCAAGGGGTAAGACCCCCTCCGAGATAAGGCGGTTCATAAAGGAGAAATTTTTTTGACGTACGACGAATACTTTGACAGGTACACGAAGCACCTCATAGACACTGAGTTTTACGCACAGTCTTGGGAGAACAGGCTCAACTCCCTTACCGAAAGGGTCAAGAAGCGGCTCAAGGACGTAATGGAAGGGTACGGTGTCATTACGTCCAAGGGCAAGTACCTCCAGTTTGCGAAGGAAGTGTCGGAGGCGATAGACGAAGAGGTTGACCCCTTCGCAAAGCTGTTTGACAGGGAGGAAAGGAAGCAGTCGGAGAAGGAATCGGACTGGCTTTCAAAGCTCCTTAAGGTAGCCCTTGGGGTTGCTGCCGTCATGTCTGCGATGAACTGGAGGAAGCTCAAGTCCCAGCCTTTCGGAAAGTACAAGGACAGGAAGGATTTCTTTGAATCCTACAAGACGAAAATGGAGAAGGCAGTCACCCTCCCCGCCTGGTCTTCCTATATCTTTGGAAGTGGCCTTTCGACGGTCAGTGCCGAGATGGACAGGACCTTTGACAAGCTGGGAAAAGAGGCTGGGGCTGACATACACCTTTCGGTCACTGCAAACCAGAGGAACACCCAGAGGCTCTTGCTTGAAGACTTGAGGGGGACGTCATACGTCTACGTTGCAATGCTTGACGATAAGACGTGTCCTGTCTGCGGTACGTACTCAGGTACAATTTATGACGACCTCACGAAAGCTCCCTTGCTCCCTATACACTACAACTGCAGGTGCTACTTTCTGCCAATCAAGAAGGGGGATAAATTCAGGCAGCCAAGCTACAGCGAGTGGTTTGAAAGGCAGGATGAAGAGTCAAAGAAAAAGATTCTCGGCCCGGCAAGGTTCAGGCTCTACGAGTCAGGAGTCCAGTTCAGTGAGTTCACTTCAAAAGGGCGCAAGCTGACCATGAAGGAACTGTTTGAAGAGTTCGGGGAAGGAGACTGAGTTTTCTTTGCTAAAAAAATACTTGCACACTTAAATGGCGGTATGGCTGAAAACTTTCCTCTTGAGGTGAGTAGGCCAAATTTTAGACAAGAGGATATTGTATGGACTCAAAACAGATTATTACATTCAGCAACCCGATGATTGGAGAGCTTAGAGGATTTCTTGACGAAAAGACGCAGGAGCCTTGGTTCTTTGCAGGAAAGGTATGCGACTGCCTTAAAATCAAAAATTCAAATGATGCCTTAAAAGGTATTGAAGAAAGACATTTGAAATACGGAGACAAAATAAAGGGTGTAGGAATTTCCTATACCTTTATTAAAACTCTAAAAGGAACCCAAAAGGTTAATATTATCAGTGAAAGAATACTTTATGAGTTGATATTCCGTAGTAATACACAAAAGGCTTTTGAATTTCAGAATTGGGTATGGGGAGAAGTCCTTCCTGCCCTCCGCAAGCATGGCGAGTACCGCATGGAGGGAAAACTTATCCGCCGCTCGTTCACTGATACCGTCAAGGACAGCAAAGAAAACGAGCGCATGCACGGCCATGCCTACTCCAACTATACAGTCCTTATAAACAAATCGCTTGGGCTTGGCAACAAGGTGGACAGGAATACTTTGTCTGATGAAACCCTTGAAAAACTGGCAAAGAAGGAAGACTTGGTAAGGTGTATGATAGCTGACGGAAAACAGTACGGTGAGATAAAGGCTTTTCTTCTTGAGAGTTAAAACCTGTTATTTCTTTGCCAAAAAAAAATACCGTATCTAAGATATTTTTCAGAGATACTGGGTAGATTGTCACTAGGCCCAAGGAGGTATATCAATGATTTGGCAGGATTACATAGCCTACCCGGACGATAATGTGCCGGACATAGGGAGCATTGAGCCAATTAGCAATGACAATGGCGTAAGGGAATACCGCCTCCTTGCAGTAGACCTGGACAAACTCAATTCTACAGTTACATATTGCGGCGACGGCTCTACGGCTTACGTGACCGACACTGGTGCCATCTACATGTTCCAAGACGGGACATGGTATGAAATGTAAGGGGGTGGCCCGATGGATGTCGTTACCCTGGCTGTGGCCAAAAAATATTGTGATGATTCGATACTGGGAACGGCTGGCCCTATAAGGGGAAAGCCCTGTACAATCAGCTCCATAGAACCCATTGAGGGCGGGAACAAGGTTACGTACCTCTGGACGGACAATGCAGGCTCAACCCGCACGTCGGTAATGATTGTCATGGACGGTCAGGACGGGTCTGACGTTACCGCCATAGAGATAGACGAGAACAACCATTTCGTATTCACTTTCAGTGACGGAAGGACTATAGACGGCGGGGAGGTTCCCTGCGTGGACTCTGCCGACAAGGTTGCCTACGAGAACGAGGGGTACCCGGAAATAGAAACGGTCAAGGATGCCTTGGACGCTGCCCTTCTTGGCGGTGCGAACCTTCAGAACCCGATAACGGTTTCAAACCCTGTGGGCTCTGCAACAAGCGGTAAGACCTATGCAAAGGGAACCCCGCTTGAGACGCTCATAAAAGACATGCTCGTAAAGGAAGTAGCCCCAGGCCTTACGCTTACAATCCAGCCTGCGACAACCCTTTATGACGTTGTGGAGGACACAGTGTCAGCCGTGCTTATGAAGGCAGCCGTAACAAAGAACACTTACGACTTGTCAAAGGTGGACTTCTACCTTGACGGTGCCCTCAAGCATACGGAGAATATTTCTACACCCGGCACATACCAGTTCAACATGACGTGGACGCTGCCGACAAACTCAAACTTCACGCTCAAGGCAGTTGTTGCCGACCGCAAGCCGGGAGTGCCGATGAGCACTTCAAAGGAAATAGCGGTCAAATTCGTGGGCAAGTCATACTACGGAACCGTTGATGCTACGGTGGGTGAACCAACTGAGGCCATCATAAAGTCACTCCAGAACAGGACGCTCAAGGACGGTAAGAACCTTACCTACAGCGGAATCAATATGGACTACGGAAAGGTTGTTTACGCCTACCCTGCTTCCTTCGGCAACCTAAGCTCAATTAAGGACGTTCCCAACAATATCCAATATTGGCCGAATAGCTTTACAAAGACCGTAGTTAACGTAGACGGAATATCATACAACTGCTACACGCAGAATGATCCAAGCGCGGCTGAGGACATTCAGCTGACATTCAGCTGATTGAGGAGGATGCTATGTCTATTTCAATGCTCGACAACATCGGGTACAAAGGAAAGAAGCCAGACAATGTTCGTAGTTTTTTCGAGACCAAGGCAGACATGGTGGCTTTCTCCGAAAATTACCTGCCCGATATTTACATAACACTTTGCGGTGAGGACGGCAACCAGTACAAGTTCAACCGCTCCAACCCAGAAGACCCAGACCTCGGCAAGTGGCGGCTCCTTGAGGGTGGCAGCGGTGGCGACCTCTCTTCCTACTACACAAAGACCGAGACCAATACCCTCCTTGACGGTAAGGTTAGCGTAGAGGCGGGAAAGGGCCTCAGTTCAAATGACTTTACTGCAGAGGAGAAGACAAAGCTCGCAGGGCTTGAGAACTATGACGACACCGCGCTTGACGCTAGGGTTGCCGCAAACAGGACGGACATCAACACCCTTAACGGCGGTGTTGAGATAACGGGTTCGGTAGACAGGAAGGTGAACTCATGCCTTACAGCCAGCAAGACATACACCGACACGAGCATACAGAACGCAATCAACCAGACTGCAATAGTCTGCGACGAGAAGCCGACCATAAGCGGTAACACTATAACGTACTACCAGGGCGGGGTCGAGAAAACCGTAACGTCAGACAACAAGACGAAGTTCTACTACACCGCGTCCGGCACGAACTACTCGACGATATGGATTGAAGGGACTGAGTTTACGGACACGCTTGCGAGCGTAAACTTCTCGGACTATGTATCAAAGACCAACGACGTGACATCAGAATACACGGGGTCAGACCCCGACAAGACGAAGGTTCCCGACATAGGGGCACTGGACGACCTCAAGGCTCTCATTGACGACGACCTTGACGACAAGGTGGGGGTTGAGGACGTTGACTCAAGCGTTACTGCGGGAAGCGACAACCCGGTAAAGTCATCCGCACTCTACACGAAATTTGGGGAAAAGGTGGACGTAGCGCAGGGAATCCTGAACGAAGGCAAGGTTCTGAGGGTCAATAACGAGGGCAACCTTGTCCTTGCAGACCCAAGCGCACTGGGCGGCGACGCTTCGGGTGTCAGCTACACCAACGCGGACTTCGCAAGCCTTGACAACGTTAAGAAGGCCCTGGACAACCTGTTTGCGAAGGTCTACTACGTTGAGCCAAAGATTAACAGCTTCACCATGACACCAAGCACAACTGAGTACGAGGTCGGCCAGACTGTCAGCGAGGTTTCCTTCGCATGGGCATACAACAAGGATGTCGTCTCACAGACGCTCACGGACTGTACTCTTGCAGACGAGACGGTAAGGACGGCGACATACTCTACGCCAATCAGCTCAAACAAGACGTTCACGCTTACTGCAAGCGACGGTGAGAAGTCTGTTACGGCAAGCAAGAGCATTTCGTTCAAGCATAAGATTTACTGGGGAAGCAGTGCTACTACGGCAGACTTCACATCTGCCTTTATACTCGGCTTGAGCGGAAAGAAGTTTGCCACAGGGTATAAGGGAAGCTACTCAATGACAGTTGGTTCGGGAGAGTACGGCTACCTCTGCTACCCAAGTTCATGGGGTAACGTTTCAAGTTGGTGGATAGGCGGTTTCGAGGTCACGACGACAGACTGCGGAACCATATCGTTCACCAATGCAAGCGGAAACACCACTACATTCAGAATAACAAGGACTTCAAAGCCAGGTTTGGGTTCTATAACCGCAGAAGTCAAATAAAGACAGAGAGGAGAAACGGATATGTCCATAAAATTAGCTGATACACTGGCTCCGATGGGAGACTTTCCCGCCGTAGAGTCAGACAATGTTGATATAACGATAGATGGAAGCCCAAAGTCTCTGCAGCAGGCTTATGAAGACGGAGACTTGGGTGGTGGCGGTTCCTCCATACAGGTAGAGACCATGCCCGCGGCATCCGCTGAAAATGTCGGAAAGATAGTCCAGTATGTAGGTGCAACTGGTTCATACAAGAAAGGACATTTCTATGAGTGTATCTATAATTGTTATGACGCAATTGAGTCTAAGTATTCTTGGAAGGAAGTTGACCATGTAAGATTCAATCATGTGGTTTATCACCAGACTACAGAACCGATAAATAGTGATTTTATTGCAGGTGATATAATATATTACACAGGTACTCTGACAGAGAAGTTTAAGCCGAATCATTATTACCGTGCATTGCCTAGTATTGGAACGATGGAAAAATATACATTTATTATGGATGACGTAATGACAGGTGGCAGGGTTTTTTGGTCTTACACTCCGTTTGAGTATAGGCTTGGATTTATTATCTATCCTACAAGTAGTGGTGGAGAATGGGAGCCTTATGAGATTACTTCCATTACGGACGAGAAAGTTACGATAACACCTTACGGAGACTGGGGCGGTGAGCCGTTGGAGTTTGACGGCATATTGTATACTTCTGATGTCAAGGATTGGGAAGAACTTGAGGGCGGTGGCGGAGACGAAGAGTTCATAGGAACTCAAGCTGAATGGAACGCACTTACCGCACAAGAGAAAGAAAAATATGATGGTAAAATTGTAAATATTGTTGAAGATGGAAAAACTTCTACGCAAGAAGTAGAAGAATTGACAAATTATTTATTTACAGAACAAGCTCTGGCTGCTTTCCCTGATATTACTCAAAGATTTCATGTTTACAAGTATGGACGACTTATTCAAATTAGTTGTGATAATCTTCAACTAAACAGGACCTTATTGAATAGTGACTATTTTAAAATAGCAGAGGGACTTCCTGCACCCGTATATACTGTCAATTTTACATATCCAACATATCCAGATGATTCCGTAGGGAAAAATGGTATAGCTACTGCTTATGTGGGAACTGGCGGGAATGTTATGCTTAGACATATTGGTATGATTAGCGATTCAGCAACATATTTACAAGGCTTTACTGTGGTTTATTTAACAAGGGAGGTGTAAAAATAATGAGTGTAAATGTATATAATAAAACTGAAGATAAACTTATTCCGGTGGCAGGTGGTACGGTTTACGCAGATAGCCCTATTGGTAGTATTATCCCCTATGGTGGTTCACAACTTCCTGCAGGGTGGTTTATCTGCGATGGTAGGTCTTTATCTAAAAATGATTATTTTGATTTATGGAAAGTTATTGGTTACAATTATGGCGGAAGCGATTCAACCTTTAATCTTCCTGACCTAAGAGATAAGGCTGTTATGGGTGCTGGAACAAATGGTGCTTTAGGTGCATCACAGTCAGCTCAACTACCTAACATTACAGGTAAAATTGATAATAAAAGTGGTACATTCGGTATAATGGGTTTCAGTTCGTCAACAAGCAACTTTAGTGGAGCTTTTAAAGGTTCAGAGGCAAAAGGAGCAGTATATACGGGACAAAACAATACATCGGCTTGCAAGGTAGTGACATTTGACGCTTCGGGTTCTGGTGCTTCGACTGATATAAACGGAAATAATGTTTATACAAATAATGGTGAAACAAGACCTGCGAATGTAAGGCTCAACTTTATTATTAAAGCTAAACACACTCCTGTTCCTGCTGATTTCTCAGATTCTTTAATAGGTTACTTAGGGGAAGAAACAAATTACAATCTTTATCCGTGGTCACACACAAGAACTCAAAATGATAAAGAAACTACCCAAGATATTGTAATTGAAAAAGACGGTTGGTATTTTATAGATTATACATTAACAAATAGCACTGATACGAACCATACCTTTACGCTTAGAGATTTTGACAGTCAAGGAGAAGTCCATACTGTAATGAGATGTCATTATGATAAGAGTGGTACTTTTAGACAGACATCTCTTGTTCCTTTAAAAGCAGGAACTTATAGATATAGTCATGGCGGTATTGGCACGCTTAATGTATATATGAACCGTAGAGATTTTGCTTAGACTGATATTAAGGCACGGTGAAAAAGCCGTGCTTTTTTTATTTTAAATTCCTTTGCGCATTTTTTGCTAAAAAAAAATTCACTTCATAAGATTGCTCTAAGGCTGGGGAAACTGTACGCAGGCGCGTAAGCCCGGCCACTTAACAATGCAGGAGCATAAACATGATTACAGTGGAAGAATTTCTCAAGACCGTAGCAGGCGATACGGAAGAACCTACTGAAACACAGAGGAAGCTGGCACAGAGTCTTTTTGACATGTATGACAAGGACGTACAGGGCCTCAAGGTCACTAACGCCCAGCTCAAGGAAGAAAAGACTAAGGAAGTGGAGAAGTACAGGGCTGAAAAGGCAAAGCTGGAGGAAGCTTCAAAATCCTTCGAGGAGCAGCTCAAGGCTGCCCAGGAACAGATTGCGAAGAACAACCCGGACGATGCAAAGCAGTATTACAACACGCAACTTGCCAACGTCGAAGCAAGCTACAAGGCACAGATTGCCGAAAGGGACAAGGCTCTCAGTGAGAAGCTGGAACTCATTAAGCAGTATGAGCGCAAGGACTTGCTCCGCTCTCAGGAAGTGGAGTTCGACAGGGAAATCAGGAAGACTTCGGCTGACCCAAAGACCTACGACTGGATAAAGACGTTGGTTCTCGGCGAAAACGGAGACCGCTTCATGCCACATGAAACAAGCGAAGGAACTATGTTCTGGGCTACTGACAACAGTGGCGAGACCATATCCAACCGCATAGACAAAATTCTGAACTCGGACGCAGGAAAAAGATTCTGTACGTTCAACTCTTCTGGAGCCGGAGCGGAAGGCGGCACAAAGAGCGGGCTTGCAGGTCCTAACCCGTTCAAGACAGGGGACATTACGGCCCAGATGGAACTCTACCGTAAGGACCCTGAAAAATACAGGCAGATGGAGGCAGTTGCTAATATGGCAACAGCTGCAAATGCCTAACAAAAGGAGACTTAACCTATGGCTTATACAAAAATCAGCGACCTTATCGTACCAGAGATTTTCACCAAGTACATGATTCAGGAAAGCGTTGACAAGAACGCTTTCATCAAGTCCGGCATTGCGGCTCCCGACCCTGCAGTAAACATTACTGCTGGCGGTACAACCGTAAACGTGCCGTTCTTTGAATCTCTTGACGCTGAAGATGAAATCATCACCGAAGACGGAGCAACAACTATTAACAGCATCAGTGCTGCAAAGGACGTTGCTGCTGTACTCGCACGTACAGTAGGCTTCGGTGCAACAGACCTTTCACGCCTGTTCTCTGGAGCAGACCCGATGAAGGCAATTATTGCCCAGCTCGGAAACCTTTGGGCAAAACGCTTCACAGAGGTAATCAAGAATGTCCTCAAGGGTATCTTTGGCGTTGCAGCATTGTCAGCCAACGTTCTTGACAACTCTACACATGACCTCAGCGCAGGCGTAATGACAGACGCAATGTACCTTCTCGGCGACAACTCTGAAAAGGTTTCTGCCATCGCAATGCACTCCAAGGTACTTGCAAAGCTCAAGAAGCTTGACATCCTTGACCGCAACACGTTCATGCCGTCTGCAATGCCCACTGACTATCAGACATACATGGGCCGCCGCGTAATCGTTGACGACACACTCGCCGCAACAAGTGACGTGTACCCAATCTACCTCTTCGGTAACGGTGCCATCGCATTCAATGAAAACCCTGAGCTTGCAACAGTTGAAACTGACCGCGACATAGTTGAACACAAGGATGTACTCGTAACAAACCGCGTATTCACAATGCATCCTCGCGGAGTCAAGTGGATTGGCACAGCAGCAGGCGAAACACCTATCAATGCAGAACTTGCAACATCTACAAACTGGGAACTCGTAGAGAACCCGAAGAACGTCAAGATTGCATGTGTCAAGACACTTATATCTTAAGGAGACCTTATGGGACTGACCGCTTTTAATGCCATGCGGAGACGCAAGGCTGCAAAGGCGGCAGAGCTTAAGAAACAGGCTGAACCCGCGAAGAAGGCTGACCCTGAAAAACAGGAACTGCCTTCCAAGCAGGAGCAGGCTGCAAAGGAAAGCACTGCCGTGAAGGAAGAAAAGGCTGAGCCTGAAAAGAAGGAACAGCCAGTAAAGAACAGCAAGAAGCAGGCTCCAAAAGAACCTGCTGAACAGCCGGAAGGCTAAGGCAAAGGACTATGGCGGAAGTAGAGACAAAGACATCAACGTTCAACATTGACCTGATAGTTGAGGACGGCAGGGGCGTGTCCAATGCCAACTCATACGTCTCTACGGAGTACGCCGACGCCTTCGCAAAGAACCGGAATTACGACACCTGGCTCACGCAGTCCAACTACGTGAAGCGGGCTGCCGTAATAAAGGCGATGGATTATGTTGACAACATATTCAACTGGAAGGGAAGGAAGAAGTACCGCGATCAGCCCCTGTGCTTCCCCCGCGTTGACATAATCGACGGTGACGGGTTCGACCGTTCGGGTGAGATTCCTGAAGGACTGAAGAAGGCAGTCTGTGAGGCGGCCTTCTATGTGGTTGACCAGTACACCCTTTTCGGGAAGCAGGACCCGAACGGCCCTCTTGCCAAGGAAAGGAAGAAGGCTGACGTTGCGGAAATAGAGATTGAAAGGAAGTTCTTCACTAAGGACGAGGTTCAGCTCGACTACACAAGTGCGTTTCAGGCTTTGGACAGGTTCCTCAAGGGACTTTACTGGGACGCAAACGACAAGGCCTGTGTGAACCATAGGGCTGTCTGGAGCAACTGATGGCAACTGACTGGAAGAAATTTGCAGATGACATTCGCAAGGGTGTTCTTGAGGAGCTTGGCGGGAAGCGCGGGAATATTACCGTGTCCGTCCCTGACGGAGCATCCACCCGCTCAAAGACGGGCAAGAAGATTCCTGCAACAGTGACGCTCTACAAGGGTACTGCCGTAATGGGCAAGTACAACTCAGAGTTCCCCTCCACTACTGAAACAATCATACAGGCCGGAGATGTTAAGTTCGTCGCTCAGTTTGAAGACCCGTCTTTCATGCCCTCTGAAAAGAAGGACGAGACGATAACGTTCGGCGGGGTAAGCTACAAGATAATTAACGTTGGGCAGGTGGCTCCTGACGGCGAGACCAACGTTGTGTTCGTAATACAGGCTCGAAGGGTTAACTAATGGCCAGGGGCGGCAGTTTCAAGGCCCGTCTAAAGGCCAATACCAAAATCAAAGTAAGAATGAACATCCCTCAGGAGATGAAGGATGTCATCAAAGGTAAGAATACCTCCAAGGGAAAGGACAGCCTTGAGGCTGAAATCAATAAGGCCGTGTCAAAGGCAGTCAAAGAGTCCGGCCTTATGAAAAAGGCTACAGCCGTACTGAACAAGGAAATAGCAAAAAAGAGCGGGGAAGAATCCTGTGCCAAGAAAAGGCGCACTCCCTCAAAACAAAAAGGCCCGCTCGTAACGACAAAGCACATAGACTGGAAAAAATCAAAGAAGGCTTCAGGTCCTGTCTCTGCAACAATGAACCTTGGGGTTACTTCAAGCAAGGCAAAGGACAGGGTGTGGGCGGCCGCAAAGCTCTTCTACCAGATTATAGCGAACACTCCGCTTGACGAGGACTATGAGTACACAAGGAAACCAAAGAAGTCAAAGGAAATAAAGGAGAAGAAGGCCTTTAAGTTCGTAAAGGGCGAGGACGGGCTTATGAAGGTTGTTCCTGTCGCGGTGGCTAAGCCCGTGTACAAGGCGTTGCACAAGGCGGACGACAAGGTTACGAGGAACAACTGGGTGCTGAAAATAACCACAAGAGGCGGTTCCTGCGAGCTCCACTCAGGCTCGCTTGGAATAAACTTTGACCAGCCATCTGATACTGGATGGACTGCCGTTGCAGACCAGATAAGGGCACAGACCGGGCGTTTCATTCCCTTGACTGTGGACATAGAGAACAAAGACCCCTACATAGACGTGCTTGAGTACGGAAGGTACAACTCCACTTCAACAGAAAAGCATCAGGGTGCAATGTACCAGCACGGTACGGTAGGCGGATATTCGGTGCAGGCCCCAAGGGGAATAATGCGCGTGGCCGCGAGCCAGCTCAACAACCTTCAGCTTGACGCGGACAGGGAGAGTGGCGGCGCAATCACTGACAGTATGCTCAGCGCAATCCCGAAGGTAACACTCAAGCTCAATTCTGACAACCTTGCAGACTACTCCCCTGTGAACGAGGCCATAGAGAATGCCGCAAGGACAGCAGAGGAAAGCGGCGAGTTCATTTCAGAACGGCAGATGGGTGAGCTCTTTATGAGCGATAAGCCCACCGTAGACCTTGTGATAAAGAGAAGTCAAAGGGCTGCAAAGGCCGCGAACACGAGGGCGTTTAATAAACAGGTTGGAACGGACGCAGTTGCGGAAGCTTTGTTTAAGGAAGTGCAGAAGCAGTCAAAGGTCATATCAAGGCGGGAACGTGCGGAGAACCGTGCGCTCAAGGAAATCTCAGGCAACCAAATGTCGGCGGTTAGGGCTGCGGGAAGGCTTGGAGCAAACTTGGACCGGGAAGTTGAAAGGGAACTGAAGATAATTCTGAAGAGCCAGAAGACAAGCGTGGCGAAGGCTGTGGCAGAAAAGAAGCCGCCAAAGACAGACAAGGCAATCGCAATAAAAGAAAACTACTACCTGTTTGAAATACCGGGCAAAGACTTTGCAATCATCGTAGAGGATGACGGAGAAATGTACAGGTATGCACTGGATGATGCAAAGTACGCAAACTACGGAAAAAAAGAAGACTTCAAGAAAAATATCAAGTTTATGAAGGACGAAGCCTTCCTGAAGGCACTGAAAGGAGTGCTTACGGAAGAAGAGCTTTACTCTGCTGATGAACAATCCCTTATCAAACTTACGGAGGACTGAACGAATGGAAAAGGAAAAGACACTTGTAACGGACACATACATCGAAAAGAAGCTAAAAAAATACTTTCGTGATAACTTGCCTCAATACGTAGAGGGACCAGACGCATGGAAAATCAACTGGTCTCCCAACATAGCGTTTGAAAGGCCTAGCGACCTGTACTGGCTTGACCTGTTCTTCATTCCGGGGGAGCCGTTCCAGCAGGAACTCGGCAACTGGGGTAGGAACCGCTGGTCAGGAATATTGCAGGTCAATATATGCACACCAAAGTCTGAGGTCACGGTCGAGGACGGCATAGACACAGACGAAGATGACGATTTCGGCACGTCCGCTATGGACCGCTGCTACAACGATATAGCAGAGGTCTTCAAGCGCGGCGTTGTATTTGACGGCATAAGAATCCACAAGTGCTACCGCAACACTTCCGCATTGCAGGTGTACGACGACTTCTGTGCCTTGCCCGTCACAATCGAGTGGCAGGCAGACTTAAGCAACTAACGGAGGATTATTGCTATGGCATATTCTATAGCAGATGCAGAACCTACCTTTGACCTCCCCGCTGGTTCGGCGAGCGACTTCTACCTGAGCCGCGAAATCAACGACCGCGAGGACGACAACAATGGCAAGACTGTTAAAAAACACGGGCTTTGGAGATACCCATTCCTCACCCGTAGGACTGGTGATTCCCTTGTCGGTACAAACGAGCAGATTAACAGCTCCGAGTTCCGCCACGGACGCACCGCAGCGAAAGTCAAGCTTGGCAACGCTTCATCAAGCGGAAACCTTGACCTTGAGCTTTCCCCTGAAACCTTTGACGACCAGCTTGAGGGCGTGTTCCGCGACAAGTTCGTTCGCTTCTTCCATGACGGCCAGAAGGACTTGATTACCAAGGACTACATGACACCGAAGGGTTACATCCACGTCAACGGTGACGACGGCACCTACAACCAGTGGTACGACTCCACTAAGGAAGGCAAGCGCGTTACACAGGTTCCTCTTTTCTATACAGGAAATGAGGCTGGCACAGAGGAAGATCCATTCGGACTTATCAAGGTTAGCCCTGAAAAGCTCAATGACCGCTCAAAGAACCCTCTCGGAAAGTTCATTGCACACGAGCTCCATATCGGTAACACTCCGGTAAAATACTCTGCCCTTTCACGCATCCCGATTACTGAGAAGGCAATCCGCCTCCAGAATTTCCGCCATGTTGAAATGGGCGAACTGAACCTCAACGTTGCAGTAAATGCAATCGTAACTGGTTCATTCAGCATGAACGGTTCCAATAACCCTGACTACTACACTGAGTCAGCCGAAAAAGGCAAGACCCGCATGGCAGACCAGATGTACGACAAGAAGGTTATGGCAACAGGAGCCACTGAGGACTTCTACTCAACTGACTACCGTGACGCAGCTGAACGCTTCGTAGCCGCAGCCCGCAACACAACAAAGTCAACTGACACTGACCAGTTCACAGCCCTCGACGGTTTCTTGTACGTAAACGGACACCAGCTCCAGTTTGCATCCGCACTTACAATGGACCTGAACAACAACCTTCAGGCCATCAACGCAATCTTCGTCAAGAATGCGATTGCAAACCTCTCCCCTTCACTTGCAGTTACAGGCAACATCACTGCCTACTTCACTGACGGTGAAAAGGACGGTACAGGCAAGAAGTACGGAGCCGACGACCTTAAGAACCTTGCAAGCCAGAACAAGGACACTGAAATCCTCTACGCCTTCATCGACAAGGAAGACCCCGAGGTTATCTACTTGTTCCAGGTGTTCAAGGCAACAATATCCGCACCTACCGAAACAAAGGATGCCGAGAGCCCAATCAGCCTCGACCTGCCCTACACCTCTTACGGTGAAATGGCAGTACGCCTCCTCCGCCTTGCCATTCCGAAGATTTCATTCATCGACATGGACATGGGCGGCATGATTGACGGCGGCGACATGACCAAGCTGGACGTAACGCTCATTCCGAACGTTCCGCTCGACAAGGAAGCACCCGCAGTTGCAGAAGGCATATTCTCCGACAAGGACTACATCGACAGTGCAAACACAAACGGTCTCTACGTATTCAATGACGCAGAGTTCACAGTATATGACGCAGACGGAAACAAGCTTGAGAACGAAGTTACTGTTGACACCTCGACACTCGCCATCGGCGCAGACGGAGAGATTACTGCAACACTCAACTTCGGAACTGCACTTGAAGTCGGCCAGACAGTAAAGGTCAAGCTTACTGTAAACGGTGCAAACCGCGAGGCAGGAAAGGAAGTCGCACCTGACCTCCCTTACCTCCGCATGGGCGACGCATACAAGGACAGCCTCTATTCAGCTGGCTACGTTGCAGTCCAGGCAGGCGACACAATCAATGTGCTCACTGCAAAGGCATCAGGCGACACTGCTGAGGATGACCTCATCTACAAGTCTTATGCTGCAATGTCAGCAGACGACATCAAGGTTACTTCCTCCGACGAGGCGGTTGCCACAGTTGAGGGTGCTGTCGTGACAATAAGCGGTACTGCTGCAGAAGGTGCAAAGGCTACAATCACGGTAACGTCAAAGTATGACGCAGCCGTATTCCTTGCCTTTGACGTGCAGATTGGCGGACAGCCACCTGTTCCTGTTGACGCACAGACACCTACATTCAGCGGAACCCTTGCGGATGCCTCATACGAGACAACCGACACACCGGATGCACTTGTCGGTACAGCAACCGTTACTGACGGCGGAACAGTCACCTACCAGTGGTACAAGGACAACGTTGCCATCGAAGGTGCGACAAGCGCGACATACACGCCTGACATATCTGCTGAAGGCAAGTTCGTCTACAAGGTTGTTGCAACCAACACCAACGCCGAGGCTACGGGCCAGACTACTGCAACGGCAGACCAGAGCTGCACTATAACGGTAGTACAGGGCTAACACGGAATGAAGGCTGGGCGGCTTGCCTTAAAAGCCGCATTCACCTACTGGCGGAGGAAACACCAGATGCCTTTCGGGTGCGTAGGCTAAAAACAAGCACCCGCTTTTTAGAACCAACAAAAGGACATTCTTATGGAAAACACAATCGACATTGCCTCATTCTTCACGAAGAAGAACGAGGAGGAAGGCATTTGGTATGAGCCGAAGGTCGAAGGACGCGGCATAGGCATAGAGTTCAAGCTTCTCGGAAAGGCAAGCGACGCAAACACAATCGCAAGCGAAGTCTACGAGAAGGAGACTGACGAGGCTTCCAAAGAGAAGGATGCGGTCAAGCGCAGGGACAAGAACGACAAGGCACTCGCAAAGCGCATTGCCGCAGTCGTTACGGACGTAAGGGCGACGGAAGGGAATACGGTGTTCATTGAAGGCAAGCCTTTGACGTACTCAAGGGAGACAGTAGAGTACATTCTCCTCCAGTCATCCGTAATCAGCGAGGACATCCTCAAGGCGTTCATTGAGCGTGAAAATTTTATGACGAAGAAGCATTGAAATCAGCCGTCCGGCAATACTTCTTCTTATACTGGCCCCACTCCGTCAAGAAGCAGACCAGGGACGGCAAGACAGGAAAGGTCCGCGAGGAGACGGAGACAGGGATAAGGAACTCCGACAGGAGGGACTTCCTCAAGTCTAAGTTCGGCGAGGAGAAATGGAACAACCTCGTCAAGAACGATTCACACTATAAGCAGTACCGGGAGCCGGAGGTTCCCAACGGCTGCAGGTGGATATTCAACCAGTTCCTGTACATATACTTCAACTCAGGGTTCAGCCCGATGAGCGGTGCCTCCATGATGACGTTCCAGAGCCTTAACGACTATGTGGCGTGTATGGGCGCACCGCTTACGATTGCTGAAAAAAAATTAATACTCAAAATGAAAGGATGGGCGGGAGAAGTCATAGCCGACTTCGACAAGAAGCCCGACAAGAAAGGAGCGTAGAATGGCAGAAAAGAAGGCTGCAAAGACAGCCGTAAAGAAGGAAGCTAAGAAGACCCCTGCAAGGGGAAAGGTCATTGAGATTACGAAGTTCTTCAACATCACGAGGGAGAAGGAAGGCGTATGGTACGAGCCCAAGATAAACGGGGTTCCCCTTGGCCTTGAGCTCAAGGTCCTCGGCCCGGCGGCAGAGGCTGTAAGGAAGGCTTCCGTAGAGTACGACAAGGCACACGAAAAGGTAGAGGAGCTTTTCAAGAAAGAGCCTGGTAAGGCTTTGGACATGGAGCAGGAGGCACTTGCAAAGAGGGCTGCCGCATGTGTCGTTGGCATAAGGGGAAAGGACGGGAATACAATCACCATTGACGGCAAGCCACTCGTATTCTCTGATGAGTTTGCGGAACGCCTGTTCTTTGAGAACGGGGACATAACCGGGGACGTGCTTGCAGCCTCTCTGGACGGCAACATGTTCAAATAACATACTGCACGAAACCTTGAAATAAAACTGTTGAAGGAGTGGAATTATGGCAGACGTAGAATTAAACCTTAACGGCAATATTGTAAACCAATTCAAGGCATTGGCGAAGGAAGCCAGTGAAGCGCAGAAGTCCATCGAAAGGCTCAAGAAGCAGATGGAGTCCATGACGGCCAAAGGTTCCCCTGCCTTCAACAGCAAGACAAGCCAGATACTGTCATCTACAAGCTTTAGCTCCATACAAGACTTGTTTGCCGAAATCAAGTCAAACAAGCTTATGGGTGCGCCTGGAGGAACCCAGACGGCACAAGCTGCAAAACAGCTTACAAACCTCCGCAATATACTGAAAAGCGTAGGCAACAAGGAACTCCAGGAAGACATAGGCGGCGTAACGGGACGAATAGATAACGTCGTAAGGGCGATGGGTGGAAAAGCTCCGGGAAAGAATCCTTTGTCGCAGGTTATGATACCAGAAGCCCAGCTCAAGGGGCATGAAGAGGAGATAAAGAAGTCCATACTTGGAATCTCCGACTACATCATAAAGCTTGAGAAGTCACTGACAGGCATCAACAGTGTTGCTCAAAAAGAGTACAAAAAGGCAAACCCAAAGAAAGCTCAGAATGACTGGAAGAATGACGTAAGGACCAAGGACTTTTCTTATAGTTCTGAAAGATACGCCAAGGACGAAAAATACAGGAAGCATGTAGACAATGCCATGAATTATTACCAGATGAAGGCTGCTAACTACGGAACCATCGGTGAGTCTGCATTGACCAATGCTTCCCTGAAAGCCGGGAAGATGTTCGGAAATACGAAGACCCAGTATAACGGGTTCTTCCAGGAGCTTGCACAAGGTCTTAGGAATGGCATAAATGACGGCATGAAAGATTTTGACCTTGGGGAGCTTCTTAGTGAAAACATAAAGAAAGGCGGAAGGTTCAAGAAGCAGAATAAGATTCTGGAAAAACTTGGATATGACTCAGACTTTCTTGGCATGACGGAAGCCTTCCAGAACACAAAGTCATTCAAGGAGTTCGCAGACAAAAAGCGGGCTGAGATGGGTGAGTTCGGAAAAAACTGGGACAACAAGAGCATATTCTCTGCCTTCAAGGGGACTGCCGAGTTCAAGGAACTTACCAAGAAGGTAAAAGAAAATAAGGAGATAGATTTCTCCAAGCTGACAAAACAGGACAGGTCCAAGGTTCTCGCAGGCCTTTCAAACAACAAAGAAGCGGCTGGTATGATGGGCGGCCTTAAGATGGGAGGTGTGTTCCTTACTGCTGCGGCTGGAGTTACAAAGCTGGCGGAGGCCGCATTAAACTTAGGAAAAGAAGCTGTCCGTGCATACGAGGGAGTTGAACAGTTAAAGACGCAGCTTGGTGTTGTATTCGGAAGTACAGTTCAGTCTGATGCTGCTTTTTCTGAAATCGAAGCTTATGCTAAAAAGTCTCCTTTTGGCGTTGAAAACATGACACAGCAGGCGATTCTGCTCAAACAGTCTGGTGTGTACGCTTCAGAACTTATGGACACAATGAAACGTATAGGAGATATATCATCCGGCAATAACGAGAAGATGAAGTCAATGTCTCAGGTTTATGCAAGGGTTATGTCTTCACAAACTGTTACAGCCCGTGACATGAGGCAGCTCTCTACGGCTGGCGTTCCGTCTTACACTGCCCTTGCAGATGCAATGGGAATAGACCGTGGCCAGATAAGAAGCAAACTCCAGGCGGGACAAGTTTCTGCTATGGACTTCAAGAAGATGATAGAAAACCTCACCAATAAAGGTGGTATGTTTTATGGAGCAACCGAGATAGGCGCAAAGACCCTGGCTGCTAGAAAACAGAATTTGAGTGATGCAAGCCAAATGGCTAAAGCAAGTGTTGGGGAATGGCTTCTCCGAGACCCATTAAAAGCTTTAGGATTAAACCTGAACAAAACTGGCAGAGTTGAGGATGGATGGTACGGTCAGGTGCTTGGCTGGCTGGAAAAGATAAACGGAACTATCGAACGCAGTGCTGAGTACGCAAATAAAAAGATGGACGTTGAGGTTCCTGAAAACATAATAAAAGAATACAACAAGCAAATGGCTATTGTAAATAATTCAGATAAAAGTGACATCGAAAGGGCAGTAGCAGCAGAAGAGGCAAAAAAACTGGCAGACAGTTATTCTGTTGCTGTCGGAAAGTCTTACAGTTCCCAAGACTGGCTTTACAATCAGGTGGGCTCTGCGGATAAAGCTCAGGTAAAAAAACTGGAAGAAGTTTTTGGAATGTCTATAGCTTCTATAGAACAACTCGAAGACCAGTTGAAATTTATTGAATTCGCAGAGAAGAAAGCTTACAGTGACGAATACAACAATTTGAGATTCAGTGATGATTTACAGTCATTGTTTGAAGAGTTTAAGGCAAAGAATCCTGAGACTCAAGCTAAGGCTATGTCAGCTGAGGATATTCAAAAAGCTCAAAACCTTGGATTTACTAAGAGTATGGGATTTACCGTAAATGACAGTAGCTTAGATCAGGTTAAATATAAAATAGGGCATTACTTCTCAGAAATTGTCAAGGCAACACAAAAGGGTACTGACGAAATGGATGCCCAAATACAAAACACAAAAGATACATTTGATAAATTCGGTAACGTCAACTTTGGAAAAAAAGGGCTGGATGGATATGGTGCTCAACACTTAATGAATGCGGCAAGAGATGACTATCAGAACAATAGCCCCGTTTGGCAGATGTCATGGAAAGATCAGAAAGCGTATTGGGATGAGCAGGCAAAAAAGGAAATTGACTCGTATTCCGCAAAGACAAAAAAAGGAAAGGATGAGAACGGAAAAGATATTTATGATTTCTCTGGATTAAATATTGAAGATTTTGTGAGGGCGCAAGACGTTCTTACATCATCAAGTGAAGCGATAGGTTTACTTGCCCATCCAGAAAATGCTACTGACATAATGGGACACATGACGGAAACAGGGGCAAAGGATGTAAATGCTTTTCTTGATAACCTAAAAGAGCTTGCCCAGGTTGCAGAAAATTCTGGAGGAAAGGAACTTTTTGGGAAAGATTTTACAGACGGGATGGAGAAACTTACAAACCTTTTGGGAGATAAGCATTTTGGAGATCATGCCGTTGAAAATGTAAAGGAAGTGGTAAGACTTCTTAATGAAGACCTTATTGGTGGGCTTAAGGCGCAATTAGCAGGGCTGACTTGGGAAGACAATCCAGAACAGAAAGCAAAACTTGAGGCAATGCTTAAAGCTGTTGAACAGTCTATGAATGTCAAGGAGCATAATGACGATACAAAGGACGTAAACCGCCGAAAGCAAGCTTCCTTGCGGTCTCATGTTATATCCAATATAACTGGGGTTTCAGCAGAGCGAGTTGAAAATACATGGCAAAAGAACGGTCAGAATGCTTCTATGAACGCCTACCTCAACAATTTCTCACAGAGGCAGACATTCGCCCAGCTTGGAAAGGTCCTCATGCAGAACGGTGCGGAGCTCAAGGACGTTGCAAGGGCAATGCAGGAAGGCAAGAACGGCCAGAAGTACGGAATGTATGACTGGAACAAGTCAACGTCTTCCATAGAGGAGCAGGCGGCGCAGAAGAACGTAGCCACACAGGAAGCACTCATTTCGGCATACCAGCAGCAGATAGACGCATTGCAGGAGCTTACCGTCGGAAGCATAGCAACGAGGGACCAGTGGGACAACCTCGGCTCTCTGTCTGCCCAGCTTGGGGTTGCATTTGAGCTTTCCGCAAAGACGCTTGCAGACGGTACAGTGCAGTTTACTGACGCTACCATACAGTCTGCACATAAGATGATGGAAGAGCTGGATTTTAAGAAATTTAACCAGCAGATGACTACGATTATAAACAAAATCGAAGACCAGCAGCACAAAGAGGAAGGAGAGGCAAAGATAGGTTCTGCCGTACTCGAAGGAAAGGTATCGACTTCTTATGTAAGCTCAAAGAACTATGGAATAATAAAGCAGGGGTTGGCACAGCAGGTCGATGTAATAAAGAATGAAAAGGATTCGACATTAAAAGCTGGTCTTAATAAGAGTTCGTTTGCCGGAAAAGAAGAGGCGGAAGAATACGTCAGAACTGTCAATAAAAAGATGAGGGAACTGGGTCTTGACGAGATAAAAGTAAATGTAAATACAGAGAAAACCACTAAGGGAGTAGCAACCCAGTCATTAGTCAAGGAAATTGACAATTTAGCAAATAAAAAACTGAAAGATGAATATAAGGCAACCCATCCAAATGATAAAAATATGGGTGGCTTTTATAACTGGGCTAAAGAAGAGCAGTATTACAAAGGATGGGGAAATAAGTCGCGGTACGAAATGGCCTATAAAGACGCTGTAGTAGAAAAAGGTTTGGGAGGGTCATTATTCAATACAGGGTATAGTGGAGGAGAATTTTATCTGAACCGTCTTCAGGGAAAGAATGTAAAGGACCTCCCAAAACAGTCAGGTACGGGAGAAACAAAGACAACCTATTCTGTGCAGTTAAATCCCAAAGACGTTGACAAAATAGTAAACTCCGTAAAAGAAGACCTGACCTCTGGAAACGTAACGGACGCTGACGTAGAATTAGTGGCTTCATTAGGTGGCGTTAGGGACAAGATGGGTGTCTTGATTGATTCCATTGATAAAAATACGGCTGCCCAAGACCATGAGAACAGCCTGAAGGAGATGGAAGACATAAGGGGCAAGATGCTGGATTATCTTGGTTCCCACGGGCTGTTAGGAGGCACTGAAGAAGAAAGGGAAAGGAACAAGGCTCTTAGGAATGACAAAGCTTTTGCTGACATGGACATATCAAACCCCCTTATCAACAAAATTAATACTCCCCATCAGGACAGGCTTCTTGAACTTGCAGGACTTAGCAGAAATGTAGATTACGACGAGTTTAGAAAACGCCGTGTTAACAAGATTGTAAATTTTGGTACAGACGACAAAGGAAAGGAAAAGTACCTTGGCTTGAAAGATGACGCAGCGGTAGAAGAAATGAGGCATTACCTGACCGACACATCATCTTCAAAATACGTCAAGAAACTCAAGAAAGCTTGGAATAAGGACACAGGTAATGAAGGTGTTGAAAAACTAAAAGGCCAGCTTAAAGAATCTGGATTTGACCCGTTTGCAAAAGACGCCCTGGGGGAAATGGACACTAGCCAACTTCAGACTATGCTTGAGTTGTTTGATCAGATGGGAATATCTGTGCGTGAGCTTGCGGCGGGCGGACAAGAGTGGGATGAAACATTAATGGATGCTGGATTACAACTCGAAGAGCTCAGTCAGAATATCAAAAGCACGGCTATTGATGGAATGTTAAAAGGTATTAACACTGGCTTCTCGAAAGCAGGAGATCTTGCCTATAAGCTTCAGAACAACCTTATCGAAGGTGCTGACGCTACTATGGAAATGAAGAAGGCCCTTGCAGGCGTAGGTGCTGAGATGCTGAATAACATCGGTGCAGCTATGACAGAAACAGGTCTCAAAATTGCAGGTGGTGCAGCCGTAACAGGTAACTGGGGCTTAGTTGCAGCAGGTCTTGCGCTTGCTGCGGCAGGTGGCGCGGCATCCTTCGGCGGTGGTATGCTCAGTGCCTTCGCAAGCGACAACAATAAAGGTGACAGCAGTGAGGCGGAAGACCAGCTTGCAAGGCTTGAGGACTTAAAGGACAACCTTGCTGAGCTTCTCAAGCAGGCAAAGGACGATGCCATCTATTACGAGACCAACATGAGGAACAAGCAGGCTCTCGTATTCAATGACGCACTATCAAGCACGAGCGTTAACGATGCCATCATCACTCCTAGGGGTGTAGTAAATACTGCTCCTGATGACTACATCATGGCCATGAAGGACCCGACTCAGCTTATGGGCAAGGGAGGCGGCGGAACCAACGTCAACTTCTCAATCGTCAACGAATCGGGCACTCCTATGACCGTCACAGGCTCCGAGACAAGGCAGAACGGAGACACGACCGAGATAACGGCAATCGTCAACGCCATAGTACAGAAGTCAATGAATGACGGTGAGTACGATGACGTTATGGCAGGTATGCAGGTAAGGCAGAGGGGAAGTCAGATTTCTTCATAGCTTTAAGAATGCATCAGATGGGGTGTACTCAGTTTTGAGTACACCTTTTTTTGTCTTTTGCTAAAAAAAAGCCGGGGGGTTACTTTAAGTCATTATGAAGATAGTAGACTGGCCCTCCGGCGTAAACAGGATAGTCCTTAACGAAGCCTCACTTTCACTGGCAGAGAACGGCGTAGAATCTGACAAGAGCGACAACGGCTCTGAAGTGTCCCGCCTCAAGGCTTCGGGCACTCCAGACAGGTTCCAGGTCTCAATGTACTTCTCCAACTCAAGGTCTGACTCGTTCTATAGGAACCATACGGATGCCTTGGGAAACCATTACACGGAATGGAAGAAATGGTCGGACTGGTTCAAGTACGTAACCATGAACGGTATGCACGCCTTCTACTTTTCCGACATACAGAAGCCTGAAGGCGGCGCAAAGATATACAAGATTTCAAGCGGCGGCCTGCCGCACGGCACTCCTACGGGAGAATACGTCAAGGTCACAATGACCTGGATTGAAGTGTTCAACGAATACATAACGGTGCAGCAGGAGCAGGCCCTGGCTGACTCCATAGACATAAACCCCGGCTACATAGACCTTCGGTTTACTGAAAAACCGGAGGCGACACCGAAGCTTGCTGACTTCAGGGATTTGAACGGCAATCCCCTTTCTGAATATTCATCTGACGACGGGCGGACTTGGAGCCCTCTTGTACTCAATGAAATAGACTATGACGGCCAGAAGTCTGCAATTCTCTACTACGATTCAGGCATGACTGCTATTGACGGACGGACTTACTACATAAGGCTCAAATACAAGGGCGGCGACTGGATAACGAACGCCTTCACTTATTGTGCGGAGGAATAAATGGCAGACCCGGTAAGACAATTTTCAAACTACGTACTCGACTCGTCGGCTCAGGAAACAGATTCTTCATTTCTTCCCGTACTCGTAGACATAAGGCACAGCGGAATCTACTGGGGCCCGGAGGCCACTGACGGGCAGACGGCGCAAGAGAACGGACACTTGAGACTCGTCAACGACGTAAGGGGCGTCAAGTACAAGGGTGATGACCCTGTTGCCTACTGGTATGCACCCTGCACCTTTTCGTTCAAACCAGGAAAGGACGACGGAAAGAACAAGGCAAATGCCAGCATAACCATTTCGGCTGCGGACTCAAGGATTATTGAGGTCATCAGGAGCATAGAGGAAGACCTTGTATGTCAGGTGGTTGCCCTTTACGGCAAGGTCAAGAATGACGACGGGGGAATTTCCTATGCCTTCACCAAGGTGTACGGCAAGGAGTTTGAGATGACCTCGGTAAACTGGGATGCGATTTCTGCCCAGTTCAACCTCAACCCTGACAGCACCCTCGACATGAACACGCCAAGGGACAAGGGTTCTCTGTTCAGGTTCCCGTCCATAACGGTGAAGGTGTAGCGGTATGGTTGATATTTCTGACCTCTTGGGAGTCCGCTACAGGGAACACGGCAGGAGTACGAACGGCTTTGACTGCTACGGCTTTGCGATTGAAGTGGGCAAAAGGTTCGGCTACGAACTCCCTGACTTTGACTATATAAGGCACTCTGACCCCTTGTTTGAGGACAAGAGTTCAAGGCTCATTGAGGAAGGTTTCGGAAGAAGAATTCCGGTTCCTGTAGAGGGTGCGATTCTCCTTTTTCAGAATGTATGCGGAATGAAGAACCACATAGGGATATACATGGGTGACGGGCTCTTTGCCCACTGCAACATGGAAGGCAGCAAGATGGAGCGTCTCTGTGACTGGAAGGACAAGCTTGGAGGAATCTACCTATGGCAAAAGTTATAGTTTTCAACAACATATTCGACACAAGGGACACCAACGTAATAGACATAGAGAAGGTTATGACCGTACAGGAGGCTTTGTATGAGGGGAAGTACAACGTCCCTGACTACAGTGCCAAGGTTGAGGTCTATGACCCCGATACAGGAGAAACCAGCTGGCTTACGCTTGAGGATGACCCCGACAAGGCACTCAACGTCTGCGTGAAGGTCAACGGCGTAACCAAGGACCTTGACTACGAGATACAGCCCTCCGATGCGGTGGTGGTGGAGATACTGCCTGCGTCAAGTGCGAAGAAAGCTTTTACAGGAACGCTTGGTACGGTATTCACTGTTATCGGTGCCCTTGCAATGACAATCGGCGCAGCCATGCTTACCGTTGCTACGGGCGGCGTAGGGCTTGCGGTCGGACTGATGATTGCCGGAGGACTTCTTGTAGGTCTTGGAACCTACATGATTTACAAGTCCCTCAAGATGGACTACCCAGACGAACAGAAGGCGGGTAAGTCACTTTCGGAGGAGCAGAAAAAGAAGCTTGAGGGTGCGACCAACCAGAACCTCGTTGACATGCCCTTCCCTATCGTAGTCGGAAAAATTGCAGTGACACCGTATACGGTAGGAACGCAGTATTCTGAACTTGTTTTTAGTGGAAGTCTTGATGAGTATTTTGGTGGACGCATGAAGACTACCCAGCTTCTGGCTATAGGCTATTCCCCACTCCTTCTTTCAGACATAAAGTTTGACGAGCTTGTTGCTGCACACAATCACAATAACGTACTGGTTGGTGAGCTTTCATACCTGAACAATGACCCCGGAGTGCCAAACTATAGGCCTTCAACTTTTAACGGCAAGGCACAGGTTGCTGACATAGAATCCAAGTGGAGGGGCAACAAACTTAAACTTGAGATTTCACAGTTCGGTTCTGACAGGAAGATATACCCGTTCACCGTCAAGCAGCAGAAGGTTGACGCCCCACTACTCTACTGCTATGACGGGGACTACAAGGAAGTTGCCAGCTCTAGGTATATATCATGGCAGGGAGGCTCATTCCCCTGCGGTATGAGGACAAACACGATAAGGTTCTCGGACGGGATTCCGTACAAGATTGTGGTCGGAATTGACATCCCCGGAGGGCTTTGGGCAGCAAACAATATAAAAGACAAGAGCGAGACCAGGTACAATAAGATTCCGATGAACCTTGTCGTGCAGTGGAGGCCTGTCTACAAGTATATAACTGACAATAATCTTGACTCAACAGGTTATGCGGGTGATGTATATGATCGCAACGTGGACGGCTACGGAGTATTAAGGTACTCAGGATGGAGAAACTTCTCAGGCACCTCAAATCTTGACGGCAAATGGGCAGGTCCCGTCCCGCAGGTAACATACACCGGGCCAGGGATTGCATACTATGTCTATAAGGTCGGCAACACCCCTGCATACAGGGATGGATATTACGGCTACTATGTCAACTCGGTTGGCTTTTCTCTGTCAGGTACTTTCCATAAGGTACAGAAGCGTCTTGACGAGACTTTACTCTACAGGGAAAGGTTTTTGGGACTGGTCAAGGAATGGGAGCGTACCCACACCACAAGGCAGAGCTTCATAAACGCCATATCCCCGTCAAAAGGGTACGTCACGATTGTCAATGAAGACGGGACAAGGCAAGTCCTGTCTTACCAGTCCTATTGGAAGAGTTACATCTACCCTGAGATAAAGGAGGCTCTGCCTGATTCTACCCGCCTGTCACTTGAAGAGCAGGCCAGGACATACGCAAGGAATACGGTTGCCTCACAAGACTCCTACTGGTGCGCAAGTCATGGAAACTACAACACTTCCGTGACATGGCACGCAATGTCTGCTACTGAAGCATTGGAGGCAAAGAACCAGGGAAGGCTTGATATAGTAACCCATTATGAGAAGCGGAGGGTTTGGCACGGCCCGACAAAAGGTAAGGGTCCTTACGGGTATGGGGCGGCAAACGGCTATTGGGTCGATGAACAGGTTCCGGTGTCTGAGTTCGTAAGCCGAGACCCCAGGATAGAAATACGGAACGGGGTTCCTTACGTGAGGGATTCTCAGTATGAAAATACAATAGCCCAGATAGAAGTCCGCTCAAACAAGGGGTTGTCAAACGGAACTTCGGAAGACTGCAACCCGACGTGGTACGGTGCAAGATGCTTCTCCCTTGGCCCGTTCTCCCTTGGAAAGACGTTTCATGCACAGAGCGGTGCTGACCCTGACTTTGCAGAACCGCTCTCTATAGGCGGAAATGACGTTGACCATTCAAAGGACGAGATGCGCTTTGAAATCTGTGCAGAGCTCAACCAGGAGGACATTCTTGACCTCCTTAACAGGAACCCGCGGTCGATCATGGCAGGGGAAAACGGTGAGATTCCTGAGCTTATGGGTAAGACGAATTGCGTCATAGACTCAATACAGGTGCGCGTCGTAAGGCTTACCCCCTGCTATATTGACAGCAACGGGGGTGAGATAAAATATAAGTATTCTGATATCGTAAAGTGGTCTTACCTTAGAACCTACTGCCTGGACAAGCAGGCCCTTCTCGACAGTATTGACAACAAGACGGAGGATGCAGTTGTCGGCGGGCAGAACGTAAAGATTGCACCTGTCGACTGCTCCGTTGAGACTTTCAACAGTACTGACCCGGCAATACACAGCTACCCCACATGGAATACATGGGACATCCTTTCGTTCCGCTCAGTCCCGGTTGCAAAGGATGATGAGGAGAAGCTCTGTCTTCTTGGAATAGAGGCGGAGCCTGACCAGCTCGGAGTCATGTCCGACAGCTTGAGCAAGGTAAGCGTTACTGCCGCAGCCGTAACGCCTGCACTGAGGGACGGCTACATACGGTACTGGTACACGAACGGCATCGACTACTGGAAGTATGATTCCTACGACACTCTTGAGACGAAGAACGCGGAGGAGCTTTACCTTCCGTTCTCCGCAAGGGACTTCAGGTGGAAGCGTGTTTCCGGTGAGGAGTTTAGCAGAGCCCAAAAAGCTGCGCTCACAAAGAACGGCACTACCCTTCCCGGCTACTATTACACGGAAATGCACGAGGCATGGGACAAGAAGTTCTTCCCTGCAAAAATTGAAAAAAGACAGTGCGTACAGTACATAACGGACGCGAACGGAGAGATAGTCTACAACGAGGCGGGAGAGCCGCTTATAGAGATGTCCAGGGACGGCAACGACTGGGTTCCGTTCATCTACAAGGAGATGGCAAGGAACGTAGACTCCCTTGGCAGGTGGATTGCAAGCAACGCCTTCATCAATACGTTCACCGACAGGAACTCAATAGGACAGCTCCTTGGGGTTGCCTGCGGACAGAACCTTGGGCGCAACGCATACTTCTACAACTCTCTCAATGACGACAAGTTCATACGTTTCTGGTACCATGACGCGCAGAGGGGGAAGTATTACTACTTCGACACTGACGATACGAAGATAGACGCTGCCCACAGGCCTGAATGGTCAGACGACGGGGATGTATATGACCTTCCCCAGTGGGCTTATGACGGATGGGCAGAAGGCTCGGAAATAGAGTTCCGCTCCGCCACGCTCGTTGACCTTGGAGGCGGCTATTTCTACAGCATAAGGAAGGCTGACAATGCCTTCAACATGATGGCACTCAAGGAAGCCTTCGAGTACACGGAGGCCATAGACATCGGAAAGAGCTCCGTAGGAGCCATCCCGTACAAGTGCAACATGTACATAACGACCCAACAGAAATCGCTTGCCATACTGCAGACGATACTTATCACTGCAAGGGCGTTCTGGTTCTATGACGAGTACGGACGCTTTGAAATTCACAACGACAAGCCCAAAAAGAACCCTGTCCTTATGATAACCGACGAGAACTCCATACAATCGTCAAACACCAGGGATTTCTCCAAGGGCATAGCAGGCTACCACCTTACGTTCAATGACGAGTCCAACGGGTTCCAGCAGGGTGAGGTCTACGTACTCCGCGAAGGACAGACAAGGAACGCACATACAAGGGACATAATTGACCAGACGATAAACGGCGTTACGAACGCAGAGCAGGTTTGGAGCCTCGGTGCCTACATGCTCGCCTGTTCCATAACGCAGAAGGAATCATGGTCAAGGAAGCTCAACCACGTGGGCGGAAACCTTACAATAGGTTCATTGGTCTCCGTACAGGGTGCAACCCTTATGATAGGAACTGACACTTCAGGAAGGATTGCGAAGCTCATTGAGGATGAGGACTATATATACGGCTTCATCTGCGACCTCACCTATGACTACAGGGAAGAATACAGCCAAAGCGGGGAGAACGTACAGGGATGTTCAATCTTCCAGGCAGGTGCGCAGAACCATTCAAAGGTTGTAACGCTCAGGTTTGCCAATGCGGTGCAACAGCAGCAGGGGATAACGGTCGAGGCCTACACCCCTGAGTATGCAGGCAACAACGGAACCTATGCAAACCTCAAGGGGCAGACGAACCTCGTGCTTTTTGAGAAGAAGATAATAAAGCAGGTTGAAAGGGAGTTCGAGCAGGGACCGGACGAGACTACTGGAACAAAGGTGTTCACCCAGTTCATTCCGAAGCCGGGGGACATCGTTGCGTTCGGAAACGTAGGTTCCATAACAAAACTTGGTGTCGTCTACCAGCTCAACTATGACGAGAAGCACCACGTCACTGCAAGCATATATCCGTATTATGATTCAATCTACCATGCAGGACGCTCGCTCCCTGTCCTTGAGTCTTCAATGACGAAGCTTCCTTATGACGACAATCCGCCAGTAGACTTCAGTGCATCCATGTCGGATGTAAGCGATGCTTTGGAAGAAGCTAACAAGAACCTCAACATTGCGATAAACGGAATTATAAACGGAGGTATGGACACTGACGCAATTCCTGACACTCCGGTAATGCTTGACGCAAGGGCCTTTGAAAAGGAAATTTCCCTTAAGGCCCGTATGGACAGCGGCGGACTAAAGAACAGTGTCGTTGTGGTTTACTGGCAAATGTTCAAATGGACGTCTGATATAGTCGAAACCGACGAGTCTGAATGGGATTGGGTTGACCTTGATGCAACGCCTAACCTTAGTGGGGTGTATATACTTAACAGGGGAACTGACGGCTATCCCGAAGCAGAAGATTTGAACGGAGTTGACTCCGCATGGTTCTTCCGTTGCCGTGTAAAGAACCAGTATGGAAAAAGTTCTGAATGGAGCCGTAAGCTGGCTGCCCAGACAAGCAGTTACGGTACATGGCTGCTCGATGCCCCAACTGTAATTCCAAGAGTTGCCAGCAGGAGTGTGACGCTAAAACTTTCCCAGGCTCCAAGAACCGACGGTAAGGAGCAGTACGGAAGTACACGCTACCGAGTCGAGGTTAAACGCCCGGATATTGACGAGAATTATTTCAAGCCTGCTACAAGCCTCAATCCGTATGCAGCTGAGGAAAATTACAAGGACGGAAGCGGTTATGTCATTTCAGACGGCACATACGTCCAGCTGATGCCTCTCAAGGGGCAGGATTCTGAACTTATTGAGAACACTCTTTATATGTTCCGTGTTACGGCAGAGAATGAAGCCAGTGTATCGGAAAGTACAGAAATCAATACGGTTACGGAATGTGACTCAATACGCGATATTGTCAAGGCTAGGGAGACAGCAAAGGAAGCGTACATCTCCCAACTTTCTGCAATCTGTGCAAATATGGGTACCATTTCAAGCGGCTCCCTTAATGGCTCGGACACAAACTTCTGGGAACTTTCATCCTTTGTTGATGACTACAATGTAAACCATCACGAAGGAGCGTTCCGTGTCGGCGGGGAGGATGAATACCTACATGTTATCCCTGTTGATGAGTACGGTAACGACATTACAAGCTCTACCCCTGTCACGGTACAGCCTGCGTCTTACCGCATAGAATTCCAGATAGGAAACTTCAAGGTAAAGTCAAACCAGACGAACTTTGTCAATGAGCTTACGGTATACAACGAGAATGACTACTCAGAGCGTCTTTGCGTGTCCTATACGGGTTTGCTTAGGCAGATACTTCCGGGTGCAACAAGCCCTGACGATTGGGAAGTTGCTCCGGCTGGAAGCATAATGAGCATACCTTTTGCCAAGGCAACAAAGGAAGGAAATGCGTGTTTTACGAATATTCCTTTGGAAAATTTGCCTCCTACCAAACGGTTTGTCACCAATACACAAAAAGCTTACAACCTTCAGGGCACGATAACTGACATAAATGGACAGAATCCTGAAAGCCTTACCCTTGACAGCAGCAAACTTGTCAATACAGCAGAGGACTGTCCTGTGCTTATTAATGAGGGAAATCCCACTACAAAGGCTTATGAGGGAAAAATAACCATCAACAAAGAAAACAAGAACGTTGCTTTCTGGAATAAGGGTGCTGTCAGGTGTCATACGGTGGCTGCAAAGACCGCGTTTGAAGCAGCCCGTAAAGTATGGAGGATCAGCAGGAGTACGGACTGGGGGCTGACGCAGGCACAGGTCAGCAGCCTTGACCTTGAAGAATTGGAGGCATTATGAGCTATACAGTAACTTGCGAAGATTATGAGAGTGTAATTGGGGCTCTTCCCGCGAATACAGCAGAAACGCCTTATGACGTCGTTATTTCAGACGGCGAGAACCTTGCCCCTTCCGCAATAAACATAGACGGTGCGGAAAGGTACGTAAATATAAGTTTTGAGCCTGCCACGATTCCTGGTAATAATCTTTCATGGGCTTTTTGCCCGGATGAAACAACAAACCATCCTTATCTCGTATCTTGCGACATGACTAACCTTGATTTTGCAAATGTTACAGGAATCTCCTCTATGTTCTATAGGAACACAGGGTTGAAAGATGTTACCATATCATCATTGGCTAATGTCCAGTATGCGCAGAGGGCGTTTGCTAACTGCTCTTCCCTTGAAGAAGTAAGCCTGCCTGCCATGCCGGAGGCACTGAATGTTACAAGCATGTTTGAGAATTGTTCTTCACTCGGAGATGTAAGTATAGGAACCTTTGGCAAGGTTACTAGCACGGAGGGTATGTTTTCAGGGTGTTCAGCTCTTACAGATATAAGTGTTTCGGGATTGTCCAATGTTATAAATGCATCCGGTATGTTCTCAGACACTGCCATAACAGAAGCGGATGTGTCGGAGCTTTCTAACGTTACAAATGCAACTGCTATATTTTACAATTGTGTAGCCCTTGCTGAAATAACAGTGTCTACGGTTAATTATGGGATAATCGTTGGCTCTCTTGACGCAAATACGGCGGGCACCCCGTACAATATTGTAATAGCAGACGGGGAAAACATTAAGAGCTTCGGGCTTACGGCAGAAAATACTGAAAGGTATGTAAACTTAAGCTTCAATCCCGCCGTTGTTCCTGACAGTGACTTAAACCGATTGTTTGGTAGTACGACAAGTTCAGGGGTAAATTATCTTATATCCTGTGATATGTCAAATCTTAATCTCGCTAGTGTTATAAGCGCAAACTATATGTTTTATAAGAATAGTAATTTAACAACCGTAGTCTTGCCATTTATGCCAAACTTAATAAATGCGCGTTTTATGTTTACGGATTGTACGTCCCTTACAGCCTTTTCCTTTCCTGCGATGCCAGAGTTAAAGGATGCCTATGGAATGTTTATGGGATGTACAGCTCTTGCCTCTATAACTGTAAGCAACCTTAGAAAACTTGAAAATGCAAATAGTATGTTCAAGGGTTGTCCTATATCGAGCATAGATATAACATCCTTTATCAGCGTTACGGATGCAGGAGGTCTTTTTAAGGGATGCTCTGCATTGACAACGGTAGACTTGTCAGCACTTTCAAACGCTACAAGAGTAAGTTCTATGTTCTATGATTGCACTTCCCTTACCAGTGTTGATTTATTGCCACTAAAAAGTGCCATAAATGCCGAAAGAATGTTTACCCAGTCCGGTATAACAAGTGTAAACATGCAAAGCATGAGCAATCTCGAAACTGTATATGACATGTTTTATGGCTGTTATAGCTTGCAACAAGTTGCTTTACCAATAATGAAAAATGTGATGGATGCTTCACAGATGTTTATGTATTGCACGGCCCTCAAATCAATAAATGTATCAGGCATGGAAAATGTGATAGATGCTACAAACATGTTTTGTGAATGCACCTTCCTTGAAGAGGTTACGGTCCCTCCGGCGATAACAAATGCGCATAATATGTTTTACAACTGTAAAAAATTGGCCACTGTAAAAAACATGAAGTGGGATTTTTTGAATATGGAAGATATGGAGGCTTGCTTTGTTTTTTGTTCCTCACTTGCCCACCTGTATTATTATGCGGATGATGACCCTGCAATTCAGATTCCGTCAGACGACTGGCTCTTTTATTACAAGGAAGGGGCTTCTGCCTCGTCAGGGCATACGCTTACTGCGTACAACAGGTATGGGGATGAGGTATATTCAGAGCCGCTCGTGGGGGCACTGATATACCCTGTGGGGCAGACTAACGCCATGTTGTTTGACACGCAGGCAATAGACTGTGCAAACATCATAAAACACCCCTATTTGTATGGAGTGAACGACGGAAATTCTCTTGATGCGGCAGGAGATACGTTTGTACTTCTTGCCAAGGACACCAATAAGGTAATCACCAATATTTTTGACAGTCCCGCCGTAAAAAGGACGATAGAATCCATTCTTTTGAAGCCTGGAATGATACAGATGTACGGAGGTTCAACAGCACCTGCTGGGTGGCTTCTGTGCAACGGTGCGGAGGTTTCAAGGACGACTTACGCCGCACTCTATGCAGTAATAGGGAACACCTACGGAACGGCAAGTTCCAGTGCGAACTTCAAGCTTCCTGACTTCAGGGAGGCAGCCCCAGTCGGAGTAGGACAGAACGGACGGAATATTGTCCACGACCCCTTCTCCTTGGGAGAGTTCAAGAATGACCAGCTGCAGGACCATCAGCACTATTACTATACTATACCTCAAGCTGGAGGACAAGGCAACTGGCTTACGGTTTATAGACGAAGTTCTGGCGACTATCCTAGCGAAAAATATTGGAATTATAACACATGGCAAACTTGGGGAACTTCTGGTAACATTGGCAATGTTACCCGTGGTAAAAGGTTAGGAATTAATTTTATAATAAAATATTAGTATTTTATTATAAAATTTACACCAAGACGTTTTCCTCTGGTGACAGAACCATGACTTCCCGTAGACGGGTCACTTGTAGAGCCCGTCCAAGTCCAAGAAGCATCAAAGCTTATTCTGTTTCTAGGATTATCACCGGTACCCCATGCTGCACCTCCTGCTTCCCTATAACCAGTGAAGGCCCCTCCCCAAGCACCTTTAGACTCAACCTGCTCTATCCAACCAGTGATGTTCATATCTCCCCTTGTGTGCTGATGGTCCTGCAGCTGGTCATTCTTGAACTCTCCCAAGGAGAAGGGGTCGTGCAAAAAAAATATAAACCTGTTATACAAAGCCATGCTTTCAATAGTAGTTTTGTTTTGCGAGAAAGACATGTGGAACGTCCCTTTGCTTGTAGAGCACGTTAAGAAAAACTGCAAAGGGGATTATGAGATGGTGCTTGTGGACAACAGGAAGGACAAGGGTACTCCCCCGCCTGACACGGGATGGCCTGTTTATGAAGCCCCAGGAATTGGAACTTTCGAGGGGAGGCGGTTTGCCCTGTCAAAATGCAGGGGGAAGTACGTCTGGTTTGTCGATGCAGACGACAAGATACTGGACTGGAGTGAGTTCATCAACCCTGACGAGCAGGACGCAGACTTTATATTCTTCAACGCGGCAGAACTTAGGGACAAGAGGTGTGCAGTCTTCTATGACGACAACATTCCGACTGTCCTCATAGAAGAGGGAAAGGACCTTCACCGGAATATAAAGCTTGGTGTAAACATGTGTTCGTTCTACCATGTGTACCTGCCCCTTTGGAACAAGTTCATAAGGCTTGACTTTGCAAGGAAGGTCTATGACATGGTGCCGCCCCTGCCCTTCGTTACAGACCATGAGGACTCCCTTATGAGTGCAATGCTGCTCAAGCATGCAGAGTATGTCTCTGACTGGACGGACAAAATCATCTACATTTATGACTCAAGGAACAGCACGTCATCCGTCGGGGTTACGCAGACAGTCGAAAGGTACAAAAGGCTCAACACCGGGCAGCAGGGGCTTCTTGACTTTGCAAGGGGCCACTTCACTGAAGAAGAGTGGGGAAACCTTGCATTTGACCTTTATTTTTTCGGCGACTACTACTGGAGGTTCAGGTACCTGTCTTCCCTGCCGGAAAAGATTGAAGCCATAAAATTCATGGTGGAAGAGTTTTCTTATGAGAACATACTGGGGATAATGAAGTTTGCGGAACAGTTTGACGAGTTCAAGTACCGGAGGCTTATGGAGAAGTATCTCATAAGGTACTGCCTGCCGAAAGTCAGGTATTAGGCAGTCCTGCTGAGGATTCCGAGTACGCGGCCCACAATCTCGAATCCGCATTTTTCGTATTCGTCAAGCCTGATTGTGTACGGAGGGTACCTTGTATTGTCGCAGGCAACGCCCGTCCCGTGCGGCGACTGTGAAAGCCTTTTCACTGAAACCTGTCCGCCCAGCCTTACAGCATAAAGCCCGTCGGTCGTGACTGCTGATGACTCTGCGCATACGGCGAAAGAACCGTTTGGTATTGTCGGCTCCATGTAGTCACCCGTAACCCTTACACATATTTTTGATCCCGACGCAGACTCCAGCCATCCGGGGGCGGGAATCCAGAGCGACGCCTTTTGGGGAGGGAACAGCTCGTCTGACAGGACGGGTACGAAAGTCCCGCTCCCAGACCCGCCGCCTCCTATGACCACCACCCTGCCGTCCCTGCCTTCAAGCAGGTATTCGATGGACGTGTCCAGAACCTTTGCTATGCGGAGTATCGTAAGGGAGTTCGGGTACGATGCCTGGTGCCTCCAGTCCGTGAATACGTTGGAGTTGAGGCCCGCCTGCCGGATGAACTCGTTCTTGGTCATGCTCTTGTCGTGCAGGAGCTTCTCTACGCGCTCGATGAACTCCTGCGGGAGCCTTTCCTTTTTCTGTTTCTGATTTGATTCCATAAGGACAATATAATGCAGCAAGAAGCAATTTGCAACAATAAAGTTTTTACTTGACCTATACAAGATTTTCCATTATCCTATAATTAGTTATATCTTGACATATTTTGTTATATTAAGGGGTATTAATTATGGATAAAAAGGATTATAATATCATACTGACGGTAAAGGAAGTTGCAGAGCTCCTTAACCTCAAGGAGCAGACGGTCTACCTCTGGGCGAACAACGGGACCTTGCCTTGCATAAAGATAGGCAGGGCAGTACGCTTCAGGAGAGACGAGATATTCGAGATGCTGGATTTGTAGGGGGTGCGTATGGGCAAATGGAGTGACAAGCCGGAAGACAGGACTGTGGATGCCATTACAAGGCGTTACGGTGTGTGCAGGAAGCGCACGGAGGCACTTTGCAAAAAGCACGGAGGGGATGATTTCTCAGAACCCTTGCCCGATGATGTCTACAGAAGGGTTTGTGACGACATAGAATACCTGACCATGCCGAAGAAACTAAAGGTCATGGGCGGAAAATAACGGAAAGCCGTGGGTTGGTTCCTGCGGCTTTTTTTTTGTGTAAAAACACAAGGTATTCACAAAGTTAAAATTGGATAAAATAGTATAATTTCTTGACTTTATAAAGATTTATCTGGTACTATGTTAAAGTAATGCCACTCCTTAAAATAACAATTCCTTGGAAAACTACCGGAAGCAGGAAGAAAATTCGTGAAAGCACAGTCCTTGACGGGACGTTCAACATAGAGAGTCCGTCCGGAAAGTCCGTATGGTTCAAGCGGGCCGGAAGCAGGTGGCTTTGTTATTGCGGGAGGGCAAGATTCTTTAACAGCATGACAGGCCTGCTTGAGTGGGCTGATTCTTTTCTGGAGTAGGTTTGTGAAACAGAAGAAGACTGAGAAGCTTTATAAGGAAATCGTAAAGAAAGAGATTGACAACGGCATGACCTGCGAGGAGGTCGTGAAGAAGTACCCGGTGTCGATGTACTACGCAAGGAAATGGTCTAATGACGTGTACCACAAGAAAGACCTGAACCACTATGTACGTGACAGGTACAAATGGGTTGTCGATGAGTTCAGCATAAAACTTGCAGGCTCGCTTGCGGACGAGCTGCCCGTGTGCATTCAGGAAGACATAACCGACGAGACGTGGGAACAATGGGACAGGGTTATAAAGCAGAGCCTTTATGACTTCTCAAAGGAAATAATCAAGAAAAATTAATCATAGGAGATATTTTTATGGCAAAGAACACAAACATGATTGTCGTGTCAGGCAACATCGTAAGGGACGTCGAGCTCAATGAGTCACAGACTTTAATCCGCTTCTGCATTGCGAACTCTGAATCCGTGAAGAAGGACGGCAAGTGGGAGGAATACACCAACTACTTCGACATCAAGGGGTTCGGCGGGACTGTGAAGCTGGCACCCTACCTTATAAAAGGCACGAAGGTAATCATTACCGGGACACTCCACCAGGACAGGTGGGAGAAGGACGGCCAGAAGAACAGTCGCATTGTAATCAACTGTAGCAGCCTTGAGTTCGGAGGCAACGGAAAGAAGAAGGCTGAAAGCCAGGATGAAGAAGCTCCCGCTGGAGGTTCAGAAGGTGGGGACGCTTCAGGAGACGAATTTCCTGAAGACATTCCCTTCTAATTCTGATGATGAATACGCGCCGCTGAAGGTTCTCGTAAAGGCCTTCAGCGGCAAGATTATTGAACACCCGGAGGGCTTTCATGGGATTTGACAAAAGGGAAGTAAGACGCTGCATTAGGCACACAAAGAACATTCCTGCCGCTATGGTTCTGTACATTGCAAGAAACGGCTGCAACGGGTTCAAGTGCAGGGGCTGCCCTGTAGGAACTGTATGCGACCACAGGCCAGTCAACTCAAGGGACTATGCCGCCGCCCTGCTCCTTGAGATAAAGAAGCGGTATAGCCGCTGGGGAAGGATTAAGGCTTTCTTCAAGAGGCTCAAGGAAAAATTATTTGGGAATAAAAAAAAATAAAGGAGGTATTTTATGGACAAAGGTATTGAGCTTATACAGGAAGAAATCTGGAAGGTAAGCGCGTAATGCCAGCAATAAAAAGCCGCTTTGCCCAGAGGGTTACGTTCATTCTCAACAAAAAATGCGACAAGAACTGTCCTTTTTGCAGCCAGAACGGACTGAAGGGTTTGAAGGATTTGCCTGACGAAGAGATTTATGCCAATTTCATCAAGTGCATAGACCACATGGAGAACATAAACTGCCTTCAGGTCCAGCTGATGGGCGGCGAGCCTACACTCTGGAGTGAATGGCTCATTAAAAAATTGCAGGAAAGGCTCTCTGATTACAAGCAGTACATAATATTCACGAACGGAGCGAACAAGGAATCCTTGTGGTACAAGGATGAAAAAGCCTTCAAGCTGTGGCACGTCACGGACTGGGATGACGTAAGGCCCTTGCCTTGCGGAGAACATGAACAGGTAAAGATCGTCGTGACGCATAAAAACATAGACAGGCTTGAGGAGTTCCTTAACGTGAACTACAAGTTGAACCAAAGGACGGGAATAACGATTTCCCCGTGTGTGGGGGCCGGGGAGCTTACGGCAACACCCGAAGACATAATAAGGATTGCAGAGTTGCAGGTAAAGACGGGAAGCCTGTACAAGAACATGGTTCTGTTTGCAGAGTGCCTCAAGCGCGGGGATATGGATGGCTGGAGGAAGGCTTGCAAAAGGTTCGAGACCACATGGAACGTTGACTGCCAGACCATGACCGTAGAGCCCTGCTGCGGGAACAGGGTGAAGCTGGATAAGTTCAAGGTTGAGGATTTTTACGGGCAGAAGCAGTCTGACTGCGGTGAATGTATATACGCCCTGTAGTTGGCAAAAAAAAAGAAATGCGTTTACGCTCCGATAAACGGAGGTCTACTATGGCTAAAGAGACTAAGACAGAAGACAGGAAGTTCATAAAATACTGGCTGAAGCATACGGAGGCCCCTGTCACAAGGACGACACTGGGAACTGGTGCGGTGGAAGTGAGTGTCGGTGACATTACCGAGACTACATATTGGTATCACGAGAGTACGGACGAAATTCCGAACAGTTTTGTTGACGATATAATCACTACAGGAAAGGACTGCAAGGGCACCGTTGACGAAAAGTTCTGGACTCAGACAGATGAGGAAACCTATGACGCTGAAACCCTCACTTCCATAAGGGAGGACGTGTGGCAGATTAACACCGACAAGGTGACTGATACAGAAGGGGTTCTTGACGTTGAGTATACGCATGAATACTCATGGAACACCTACGACGGTACAAAGGACGTTGAGTACAGGGTTGCAGGAGTCTGCAAGGACTGCAAGTTCTACAAGCCGAACACCGAGATTCCAGAAGAAGAGCCAGAACCCGAACCAGAGCCTAGCCCAGACCCAGAGCCGGACAATGAACCAGACCCAGGGACAGACCCTAATGACCCAAGCTCTGACCCGTCAGACCCTAGCGGAGACCCAGACCCTAGCGGAGACCCAGACCCTAGCGGAGACCCAGACCCTAGCGGAGACCCAGACCCTAGCGGAGACCCAGACCCTAGCGGAGACCCAGACCCTAGCGG